>WNGH01005082.1_pt1 | contig 12539 bp, 5 predicted proteins | sample 5400631 | NCBI WGS metagenome assembly WNGH01 (sample SAMN13153373, study PRJNA577476) | soil metagenome | isolation source: 115 cm soil or saprolite under Garry oak tree replicate 1 | place: USA:California | collected 2016-06-15
GTCCTCGGTAGCGTCCCGCTCCCTCGTCGTGGCTCTCGGCATAAGCGAACGTGTCCGTCTGCCACGTGAGCATGGCCACGCCATCACGGATCGCCTGGACCAGTACCTCGGGCCCGGCGATTCGCGGCAGGTAGAGATAACGGGCGAAATCCTCGACAACCTGCCTTACCGCGACGTGGTCTCCGCGCCACAGCGGTACGTCGTCGAGGTGCTTTCGCAGAATCGTGGAGCCGAGCGAGGTTAGCAGCAGTTCGTCGCTTCGCAGCCGCTTGCTTGCCCGCACCGCAAGGGCGTCGCCGCCGGAGAGCCGGATCGCCTGCCAGGTGATCGAGGCGTCGGGCTTCACCTGCTCCGGCACCAGGAGCCATTGGTACGCCTCGGGCAGGCGTGCGGTCACGGCGCCGTCGGCCGCCCGCATTTGGATGTCGGCCTGCCGCATCTGATGCTGATCTAGGTTCAAAGTGTCCTTGTCAGCAACGATGGACTCCCAAGCGAGGAATCGACGCACCGCCTCATCGAGGTCCTGCAGACGCACCTTGTCGGCTGCGAGAAAAACCAGTGTGTTGCGGTAGAGCCGCGGTGTGCTGCCACGGGACTCCAGGATCGCGCGCGCCGCGGTCTCGGCAGCGTTACCGGGTTCCTTGCTGTAGGGATGCTCCGCGGGCAGCACAACCAGCCGCGCGTCGAGATCATCTGGCACGTCCGCGCCTGAGCGCGGTAGGGGATGGATACGCGCGAAGTCACCGGACCTGCGTAGGTCGGCGCGCAGTCTCTCGTCGAGCTCCTTGACCACTTTGTCAGGATCGCGGTTGAGCCGTTCGGCGCGGTCTTCCGCCAGCTTTGTGACTGTCGGCTGCGTCGAGTACCAGAACCGAGGCCCGTCTTGGTAAAGAAACGTGGCCGCCGCTGCAAGACGCCGCAGCGCGTCGCCAAACACCGCGGGGGATTCGCCCGGCATCACGCAGCCCAGCTTCACACGGCGGTCCTCAATCCCGCGGTGTGCAGCGGCGGCGGTCGGCGCCGAGCCTAGGTAGATGGTTCGGGCTACGCGCCGCGTTGCGTGCAGCTTACCGAGGTTCGGCACCTCGGCGTCGATCTTGAACGGCAGCGAACTGGATCCGTCTACGTCTTTCTCGATGATCGGCGCCCAGTTGTCCGAGAGATACCGCGTTAGCTCCGCTTGCACACGCCCGTCGTCAATGGGCACAGTAGAGGGCAGGATGAGCGGATTCTTGTCGCCCTTCTCCCAGAGGGTATGAATTACCGCCGCCATCAGACGCAGCACACCCCGCGTCCGCTGAAACTTGACCAGCGTAGACCAGCCGCCGTAGAGCTGATCGAAGATCTCGGGGTGGATGGGGAACGCCGCCTGGATGCGCTTCTCGTACTCTGCAGCGCGGCACTCTGGTGGGAACTCGGCGCTCTGCGCGTGATACAGGTCGGCGAAGGCACGCGCGGTCACGTCTCGCTGCTTGAAGGCATCGGGTCCACCGAGCGGCTCAAACAAACGCCGCCGCACGATCTCGAACGCCTCCTCGGCGGTTGCCGGCCGCCAAGACGATTCGACACGCCCGACCACGTTGCGCAAACGGTCGAGTGCCTCGCGTCCGCGGATGCCGCCAACCTCCACGTCGTCCGCCTGCGTATGCGGCGAGCCCATTGTGTCCGAGGCGGGCAGCGAGATGACAAGCAAACAATTGCCGACATTCTTGGCAGACTCGGTGAGTACCTGAGCAAAGCTGAACTGGGTCTCGAAACTCCCCGCCGGCAGATCGCTCTGCTCGTGGAGCTGGCGCGCGTACGCGACCCACTCGTCGACTAGCACGAGGCATGGCGCGTACTCCTTGAAAAGCTCGCGCAGCACGTCGCCTGGGCTCGTGGCCTTCTCGTCGTCAGCCTTGACACGCGCCAACGCCTTCTTCCCACCGAGTTGGTAGGCCAGCTCACCCCACAGCGTCCTCACCACGGTGCCGTCAGGCTTAGTGACAGGGTTGCCAGGCGAGATCTTGTTGCCCACCAGAACGACGCGGGTCACCTTGGGGAGGTTCTTCACGCCCGCCTTTGCGAGCACCGAGTCCACGCCCGCTAACTCGGTTATGTTCGCGCCAGAGAACATATGGTAGAGCGCGAGCATCGAGTGGGTCTTGCCGCCGCCAAAGTTCGTCTGGAGTTGCACGACCGGATCGCCACCCTTGCCCGAGATGCGCTGCGCGGCGCCCACGAGCAGACCCTTCAGGCTCTCGGTGAGGAACGTGCGGCGGAAGAACTCCTGCGGCTTCCGATACTCGTCCGAGCCTTCGCCGAGGTGCACTTGCCAAAGATCGGCTGCGAACTCCGCCTGCTGGTAACGGCCGCTGGCCACATCGGCGTGCGGCGTCACGACATCGCGCCAAGGTTTCAGCGCGCCCGTCGCGTTGGCCTCGATCAGAGAGCCGCCGGCCTTGCGCTTCTCGCCCCGCACCTGTTCGTCGATCGTGAGCCGGCGAAGCTCAAGCATGGACTTGTCTACTTCATCGGCCTGCGGCGCGGAGATGGCGGTCAATAGCCGCACCATGGAGTCGAGCGCGCGTTCGGCATCCCTGCTCGAGAACGGCTCTTGGTGCGCCCATCGGTTCCGCACGTCAATGAGTTCGAGCACGAGGTTCCGGTCGGCCCGACCCAAGATGGCGCTGAACACCGCACCCCAAGCCTTGTCCATCACTGCGAGCAAGACTGCGACGTCCTGCAAAAGGTCGCCCTTGTTCTGACCCAACGGACGGCCGGAGAGGGCTGCTCGGACCTCGGAAGGCCAACGGTCGCCGTGCTTAGCCTTGAGTTCACGCTCCGCGAACGGTCGCAAACCATCACGGAGCAGGTCCATCGCCTTGCCGACACGTTCCTGGTTGGTGATCGCCATGGGCTATTCCTCTGTCTCTCCAAAGAGTGCACCCTGCTCGACTCTCGGTTTGCCACCCTCTCGGGCAAGGCGGACGATCTCAGGCCAGCTTTGGACAAGGCCGTTGTAGGCGAGCGCTTCGGCTGGGCGCTTCAGCTGCGGACGGTCGCAGATGGTGTAGAGGCGGTAGGCCAGCTCGCGGGCGATCTCGGCCTTGGCGCCGAGCTTGGCGACCAGTTCGGCCGCCGCGCCTTCGCCGCCGCTAGCGAGCACCCGGATCAGGTGGTGGACAATCTCCCACGCGGTGAGACGCCGGTCGGTGGCCGGATCCCATTTGGTGGGCAGGTTCTCGGGCCGAAGCAGCCGCACTTTGCTACGCTTCGACTCGACTATGCCGGCCTCAACCATGCCGGCGACGCTCGTGTTCTTGGACTTAGAGAGCTGCTCGGCCACGCCGTACTCGCCCTCGTCGAAGCCCGACTGCTCGAACCACGTCAGCGCCCACCGCGTGTCGGCGTCGAAGTCGCCCTCCTGCTGCGCCAGAGCCTCGTCGAGAGTCTGGTTGATCAGCGCCAGCGCCTCGCGCACGGCGAGCGGCTTGCCCGCGGCGTCGAGCACCTTGGCGTAGCGGGTGTAGACCGCCATGCCCGGGCCTATGGCGGCTTGCGCCAAGTCCACCGGCGCGATGTTGCCGCGCTGGAGGTGGGCGAGCGCCACGGGCAGCTCGGCCTTCAGCGCGGTAACGAACTCGCGGCGGGTGGCGGTGGATGTGTCGACGGCGCTCGGCCGACAGACCAGAACGATACTCGAGGCGAGCATGTTGTGGTCTATTCCTGCGACCTTGTTGGCTAGTTCTGTACGGACAGGCCAAGTGCCGGTGACGGCGAACCCGGCCCGGATGACGGCGTCGAGAAAGGTCTCCCAGCCAGTGCTGGATGTGCCTTCTTCGCTCTCAGTTTCTGATTGCTTGAAAGCGTAGTAGATGGTGACTGGAAAAGCCGGGTGCCCTTGCTCGGCCAAGCGGTGCATAGCCTGCGTCATGCCGTCGAGGAAATACGCCTCCGCCTTCGCCTTGCTGCCGTGGCGATAGGGCGTGGCGACCAGTTCCTCCACCTTGGGTACCGCCACCGTGGCGAACAGGTCAGGGAGTACCGATTTCAGCGAGTAACGCAGCCATACATAGAAGTAATCCGATAAGTCGGCGTACCCGATGTTGTCGTAATAGGGTGGGTCGGTGGAGACGACCTTGTCTTCGCTCAGCGTCTGCGACTGCGCATCGGCCTGACGCACGTGACCAGGGATGGTCGCCGGCAGTTGTTCGACCACGCGCATCATGTTCTTAAGTGACACGATGGGGTCGCCAGCCATGTCACCAAAAGCATTTGCCTCTGAGTAATCCCATACCATCGGCAGAGCCTGCCGTCCGAACGTGGCGATCGACTGGTCCATTGTCGTCTTCCACCGACATAATGACGACTGAGCATCGGACATCTTGCTGATCGCCATACTTAGATAAACCCCAACCGCGTCTGCGTAGGCGGTGGCCCCGTTGCCGCCGTCGCGGAGGGGCTTGGCGTCGTCAGGAAGGACGGCAGCGATGGCGTCGCGCTTCACCCGTTCTCGCGCTTCCTGCACCAGGTCGGAGAATGTTGTCAGCGCAACGAGCTGCCGGGGCGTGAAGAGTTCGGCAAACGTCGTCAGCCCGTAGTTCGGTGTTTTGAAGTCGCGCGGATTCACGGGTAGCGCGACATCTGGCCTCCACTCTGGTTTCGCCTTGAGTGCAACCGCCTCCATTTCCGGCGTCGGCGCGAGGTAGACACGGCCGCGCTGACCCTCAGCGACGATCGCCATCAACCGCGCGCCCATGTGGCCCGCCTTGCCCTGCTCGCGGATGTGATCGTACGTAACCGGCGCATCCGACATTAAGCAACGAAAGGCGGCGCGCTTGCCAAGCGTGGTGCCAAGCTTCGCTCCCTCCGCATCCTTCGGCTTGCCCACCTTCACTGTGAACCGATACCCGCCGTTCTCGATGACCGGCTCGACGTACGCTTCCTTGCCCGGCTTGCTGGAGAGCATGAAAGTGGAGGCAAGCGGCACGTCCACCTGCGCGAAGGCCGGGTTCGGGCTCTTCACCGTGCGCGCCCACAGCCACGCAATCACGGTGAGCTTCTTGCCGACGTATGGCTTCAGGTCAGACCGCGACTTTGCCATCTCGGCGGTGACATCAACCTTGGGGTAGAAGTGCCCGATGCGCTTCTGCGCTTCTTCACGCATCCACTGGCCGTAGTACCGCACGTCCTCGGCCAGCCCCTGGGCGCCGCGCCACTCCCGATGCAGGAAATCGGGCGGCTCGTCCTTGGAGCGAGGGCGCACCGGGGGCTTATTCGCAAACTTGGGCGGGATCTCGATCATCGCCTTGTTGATCAGCACCGCGACCGGATTCAAGTCGCTGGCGTAGGCTTCGAGTCCGAGCCGCTGCGCTTCCAGCGGTAGCGTGCCGCCGCCAGCAAAGGGGTCGTGGAAGGCAGGCAGCTTCTTGCGGTCGAATAGCTCCCTGGCCCGCGGATGGTCGGCGTTCTCAGCGCAGGCGCGCCGCCAGCTTTGCCAGATCTCTTCGCGCGCCGCCTGCAGCACCGTCTCGTTGGAGGTGTTCTCCCACAGGACCAGGTCCTCAATAATTCGGAAGAGCCGTTGCCGCGCCTGGTCGGCAAGCGTCTCGTCGAGGGTTGGTGCCGGACCTGGCTCTGTAACGGGGAGTCCGGCCTCTTTCGCCTTCTCGGCGAGGGTCCGCGCTTCCTCCCACACTTTGAGACGGGCCTTGAGAACACTCTCCGCTCTTCGGAGCAACTTCGCGTCAGACCGCAGGTCGGCCAGGTACGTGGAGGGGTCATCGACCATCTGTGCGAAGATCACCGCGCGCGCCGCCGCCAATGGCCGCCGCGCCCACCAGAGATGCAGCGTGCTGGGGTGGCCGTGGCGGATGGACTTTTCGCGCGCCGATGCCTTGTTGATGGCCTCGAGGGGGAGGGCGACCTCGATGAGTTTCTTGCGGCCGGTCATCGTGGAATCCTCGTGAGCTTGTTCAGGAGATCCCAGCGCTCCAGCCACTCTGAGAAGTCCCGGTGCCGGTCCCGTACGCCGCGGTGCAAGACGTCTAGCGTCTCTTCTCGGCCGAGGTCACGGACCTGGTAACACGACCCGTCGTCGAAAACCCACAGGTACAGGTTCCACTTGTCGCGGCTCCCTCGCGGGATGCGTTTCCGTAGCTCCCGTGTCGGGATCACTACGAAATGCTCCTGGTGCTTCAACGTCAGGATCACGAACACCCAGAGGTCGGCCTGGCTCTTGTGGATCTTCGCTCGTTCCAGCGTGAACCAGCTTGTGGCGATCAAGTGCCGAGCCATTTCCTCGCGGATGCTGAAGCCGCGAGAGAATTTTACCTGTAGGCCAACCGCCTTTTCCCGACGGCGCTTGCGCGTGACGAGCAGGTCCACGCCGCTGTCTTTGGTTGGAACCCACACGTCGTATTTGTGGCCGAGCTTCCTGTTGATGTGGTCCCCGACCAAGAACTCACCTTCGTGGATAGTGAACAGTGGCTTCATCGGGGCGTCTCCCCGCGCGCGACCAACTCCTCCATGTCGTAGTTCACGCTCGTCACACCGAAATCCGGCTCGCGCCGGAACGGGCGGCGCAGGTAGTGCACACGGTGCGAGTCGCCGTCTAGGAACTCGACGATGGCCAGGATGAAGTCGTCCGGTTTGTTGAGCGAGTAGAGGATCTCATTCTTCGTGACGGTGATCGTCGGCGCGACGGAGACTCGGCCCTTCACCTCGATGAACCTCAGCTTGCCGGTGCCGGGGATGCGGCTTTCGATGTCGTAACCGAGCTTCTCGGGTTCGCGGTCGGTGGGCTCGAAGCCCAGGGCGCGCTCGACCTCCATCACGATGGCGCGGGCGCGCGCGGCTGAAGCTTGCGTGTCGGCGGGGCTCGCGGGTGCGGTAACCGTGCGGCCGGTCATCGCGGCGACGAGGCCGAGCGGCACGACCACGAGCCCGCCCAACACTACCGGCGGTAACGCCGAGATCTGGGCTTCGCGGTCCAGCTCCGTGAGCCGCTTCTCGAGTCGCGCCTGCAGTTCGTCGGCCCGGCGGCGGGCCTCCTGCGAGTTGAGCCTCGCGCCAGCCTTGCCAGCCTGCTCCTGAGCCTTGAGTTGCGCGGCGCGGTGATCCCAGTAGGTGATCTCTTTAGTCAGGCGGTCCTTCACCGCTGCGCGGGTCTTGTCAATCCATTTCAGACGACGGCCGCGGACCTCGGCGATGTGCTCGGGCACCACCTGGGCGATGGCGTGGCCCAGCGCTTTCTGCTCCGGGGCCCCCGTGATCCACGTGCACTCGCGTCGGGCGAGGAGATCGGCCACCGTGGGCTCCCCCTCAGCAAGCGGACGGTAGTCCAGGTAAGGTGCGTAGTGCAGATCCTGGGTGCGCCCGTCCGCATCCATCTCGACGTAGAGCATCCGCCGCGAGATCGTGCGGCGGTCGCCCGAGGGCAGCAGGCTTGCATCCTGGATCGCGTGCTCGAGGAAGAAGAGAACGCGCGGACTCGTCCCATGATCGCGCTCGTCTACGAGGACCGTACCGCGCCTCAGAAGATCGCGGTGACGTTCCAGCGTCAGGTCGAGTACCGCATCGAGCAGCGGGTGCCCCGGACAGACGAAGGCGGCGAGGGTCTCGCCCGGCGGGGCGATCAAGTCCTTCTCGAAGGCAATACGCTCGTAACGCGCCAGCACGGGATCGCCCGCGCCGATCTGTCGGTCCCGGTTGCGCACGGGCGCGGGCACGTGGGTGACCTGGTAGCGGCGCGCCTCACGCTGACGCAGACTGCCACCCAGACGCCCGAAGGCTTCGAGAAAGAACGATTCGATGTAGTGGGGCTGCAGGCGCCGCGCCTCGGCGCGTTCCATCTCCTCGCGGACTCGTGCCACCCGGCTCGAGTCCATCGCGTCGTGCGCCAACGCCCGGTCCTCGATGAGTTCCACGAGGTGCGGTCGATCCACGCCGTGTTCGATGGCCCGCGTGAGGCGCGCGCGCACTGCGGGCTGGTCGCCGTAGCGGATGGCCTCGATAAGGAGATCCCGCAGCGGCCGGCCCTCGAACTGGAGCTTGCCCAGCACGTCGAAAACCTGTCCGCCCAGGGCCTTCCGGGCCTCCTCGAGCTTCTCCAGCAACCGCCGATAGACGTCGCCCTCGCGCGTTTCCTCAGCCACCAGGTTCCACAGGTGGCAGACCTCGGTCTGGCCGATGCGGTGGATCCGGCCGAACCGCTGCTCCAGGCGGTTCGGGTTCCAGGGCAGGTCGTAGTTCACCATCAGGTGCGCGCGCTGGAGGTTGATGCCCTCGCCAGCGGCGTCGGTGGCGAGGAGCACCTGCACTTCGGGATCGTGCAGAAAGCTCTCCTGCGCCTTGCGCCGTTCCTCACGGCCCAAGCTGCCATGGATGAGCACGACAGCCTGTGGGCGGCCAAGCAGCGAGCCAATCTGGCGCTCCAAGTAGTGGAGGGTGTCGCGGTGCTCGGTGAACACGACAAGCTTCTGGCGAGGCGAAGGAATCGGCATCGGAATCGGACCCGCACCGTAGGGCACCGTGGGCTCTCGGACCCGTCCACGCAGACCGGTTGGGGTGAAGATCTCGCCCAGCAAGTGCGCAAGCTCGCGCCACTTGGTGTCCTGGCCGCTGCGGCGGACTTCGGCGGCGAGCGCCTCGAGCCGGCCGAGCGTAACGATCTCGTGTTTCAGCTCAGCAAGCGTCGCAGCAGCGGTAGCCTGATCGAGGATCTCCTCCTCGGCGACCTCGACCTCGTTCTCGGGAGCCTCCTCGAGATCCTCGACATCGTCGGCGTCGAGGATGGGACCCCCGATGCCCGGCGCGGGCCCCGCACCGCCACGCTGCAGGATCTCCATCTCACGCAGCCGCTTTTCCAGTCGCTCGCGACGGCGGCGAAGCGACTGGTAGATCGCCTCCGACGACGACGCGAGGCGGCGTTGAAGGATGGTGAGCGCAAAACCGACTGTGCCAGCCCGCTTGTCGTTCTGAAGCGCTTCCGCCCGGTTGAACTCCTCGCGGACGTACTCGGTGACTTCCTTATAGAGGCGCGCTTCGGCGTCAGATAGTTTGTAGGGAACCGTGTACGCGATGCGCTCCGGGAAAAGCGGGGTCCCGTCGAACTTGAGCAGGTTCTCCTTGACCATGCGGCGCATCAGCCCCGAGAGATCCACTTGATGCACACCGTCGCGGAACTTGCCCTCGAACTGATCGCCGTCCAGCAACGCTAGGAAGAGTTGAAAGTCTTCTTCCTTACCGTTGTGCGGGGTGGCGGTTAGGAGCAGGAAGTGGCGCGTGAGACTTGAGAGAAGCTGGCCGAGCCGGTAACGCTTCGTGTACTTGACCTCACCGCCGAAGAAGGTGGCAGAGAGCTTGTGCGCCTCGTCGCAAATGATGAGGTCGTAGCGACAGTCTGGCGCGCTGAGCTTCTGCTGCACGTGCTCGTTCCGAGAGAGCTTGTCGAGGCGCGCGATCGCGAGGTCATTCTCGAGGAACCAGTTGCCGGTACGAGCGGCCTCGAGCTTGTCGTTGGTCAGGATCTCGAAGGGCAGATGGAAGCGACGGTGCAGCTCGTCCTGCCACTGCTCGGCGAGGCTGCCCGGGCACACGACGAGGCACCGCTTCAGGTCACCGCGCGCAATCAGCTCTTTAATGAACAGCCCAGCCATGATCGTCTTGCCCGAGCCCGGGTCATCGGCCAGGAGAAACCGCAGCGGCTGGCGAGGCAACATCGCCTCGTAGACAGCCGTGATCTGGTGAGGGAGTGGCTCCACGAGGGAGGTGTGAACCGCGAGCACCGGATCGAACAGATGGGCGAGTCGGATCCGGTGCGCCTCCGACACCAGTCGGAACAGCGCGCCGTCCCCGTCGAAGCTCCAGGGCCGGCCTTCCTCGACGACCTCGAGGCGGGGCTCGTCGTGACGATAGAGGAGCTGGTTGGCAACTCGGCCGGACGGATCCTTGTAGGTCAGCTCGAGCGCCTCGGACCCAAACCATTGAACGCTGACCACCGTGACGAGGCAGTCCGGCAGAATGCCGCGAACGGAAGCGTTGGGTTTGAGGTCTTCGAGCTTGCTCATCACTACTCCCCTTCGGGGCTTGAGCTGAAGGTCGCTCGCCACAGAGCGAGCACAGCGCTGGCCAGCGTAGAATGTTGCGTCCTGACAGACTTGGTCGTTAGGGCGTTCTTGCGGCACCGACAGGCGAGGATGCGGCACTCCGAGACAAGCGATTAGCTGGGCTGCGATTCGATTTCGTCAGGCTTTTCCTTAGCGCCGACGTGCGCGAGAGCGCCACTGCCCTTTCCTTTGCCTCCCTCGAAAATCTTGCCGTCCAATGGATTAACGTAGACGTACAGGTAATAGCCAGGCTTGTGAGCTGCTGCGGCGGGAATTCGAGGAAAGGTGAGCATCGGTGCACCGCCTAGGTGCATTGCCAGAAATCGTGTCATTCCCCTCTCCAGTGGGGAGAGGGGTCAGGAGACGGGTCAAATGAACGCCGAGAGAAACTCAGGTCTGAACGTCACCGTCTACGGCGGCACAGCCGGCCACGACGCCTCGACCGGCGAAATCGGCGGGAACAAGATCCTGGTCGAAACCGGCGAGCGCACCTTCTTCCTCGACTTCGGCATGGGCTTCGGCGCGAGCGGGAAGTACTTCGACGAATTCCTCCAGCCCCGCTCGGCTGTGGGCTTGAGAGACTACCTCCGCATGGGTCTCATCCCACCACTCGAAGGTATCTACCGCGACGACCTCTCTGCCCACGAACCGGATCTCTGGGACCGCTATCGCTCGCGGCCCCACTATCGTCGCATCGAGCACCTCGACGCCGTTTTGCTAAGCCACGCGCACCAGGACCACAACGGCTACCTAGGGTTTCTCAAACCCGCGGTCCCCATCTACACAGGACTCATGACCGCGCTCATCGGCAAAGGGATGCAAGACCTAGGCGGCAACGAGTTCAGCTACATCGCTCCCAAGGAAGTGACCGATGACGGCGTGCTGAAGGGCGTCACCGGCCTCCGCGTCGGCCGGCCGCATTACATCTGTGAGATTGACGAGACCATTACACACGCGCTGCAAGAACTTCAGACCTTCTTCGCGTACCATCCCGGTGCCAAGACCAAATTCGAGGCCGCGCCCTGCGAGACGGCCAACTTGGAGCCCCTAGGGCTCCGCTTCTACCGAGTCGACCACTCGATTCCCGGATCCGGCGCTTTTGCCCTGAAGACCCCTATTGGCTGGATCGGCTACTCGGGTGACCTCCGCCGCCACGGATTCTCCAAGGCACGCACCGAACGATTCGCCGCGGAGTTGGGCGCCCTAAAACCCGAACTGTTCATTGTGGAAGGCACGCACCTCCGCGATGAGGCGTCGGTCGAAGAACCTGCGGTACATGAGGCTGCCCGTGACGTCGTGCGCAAGGAAAAAGGCCTAGTGATCGCGGACTTCTCCGCCCGCAACATCGAGCGACTGCGCACCTTCAGAGACATCGCGCACGAGTTGGGGCGGCGTCTGGTCGTGACACCGAAAGACGCGTATCTGCTCGAGCAGATGCACGTGATCGATCCCAAGATTCCGACGCCGAGTGATGATGGGCTGTCCATTCTGCGCTCGCCCCGGTCCAGCCGGATTGGATGGGAGAGGGAGCTGCTCGAACGCTTCGATCGCAATGTTACTGACGCGCTGGCCATTCGCCGCGCACCCGACAAGCACGTGCTCTGCCTCTCCTACTGGGACATCGCGAGTCTGATCGACATCGAACCCAACGGCGGGACCTACATCTACTCCGCCTCCGAGGCCTACGATGAAGAACAGCATTTCGACCACGTGCGCCTGTCCAACTGGCTTGACTTCTTTCACCTTAACAAGGTGGGTGGGCTGCCCGATGCGGAAAAAGGCCCCTTCCACGCCTCCGGCCACATCGACGGGCCGGGCATGGAGTGGGTCATCGAAACAGTGAACCCTAAGAGGATTCTACCGGTGCACACTCAGAAGCTTGGCTGGTTCGAAAAGCGCTGGCCACAGAAAATTGTGAAGGCAGAATACGGGAAGGCAGTTAGGTTCGATTGATTGATTCGTGATCCGTGTTGGCACCCCAGACTAGCTCGGTCACATGGTACGACGGCCTCAAGGACCTTCATGGTGGCACGGGTCAGCGGCAACAACCTCCGCTGAGACCGCTCGATCCTCAGATACACACCGGTGTTGTGCCCGCTGTCCTGCCCCCGTTCTTCGGACCAGGGTTATGAGACAGCTACGAGTGCCTGTCGGCCGTGCTGTGATGATCGCGCCCGGTGAGGTTGCGCACGGCGTTGAGCGACCGCGGCGGGGGTGTGCTAGTGGAGGCTTGAGTGTGGCCGGGCCTCGTTGTAGACGCGGCGGTACTGCTCGATGATGACCGCCGCTTCGTGCACGGTAAAGAACGCCTCCTGATCGAGACACTCGTCGCGGAAGCGGCTGTGAAAGCTCTCGCCCACGCCATTCTGCCACGGCTTGCCGGGATCAATGTAGGCCGTCGTGATACCCTCCCGCGCGAGCCACCGCTGGATCCGGCGGGCGATGAAT
>WNGH01016435.1_pt1 | contig 12539 bp, 7 predicted proteins | sample 5400631 | NCBI WGS metagenome assembly WNGH01 (sample SAMN13153373, study PRJNA577476) | soil metagenome | isolation source: 115 cm soil or saprolite under Garry oak tree replicate 1 | place: USA:California | collected 2016-06-15
ATCTCTACCACAATCTCGGTAAGGCTACTTTTGAAGACGCCACCCGCCGAGCGGGTCTCGGTGTCGAAAATCGATTTGTGAGCTGGGGCGCAGGGATCGTGGATCTCGATAACAATGGGATGCCCGACCTCTTCATTGTGACGGGCAACGTCTACGCTGAACTCGAGAAGCACTTCGCCAAATACCCCCTCCGGAGCCAACGGCTTCTCTTCCGCAATCTCGGGAATGGCCGTTTTGAGGAACTTCTGGAGGAAGCCGGACCAGCGATTGCTGACCCTCATGTTAGCCGTGGTTGTGCCTTCGGAGACTTCGACAACGATGGAGACCTAGATATTCTCATTGTTAATCTCAACGAGCCACCCTCCCTGCTCCGGAATGACGTCACCTCCGGCAATCACTGGCTAAAGGTAAAACTCGTCGGCACGAAGTCGAATCGGAGTGCGATTGGCGCCCGCGTGATCGTTAAGGTTGGCGAAGTGACGCAAACGCAGGAACTCTTCAGTCAGTCCAGCTTCCTCTCTTGCAACGATTTTAGACTTCACTTCGGTCTTGGTCCTGCGACAAAAGCTGAAGTCCGCGTGCACTGGCCAAACGGTATTTGGCAAACGCTCCCGGAGGTCTCCGCGGATCGGCTTGTTACCATTAAGGAAGGCACTGGAATCGTGGCAAATGCGGGATGGAAATAGAACTAAATCTCTTTCACCGTAGCGCTTCGTAACTTCCTTCACTTATCCAGATTCGGATTCCTTACTGCGGCGCCGTAGAGTCCAGCTTCTGCTTGGTGACCTCTGACCGCGAAAAGAGTTCCCTCGCAGCCTCCTGCTGGCTCGACTTTTGCGTTCTTATGCGCTGAAACTCGGCAAAGGCTTTTTGCTGCTCGGCTGTATAGCCCAGCGCCATCTGAACTTGCGAGAGCCGGTACCAAGACACTTCGTTAGCGGCGTTGAGTGCGATCGCTTTTTTCAGATGTGGGAGGGCATCCTGCATTTTCTGCTGAGCAATGAGTGCCGCGGCCAGTCCCAGGTGGGCGTCCTCAAAGTCTGGATAATATTTCAACGCCTGCTCGAAGAGTTGCCTGGCTTCTTCAAACTCTCCCGCGTCACGATGCATGTCCGCCAGCTCATACGCGGCGTTGGCATTGGTTGGATCCAGCTCCAACTCTCGTTCGAATTCCTTCGCCGCCTCGTTCGCGTCCTCCGTTGAGTGAGCCTGCTGCGACCTTTTCAACAGGGTACGCCCCAAGCGGAAATGGATCCCTGGGCGCCCAGGGCCGAGCTCCAAAACGGTTCGGTATTCGCGCACCGCCAGGTCATAAGAGCCCTGGCTTTCAAATGCCTCGGCAGCGGCTTGGTGCCTCCAAACCGAACCAGGAGCAACCTGAGCCAATGTCTGCATCGTCAGAAACGCGAAGTTTCCAAAAAGTCTGCCCGTGTGGTAGAGAACCTCGGGGTCTTCTGGATAGAGGCGATTTAATTCGATCGCTACTTCCATGGCTTTGGTGTGACGTTGCATACCGATGTAGGCCCGCTCCAGCTGCAGACCGCACATTCGCTTCACCTCGGAATCGGAAGACCCATGGAAGCCCTTCTCTAACCCTGGCAGAGCTTCGCTATATCGCCCCAACTCCGATAGAGAAATTGCCAAGAGGGTCGCGGACTTAACCAGGCGGGGATTCAGCTTTATCGCTTGGCGTAGGGCGGGTACAGCCTTATCGAATTTCCTCTCTTGAAAATAAATCGCTCCCAGGTTTGCGTGCACCTCCGCCATTCCTGGTTCCAATTCACGAATTTTTTCAAAGGCTCGTTCGGCTTCCTCGTAGCGCCCAGAGGCAAGCGCCTTCTGCCCTTGTTCGGTGTAGCGTTGAAGAGAGTCCGCGTCAGCCGATTGGGCCTGGGCGAAATCAATCAAACAGGAGGACAATATCGCAGTCTGTAGCAGCCGCCTTCCGATGCTAAACATTCTTGTGATCTTACCCCTCAATAAAAGGATCCGCCAGGCCGCTTCCGACCTGGCGAATCCCGGGGTGGTTGGGGTGATTAAAACTGGAACTTCGCTCCTAGCTGAAGGATACGTCCGGGTTGGGCGGAGGTAATAGAACCAAATCCCGGGGTGCCGAGTGCGCTGTTAGGACGATTGAAGTGTGGGTGATTGAACGTATTGAATGCGTCCAAACGCAACTGGAAGTGCATCCGTTCCGTGAGTGCCACGCTTTTGGCCAAGGACATATCCCAGTTGTTGAAGCCTGGTCCCCGGAGATAGTTCCGAGGCGTCGTGCCATAAATTCCCGCACCAGGTTGGACAAAAGCCGTGGTGTTAAACCACTCGGCGGTGCTCCTAGTGAATCCGCTGTTTGGATTCTGCCCGGAAACGAGGTTGGCACGATTTAGGCCAACACAGAAAGGCATGTCTAGTAGACAGTTAAAGTCGTTGGCGCCAATGGAGAATGGAAATCCCTTTTGCAGCGTTACAATACCGCCCAGTTGCCATCCGCCAATCACAGCATCCACTGCACGATTCGCGTTGCTGAGATAGCGTTTGCCGCGGCCAACAGGCAATTCGTAAACAAAGTTAGAGACGAAATGACTCTTCACGTCAAAATCCGACAGCCCGTAGTCAAGCTCCGGACGATGATTGTCCATGAACCCCTGGAATCCTCCGCCCGAAGCGCCAATCCCGGCTGCTGCGGACTTGTCATCTGGCGACCGGAGTGATGTTGCTTGGGTCGGGCGCAAAAGCCTGTGCGATGTTATTCCGCGTAAGAAGATGGGTTCCCTTATTGCCAAGGTAGTTGACCTCAAGTGTGGTGTTTTTGAAGATCTCGCGCTGCGCGGAAAGAGTCCACTGTTGCGCGTAAGGATTCTTTGGATTCTCCGAGATGATCACGGCGATGAACGTGCTCTGTGCTGGGGTTACGCCAGAGATCGTATTGTTGGGGATGAAGATTTGGTCCGACAGTTTTGGCGCGCTGGCCACCTGTTGGGTGGCGGGTGTAACGGCTGCGCGCACCGCGTAAGGATAGATGTCCCCGGAGTCGTCGATCTCGCGGCCTTCGGAAGAGTCGAAAAAGATTCCGTAACCGCCTCGAATCACAGTCTTGTCTCCGCCGAAAGGCCGATAAGCAAAGCCGAAACGCGGGGCGAAAGGTTTCTTCGAACCGTCGGCGGGGTTGTGCCGCCCGCAATATCGGTACATGCTTCCCGCCGGGGCAATCCCTTTGGTCACCAGCGATGGATCCGCAATACACAGACCACCATCGGGGTTGGACGTGTCCAGCCACCCCATCTTGTTGCTCTCCTCGAAGGGCACGGTGCGGAAGTCCCACCGAAGTCCCAGGTTTAGCGTCAGACGGCTGCTCACCTTCCAGTCGTCCTGCATGAACGGAGCAAAATAACTGAAGTGGTACTGGTTCAGATTTCCGATTTGACCGGCCTTACTGAACGGTCCCGGAAGGAAGACACCCACACTTTGATAGTAGCCGAGCAGAAAATCGGCAATCGAATTGGCTGTGCCGCAGGCAGGTGTGGGACACCCGTTCTGGGGAACGGGATTGCCATTACTGTCCTTGATAAAACCATTGCTGCTGCCATTCTGATTGATCAAGTCGTTGCGATATGTGAAATCACCAAGGTAGTCTGCGTTGAGATTGCGCTTTTGTATCCAGTGACGATAGTCTACCCCCATCGTCAGGGTCTGCTTGCCGTGGATGAGCGTCAGTGAGTCGGCAATCTCCCGCGTGGGTATGTTACTTAGAGTGGTGTCATTGACGGGGCCGCCGACTCGTGAAGTTGGATTGAGAGTGATTCCCGGGTAGGAGCGGGCACAATCGGACAGATTCGGGAAAGCACCAGTGAACCCAATCGCGTCGACCACGGATTGAGGCACGGCTTGGGAGCACTGGTTTGCCGTTGCCTCAAGCTGCCCGTAGCGCGCCTGATTGACCAGATGGCTTCCGATGTTTATCGTGTGACCCACCGTCCAGCTTGTCTCCTTCTCAACAAAGCTGCCGTTACCAAACGGTATCGACACAGTCCCGCCCGCGTTGGAGTTCGTGTAGTTTGCAAGCGTTCCGCGGCCGAACACCTTTCCATAGCGGCCCAGGTCTTGATCGAGCTTATAAGTTTGCTGATTCTGTGAAGTGGGAGCATTAACAGCCTGCCTGAAGTTTACTGCTGCGCCGCACGTTGTGCAGTTCGGAGCGGGGAATATGTTCTGAGCGAGTGACGTTTTCGCGAGGCGCGAGAAACTGGTTGACAGAATCTTGTTGCCGGGGAAAGGCGCCCCCGTCGTTGGGTCGATCGGCATACAAGGCAGGTTTGAAGCCAGGGCGGTCGTGCAGGCAGCACTGCCATACGCGGGCAGCCCGGACGCAGAAAAATCTCCGGATAATTGCGCGGGATCTCCGACAAGACCTTGCACTGTGGTTCCCAACGTGGTGCGCCAGCCTTCGTAGTTTGCGAGCCAGAACGTCTTGTTACGTCCGTTGTAAAGCTTCGGCAGGTACGCCGGGCCGCTAGCCACAAAACCAAATTGATTTTGCCGCAACTTGGAGTTCTTCCCTGCAAAAGGTCTCTGGGCGTCGAGGGCATCATTTCTTCCAAACCAAAACAGGGATCCATGAACATCGTTGCCACCACTCTTGCTCACGATGTTGACCTGGTTGGCGCTGAAACCATACTCGGCTGAGTAAGTTGATGTTTGTTCTTTAAACTCTTGCATTGCATCAATGGACAAAATTACGGCTGGGGTATTTAAAGCCGTATCGGTATTCACCAAACCGTCCAGCGTATAGTTGTTGGACGTTGGTCGGGCGCCGTTTATGCTGATGGCGTTGCCCTTGCCTACGCGCATGCTGCCCTGTTCCCCGGTGGTCTCGACAGCACCTGCGCCCAGCAACAGAAACTGTGTGAAGTTTCGATCCTGCAAGGGCAGGTTTTCCACCTGCGTGTTGCCTATTGTCTGGGAAATTGCTGACGTGTCGGTATCCAGCGCTACTGCGCTGGCGTTCACCGTGACAGTCTCCGTCACGGTACCCGCTTTCATCACGGCGTCCACGCGAACGTTTTGGTCGACCGCGAGATTGATGCTGTCCACGACTGTTTTCTGGAATCCCGCAGCTTCGACGGTAATCCGGTATGTGCCCGGCCGGAGGTATGGCACAGTGTAATTTCCATCGTCATTCGATTCCATCACCTGGCTGATATTTGTCGCTGTGTTCGTTACCGTCACCTTCGCCTTGGCGATAACCGCAGCGGAGCTATCTGTAATCGTCCCTAAAATGGTTCCAACCCCGCCGCCTTGGCCGTAGACCTGTCCGACTGTTCCCATAATGAACAGTACGCACAACAGAAGCCTTCGCAGTTTCATTTCGCCCCTCCAGATATTCATCTTCGCAGTCACCCCAAGTTCGACTTCCCCTAATTTCTTTGCCACTGCGACGCGACCAAGCATGCTTCCATCTTGGGAGCCGCGCGACCGAGCGGTACTCCCCTCCTCGACTTATGGAAAACCCGCGATGACGTTATTGAACATGGCGCCCCGCTATAGCACCTGCGAAGGCTCCTGGCTGCACCAACACTGCCGCGCACTCTAATGGCAAAATTTAGATGCTGTCAATAGAAAAATGAATTTGTTTACCTATTGAACTTTACTGGATGTTTCTCTATTGCAACTAGACGCAACTATCGGCGCTTTTGTCGGAAGGTTACTTGACTACGCGTATGAAGCGGCACTTCCCGTGTGCCGTTCTCGGCGCTCCCGTGTCACTCGATCCAAATAGCCGCTACGACGATGGGCCTTACATCGGTCCAGAACGCGCCCCTCAGACATTCCTCCGCATCCACAAGTGAACAGCTCTGCTGCAGCACCGGTAGCCGATCGTGATCGACGGTGGCGGCCTTCGCATACAGCTCCTGGGCCGTGCACACCGTCTGGATCATCGCTTCGATTTTTCCTTTGAGGTTGTGGCTCTGGTCCACCATGAAAGCAATGTCTGTTGCCTCGCCATTTTCTGCTTCGAAAGCAAGAATCTCGTGAAAGATGCGGAATACCTGATAGGGATCGATGGAACCAAGAGTGAGGTCATCGTCGGCATAGCGACGGTCGTTGAAATGAAACCCGCCAATCATGTTGTGATGCAGGAGCCAGGCGACGATTTGTTCGATGTTCTGCGCTTGATAGTGATGACCCGTATCCACGAGTACATAGGCCTGCGGACCCGCAGCCTTGGCCAATAACAAGGCCATGCCCCAGTCCGCGATGTCGGTGTGATAGAACGCCGGCTCGAAAGGCTTGTATTCCACAAGAAGCCTTTGGCCAGGCCGGAGGGCCGCGTGCACTTCCTTAAGTCCCTCTTCAAAATAGCCAATTCGCTTTCGAATGCTCTGCGTCCCGGGGTAATTGGATCCGTCCGCAAACCAAGGCGAGATGTCGCGGCAATTGAGCGCTTCCGCGATTCTGACGCAATCGAGAATATGGTTTAGAGCCTTGCGGCGAATCGATGCGTCTGGATTTCCAACCGATCCATATTTGTATTCCTGATCCTGAAACACGTTCGGATTGATCGAACCGGGCTTGACACCATGTTTCTTTGCCAGCTCTTTTACTTTGCCCGCGTCTTGCAACCCATTCGGGAGGTCCCACTGAACGTGCAGTGCCAGAGTCGGGCAGGCCCCAGTCACCGCATGTACTTGAGCGGCGTCGCTAAATTTTTCTTCGATGGTGCTGGCGGCAGCGAGCTGGATGAACTTGCCAAATCGCGTGCCGGTGTTGGCAAAACCCCACGAGGGCAATTCTATTCGAAGATTGTCGAGCGCCTTCCAAACCGTCTCCGTCTGTTTATTCTTCATCGTGACCTCAAGCCGTGCCCTTGATCATGTCGCTTTGCAATAAAGCAATTCTTCACACCGTTTGTCGCTTCCACTCTTCTTCAAAAGTGGGCTCGGCAAATTCCTCGGCCCACCGCCCCACTGCGGTGGCGTCTGCGCCGATTGTGTCATTCCAACTTCCCTGCAACACCGCCATTTGGATGGCGAAATTGCCCAAAGTCGTCGACTCCGGCGAGCCAAGCAATACCTCCAGCCCCGTCCTCTCCGCCGTCAGGCGATTCAACAGAGAGTTCTTGCTTCCCCCACCCACAATAAACAGCCTCTTCAGATTCTTCCCGGTAATCGCAGCAATCGATCCCAGCACCTCTGAATATCGCTGGGCCATGCTGTGAAATATCATGTTTGCGATAAGTGGAATATCGCGCTTTTCCCCTGAAAATGGCGGGTGCCCCACCCTTCGGAGTTGTCCATTGATCTTTCCCAGCATGTCCCCAGGGAGTGTCAACGGGGGGTCGTCAACATCAATCAAATAATCGGGAGCGGGAAGAGCTTCGCACTCTTGCAACAATTTGGGCAGTATAACCGGCGTCCCGCGCTCTTCCCATTCATCCATGCATTCTCGCAGCAGCCACATCCCGTTCACATTTTTCAGAAAGCAGACGGATCTCCCCACGCCGCCGAGGTTTGTAAAATTCATTCCTCGCGCTTCATCACTGGCGCAAGGAGCCGTGAGGACGGTACCCACGAGCGACCACGTGCCAGAACTGATGAAGCCCCAATCCTCCCCGCTGGCAGGAATCGCTGCGATCGCAGATGCCGTGTCATGGCATGCAGGAACTATCAATTTAGTGTTGCGAAGGGCGGGGAGATTGCTGAGATCCTCGCTGATACTACCGACGATTGAACCAGTTGGCACGATTTTGGGCGCCGCCGATAGGCTCAACCCGATCCCTTGAAATATCTCCTCGCACCATTCCTTGGTGCCCAAACGTACGAGCTGTGTGTGTGTGGCGTTCGTGTATTCCGCGACGCATCGTCCCCCCAGACGGTACGTCACATACTCAGGTAGGTTGAGCCACGCTAATCTCGAATTCCTGCCCGCCAGTTTATCTGCGTAAAGCTGATAGAGAGTGTTCAACCCAAGCAACTGAATACCAGTCAAAGAGTAAAGCTGCGACGGAGGGATAATCGCGTGGACCTTTTTCTCCGCGTCTTGTGTTCGCTCATCTCGGTAGCAGAAAGGATCAGCAATTGCGTCCCCGTTCCCATCCAGACGAACATAGTCTACCGCCCATCCGTCCACGCCAACCGACGCAATTCCTTCGGGCGCTGCCTGCGCACAAAAACGCAGGCCGTCCTTGACTCCGTCAAAAATCCGGCTGATATCCCAGCGAAGGCCTTCTTGCGTGGCAATGGGTGCATTGGGGAAACGATGAATCACATGAATTTGTGGCTGACCTTGTTTCCATCTTAAAAGCGATACGCGACAGCTCTGTGCACCCAAATCCACCGCCACAAGAGCCGCTCTTTTCCCCGACGTCTCCATCGTGATTGCTCTCAATCTCTTGGGCCGCACGGCCCGACCTCAAGCGAACACTTACGCTACCTCAGGAAAGCTTCTGTAAGACCACCATCCACAGGTATCAGATGACCTGTCGTGCAATGAGACTGTGGCCCGGCCAGAAACAGAATAGCTGCCGCACAATCTTCCGGATCAATGGGCTTATGCGTAAGCGTCCGCTTTGCGTAAAACTCCGCTAGCAGTTCGCGTAGTTCTTCATCCGTTGCCTGTGAGTCAAACTTGATTTCATATTTCGTAAGCGATGCAGTCACGCGGTCACGCGGAAACATTGTCGAACCCTTTACCACTGTCGCTGGGCTGATTCCGTTAACCCGTACCTTTGGCGCAAGCGATATCGCCAGTTCACGTACAAGGTGGCTGAGCGCCGCTTTGCTCACGTCGTAGGCTTCACTACCGCGCTTCGCCACCACCGCATTCGCAGAGCTTGTCAGCACGATGCTCCCATCCAGATTCTGCTCGCGAAGAATTTTAGCGAGCTCGTCCGCCAAGCGATGATTTGCAGTTACATTGATGTCCAGCGTCGTGCCCCACTGCCCATCATGAATAACGCCGTCTGGCGATGATGGGAATACCGCGGCGGTATTGATTAGGATGTCGATGCCGCCATACATTGCGATCACTTCTCGAAAAGCTTTACGAATGCCTTCTCGGTCACAAATATCGATAGAAACAACCGCGGCTGCTTCCTTGCCGGCAATTTGTTGCGCTTCCTCTGCAGTTTTCGCCGCCGCGTCCATATCGCGGTCCGCAACCACTACGTGCGCTCCGCGTCGTGTCGCCTGCAAAGCTGTGGCCCGGCCCACTCCATTGCCGCCTCCCACCACCACGACCACGCGCCGGCTTAATTCCTTCTCAAGTGGTTGGCGCCTGATTTTTGCTTCCTCCAGCTGCCAATATTCGATCCGGAATGCCTCCGATGGAGGCAAAGCCACATAGTTCGCGTGGACAGTAAAGGCTTCTGTTTTAGCAGCGGGCCCCGCTTGCGGCAGGACTTCGTGAGTCTTCCCAGTCCCTAACGCAGTCGCTCCCTCCATAACGTGAATCGCATTCGTATAAAACTCTCCGGTGATTCTCGCTTCCGTCTTGTTTTTGCCAAAACTGAACATCCCGATGCCGGGAATCAACACAACTGTGGGATTCGTATCCCGCATCTTGGGTGAATCGGGTAATGCAAACGAGTTGTAATACTGCTGGTACTCTTCCCGGTAGACCTTCAGCGACCCATCGATCCTCTCGCGCAGACCACTGAGCTTGCTCGATGGTTCCCATGCCACGAAAAGCGGTCGAATTTTTGTGCGAATAAAATGATCGGGACAGCTTGTCCCCAGGTGTGCTAGTTTCTGCGCATCTCGTGAGTTCACGAACCGCAAAACCTCCGCGCTGCTGCTGAAACTGCCGATCATTCGTTGCCGGCTGGAAACACGGCCCCGGATAAACGGAAAAATGTCGGATGCCAGTTCGTGCTGGTTTTCAAGCGTCGCGTTAGCTGCTCCACCAAAGAGCTTGTTTCCCTTTTCTTCTACGTGCTGCACGACGAATTGACCCAGTTGGTCAATGATCGTCAGCGTATTGAAATAGCATTCCCTCTGCGTCTCTCCCCACGTGAAGAAGCCATGCCCGCCCAAAATAATTCCGTCGCAACCATTACTCGCACTAACCGCCCGTCGCAACATCATGGCCAGTTCGAATCCCGGCCGTTGCCAGGGCAGCCATATCAATCGGTGCTCAAACTGGCGATTGAACTCCTCCATTTTGTCGCGACCATTCGCAGCTGCCGCTATAGCAATTCCCCAGTCTGGATGAAGATGATCGACATGGGCAAATGGAAGAAAGCCATGTAAAGGCGTGTCAATGGAAGCTGCCACAGTGTTGTTTCCGAATGCGCATAACGGATACATCTGCACCATTTCGTCTTCGAATTCCACGCCGCGATAGAGTTTCTCCGCGGCATGCAGCTTATTGAGATACAAGGTCGCGAAACCCTTCCTTTGAATGCTTCCGATATCTCCGCCACTCCCCTTAATCCATAATACTGTTGCTTTACTCCCATCGAGTGGGTCCGTCTCCTCGATTTTGGAGCTGGTGTTCCCCCCTCCGAAATTCGTAATTCGCAAATCCGATCCCAAAAGGTTTGATCGGTACCGCAACAATTCGGCGGCGTCCAAGCCCTTCGCAATCTGATCATCCCAGCGATCTTCCAGGTATCGTAGTTTCTCTCTGGATTTCATGGGAAAAACCATCGTCGGCTTCCATGCGAGCAAGTTGCCCGATCAATTCCGGTTTCGACCACCAGGAGCGGTCTCGACGATACGCTCCAGGAACAAAGACTGCAATAGGTTAATTCTTTCAATAGAGGAATGACAGCTTGACGCTGTCCGCTTTCGCGAGGCTCTGGTATCCCGCGAACCTCATTCCTGCACCTTGCGCCATTTCGCCAGCCACGCTTAGCTTGCCGCCCGTGCTCTCTTTGCCAGCGACGCAGCCGTGACTAGCTTGTGGGCAATGTAATTGTAAGGCGGCACGGTTTGCCCGTTTAGGATTCCCAGTCCCAATTGAATCAAACGCGGACCATAGCTTCCCGCTTCATGTGATACGGAAGCAATGTAGGGTGTCCCTGGAGTCTTCATCTCTTCGAGCGCCTCATTGATGCAATCCTGACCAACAATCGCAACGTCTTTTTCTCTCTTCATTTCTCGCACGGCCTGCAGCGCTCCAAGCCCGCTGGTGTCGGTGGCTGCTGCGATCAACAACCCTCGTTCTTTCGAATGCCGACGAAGGAAGTCTTGCACTTGTCGGCAGCTTTTCTCGCGCAAGCCTTCTCCGTCCATCAAGATGTAACCGTCCTGCTTTATGCCTGGAAGCCGCGAGCGCACACCCGCAAATGCGCCGGTGATCCGGCTTTGCACCAGTGGCCCCGCTTCCTCGATCCCCAGTCCAAGCACTCGGCTCACCTCCCCGCCCCAGCGGCTCTTGGCAAAATGGGCCAAATACTGACCGGCCTCAAATCCGACTCGGTAATTATCTACGCCAAAGTAAGTGGCGTGCGGATGGGGAATGTCTACAGCGATCAATGGAATCCCTGCTGCACTGATTTTGTCGGCGATGGCCGGCGCGATTCTTTGATCGATCTGAAATTCTATAACCAGGTCAACCTGCTGTTGGACAAATTCCTCGGCATTTCGCACTGCTGTCTGCGCATCATAATGGTTGTCCAGAACTAACAAATCTACTCCTGCAGAATTCGCCGCTGCTTGCAAGCTTTCTCTCACTCCTTCCGAGAAAGGCATCTCCGATGATTCACCTCCGAAGCCAAACCGGACTTTCCTTGGCCTGGACACCACTCGATATAGCCCATTCTCGGAATGCGCCAGGTAGCCGCGATGAACAAGCGTCTTTAGAATGCGATAGACGGTCGTCTTGGAAATGTTTGTTCGTTGATAGATTTCTTCGAGCGTCCTCGGAGTATTATCCTTCTGCATCAGTTCCAGAACGTCGAGCGCCTTGGACAAGACGGGAATCACGTACAATCGGCTGCGGAACGCATTGGTCATATTGTTTCGCCTCAACGCGAGTTGTTCTCTGGAAGTATACCCTAGCGGTAGATTTCAATACGGACATTCGTTTTGTATTGACAGCTCTTCATTCAGGCTCTACAGTCGCGACTCGTCCTGTTTCCCGCTTCGATCCTTGGTTTTCTCGGGAAGCACGGCTCTGCTTGACTCAGGAACAGAAAGGACCGTTTGCTCGCGCCAAATCCCCCCTTGGGCGTTTTCTTACACTGGCTTGGTGGCTTGGCGTCCGCAAGCTTCTACGTTCCGTACCGTCGGGTGAAAGCCTGGTCGTGGGAAACCTATTGGTTAGTCGGTGGTTTCTTCAGCTGGATCATTGCGCCTTGGTTTTTGGCCTTCGTGATGACGCGCAGTGTAGTTCAAGTCCTCCATGAGACTCCGACGGGCAGCCTCTTCTGGACCTACGCATTCGGGGTTCTTTGGGGGCTGGGCGGCCTCACGTTCGGCCTCACCATGCGTTATCTCGGAATGTCTCTGGGTATGGCCGTCGCTCTTGGTTATACCGCCGCTTTCGGGACGTTGATGCCACCCGTTTTTCGCGGCGAATTTAGTTCTGAGGTATTG
>WNGH01005932.1_pt1 | contig 12538 bp, 14 predicted proteins | sample 5400631 | NCBI WGS metagenome assembly WNGH01 (sample SAMN13153373, study PRJNA577476) | soil metagenome | isolation source: 115 cm soil or saprolite under Garry oak tree replicate 1 | place: USA:California | collected 2016-06-15
CTCCGCGTTCCGCAGCGCCTGCTGGGCCGTCGTCGCCGTCGGCCCCGGCCAGCGCGCCTGCGCCGACCCTCACGCCCACGCCCGTGCCCGCTCCGACTCCCGTGCCCACGCCCCCTCCACCCTCGCCCGCGAGCCCGGCCGTAACCGTCACCTACACGGCGATGCCGCGTCACCGGGACGGCTTCTTCGGCGAGCTCACGATCAAGAACCAGGGCACCGCGGCCGTGGACGGATGGCAGCTCGTGATCACGCTGCCCGGCGATGACGTGGACTGGGTCTGGAACGCCCACTGGCAGGTCCGCGGGGACGCCCTGAGCTTGCGCCCGTGGTCCCGCGACGAGGTGATCGAGCCCGGGGATTCCGTTTCGGTGAACTTCGCCGCGCACGGCGACACCACCGCGCCCGCAAGCTGCACGTTCAACGGTGCCGCCTGCAGTCAGTAATAACCAGGCACTGCGCGTAAGAGGCCAAGAGCCGCCGGGATGACAGCGGTCCGCCGGCACAATTTGCGCGTTATACGGCCACGATAACGACTGTCAATGTCGCGGCAATTTGGTAGCCTTTGGCGATTCGGAAGGGGGCGCATGCCTACGGGGCCATCCAGCGGGGGTACCGAGCCGCCGCACTCGACCGCGCCATTGCCCAGGGTCCCGCGGCATTCCCTGAGACGAGTGCTGTACCCGGCCGCTTGGGCGGCTGCCGGGCTGATCGTGATCGCCGGTTCCGGGGCTTTCTTCGTGTCGCACCGGCCGGGCGCCCGACCGCCTGGACGGACCCCGTTCTGCGGCCTTGTCGCCTGCGCCGTCCTGCGCTCCGACGCGGCGACGAGCAGCCTGCCGACCGTGAGCCCGGGCCCTGCTCCCCCGCCGTCACCGTCATTGGCGGCCTCGCCCCGGGCCCCGGCCCCGGCGCCCAGGCCAGCGCCAGGGCCCTCGTCCGCGCCGCCTGCTACCGTCCCGGACCCGGCCCCGCCGTCACCGGCACCTCCCCGGTCGCCGCCGCCGCATCGGCGGCTCGACGATCATCCATGGTGGGGGGGCGCTGGTGGTGGTCGTGAACGGTTTGTTGGTCAGACCAACAGCGGTACGGTGTGGCCGTGCCCGATGCAAAGTCACACCAGCCGGAGAGCCGGGCCCCGCACCGTCTCAGGGGCACGGTGGTATGGCTGCTCGGGCGGGCCTCGCTCCGCGGCCAGCAGTTGGCTTACCAGCTGCTGGCCGCGTCGTTGAACGCGGCCACCTCGCGGTAGCCGGCCGCGCGGTACAGGCCGATGGCTTCATCGAGAGTCCGGTTGGTTTCCAGCCGCAGGACGCGGACTTGGTTCGCCGCAGCGTGCGTCTCCAGGTCCGTGAGGAGCCGGCGCCCGAGCCCGAGGCCGCGCACGGCAGGCGCGACCCACATCCGCTTGATCTCGGCGGGCGCGTCGTCGTGGAACTTGAGCGCGCCGCACCCGACCGGCTCGGAATGAAGGGTGGCGACCAGGAGGAGGCCCGCGGGCGGGCTCAGTTCCTTGTCGTCGGCGGAGATGCTCCGGGCTGGGTCGAAGCCGCTGTCGAAGCGCCGCCCCAACTCACTGAAGTAGGCCCGCAGGCAGGAGCGGGCGTCCGGATGCCTGGGGTCGCATACGGAGACCTGGATCGCCGAGGCCGCCAGGAGCCGCTCGACCTCGGCCATCGCCGTGACGATCCGGCTGCGCTGCGGTGCGCTGAGCGGCCCGAGAATTGACACGGCAGCGTCATCGGAGCGCCGGTCAAGCACCGCCCGCTCGGCCAGCCCGCGGTCGGTGAGGCGCGCCGTATGGACTCTGCCGTCGGACCGGCTCTGCTCGACGGTCACGAGCCCGTCATTCTCCAGTGCCCGCAGTAGCCGGCTCAGGTAGCCCGAGTCGAGGTCAAGCCGTGATCTCAGCAACCGGAGGTCGCTGCCGTCCGGACCGATCTCCCACAACAGGCGCGCCTGTCCGAGAGGGCGGTCACGGGACAGGAAGCTGTCGCTGAGCGCGCCGATCCGCTGTGTGACGGTCCGGTTGAACCGCCGGACCTGGTCGACCATGCAGGGGTCCATTCTCTGACTATAGTCAGAGATCTGTGCGCTGGCCCCTAACTGCATCGCGGACGCCCCATGGGAGGTGGCATAGTCGCGTCACATTCACACCAGCGGAGCACGCGATGACTTCAACCCGCCCGAGTCCAGCCAGGATCAGGAGATAGCCCGGCTCGTCCAGCTCGGTGCCTCCGTGCTGGCGGACCAGCCTGCGGGCGTGAGCTGGGTGGTGATGGCCGATCCCGAAGGCAACGAGTTCTGCCTGGAAGCCGGCTGAGGTCAGCCGCCTGAACGCAGGTGGCCCCGCAGGTCGTCGAGGTCAAGAGTGACGGACTTCAGGGCGAAGCCGTGGCGGGCGTAGAAGCGCTGAGCGCCGTCGTTGGCGGCATAAGCCGTCACCGTGGCCCGCTGCGCGCCATGTTCAGCAGCCCACGCGAGGAATGCCGTCATCAGCTGCTCGCCAACGCCGCGACGGCGATGAGCCGGATAGACGTGAATGCTCTCCAGGTCGGCGACCCGGATCGCATACACGATGCCCGGGCCGCTGAGCCGCCCGGTCAGGTGACCCACCACGACATCACCGTCGCGCGCGAGCAGGACGAGGTTGTCGGCACTCGCGAGGAGGGACGTGCAGTACGCGATGCCGGTCTCGGAGGCCCAGCGCCGATTGGTCGCGGCAGCGTCGTGCCGCCCGGCATCCGTCGTGACGAGAGCGTCAGCCGACGCGAGTATTTCGGGGATATCGTCCCGCGTGGCCGTGTTGATACGGATTGTCACCCAGCAACACTACCGGCCTTTGTGGCCGGCGTGACTCGCTGCCTACCGGGTCGTCTCCCGTTTGGTGATCGCGGCGAACAGCCTGTCACCCGCAGAATCCAGCGCTTCCTGCATGACCGCGCTGCCGGTGTGCCCGGTGTCGTCGATGACAACGAGTTCGGCACCGGGCCAGGCACGTGCGAGTTCCCAAGCGGTGATCACCGGCCCACCGAGGTCGCTGCGCCCATGGACCATGACACCGGGAATGCCTGCCAGCTTTCCTGCCTCGCGGATGAGAACGCCGTCCTCAAGGAAGGCGTCGTGGGCGAAGTAGTGGGCACAGATCCGCACAAAGGCGAGCCTGGCGTCATCCACCCGGTTGCCGTACAGACCGGGCGTGCCGTTGCTCTCCATGGAGATGACCGCGTCCTCCCAGGCCACCCACTCCGCTGCGGCCCGCGCGCGGACGTCGGGGTCCGGGTTCTCCATTAGCCGGGAGTAGGACATTAGGAGACCCTCGATCGGCGGCTCGGTGTCGGTCGGGAGCCGGTAGTTCCCAGCGGCGACGTGGTCGCGGAATCGCGCCCACGCCTCGGGGAACATCCGCCCGGCCCCCCGGTACAGCCAATCCAGTTCCGACCGACGGGTCGACGTGACGCTGACCAAGATCATGCCGGAGACGCGTTCGGGGTAACGTTCGGCGTACGCCAGCGACAGCGTCACGCCCCACGACCCTCCGCGCAAGAGCCATTTTCCCACGCCGAGGTGCTCGCGCAGCTGCTCCATATCGCGGATCAGGTGCTCGGTGGTATTGAGGCTCATGTCAGCCGCGGGATCGCTCGCGGGCGGCGTGCTCCGGCCACAGTTGCGCTGGTCGAACAGAATGATCCGGTGACGCTCCGGATTGAATGACCTGCGCACCCTGGTCGAGCAGCCTGAGCCCGGACCGCCATGCACCACGAGTGCGGGTACGCCATCCGGGTTGCCGCACGTCTCCCAGTAGATGAAGTTGCCATCCCCGGTGTCGAGCATGTCAGTCGCATACGGCTCGATCGGGGGATACACCTCGCTGCCTCCTTGACAAGGGCCGCCTTAGCAGCAGTGCTGCTCGCTCATGCCGACACCACCGTCACGACCGTGTGCCCGATCTTGATCTTGTCGCCCTTCTTCAGCCGCTGGGGTGCGTGGATGCGCCGCCCGTTGAGCCAGGTGCCATTGGTTGAGCCGAGGTCCTTGACGTACCAGAGGCCGTGGGCGGTCTGGAAGCGGGCGTGGTGGTTCGAGGCATAGTCGTCGCTGACGGTCAGTGTGCCCTGGCGGCCCGCGATGAAGTCGGTGTGGAAGGTGCGGCGCTGGTCTCCGGTCTGGATGAGGAGAAGCGACTGCGTGGGGACGGCTTCGACATCGGTAAGGGTGACGCCGGTCTGGCCAGCGACGGCGGACACGGCGGCCTTCCAGGCTTTCTGCTCCTGCTCGGTGGTGTCTTCCCACGCCGGGAGCGATCCGGGGTGGGCGCCACGGTGCGCTTCGTACGCGGTTCGCGCGAGGTGTTCGAGGCCGATGCTGGTCACGCATTCGATAATGCCAGAGGCGTGGAGTGATGGCTCCCTGGAAACTTCCACCTCGTCCGCAGTGTCAGCGGCTCAGCGGGATCCTCGCACCGAACCGATAGCGGCGGCCCGGGGTCAGGAGAGGCGGCGGCTGAGCCGCCAGAAGCAGTACCGGGCCAGGGCCACGGCGAGGGCGAGGTAGATCGCGGTCTCAGTGCCCTGGATAGCCCAGTAGCGGCTGGTGGGCTGGTAGGTGACGCCGATCCGGATGCCATGGCTGGTCAGGCACTGCGTCCAGGCGGGACTGCCGGAAAGTGCCAAGGACCTGCAGGCAGCCGGGTTGGTGCTGACCGGCTGCCCGGCGGCGTTGACGGCTCCCGCGGAGAGGATCCAGGCGCCGGGCTGGCTGGGGAGGAATTGGACGCCAAACGCGAAGGTGCCGTTAGGTCCTATCTGAGTCGGCAGTGCGGTGAAGGAGCTGATCGCGGCGGTCGTGTGGCCTGGCGGGAACAGGTGCGGGCGGATCCACAGCGGCATGGCGACCTGGACGGCAGCGAAGATGACCAGGGTGAGGGCCATGGCTGGGATGGCGCGGCGGATGAGGACCCCGGTGGCGACGCCGAGGGTGAAGGCGAACGCGGCGTAGCCGAGCGGGGTGAAGCCGTGGGCGTCGAAGGCCAGTGGGCTGAGCGGGCCCATGCCGAGCGGGAAAGTGCTGCGGGTCGCGAGGCGGGCGGCCTGGCCGATGGGTGCTGCCCACCAGGCCTGGATGAGGCTGAGCGCCTCAGTGACGGCCACGGCGGCCAGGCCGGTCAGCGCGAGCTTGACGGCCAGCCACCGGGTGCGGGTGACGCTCTGGGTCCAGGCCAGCCGGAACGTCCCGGCCTCGAACTCGCGGGCGATCAGCGGGGCTCCCCAGAAGATGCCGATGACGGCGGGCGCGAGGACGATGCCCGCGATGCCGAGCATGTACACGACCGGGTAGATGCCGACTCCAACCAGGCTGAGGAAGCTGCTGGCGAGTTGCCCGCAACTGCCGCCGTGGCAGCCGGTGATCCCGCTGGCAGCATACAAGCTGGCCAGATGCGGCCCGGTGACCGCCAGCAGGACCGCGAACGCCGCCAGCGTCGCGACCGCGGTGATGGCCTGGACCCGGAACTGGCGCCAGGTGAGCCAGATCATTTCTGCACCTCCAGGTCGCGGCGGCCGTGTCTGGTTGCCTGGCTCATGTAGGCCAGAACCAGGTCTTCCAGGCCGATCTCGGAGACAGTCCAGGCGGGGTCGAGGACCGGGTCGCTGGTGCGCACCAGCAGCGTGGTCTGCCGGTCGGTGTGGCTGGCGGAGATGACCTTCTGCCCGGCTGGCAGCGTGTCCGGGTCCCGGCGCGGGCCGGTGAGCAGGTGATGAGTGGCCAGCAGGTCCTCGACCGGACCCGCGACCCGCACCCGCGAGCCGACCAGCACGATCAGGTTGTCGCAGACCCGTTCCAGGTCCGCGACTAGGTGGGAGGACAGCACCACGGACAGGTTCTGCTCGGCGATGGCCTCCATCAGGTCCTGCAGGAACTCCCGCCGGGCCAGCGGGTCCAGGCTGGCCACCGGCTCATCCAGGATCAGCAGCTCGGGCCGCTTGGCGATAGCCAGGGTCAGCGCGAGCTGGGCGCGCTGACCGCCGGACAGCTTCCCGGCCTTCTGGCCGGGGTCCAGGTCAAGTCGCTCGATCCGGCTGCGCGCCAGCCCTGCGTCCCAGCCCGGGTTGAGGTGCGCGCCGAGAGCGAGGTGATCGGCAACCGACAGCCCGGCGTAGACCGGCGAGTCCTGAGCGAGGAACCCCACCCTGGCCAGCTGCGCCGGGCTAGCCGGGGCCGGTCCGCCGAGCACCTCGATCGTTCCCGTGGTCGGCGCCAGCAGCCCGGCGGCCAGGTTCAGCAGGGTGGTCTTCCCGGCCCCGTTCGGGCCGACCAGGCCCACCACATGCCCGGCCGGGACATTCAGCGTGCAGTCCGCCAGCGCCCACAGCCGCCGGTACCGCTTGCCCAGGGCTTCGGTTTCAATGACGGCGGTCATGCTATGTCCTCTTCAGTTGCGGACCGAAAGGTGCTGGCGAACAGGGCCTCGATGGACTCGTCGTCCACCCCGTCCCGGCGCGCCTTGGCCAGCCACCGCTGCAGTTCGCGGCGCAGCGGCCCGTGCGCGGCCAGCGAGGAGCTGCCGAGCGTCCCGGTCACGAACGTGCCGATCCCCGGCCGGGCCGCCACCAGGCCCTCGTATTCCAGCTCCCGGTAGGCCTTGAGCACCGTGTTCGGGTTGATCGCCAGGCCCGCGGCCACGTCCTTGACCTTTGGTATCTGGTCGCCTTCGCGCAGCAGACCCAGCCGCAGCGCGTGCCGCACCTGGTGGATCAGCTGCAGGTACGGCGCCACACCGGACCGGCTGCTCAGATGGAACTCGATCACCACGACCTCACTTTATCTAGGTACATAGCACTATAGCTATCTACTTAGATCTTCTGTCAAGCAAATGCACGTGGCCGTGTCGCACCCAGGCACGCCAGCAAAGCCGATGACGCCAGGACCTACTGCCCAGCGGCCCAGCCGTCCCGGCTATCTGGCAGGTGCACGCACGCTGTGACACCGCACCTGTGATACGGGCCGTGACAGCGGCTCCGGCCCGGCGCCTCAAATACCGGCGGGCGGAAACGGCCCGAAGGAACCGAAGGAAAGGGACTCACAACACAACAAGATCAGCAAGCAGGGGGAAACGGGTCTCTACCAAACGGGGTCTCCACCGAACCTGAGGCAGTGCACCATCCGGGCCTAGCTACACCGCCAGTACCGCCGCGCACCCAGCCAGCCCCGCCCGAGCGGGACGAAACAGAACGCGCCGATCGGTGCGCCGATGGCCCACGCGAAGTCATCAACGGTCAGCGCACCGAGTCGGCAACTTGTTTAGATCTTCCCTGGAGCCGTGGGTCTGTGGTCCGCTGGCGCTGAGCAGGGGCGGGCTCGCTCGCGAATCGGCTGCCGTGGCCTGTTGCGGGTGTTCTGGCTCACGAACGGCCTGCGGCCCGCCCTTGCTTGCCCTGGCGGGGAAGTGGCTCAAGAGAGGTCTGCCCTGCCGGGAGTTGCATTGCCCTCCTTGCCAGGTACCCCTGACTCGGCGAGGGGGAGTTCATGGACGGCGATGTGATGATCGCAGTCGATCCGCACAAGGCCAGCGGCACGGCGGCGGTGCTGGGCCCGGTGACCAAGACGGTGATCGCGGCGGCCCGGTTCGCCAGCAGCGCGGATGGTTGTGGGCGGCTGGCGGGCTTGGCCCGCCGGCGGGAGCAGCGCCGCTGGGCGGTGGAGGGCTGCCGCGGCGCGGGCCGGCCGCTGGCGCTGCGGCTGGTCGCCGGCGGCGAGCACGTGCTGGAGGTGCCCGCCAGGCTGGCTGCCCGGGTGCGGGTGTACTCCCCGGGGCCATGGCCGCAAGACCGGCCGGGACGACGCCATGCCGGTGCGGCTGGCCGCCCTGGAGGGCAGCGGCGTGCTGGTGGTGACCAGTGATGACGACCTTGTGAGCCGGCGGCTGCTCTGCGGCCGGCGGGAGGAGCTCACGGCCCGGCGCACCCAGGCGGTGGGCCGGCTGCACCGGCTGATCGCCGGGCTCGCTCCCGGCGGGATGCGCCGCGAGCTGCCGGCGGGCAAGGCCCAGGCGCTGCTCGCCCGGATCCGCCCAGCCGATGACGTGGGCCGCGTCCGGCTGCACATCGCCCGCGGCCACCTCGGTCCCGCCGGAGGACGAATCACAGTGGTCGCAGCGCGGGATCGCCGTCCACCTGGGCGAGCGGGGCCTGGCGGTCTCGGCCGCTACCGTGGGCCGGGTGCTGGCCGAGGCCAAGGTCCGCCCGCACAAGGTCCGCGGCTGGCTCAACCGCGCCGACGACCCCGCGTTCTGGCTGCGAGCTGGGCAGATCTGCCGCCTGTATCTGAATCCGCCCCCAGGCACCGTGCTGATCAGCGTCGATGAGAAGACCGGCATCCAGGCCAAGTCCCGCAAGCACCCCCGGATCCCCGCCCGGCACGGCCGCGACGCCCGCCGCGAATTCGAGTACGCCCGCCACGGCACCATCTCCATCATCGCCGCGATGAACGTGGCCACCGGCCAGGTCATCGCCGAGCGCATCCACCGCAACGACTCAGCCGCCTTCACCGCGTTCCTCGTACGGCGTCTGCGGGCGGCGCACATGCTTCTTCACGCACGACGCGTCGCCAATCTCGAGCTGCTCCGCAAGGAACTCCGCCGCCGCCCACGGCACATCCAGCGGATCCTCCAGAGACCGGCCCGCAGCACGAACCGTGCCCAGCTGCACCGCGAAGCCAAGGCGGTGATGGTCCGCCCGGCGGCGCGCGATCAAGTTCCGGCCGGCCGCCGACGGCCAGGGCCGCCCGGCGGTCGGCGGCCCTGGCCCAGGCTGCTTAGAGCTCGCCCGCCGTCACGGCGGTCAGCTCCTTGTCGCTCAGCTCCTGGCCGGCCATCAGCGCGACGCGCATCGGCGGCCGCTCGATCATGACCTCGGAGTACTCATCGAGCTGCACCCCTCGCGCCGCCGCCACGGCGTGCAGGTAGGAACTCATCTCGGTGCCGCTCCACGGCGTCGCCGGCAGCGCGGGCGAGAGCAGCGACCTGTCCTGCATCGCGCGGGTCAGGACGGCCCGCAGCACCGAGTATCCCATTCTGGACAGGTTGGACAGGTCCTGGTGCCTGTTCTTGCGCATGCCCGCGTCGACCTGCGCCATGGCCTGGAGGCCGCAGGCCTCCAGCACGTCGATCAGCATGCCGACCTCGACGGCGTAGCCGCTAAGGAACGGGACCGAGTAGAACAGGGTCCTGGTTCCGGCGAACTCGCCCGCCAGCGGCTGGACGAACCCGGCCAGCTCGGGGAAGAGCAGGTTGAGTGCTGGTTTCGCGGTCAGCTCGGTGACCCGGCCGCCGCCGTCGGGCACCGAGACGGTCTCCTGCGTGTACGGCCTGCGGTAGGCGGCCTTGACGAACTGGATCTCCGGCTTGGTGATCAGGCAGCCGACTACGCCGGTGATCAGCTGGCGGCTGAAGTTGCCGGTGTCGGTGTCGGCGAAGGCGATGATGTCGCCGGTCGCCACCGACAGGCCGCGCCACATGGCGTCGCCCTTGCCGTGCGCCATGCCGTACTCCGGCATCAGCGCGTTCTCGGAGTAGACCTCCACGTCGTGATACCTGGCGATGTCCGCGGTCCCGTCCGCCGAGTCCGCGTCCACCACGATCACCTGGTCGATCAGCCTGATGTCGGGACGTCGCATGTAGTCGACCTCGTCGAGCACAGAGCCGATCGTCTCGGCGACGTTACGGGTGGGCAGGATCAGCGATACTGACAGCTCCCGGTCGCGCTTGATCCGGCCTAGCTGGCGAGCGGTGCCGAACTCGCGGTAATTGAAGCTGTTTGAGCGAAACCATTCATGTGTCAGCATAAGGCTCTCCTCGAGACCGGGGCGGGCCATTCCGGCACTACATGCCGTTTTGCCGGGTCCTTAAACTCCGTGGCTCGCACTAAAGGGTCTGTACTCTACAGGTCATAGGTCTATACGATTTAGTACCTGACCTAGCCGTTCTGTCACTGATTTACGGAAAATCCCGAACGTTCCCAATGTTGTCCGAAGTTGTCCGAAGTTGCCCGATGTTGCCCGAAGTTCGCCGAAGTGCCCGGTCGATACGGTCATCCAGATACTACAGACTGCAAGGCCTATGGGCATCATTATGCAAATTCCTCTGCAAGGAAGTCGATAGCCCCAGGTGAGAGGGTGAATGGCGGCCGCCTTCCTGGCGTGTCCGGGAGCTGGAGCGCGCCGTGTGCCCGATCGCCCGGCCTGCCCCGCATGGGCATACGCGTCCGGTCTATCCTCGCCGTATGAGCCTGCACTCCACAGTCGGCGGCCCTGGCCTGGTCCAGCGGCGCCACCTGGTCACTGAGATACCCGGTCCGGTCTCCCGCGAACTGCTCGAGCGCAGGCGGCGCAGCGTGGCGCGCGGCCTCAGCCACGTGCTCCCGATCTTCGTAACCGCGGCCGGCGGAGGCGTGCTGGTCGACGCGGACGGGAACTCGCTGATCGACTTCGGCTCCGGCATCGCCGTCACCTCGGTCGGCAACAGCGCCGAGCTTGTCGTCACCCGGGTGACCGAGCAGGTCTCGCATTTCACCCACACCTGCTTCATGGTGGTTCCCTACGAGGGCTACGTCGAGGTATGCGAGGAGCTGAACCGGGTCACGCCCGGCACCCACGACAAGCGCTCGGCCCTGTTCAACTCCGGTGCCGAGGCGGTCGAGAACGCGGTCAAGATCGCGCGGCACGCCACCGGACGGCAGGCCGTCGTCGTGTTCGACCACGCCTACCACGGGCGCACCAACCTGACGATGGCGATGACCGCCAAGAACATGCCCTACAAGGACGGGTTCGGCCCGTTCGCAGGCGAGGTTTACCGCGCTCCGATGGCCTACCCGTTCCGCTGGCCTGGCGGCCCGGCCAGGTGCGCGGCGGAAGCGCTCGACGTGGTCACCGGCCTGATCCACGCCCAGGTCGGCGAGAACCGGGTGGCGGCCGTGGTCATCGAGCCGGTGCAGGGCGAGGGCGGGTTCGTGGTGCCGCCCGACGGCTTCCTGCCGGGGCTGGCCGAGTTCTGCCGGGAGCACGGCATCGTGTTCATCGCCGACGAGATCCAGTCGGGGTTCTGCCGCACCGGCGACTGGTTCGCCTGCGACCACGAAGGTGTCGTCCCCGACCTGGTCACCACGGCGAAGGGCATCGCGGGCGGGCTGCCGCTCGCGGCCGTCACCGGGCGGGCCGACATCATGGACTCGGTGCACGCCGGCGGGCTCGGGGGCACGTACGGCGGCAACCCGGTGGCCTGCGCGGCCGCTCTGGGCGCGATCGAGGCCATGCGCAAACAGGATCTGCCTGCGGCCGCGCGGCGGATCGGCGACATCGTGCTGCCCAGGCTGCGCAAGCTCGCCAAGCGGCATCCGGCCATCGGCGACGTCCGCGGCCGCGGCGCGATGATCGCGGTCGAGCTGGTCAAGCCGGGCACGATCCAGCCGGATGCGGCGTCCACGGCGCGGGTGGCCAAGGCCTGTCACGAGGCTGGCGTGATCGTGCTCACCTGCGGCACCTACGGCAACGTGCTGCGATTCCTGCCACCGCTGGTGATCGGCGAGGAACTGCTGACCGAGGGACTCGACGTGCTCGAGGAGGCCTTCGCCGGCCTGTGAGGCCCGCGGTGACCGGCCGCCGCAGCGTCACATCACCGCGAGCTGCCCGCCATCGACGACCAGCGCGGCGCCGTGGATGAACGAGGCGTCGTCCGAGGCCAGGAACGCGTAGGCGGCCGCGACCTCGTCCGCCCGGCCGACCCGGCGCAGCGGTATCCGCTCGGCGACGTAGGCGGCCTCGAACTCCTCCGCTCCGAGCTGCGCCGAGATCGCGTCGTTGAGCGGCGTGCGGATGAACCCAGGGCACAGCGCGTTGACCCTGATGCCGTGCCGGCCAAGCTCTGTCGCCATCGTCCTGGTGAGCTGCAGTACCCCGCCCTTGGAGGCGTTGTAGTGCGCGTAGTCCTCCTCGCCTGCCAGCCCGTTGGTCGATGACATGTTCACGATGACGCCCCGGCCCCGCTTGGCCATCCGCCTGCTCACCGCCTGCGCGACCAGGAACATGCCGCGCAGGTTGACCGCCAGGATCCGGTCCCAGTCGGACACGTCGATATCGAGGAACCGGTCGCGGCGGGCAGTTCCGGCGTTGTTGATGAGCACGTCGACTCCGTTGAGCGCCTGCTCGGCTGCGTCGACCAGGCGGCCGACCTCCGACTCGGCGCTGACGTCGCAGGCGAGCCCGGCCACGTCACCGCGCTGTGCCAGCACCGCCACGGCCGCGGCCACCTCCCCTTGATCCAGGCCGGACACGAACACGCGGGCGCCCTCCTCGCTAAAGCGCTCGGCCGTGGCCAGCCCGATCCCGCTCGTGCCGCCGCTGACCAGCACTCCCTTGTCGCGAAGCCCGCGCATCAGCCACCTGCCAGGAACCGGGTCACCTCGGGCCGCCCGGACTTGCCCGCGGCGTCCCGCTTGTGGTCTATCATTCCGCCAAACCCCTGCGAGGGAGCACCGCCATGGCGAGGCAG
>WNGH01031526.1_pt1 | contig 12538 bp, 13 predicted proteins | sample 5400631 | NCBI WGS metagenome assembly WNGH01 (sample SAMN13153373, study PRJNA577476) | soil metagenome | isolation source: 115 cm soil or saprolite under Garry oak tree replicate 1 | place: USA:California | collected 2016-06-15
ACTCCTGGGGCGAAAAGACCAACTGGGGCCTCGTCTCCTTTCGCGACAACGCTTACAACGGCAAGGAGGCCGTCATCGCCCCCGGCAGCGATCCATGGGGCTACAGCACAGGCGGTGAAGAGCACAACTACGGGGACTTTCTCGGTGCAGTTGCCGCTGCCAACGCACAGATCGTCTCAACTATCACGGGTGGTTTAACGGCACCAGCCCCGCCACCGGCTCCGACGTTGTCGGTGTCCTTGACCGCCCCGATTGGCGGGGCGACCGTTCAGGGAACCCTGCCGGTCGCCGCAAGCGCCACGACCACTGCGACGCGCATCGATCTGCTCCTCGACAGCGCAGTTGTGGCGACATACTCGGGCCCGATGGCGGGTTACTCTTGGAACAGCACGCTGGTCAGCAACGGCAATCATGGGTGGGCTGCACGGGCGTATGATTCCATCGGCAACAGCGTGCTCTCGGCTCCGGTGACCGTCACCGTCAGCAACCTGGCGGTAACAACGACGGCGTTGACCGTGGCGATCACGAACCCCGCGAATGGAGCAGTCATCAGTCGCCGTGCGGTGCTCGCGCTCGGCGCGACCAGCTCTATCACAGCAGGCGTAACCGTGCAGTTCTCCGTGAACGGCAGCGTTGTCTGCTCAGCAAGCGTCGCGCCGTTTTCCTGCAACTGGAAGATGCCGGGCACGCCGAGCCGCAGCTACACGATCACCGCCGTGGCGACCGACTCCGTCGGCCGCACCGCCTCTTCTCAGCCGGTGCAGATCATGAGCTCGAGGTAGGGTCGGCGCGCCAGCCCTACCAGCGGGGTGGAGGATCACGGCCTGGCGATGGGCGGCCTGGGGCCGTCTGGGTCATCCAGGCACCGGAGTGACATCCAGGGTTAGGGATTCGAAGTACTTTCGTGTCGCAGTCTGAATTCTCCACCACCGCGCTCAAGTCGTTTTTGTTAGGTCTGACCGTTACTTGCCGCGACTCGCCCCACGTAGTCACCTCCTTGGCTCTGTCGTTGCATTCCGGAAAGCTGAAGGGTAGTTGCGGAGGCTCCTTCCCGAGAAGGGCAAAGCCATCGTGAGGTGGCGGCGCAAAGCCACGGGTCAGGCAATCCTGACAGCCGGGCTACCGAAGGACAGGGGCAGGGAGGCCTCCCGAAAGAGGAGGCCTTCCCATGCCGCTGAGGCGCGGTTGTCTTGTTCTCGCGTTCGTCGCACTCCTTGTGTCGTTCCTGCCGGAGGCGGCGCGCGCCCAGACGCTCGACCAGTACGGCGGCTACCTGAATCTTCCAGCGCCCGGTGGCGCCACGGGATCCTTTCGAGTCGAAAAGATCGGCGCCCGGTGGGTCTTCGTGACCCCCTCCGGGAACGCCCTCTGGATGGCCGGGGTGTTCACGATTGACGGTTCGGGCTCAGTTCCTGACCAGGGAATCAATTACGACCAAGTCGTCTCGACGAAATATCCGCAGGACCAGTATGGGAACTACAAGCCAGCGTGGGCAAACCAGGCACTGAAGCGCATCAGCTCTTGGGGCTTCAACACCGTGGCCGAATACGCGTCGGGGTATGTCTATCCATTCGGCCGCCCAGCCGGGGCGCTCTTGATGCCCATGGCCAACGGGATGCGGCCCTCGTGGTACGGCCTGATGAATTCCGGCGGATACGCTCCGGGGCCGTTCAAAGCCCTCGAGGACTGCGTGGACACGGCCGTGTACACGGGCTGGATCAGTGATGGGCCGCCGGATGTCTTCGATCCGAACTTCGACGCCTACGTGAACGGGCAGCTGAAGGCCACGGCCGCCGACCCGTTCTGGAGCGGCCTTCTGACGTCGCCGTGGATGATCGGAATGGCTGTCGACGACGCCGACCAGCTCCAGGGGTTCGGTCCTGGATTGGAGATCCTCGCGCCAGACGGTGTCATCACCGTCCACATTGGGTGGTTGGCATTGGCCGTCTCTCCGACCAAGAACTCGAGCTCCAAGTACGGTGTGACCTACACCGACTCTACTGTCTTCACCAAGAAGGCCCTGCACGATTTTCTCGTGTCGAAATACGGCACCATCGACGTTCTCAACGCCGCCTGGGGGTCGACCTACACGACGTTCGATTCGGCGGGCGGATGGAAGACTGGCACGGGCCTGATGGACGAGAATGGCCGTCACACTGCCTGGCTCGGCAATTCCGACGGAACGCTACGGAACGCGGCGCCCGCGGTAGTGGCAGATCTCGATGCGTTTCTGTATCAGTACGCCGTCCAGTACTTCTCGGTCACATCCGCGCGCTTCAGGCAATACGCCCCGAATCGCCTCGTGTTCGGGCCGTCCGTCCTCAACGGGCATGGCGGTCTGACGCGCGGCCCAGTTCTCCGGGCTGCGGGCCAGTATCTCGATGTCATACAGGCAAGTGTGACGAGCCAGCAAATGCTGGACCTGACGGTGCAATACGTCGGCGACAAGCCCATCGTCACCTGGGAAGGGTACCCCGCGAATTCCGACTCGGCGCTGTGGCGTTACGGGAACCCCGGCTTTGGATCGCCGACGCAGGGTGACAGAGGGACTTGGTACGCGAACAGAATCAATTTCCTCCTGAATACGAAGACGTCAACCGCGGGCGTTTTCTCGATCGCCGGCTTCAAGTTGTGGGCCTGGTCTGACTCCTGGGGCGAAAAGACCAACTGGGGCCTCGTCTCCTTTCGCGACAACGCTTACAACGGCAAGGAGGCCGTCATCGCCCCCGGCAGCGATCCATGGGGCTACAGCACAGGCGGTGAAGAGCACAACTACGGGGACTTAGCACAGGCGGTGAAGAGCACAACTACGGGGACTTCATCGGCAGCGTAGTCACCGCCAATCAGCGAATTTTCAGTACGATCACGGCCGGGGTGAGTCTTCCTTCTGTGCCGCCACCGCTGCCTCCTTCGCCGCTCACGGTTTCATTGACGTCACCGACCGCCGGCGCCACCGTTCAAGGAACAGTGCTCGTCACAGCCGCTGCCTCAGCCGCAGCCACGCGCATCGACCTTCTGCTGGACGGATCGATCATAGGGTCGTTCTCGGGCACCGCGGCCAGCTACTCATGGAACAGCACGACCGTCGGCAACGGCAGTCACCAGTGGTTGGCGCAGGTCTACGATGCATCAAGCACGAGAGTTGACTCCAGCCCGGTCACCGTCGTGGTAAGCAATGTCGTCCTGCTGCCCCCTCCGCCACCGGCCACGCCGGCGCCACCGGCACCTGCACTGACTGTGGTGTTGACTTCACCAACCGCAGGCTCCGTGCAGGGGGTCGTCACGGTGACCGCCACCGCGTCGGCGGCCGCGGTACGCATCGAGCTGCTCTTCGATGGTATTCGTCTGGGAAGCTTCACGGGTACGAGCGCGAGCATGATGTGGAACACGGCGATGGCGGCGGCATTGAGGGTAGCGTTGACTTCGCCGACGAGCGGCTCGACGGTGCAAGGGGTGATTACGGTGACGGCCAGTGCCTCGACGACCGCGGTTCGCGTCGAGCTCCTGTTCGATGGCATCCGTCTGGGAAGCTTCACGGGTACGAGCGCGAGGATGATGTGGAACACGGGAATGTCCTCCAGCGGCACTCACCGGTGGCTGGCCAGGGCCTATGATGCCTCCGGCAAATCCGTTGACTCGGCTCCCGTCGACGTAACCGTGCGGGCGACCGCGCTACCAGTCACGGCGCCGGCGCCTCCTGCAGCTCCCGCGCCGGCGCCTCCTGCAGCTCCCGCACCGGCGCCTCCTGCGCCTGCGCCGCTAGCCCCGGCACCTGCTCCGGTAGCCCCTGTGCCTGTGCCCGCACCGGTGTCTGATCCGCCCCCCGCGGATCCGGCTCCGCTACCCGACGGAGGAGGCTCCAGCGGCGGTGACGGAGGAGGCCCCGGCGGCGGCGACGGTTAACGGTGGGGCAGGCGCCGCTGCTAGGTCCGGGCGGCGCCCCTCAGACGGAACGCCGACGCGTCGATCTGATGCTTGGTCAGCAGCCCGTGAAGCGTCGGCCGGCTGACCTTCAGCTCCTTGGCGGCGCGGCTGATGTTGCCGCGGTGCTTGGCGAGGATCTCGACCAGCGTCTGATGCTCTGTACGGTGGCGGGCATCCCGCAGGGTGGAATTGCCGTCCTGCGCCGCTGGTGTCTCGAGCCCGAGGTCCACCGCAGAGATCAGCTTCCCCTCGGTCATGATGACCGCGCGCTGGATCCGGTTCTCCAGCTCCCGGACATTGCCGGGCCACGCGTAGGCCAGGATGGCTCCGGACGCATCCGGCGCGAAGCGGGATTTCCGCCGGTACTCCTGGCCGGCGCGGCGCAGGAAGGTGTTGGCCAGAAGGATCAGGTCTTCGCTCCGATCGCGTAGCGGCGGGATTTGAATCGTCACGACCGCCAGCCGGTAGTAGAGGTCCTCGCGGAACTGGGCCGCCACCAGCTGGCTCTTGAGGTCCTTGTTCGTGGCGGCGATGACGCGGATGTCGAGATGGATCATCTCGCGCCCGCCGATCCGCTCGATCGTGTGCTCCTGGAGGACCCGGAGGAGCTTGACCTGTAGCAGCGGGCTCAGCTCGCCGATCTCATCGAGGAAGAGAGTGCCCGCCTCCGCGAGCTCCAGCTTGCCCTTGCGCTGGATGTGAGCGCCCGTGAAGGCGCCCTTCTCATGGCCGAACAGCTCGGCCTCGAGCAGCGTTTCGGGAATCGCGCCGCAATTGATGGCGATGAACGGCTTATCCTTCCGCGGGCTCCGGGCATGAATGGCGCGGGCCAGGAGCTCCTTGCCGGTGCCGCTCTCACCCTCCACGAGCACCGTGGCATCCGTCTTTGCCACGCGCTTGGCCATGGCGAAGACCTGCCGCATGGTCTCCGTCGTGCCGACGATCTCCTCGAACTTGGTGCCTTCCTCCGCGGCGTGGGCGCGGGTGTCGGCCTCGGCCGCAATACCGGAGAGGAACGCCCCGCGCTGAAGCACGACCTTCAGCGACGCCAGATCGATCGGTTTCATCTGGAAGTCGAAGGCGCCGGCCTCGACCGCCTTCAGGGCGCTTTCGCGCTCCGAGTTGCCCGTGAGCACGATGACTCTGGCCGTCGGCAGCACCTCGAGGATCTCCTCGAGCGCCCGGAGGCCCTCTTCCGCCGTGTCTGGATGCGGGGGCAGGCCGAGGTCGAGCGTGACGACGTCGGGCGCCGACTCGCGGATCGACGTCAGCGCCTGCTCGCGCGAGCCGGCGAAGGTCAGGGAGTAGTCGTCCCGCAGCGCGTACTTCAGCTGCGTCTGGATCGCCTCGTCGTCCTCGACGATCAGGAGCTTCGGCTTCGTCATAGCGGCAAGCGTACCCAAAATGTCGTGCCCTCTCCTTCTTTGCTAGCTACCTCGATCGTACCGCGATGGGCCTCGATGATCGCCCTGCATTGATAGAGACCGATCCCCCAGCCGCCCTTCTTCGTCGAGCGGAAGGGCGTGAAGAGCGCATGGCGGAGAAAGTCTTCCGAGATGCCGCAGCCGGTGTCGGACACGGACAGGACAGCCCATGGGCCGTCGGTGTAGGTCTTCACGGTGACGACCCCGTCGCTGGCGAGTGCGTCGAGCGCGTTGGTCCCCAGATTCTCGGCCACCCGGGCCAGGGCCTCTCGATCGGCGGTGACTGGCCCCGCCGGTCCGAGATCCTTGACGACCGCCGATCCGCGGCCGCGGTCGCCAATGAGCTCCAGTCCGTGGGCGGCGACGGCCGCCAGGTCCACCTGCTCCAGACGCTGGGCGCCTGCCGCCGGCGCCGTGCGGAGACGGCCGAGAAGCGCCTTCATCCGGTCCACTGTCTTCGAAAGCGTCTTGATCGCGTCCCGCTGGAACTCGGCGTCGTCGAAGTTCTTGAGCGCGTTGTCGCTCAGGAGCGCCAGGGAAGAAATCGCGTTCTTGAGGTCGTGGACGACGAAGGACGTGACCTTGTGGAACGCCTCGAACTCCCGGGACTGGGCGAGCGTCTCGGCCAGGCGCGCCGTCACGATCGTGCCCGCCGCCTGTTCGGCGACGGTCGCGAGAAACTCACGGTCCTCGATACTGTAGTCTCGGCCCGTCCGCTCGGGTCCGATCGCCATGTAACCGATCACCTCCGTACGCCACCGCAGCGGGATGCTCAACGAGCCTTCACCGAGGAGCAGCTCGGGAGACGCCATCGGTTCCAGAGGTTCGGTCGGCCGCGCGACACCGATCGCGACACTGGCGTGATAACGGCTGTCCCGGGGATCGAGCAGATAGAGGACACCCCGCGTCGTGCCCACCGTCTCGACGACGGCGGCCAGCAGCTCGGGCGCCAGCTCGTCCACCGACACGCGGGAGCCGAGCCGCTTCGTGAGGTTCATCCACTGCACACGGTAGTCGTACTTGCTCCGATAGAAATTGGCGGCGATGAAACCCTTGATGCGCCAGCGAACGGCCTCGGATAAGAGCCCCGCGGCCAGGACTAGCGCAGTCACGAAGATGGCGATCGAGCCCCAAAAGATCTGCTGCTGCAGCCCCAGGTCGTTCAACACCCAGGCGAGGACACCTACTGCGAGGAGATACAAGCCCAGGACCGCCACGACCGTAGACCGGTAAACAACCTCGCGCGAGAGGGCGAGGCCCACCCCGACTCGGCCCCGAGTGAGGGAAACGGCCACGGCGACGTTGCCGAGAACGACGGTCGCCGCGGCCGCGGCCACGAACGATGCCATCAACACGTTGAAGAGGACGAGCTGGCTCAAGAAGTAGAAGCGCACGAGAAAAATTTGGTCCGCCAGCGGGTCTCGCCGCGCGAGCCTCGGAGGGCCGCCTCGAGCCCAACAAGGATGCCGACCGTGGCCAGGAGCCGGGCGAGGACTTCGGCGCGGCCCCAGCCAACGAGTCCTGCCGCGAAGAACGGTCCTGGAAGGTCGGAAACCAGGAACAGCGGCTCGTAGTAGAAGATCGCTGCCCCGGCCAGCGCAACGAGAGCGGTAGCACTGAGGGCGAGACGCCCGATCCTGGCTTCGGAGCGCACGAGTGAGATCGCGAACAGGCCCCAGGGGACGATAGCAGTGAGCCCGGCAACCTCCAGAGCGTTCAGCCAGAACGTACGCTCGGCCGCGGTGTCAGTGGAGGCGACCAACACCAGCCCGGCGGCGGATTCGACGACGAAAGCCAGCATACCGAGACCGAAAGTCCACGCGAGCCGATCGCGGCGCGGGCGGGCCAACGAGACGATCGCCACCGCCAGGCTGATTACCCCGGCGAGCGCGCACACGACGATTCCGGGTGACATCACGCGGTTACCTCGGCTTCGTGTCGCCCAGGCGCCTCGTGCCGCGAAAGCCAGAATCCCAGACCGGCCAACGGCATGATCGTGACGGCCCACACGCCCTTGCCGATCCAGTTGTGGATCGTCCCGCTCGCCGCCTCTGGCCCCCAGAGCTGGACGGCGAAAGCGATCGCCGCGATCCGGATCGCGTTGGCGACGACGGCCCACGGAGCGGCGACCGCGACGAGCGCGATCCGGTTACCTAGGCCGCTCAAGGTGACCCGTGCGAAGGCCGCTGTCAACACGAGAAGGGCCAGGAGGAACCGCAACCCGTTGCACGCTTCCACGATCCGCAACGTGAGCTGCGGGAGCTGGATCTCCGTCCCGGTCTGGTAGACCGGCACGTCGACGAGTCGGAGCGCCGCCGTGGCGAATCGCGCCGCGAACATCTGAACGTGGAGCGTCACCGCCGCGACGATGGTGTGGGGCAGGGGCGCCATGAGAGCCAGGAAGCACACCGGAAACACAGCAGCTCGGAGCGCGTCCCTCCCCGCGACACACCGGCACGAACATGCCGTGACCCGCGTAGGTGTCCTCCATCCATGCGTGTGTCATCTGCGCGAGCATCGGCGCGTAGAGGCTGGCGAGCGCGAGGACGACGAGTGCGTAGAGGTAAAGACTACGCCGCGGCATGGTCCGCCCGTCCGTACGCGTCCTCGACACGCGCGATGTCGTCCAGGTGATTCGTGGACCCTTCGAAGACGTGGCAGTCCTCTAGCGCGATCATACGGTGCTTGCGGCTCGGGCTATATGGTGAGCCTGCCCGGCCGTGAGCGTCACCTCATGGAGCTCGCCGTGGTCTCCCTCGAAGACGAGGATCATCCGGCCCGAGTGGAGGAGGATCGTTTCCTCCTTGTGGACGTGATACTGGAGCGACAGCCGGTGCCCGCTGTTGATGTGCAGGAGCTTGCCGGCGTAGGCATCAGTGTGCGCCCACAGTAGCTCGTAGCCCCAGGGCTTGTCCGTGCGCTGGACCGGTTGCAGGCTCATCGAATACCTGGCCTATCCAGACGCGCAAACAACCAGTCTAGGAACCCAGGGCAGAGACCCTTGACCGAATAGTGTCGATCGAAAGGAGCGTCCATCACGTGATTGATCACGTAGTTGCTCGATACGATCAGGCAGATCGCAACGAGAGCCAGGAGGAATCGGATCGGCAGGGCAAATTTGAGCGGATAGGGATCGATGCTCAGGGCGACGATGGTCCCAGGCAGAACGAAGACGTTCTTGAACCAGTGATCGATCCGCGCGATCTGGATGTGACCGAACAGGGTTGGACGGGCCGGTTGATCCAGGATCAGCGCCATCTCTGTGCCCCTTCAGTTCCAGCCAAACGCATTACTCAGCGCCTTGTATCCGGACAGGGCGAGCCATGCGTCGCCGGCTGTCGGTGTTCGATGTCGTCGGCCGATGATTACGCATGAGACTCCAGCCCATTTTGCGGCGAGCCCGTCGGTGTCGGGGCGATCGCCCACGTAGAGCGCCTGAGCCGGCGTCACACCGAGCCGTTGAAGCGTCACTTCCAAGCCCCGTGGGCTCGGCTTGAACTTCTGAAGCTCGGGGTCCTGCGCCGTCACGACAACGTCGAAACATCTGGCCACGCCGAGAGCTTCGAGCTTGGACATCGCCGGGTAGTCGGAAAACACGCCCAGACTCAGCTGATGGTGCTTCACAGCCTGAAGGAACTCACAGAGCGCTTCACGACGTGCCCGTGCCACGAGGTCCAGAGGCTCCTGATGCATCCAGCGCGCAAGGCACGCGCCGACGAACGCACCGTCCTCACCGGTCATCTGTGAGGCGAGACGGACCTGCGCCGCGGCCAGGTCACCTGAAATCGGGGATCGGGGCTCCCGCAGCGCCTCCTGGGCCCGCCGGTAGGCGCGGAGCGCTCGTAGCGTCGACGTCCCTTCGCGGGGACGTGTCGCGTAGGCCTTCAGGAGTCGCCACGCCACCGCAGTGCGGACGGGCCTCTGCATGTAGAGCGTGCCGTCTACATCCACAATGAGTGCTCTGAGCGCCTTCACGTCAAGCATATGGCGCCGCGATCGCGGAGGTTCGATCGACCCTCTGGGCACGCAGGGTGGAGATAACGCAGTCGGCGGCGTCCGAAATAGGGCCGTCGTTCAGGACGACGAGATCGGCGTGGCTCCGCAGGGGCTCGACGTAGAGCTCATACATCGGGCGAACCGTGCCGAGGTACTGAGCAATGACATGATCAGCGCTGCGTCCTCGCTCGACCAGGTCGCGTCGCAGACGACGGGCAAGCCGCACGTCCGGGGCAGCGTCGACGAAGATCCGTAAATCGAGGAGCTCACGCACCGCCGGCCACCAGAATGTGAAGAGTCCTTCCACGAACATCAGTCGCGCCGGGGTGACGATCTCGCTGGCAACCCGCGTGTGGTCTTCGAACGAGTACACCGGCTTCTTGACGGGCTTGCCGGCCGCGAGAGAGCGGAGGTGCTCGACGAGGAGGTCGGCGTCAACGGCCGCCGGCTCGTCGTAGTTGTGTCGGTCCCGCTCCAAGGCGCTCATGTGGCCGAGGTCGTGATAGTAGGAGTCGACGTCGAGCACGCAGCCGCCCAGGCGCAGGAGCAGCGCCTGAACGAGCGCGCTCTTGCCCGAGCCCGTGCCGCCAGCGATGCCGACGAGACGCAACGTCGCGTTCATATTGCTCCTCTCCGTCCTACCCGCGCTGCTCCGCTAGACGTAATTTGCCCAGCTGAGCCACTGCTCTGTCAGGCCGATTCCCTCTGTGAAAGGAATACGCGGCGTGTATCCGAGAGTCTGCTTCGCCTTATCGATCCGAAACCGCACGTTTCCGGACTGAGTCGCCCAGGTTTCCAGATCCGGCACGACCCTATGCCGATCCTTCGGCAAGTCAGAAGCCGAGCCCATTAGCCTCGCTCGTAATAACGCCTTCTGCTCCTCACTGAGAGTCTGCATCCAGTACCACAGCCGCTGCAGCAGACGGTCGAAGATCGGAATGCTATTCAGCATTTGCCTCAGTTCATGGCTGACTAGCACCTCCCGTGTTCTACGCCAGGAGCTTCGCAAAAGCCCTGGTTTGCTCCGGTGGTGCGCCAAAACCTCGGCGGAGGAAATCTCTGGCAAGGCGCGTCGTGGCCGCATCATCGCCACATGGGCGCCAATAAAGTCTGCCCAGGTTACCAACTCGCCGTCCGTAATCGAAATACTCTGACCAATAGCCCCGTCGGCTCCGAGAGCTAGAAAAATCGCGTCGATGAGATTATCCACGTAAGTGGTGTTGCAGATACCGGCACCGCCGTCGATGAGTGCTACTTGGTCCTTGCGCAACCGCTCGATTGTCCCGGTGCACCAGCGGGAATAGGGTCCGTAAACGATGGACGGGCGGAGAATGATTGCCGGGAACCCTGACCGAGCCAAACGCATTACGGCACGTTCGGCGCGGAGTTTATTGTCGCAATAGACGTTTCCGCTGAAGCGAGGATTTGCGTCCTCCGTCTCAGTGCCCGGTGGAGGTCTGAGCCCGTACACTGCAGTCGTGCTGATATGTACAAAACGCGACACGCGCGACTGCTGTGCGGCCCGAAGAAGGTTTCGCGTTCCGCGGGGAATGCCCGGCCCAAAACCAAGGCCAAGATGCACTACAATATCCGCGTCGTGTACGGCAGCACGCAGCGAACTTGTTGTCAGAAGGTCGCCAGGGACGAGCTCGATCGGCAGGCGTGCGATTCTGGGCGCGTGCCGAGCGTCATGGACGAGTCCACGGACATGCTGTGCACGTTCGAGGACGAGCCGCTCACAGAGTCGCCCCCCAATGAACCCGGTTGCGCCTGTGACGAGGATCCGCCGGTCGCGCCAGTTCATCATGATGCCAGCTCCCGCGTCGCGGCGACATCAGACCATGGTTCGGCGAGGCGCGCCGCCCCCTCGTAACAGCGTTCGATCAACTCGATAGTTGCCACGACGTCAGCCGCTGTCACCTCGACGGTACGTGTGCTCTCCGCGGCTTCAATAAATCGTTGCAGTTGAGTAAGGAAAGGGTCCTGGTCTTCGTCCGATCCATCTGGGCCAAGAGACATTCGGACATTCTGGCCGGCCATGACACGAGAAAGAACTACGGTGTGCGGAGCATCCCTCAGGATCTCGGCTGTCGACGCACGTCCCGAAATTACCAATCGATTTTTGAGGGTAAATGTGTTGCTCAAGCGCACGCGTCCTCTGACTGTCCCGTAACCCCCATCATGCCGAAGCGTCAGTAGCGCATTGGCTTCCACGCCGCTGCCCCAATCGTCGGTCGCGCACTCGAAAGCACTCACCGGCCCGAACCAGCTCAAGAGGCAGTCAAGCAAATGGATGCCTTGATCGAAGAGAACACCCCCTCCTGCCTTTTCGCGTGAGAAATTGAAGGCCGACGCGGTTGGCCAATCAAACGGCATCCCATATTGCCAGTCATACTCGAGCGGCGATTCCAGTGCTGCTTCGGCTAACAGCAAGTGAAGCAGGCGGGTGCTCTGGTAGAAGCGCCAGTGCAGCGCGGGAGCCAGGATGACACCGCCCCGTTTAGCGGCGTCGTAGCAAAGCCGGACGTCCGCACTCGTAGTGGCGAGCGGCTTTTCGCAGAGCACATGCACGCGATTGTCAAGGAGGAACACATTGGCTCCTGCATGCAAGGCGTTCGGGAGCGCGTTGATGACCGCGTCGACGCGACCCGCAAGACTCCTGAAGTCACGGAACACGGAGCACGCAAGACCATATGTCGAGCGTAAAGCGTTGGCCCGTTCCTCATCTGCATCCACTAGGGCGACAAGTTCGACAGACGGGTGCGCGAGCACCGCCGGCAAATGTCGACGCCGCGTAATCGCACCGCACCCCACAATAGCCACCCGCATCATGACTTGAGGTTCTTCCCGGAGGTAGGCTCCGCGACCGGAGGAGACGGCTCCCGATATTCGAAAGATTCTGGTCGTGCTTGGAGAAAGCGGGGCCACGGTTCGAGGAGTCCATGTCGCCAATTGCGCCAATAAAGGCGGTACATCGCCTGCGCATCACGCTTGACCCAATGCGGGAACGCCCGACCCGTCTCCGGCAGAAGTTCTAGATCGACGTGCTGGTCCATGGACCCAGTCTCCCTTCGTCTATGAGCGCTGTCCGGCGACGGCGGGCAGGCGGGGCTTCACGCGAGCTGCGCGCTCCTCGACGACCCGCTCGTACAGATCTTCGTAGGCCCGGGCACGTGAGTCCCATGAGTATTCGG
>WNGH01015029.1_pt1 | contig 12537 bp, 8 predicted proteins | sample 5400631 | NCBI WGS metagenome assembly WNGH01 (sample SAMN13153373, study PRJNA577476) | soil metagenome | isolation source: 115 cm soil or saprolite under Garry oak tree replicate 1 | place: USA:California | collected 2016-06-15
GCAGGTCGCGCCGGGTCTTGCGGAGGTCATCGAGCTGGGTGGCCAGGAAGGTGTGCCGCTCGGTGAGCGCCTCGAACTCCTCCAGGGCCAGCGGGTTGACCTTGCCCAGCCGGTCCAGCTGGCGCTGCGCGTCGGCGGCGCGGCGCTCGGCGGCGGTGCGCTCGAACCTCGACGGCACGGCGGCGTCGTCTCCGATCACCGGCACGGGCACCTCGGGGCCGTACTCGGCCACCAGGGCGTCCGCCTCGACGCCGAACTCCTCCAGCGCGTGCTCGGCCAGCTGCTGCAGCCGCAGCCGGTGCTCGGCCCGGGCGATCTCGGTGCCGTGCGCGGTGTTCACCACGGTGTCCAGGTCGGCGGCCAGCTCGCGGACCCGGGCCCGGACCACCTTCAGCTCGGCGGTGCCGCCGCTGCTGGCCGCCTCGGCCTCGGCCCGCCGGGCCAGGGCCTGGTTCACCGACTGCTCGGCCGCCTCGACCGCGTACCGCGCGCCCAGCGCCACGGCCCGGGCCACGGCGGCCTGGGCGGCCCGCCGCCTGCGGCGTTCGGCCGCCCGCTGGCGGGTGGCGCGCTCGGCCGCGGCGGCGGCGGCGAGCGAGTCGGCCCGGCCGCCGATCGCCCGCAGGCGCTCCTCCGCGGTCCTGACCTCGAGCCTGGCCTCCATCTCGGCGTTGCGGGCCGCGGTGCAGCGTTCGCCGAGATCCTCCCGGGCCGCCTCGTCCTGCGGCTCGTCGGGCTCCTGCGCCGCCTCCTCGGCCTCGGCGAGCTCCTGCCGGAGCTGCTCCAGCCGGGCCAGGTCCTTCTCGGCCGCCAGGCGGGCCGAGGCGATGGCGGCGTCCAGCCGTTCGGCCTCCTCCCGCGCGGCCCGGGCCGCGCCGGCCAGCCGGCCGAGCCGGCCGGAGATCTCCGCGGCGGCCGCGTCGGCCTCGTGCCTGCGGGCCAGCGTCGCCGCCACCGACTGCCGGGCGGCCTCCTCGGCCTCGGCGGCGACCGCGAGCTGGCGGGCCGCCTCGTCGCACCGCTGCTCGGCCTCGGCCAGGCCGGCGGCCGCCTCGTCGGCCGCGGCCCGCATCTCGAGCAGGCTCTGCGGCCGGGCGCCGCCGCCCTGCGCCCAGTGCGACCCGAGCAGGTCACCGTCCCTGGTCACGGCCTTGAGGCCAGGATTTTCCCGAACGAGGTGGGTGGCCTCGCCCAGGTCAGCGGTCACCACCACGTCGCGCAGAAGCTCGGCCGCCGCCTGCGCCAGCCCGTCCGGAGCACGCACCAGATCGACCGCGCGGAACGGGCCCGAGCCCTGCGGAACGGACGGGGCCGAAGGGGCGGCTGAGGTTACGGGGTCGCCTGGGGCAGGCGGGGACGTTGAGGCGGCGGTCTCGGCGGTCTCGGCGGTCTCGGCGGTCTCGGCGGTCTCGGCGGCGATGACCAGGGCGGCGCTGCCGGCGTCCTCGCGGCGCAGGGTGGCCAGGATCTCGGCGGCCGCGTCCAGGCCGGCCACCGCGACCGCGTCGGCGGCGGCGCCCAGGGCCGCGGCGATCGCCACCTCGTACCCCTCGGCCACCCGCAGCCGCGCGGCGAACGAGCCGGTCACGCCGCCGAACTTGGCCGGGTCGGCGAGCAGGGCCGCGGAGGCGTCCGCGCCGCGCCTGGCGGCTTCGGCCAGCGCGTCGGCCCGGGCCCGCCGGGCGGCCAGCTCGCGGGCTGATTCACGGTCGGCGGTGCGGCGAACCTTGGTCCGTTCGGCATGTTCGGTCAGGACCCCGGCGGCCCGCTCGTGCGCGGCGGCCAGCTCGCTGCGGTCCTCGTCCCGGCCGTCGCCCAGGTCCTGCATCTGCTCGTACTCGTCTTGCGCGAGGGCGGCGCGGTCGCGCGCCTCGGCGGCGGAGACCTCCAGCCGGTCCATCTCCTCCTGCGCGGCCGCGCTGCGGCTGCCCGCCGCGCCGACCTGCTCGCGCAGCCGGGCCACCCGGCCGGCCCGGGCGGCCGCGGTCTTGGCGCCCTCGGCCAGGCGGCGTTCGGCCGCGGCGAGCTGCGCCTCGGCGGCGGTGCGCTCGGCCATCGCGACGCCGAGCACCTCGCGGCCCGCCGCCAGCCGCTCGTTCAGGCCTTCCTCTTCTTCCCGCAGCTCGTCGGCCTGGCGGTCCAGCTCGTCCGGGTCGCGGCCCGGGCGCTCGGGCTCGGTGGCCTCGGTCAGCAGGGTGTGCCGCTGCGCGGCCAGGTGCTGCGTGCTGCGCAGCCGCTCGGTCAGCGAGGACAGCGCGAACCAGGTCTCCTGCGCCCGGGCCAGCACGGCCGAGGCCTGCTGCGCGGCCTGGTCGAGCTCGTTCTCCTTGGCCCTGGCCTGGGCCAGCTCCTGCTCCAGGACGGCGCGCCTGGCCAGCACCGCGGCCTCGTCCGCCTCGTCCCGCTGCAGGTCGGCGGCGAGCGTCACGTAGTCGTCGGCGAGCAGCCGCAGCCGGGCGTCGCGCAGCTCGGCCTGGATGACCGCGGCCTTCCTGGCCACCTCGGCCTGCCGGCCCAGCGGCTTGAGCCGGCGGCTCAGCTCGGCGGTGAGGTCGACGAGACGGGTCAGGTTGGCCTGCATCGCCTCCAGCTTGCGCAGCGCCTTCTCCTTGCGCTTGCGGTGCTTGAGTACGCCGGCGGCTTCCTCGATCAGGGCACGCCTGGCCTCAGGGCCGGCGTGCAGGATGTCGTCGAGCTGGCCCTGCCCGACGATCACGTGCATCTCCCGGCCCAGGCCCGAGTCGGACAGCAGCTCCTGCACGTCGAGCAGGCGGCAGTGATCGCCGTTGATGGCGTACTCGCTCTGCCCGGACCTGAACATCAGCCGGCTGATCGTGACCTCGGCGTACTCGATCGGGAGGGCGCCGTCGCTGTTGTCGATGGTGAGCGTCACCTCGGCCCGGCCCAGCGGCGGCCGCGAGGTGGTGCCGGCGAAGACGACGTCCTCCATCTTGCCGCCGCGCAGCGACTTGGCGCCCTGCTCGCCCATCACCCAGGACAGGGCGTCGACGATGTTGGACTTGCCCGAGCCGTTCGGCCCGACGACGCAGGTGATGCCGGGCTCCAGGCGGAGCGTGGTGGCGGAGGCGAAGGACTTGAAACCGCGGAGGGTGAGGCTCTTCAGGTACACCCGCAGGCCCCTCCTCCCTGTTGCCTCACTCCTGTTACCTCACTCAGGGGCACCTCACCCGGGCTGCCTGCCCCCCGGGCCCGCTCACCTGGCTTCCCCGCACCTTATCGCCCCGCAGGCCCCGATACGGCGAACCGCAGCTAACGTCGCGTGCCGCTACCTGGCGGGCATGCCGGAATAACCGGAAGTTCCCTCAGGAACACCGGCGGCTGTGCCGTCTGCCGGCCGTCTATGCGGGCCGCCGATTGGGACCGCAGCTATGATGCCCGTGTTACTCCATGCCATATAACGGGCAGATATACAACGAAGAGGGGCGCCACCAAAGGCGCCCCTGATCCGTTTCTTTGTCGTTTTGGCCGCGTCCCGCCAGCGTTCGTCAGACGAACGCGGGTTCGCGATCCGGTACCAACACGTCCTCGTGGCCTGCCTCAACCGTGAGCGCGTCATTCTCTTCCTGCAGCCGTACAAGCTCGGCTTCCAGGTCGCGTACTCGCTGCTGGAGGCGGCGCATCTCGGAAACGATGCGGGGATCCGGACCGCCGACGTGGCCGAATAGAGCCTTCGCCATTGTAAAAGGTCCTCCACGCTGAGTGACCAGAGTGGGCACATTCCTTAACACGCGCGGATCCGCGCGCGCAACCAACAGCAGCTAGTCTCCCATCCAGGCGTTAGCTGGTCAAGTTGAGGGCTCGCCGGATGCCGGTTATGCACCTTATCGGCCATAAACAAGCCGTTTAGTGCGGCCTGACTAACGGGGTGTAACGGAACTCCCTGGTCAGCGGCGGCTCGTTCGCAGCTGACTCTGGGTCACAAGCGGGCGCGGCGGGGGCGGGGCTGGCAGCGCGGGCAGCTGTAGGCGGACCGGTTCATGAAAGAGTCACGCCGGACCGGTGTGCCGCACCGCAGGCATCCAAGGCCCTCCCGCCCGTACACCGCGAGCGAGCGCTCGAAGTAGCCGCTCTCCCCGTTGACGTTGACGTACATGTCGTCGAACGACGTCCCGCCGGCGGCCAGGGCCTCGCCGAGCACCTCGCGGACCGCGGCGAGCAGGCGGCTCACCTCCGGGCCGTTCAGCGTCTCGGTGGGCCGCGCCCAGTGCAGCCGGGCCCGCCACAACGCCTCGTCGGCGTAGATGTTGCCCACGCCGCTGACCAGCGACTGGTCCAGCAGCGCGCGTTTGACCCCGGTGTGGCGGGCGCGCAGCCGCCGGGTCAGGACGGCCGGGTCGAAGGCCGCCTCGAAGGGGTCGGGGGCGATATGGGCGATCGGCGCGGGAAGTTCGGCGCCGTCCCGCACCACGCACATGTGACCGAACGTCCGCTGGTCGGTGAATCGCAGGTCAGGACCCTCATCCTGGAACGTGAACTGGATCCTGACGTGCGGCGAGAGGGGCTGGTCCGGTTCGACCACGAGCAGCTGGCCGCTCATCCCGAGGTGCGCGAGCAGCGCGTCCTCGCCCACCGACATCCACAGGTACTTGCCGCGCCGCCGGGCGCTGTCCAGGCTGCGCTCCGCCAGGGCGGCTTCGAATTCGGCGGGGCCGGCCGGCTGCCTGCGCACAGCGCGCGGATGCAGGACGCGGGCCATGTCGATGGTGCGGCCCACCACAAGATGCTCGAGGCCGCGGCGGACCGTCTCGACCTCGGGTAGCTCAGGCACCCTCGCTCACTGCTCCGGCGCGGGCGCTTCCCCGTCGCCGGAATCCCCGACGTCCCTCCGGGAGCCGTTGCCCGTCGCCAGCGGCGGGATCCGCCCCTGGCCGTCCGGGGGGGCCGAGGGGGTCTGGGGGGAACGGTTTCCCCCCAGGAGCGGGGGGGCCGAGGGGGTCTGGGGGGAACGGTTTCCCCCCAGGAGCGGGGGGGCCGAGGGGGTCTGGGGGGAACGGTTTCCCCCCAGGAGCGGGGGGGTCTGGGGGGGTCGCCCCCCCGAGGAGGCAGCAGCATCCGTTTCCGCGGTGATGACCCGCCAGGCCGCCTCGGCCGCCTGCTGCTCGGCCGCCTTCTTGGTGCGCCCCTGGCCGGACCCGAGCACCTGGCCGCCGACCCGGACCACGGCGCGGAACGACTTCTGGTGATCGGGGCCGCTCTCCTCGACCTGGTAGTCGGGGACCCCGAGCATCTTGACCGCGGTGAGCTCCTGCAGCGAGGTCTTCCAGTCCAGGCCCGCGCCGAGCCGGGCCGACCTGGCGATGACCGGGTCGAACAGGCGGTGCACCAGCGCGCTCGCCTCGTCCAGGCCGCAGTCGAGGCCGCAGTCGATGTACACCGCGCCGATCACCGCCTCGAGCGTGTCGGCCAGGATCGAGGGCTTGTTCCGGCCGCCGGTGACCTGCTCACCGCGGCCGAGCCGGACGTAGGCGCCCAGGCTGAGCTCGCGCGCCACGTCGGCGAGCGCGCCCATCTGGACCACCGCGGCACGGAGCTTGGCCAGCTGGCCCTCGGGCAGGTTCGGGTAGCCGCGGAACAGCGTGTCGGTGACGACCAGGCCGAGCACCGAGTCGCCGAGGAACTCCAGCCGCTCGTTGGTGGGCGGGTTGTCGTTCTCGTAGGCGTAGGAGCGGTGCGTCAGCGCGCGCTCGAGTGACTTGGGCATGATCGGCACGCCCAGGGCGTGCCGGAGCTCAGCGGGGTCTCTTCCGGCGTTCACACCGCCGTCCCAGGACCGGCTCACGACGCCCAACGCGTCCTCCTCCTAGCACTCGCTGATCATGCCCGGCCGGGCACGAAATATAACCCCCCGTATCTGGCCCGGACCGGTCAGCTTCCTCAGGACGGCGTGATGACCTGACGCCGCCGGTAGGTGCCGCAGGTCGGGCAGGCCACGTGCGGCAGCTTCGGCTCATGGCACTGCGGGCAGCTCACCAGCGTGGGCGCCGTGGTCTTCCAGTTCGAACGTCGTGATCGGGTGTTACTGCGGGACATCCTCCGCTTGGGAACCGCCACGTCAGCCCTCCTGTAGGTCGATGGCGCCGGCGTGCCGGTCCATGTGGTTCGTTGCCTGGTCGTCGAGTTGCTTCAAGGCGGCCCACCTCGGGTCGGTCGCCTCGTCGTGCCGGTGGCCGGGTCCCGCGTCGGCGAGCGGCACCCCGCACTCGGCGCAGAGCCCGGGACAGTCCTCCCGGCACAGCGGTGACATCGGCAGCGCGAGCACTACCGCGTCACGGAAAGCCGGCTCCAGGTCGAGCAGGTCGCCATCGAGATGGCGCTCCTCGTCGTCCTGCTCGTCGTGCTCGTCGTGCCGGTCGTACCTGTCGTGCTTGTCGTACCTGTCGTGCCGGTCGTGCTTGTCGTGGCGTCCGTCAGCGTACAGGTAAAGCTCCTGGAAGCCGACGGTCACCGACGAGGTCAGCGGGGCCAGGCAGCGCGCGCACTCGCCCGCGAGCGGCGCGATCGCGGTCCCGGTGGCGAGGACGCCCTCGGACACCGCCTCGAACCTGACCTCGAGCGCGACATCGGCCCCTGCGGGCACGCCGATGAGTTCCAGGCGCAGGTTGTCGGGGGCGGGGACGGTCCGCGTCTGAGTCAGCGCGGACCCCGCCTGACGGCCGAGCAGGCGCATGTCGAAGACAAGCGCCCCGCGGGGTGCATGTGTGCGTGTATTGGGCATGACAGTGTACTCGCGTAGAGCTAAAGGAAACCGAGCGCATAGCCTACCGGCGGGGCGCGGTATTCCCAACTTGGCGGCGGCCCGCCGGCATTCCGCCCTGCTCACTACCGGGCTAGCTGCCCGGCCTACTACTCCTCGGCCAGGCGCTCGCGCAGCCGAGACAGGACGAGCTCGGGGACCAGCCCGCTGACGTCGCCACCGTACCTGGCGATCTCCTTGACCAGGCTGGAGCTCAAGAAGGAGTAGAGCGGATTGGTGGTCATGAACAGCGTCTCGACCTTGGCCATCCGGTAGTTCATCTGCGCCATCTGCATCTCGTACTCGAAGTCGCTGACGGCCCGCAGCCCCTTGATCACCGCGGTGATCCCGTTGGCCGCGCAGAAGTCCACCAGCAGGCCGTGGAACCGCTCGATCTTGACGTTGCCGTAGCGGCTGGTGACCTGGCCCAGCATCTCGATGCGCTCGTCGACCGTGAACAGGCTGTGCTTGGTCACGTTGATCAGCACCGCGACGATCACCTCGTCGTACAGGCCGGCGGCGCGGCCGATGATGTCGAGGTGACCGGCGGTGACAGGATCAAAGGAACCCGGACAGACTACGCGTTGCACGTGGCGCCAGCCCTTCTGCGCTTCGGCGGTTGGGGGAGGACCTGCATGGGCCGCAGGTCCGGTCATCGCACTCGTTCTCCCGCGGATTCCGGGACGAGACCGTACCAGAAGGTTGCTTCTCCGTACCGGCGCGCCCGATCCGGCACGACCCCGTCCGGCCAGCTCACCGGGCCGGACCGGGTGGCGCGCTCCACGATCACCAGCGCCCCGGGCGCCAGCCAGCCCTGCTCCGCGAGCAGCGAGAGGACTCGCGACACCGCCGCGTCCGCGAGCGCGTACGGCGGGTCGGCGAACACCACGTCGTACCGGTCCTTGTCCGGCCCGCGGGCCAGCACCCGCTCCACCCGGTCGGCCGCAAGCTCCGCGCCGGGCAGGCCGATCGCGTCGATGTTCTCCCTGATCACGCGCACGGCACGGGCGCCGTGCTCCACGAGCAGCACATGCTCCGCGCCCCGGGACAAGGCCTCGAGGCCGACGGCCCCCGACCCCGCGTACAGGTCAAGGACCCGCGCCCCGGCCAGCGAGCCCAGCATCGACGAGATCGTGGCGAACAGGCCTTCCCTGGCCCGGTCGCTGGTCGGCCTGGTATGCCGGCCGTCCGGGACCGCCAGTCGGCGGCCGCCAGCCTCGCCAGCGATAACGCGTGCCACCCCTTAAGTGTGCACGCCCGCCATCCGGCCGCCAGGCCTCCCCCCTCAGCAGCGGAGATGAGGCAGTTCGTCAGGCGGTATCCGGCGCGCCGCCGTCCTCGCCGCGGCCGCCGCGAACACCGCGGCCAGCCCGGCCAGCAGGGCGGCCGTCGCCGCGAAGGGCAGCGGCGAACCGCCGCTCACGGCGTGCGACGGGCGCTCACCGCCCGGGAGCGCGAGGTCGTCGGCCGAATCGCCACCGGGCTGTCCAACGAGGAGATCGCGCGGCAGGTCTACGTCAGCCTGTCCACGGTGAAGACGCACGCCACCCGGGCGATGACCAAGCTCGGCGCGCGGGACCGAGCCCAGCTGGTCGTCGTCGCCCACCAAGGCGGCCTGGTCCGCCCCGGATGGAGCGTAACAGCGGCGGTACCCACCAGTTCCGTGAGCCTCATCCGCCTCCACGACCCGCTCACCGCCGCGAGGATCGTGGAGGATTTTGGCTATGCGAAGGATTTGGCCTCTCCTGGGGCTCTGGCTCACATCTCTCGGGATGGTGGCGCCGGGCCGGTTGGCGTCATGCCGGATATGACGGGTTTGCGAAGAAACGGGTATTTCTGCCGGGCGCGGCGCGGTGCGGTGTGGTCAGCGGGCTGGGGTGCGTGGGCCCCGCACCCCGGTAGACGGGGTCAGGGGCCCACGCACCCCAGCCCGAGCGCCCGGCGGCCGCCGCCATGCGGCCGGGCCCGGCGGCCGGCGGCATGGCGGCCGTGCCCGGCGGGCCGGGTTGGGCAGCAGGCCTCCGGAGCCGCCCGGACGGCTGCGTTATCGTCCCGAGATGTGGCTCTGAGCCTCTCCTGGGTCCAAAGTCTCCGCGCAAGCCATTTCCTCTACGATCTCTTCCGGGGAGCACGCACCATTGCGCTCTGTGGTACCGCGGGCGCGCAGGTTTAACTCGGGGGCGGCGTGAGGCGGCTGGGGCATCCCGGGGCGCGGGGTTGCCCAGTGGGATCGCCCGGGGTCGCTCAGCGGGGGCGCGGGGTCGCTCAGCGGGGCGCACAGGAAATGAGGCCGGCTGAGGGCGGTCAGGTCTTGTCGAGGTATTCGGCCTGGACGCCGAGCAGCTCGTCGATGGCGGCGCGCAGGGCGGGGTGGCCGGCGAGCTGCGGGTCGGCCGAGACCACGGCGGAGGCCTCCTGCCTGGCCTGCCCGATCAGGTCCTCGTCTTTGAGCAGCCGGAGCAGCTTCAGGCTGGACTGGCGGCCGGCCTGGGCGGCGCCCAGGACGTCGCCTTCCCGGCGCTGCTCGAGGTCGAGCCGGGACAGCTTGAACCCGTCCAGGGTGGCGGCCACCGCCTCGAGCCGGTCCCGCGCCGGACTGGCCGGCGGCGCCTCGGTGACCAGCAGGCACAGGCCCGCCGCGCTCCCCCGGCCGACCCGGCCGCGGAGCTGGTGCAGCTGGGACACGCCGAACCGCTCGGCGTCCATGATGACCATCACGGTCGCGTTCGGCACGTCCACGCCGACCTCGATCACCGTGGTCGCGACCAGGACGTCGATCGCGCCCGCCGAGAACTCCCGCATCACCTGGTCCTTCTCCTCCGGATGCAGCCTGCCGTGCAGGATGCCGAGCCGCAGCCCGGCCAGCGGGCCCGCGTCCAGCGCCGCGGCCACGTCCAGGACCGCCAGCGGCTGCCGCCGGCCCCCGGCGACCACCCCGCGCGGGATGCCGCCGGTCATGTCCACGTCGCCGAAGTCGTCCTCGCCGGGGAAATCCTCGCCCGGGTAGTCCGCCTCGTCAGAATCCGGGCTTCCCGGGACCTCGCCGATGCGCGGGCACACCACGTAGGCCTGCTGGCCGCGGCCGACCTCCTCCCGGACCCGCTCCCAGGCCCGCTCCAGGTACCTCGGCTTGTCCGCCGCGGGCACCACGTGGGTGGCGATGGCCGAACGCCCCGCGGGCAGCTCGGTCAGCGTGGAGGTCTCCAGGTCGCCGTAGACGGTCATGGCCACCGTCCTGGGGATCGGCGTGGCCGTCATGACCAGGACGTGCGGCCGGTTGTCCGCGGCCTTGGCGCGCAGCGCGTCCCGCTGCTCCACGCCGAACCGGTGCTGCTCGTCGATGACCACCAGGCCCAGGTCGGCGAACTGGACGTGCTCCTCGAGCAGGGCATGGGTGCCGATCAGGATACCGGCGTCGCCGGTGAACACGTCGGACAGCGCCGACCGCCGGGCGGCCGCCCCCACCGACCCGGTGAGCAGGGCCACGCCGGTCGCGTGCTCGGCCGCGCCGAGCTGGCCCCGCTGGGCCAGCGGCCCGAGCATGCCGGTGATCGACCGGTAGTGCTGCTGCGCCAGCACCTCGGTCGGCGCGAGCAGGGCCGCCTGGCCGCCCGCGTCCACCACCTGGAGCATGGCCCGGATCGCGATGACCGTCTTGCCCGAGCCGACCTCGCCCTGCAGCAGCCGGTGCATCGGGTAGGCGCAGCTCAGCTCGTGGGCGATGGTCTCGCCCACGGCGACCTGGCCGGCCGTGAGGGTAAACGGCAGCCGGGTGTCGAACTCGTCGGCGATGCCGCCGGCCGCGGGCGGCCGCGGCATGGCCGGCATGGCCGCCGCCGCCAGCCGCCGCTGCGCCAGCGCGGCCTGCAGCATGAACGCCTCGTCCCACTTGAGCCGCTCCTTGGCCCGGGCCAGGTCCGCCTGGTCGAGCGGCCGGTGGATGGCCCGGATCGCCACGGCCCGCTCGGCCAGCTCGTACCGCTCCCTGACCTCGGCCGGCAGCGGGTCCTCCCCCGCGTCCAGCGTGTCCAGCACGGTCCTGACCGACCTGGCGATCGCCCACGAGCTGAACTTGGCGCTGGCCGGGTACACCGGGAGGATCTCGGCGGCGAACTCGGCGGCGAGCTCCGGCGTCAGGTCCGCGTTGGGCGGCGCCCCGGGCAGCATCTCGCACTCCGGGTGGACCAGCTGGCGGCGGCCGCGGAAGCTGGACACGGTGCCGGCGAACATGCCGACCACGTCGGGCCTGAGCACCCGGCGGTACAGGCCCACCCCGGAGAAGAAGGTCAGGACCAGCTTGGCGCGGTCGTCGGTGACGATCACCTCGAGCCGGCTGCGGCGCCCCTTGCCCGGCACCGGCGGCAGCGGGATCTCGGCCACCGTCACCACCCGCGCCAGCACGGTGACGTGGTCGCCCTCGCGCAGCGAGGACAGGTCGGTCAGCTCGCCGCGGGTGTAATAACGGCGCGGGTAGTGCCGGAGCAGATCGCCGACCGTGCGCAGGCCGAAGATGGTCTCGAGCGGCTTGCCCGTCTTGGGGCCAAGCACCCGGATCAGCGATTCGCTGAGCGTGGTCACACCTGGCAGCATAGAAGCGCATACCGACATCCTGGGTCTCGGTTCGCACGCCGGGCCGGGCATCGGGTAAGCTGCGACGGCTGCCTGATCCGCCTGGAGCGGGCCCGGCGGCATCGTAAAGAGCAACGCAAAAGTCCCGTAACCCTAATCAATGGAGCGAACCGTGGCTTCCGTCTGCGACGTATGCGGCAAGAGGCCGGGTTTCGGCAATAACGTCTCGCACTCACACCGCCGCACCCGCCGCCGCTGGAACCCGAACATCCAGCGGATCCGTACCGTGGTCGGCGGCACGCCCAAGCGGGTTAACGTGTGCACCTCCTGCATCAAGGCAGGCAAGGTCACCCGCTAGCGCGGACCGCCGGACCGCCCTGAGCGGTCAGGCGAAGTGATCCCAGCCGGGGCTTCCCGCCCACGGCTGGCCGTCGACGACGATGCCATCACCCGGGCGTACCGTGCCTATCACCTGCCAGCGCGGCGGCAGCGGCGTGGCCGGCGGGAACGTGGCGGCGAGCGAATGATCCTCGCCGCCGGACAGAACCCAGCCCAGTGCTTCAAGCCGCTGGGCCTCAAGCCGCTGGGCGCCTTCCCCGGGTGGCGGTCCGGGGACGCCGGGGCGGGCCACCCGGTCCGTTCGGGCCGAAAAGACCTGACGGGCCGCGGCGAGCAGCCGGTCACCCGGCTGCAGCGCGGCGGACGCCAGGTCGATGCGCACGCCGCTGGCGGCAGCCACGTGCCCCAGGTCGGCCAGCAGGCCGTCGCTGACGTCGATCATCGCGGTGGCGCCCAGGTCGGCGGCCTCGGGACCGGCGTCGTAGGGCGGCGCCGGCCGCAGGTGCGCGGCGACCAGGGGGTCCTCGGATGGGCCGGCCGACAGCAGGGCCAGGCCGGCCGCGGCGTGGCCGAGCGGGCCCGCCACCGCCACCAGGTCGCCGGGGGCCGCGCCCGACCGGCGCACCGGCGCGCGTCCGGCCAGGTCACCCAGGCCGGTCACGGCGAGCAGCACCTGATCGGCGCGGGCGGTGTCCCCGCCGATCACGTACGCCCCGGCCCGGGCGCACTCGGCGGCCAGTCCCTCGGCCAGCTCGCGGGCCCAGCTGACCGGCAGGCCGGGCGGCGCCGCCAGCGCCACGAGCAAGGCGGACGGTTCGGCGCCCATGGCCGCGAGGTCGGCCAGGCTGCGGGCCGCGGCCTTGTGCCCGACGTCG
>WNGH01019560.1_pt1 | contig 12535 bp, 12 predicted proteins | sample 5400631 | NCBI WGS metagenome assembly WNGH01 (sample SAMN13153373, study PRJNA577476) | soil metagenome | isolation source: 115 cm soil or saprolite under Garry oak tree replicate 1 | place: USA:California | collected 2016-06-15
CCAGGTCCGCGCTGGGACCTTCGAGCCCGAGGAGCCGCGGCACCGTCTCGCGCCAGGTCCGGCCGAAGTCTCGGCGGCGGTCGCCGAAGCGCGAGCTCGCGTCTTGTAAAAACCCGGCGCGGCCTGCGATTGTCCGCTCGTGCGGACCTCCTTGCGCAGGCGCCTCAGCGAGTCGCTCCGCGCGTTCGCAGAGGTCTTCGCCAATCCCGACCTGCGCCGCGTCGAGCTCGCCTGGAGCGGCTCGGTCGTCGGGCAGTGGGGCTACGAGATCGCCCTCGCGGTCTTCGCGTACAGGGCCGGCGGCGCAACCGCCGTCGGACTGGTTGCGCTCGTCCGGCTCCTTCCTGCCGCGGCGGTCGCACCCTTCGCGGCGCTGCTCGGCGACCGCTTCCCGCGGAAGCGGATCATGATTGCGGCGGACCTCGCCCGTGTCTGCGCGATGGGAGGCGCCGCGGCCGCGGTCTTCGCCGGCGCACCGGCCGTCGTCATCTACGCGCTCGCGGTTCTAACGGCGCTGGCAAGCACGGCATTCGGCCCGGCCCAGTCCGCCCTACTCCCCTCCCTCGCCCGCTCACCCGAGGAGCTGACCGCGGCGAACGCGACTTCGACCACACTCGCGAGCGTCGGCTTCTTTCTCGGCCCCGCGCTGGGCGGCCTGCTGCTTACTGTCACCAGCGTCGGGACCGTCTTCGCGGCGACAGCCGCCCTGTTCCTGTGGTCGGCGCTCGTGCTCAGCCGGATCAGCGCCGACAGCCAGGGTGACCCAAGTGCCGAAGTCGAAAGCATCGGGCGTGAGGCGCTCGCCGGTTTCCGGGCGATCCTCGGCGAACGCCGCCTGCGGCTCGTGGTCGGCCTCTACGGGGCGCAGACGCTGGTCGCCGGAATCATGCGCGTCCTGGTCGTCGTGACCGCGCTTCGGATTCTCGACCTCGGGCCGGCCGGCGTCGGCTTCCTCAATTCGGCCGACGGCGTCGGCGCTCTCGCCGGAATCCTCGTCCTGCTCGGGATGATCACGACCGCCCGCCTCTCCGGCGTGTTCGGACTCGGGATCCTGATGTGGGGCGTACCGCTCATCGTGCTCGGGATCTGGCCGAGCGTCCTTCTGGCACTCCTCTGCTTCGGGATCATCGGCGTCGGAAACGTCCTGGTCGACGTGGCGGGCTTGACGCTCCTCCAACGCACGGCGCCCGACAAGGTGCGGGCGAGGGTCTTCGGCGTGTTCGAGAGCGTCTTCCTCGCGACGATCGGGATCGGAGCAGTCGTCGCACCGCTCCTGATGTCCGCCTTCGGCCCGCGCGGCGCGCTGGTCGCGGCCGGCGGCGGGCTCTCCGTGGTCGTGCTCCTCTTCTGGCGGCGGCTTGCCACGGTCGACGCCCCGGCGCTGGTCCCCGAGAGAGAGCTCGCGCTGCTCCGCGACATCCCGATCTTCGCGCCGCTGCCGCCGGTCACGCTCGAGCAGCTCGCCTCGAACCTCTCACACGTCCGTGTCGCCGCCGGCGACGTCGTCTTCCGCGAGGGGGACCACGGCGACCGCTTCTACGTGGTCGAGAAAGGAGAGGTGACGGTGGAGCCGGAGGGACGGCCGCCGCTGACGCTGGGCCGCGGCGGCTACTTCGGCGAGATCGCGCTGCTGCGCGACGTCCCGCGCACCGCCACGGTGACGGCGCTCAGCGACGTCGAGCTCTGGGCTCTCGAGCGGGACATCTTCATCGCCGCAGTGACCGGCCACGCCCCGAGCGCCGAGGCAGCGGACGCGGTGATCTCGACGCACCTCGGCTCAGCCTCGGCAGTCCATCTTTAACACGCCCGTTACGCGATTCTTAGCCAGCGGTCTGTGTAGGCGCGGGAACCAAACCGTGCCGAAACTGCGACAAGCCCTGGCCGGATCGTTTTCGGGCGGCTACCACGGAGGCACCGACCCAAAGGAGGATCCGTGCCTGGAACGCCGCTTCGCGCACTTCTGCTCACTCTCCTCGCAGCCGCTCCGGCCGGCGGCGCCGTCGCCGTGGCCCGTGCACCGCACGATGCGACGGCGATCATTCAGGCCTGCGTCCGCAAGGACGGGCGACTACGGCTCGTCGCTCAGAAGGCGGACTGCCGCAGGACCGAGCGGCCGATCTCCTGGAACGTGCGCGGGGCGCAGGGAGAACCTGGACCGCAGGGGCCGGTTGGTCCCGCCGGGGCCGACGGAGCGCCCGGCCCGAGCGGCGTCGACGGCGCGTCCGGACCGGCGGGGCCGCCGGGTCCGCTGGGCGAGCGCGGGCCGCAGGGGCCGAAAGGCGATCCCGGGACGAGCATCGACGCTTTGGAGACCCTGAACGGCATCGCCTGCCGCGCCGGCGGCCGCAACGGCACCGTGACGCTGACCTACGACGCCTCGGCGCACGCCGTCTTCACATGTACGGCAACCACAAGCGACGGGACCGTTCGCGTGAACGAGTTCTCGACAGGAACGACCGGCTCCGCGACCGACGAGTTCGTCGAGCTCTTCAACGCCGGCGTCAGCTCAACCGACATCGGCGGTTACAAGCTCGTCTACCGCTCTGGCGCCGGAACGAGCGACGTCGCGCTTGCGACGATCCCCGCCGGGACGATGCTCGCGCCGGGCGCGTTCTACCTCTTCGGCGGCAGCGGCTACGCGGGCGCGAAGCCGGCCGACCAGGCGTTCTCGGCCGGGCTCGCCGGAACCGCGGGCGGCGTAGGGCTCCGTGACGCGACCGCCAAGCTGGTCGATTCGGCCGGCTACGGCACGGCGACGAACGCCTTCGTCGAGACACACACGGCGACGGCGCCTCCCTCGACCGCGGCCCCTGGCTCCAGCGACATCCGCCTCCCGGACGGCCACGACACGGACGACAACAGCGCCGACTTCACGGTCACGGCCGCGCCGACGCCGGGAACCCCGAATGTCGCCGGCTAAGGCGTCGCTTGCGATGCCGCAATGGAGGACGTTCGGGCTTCGCCCGGACGTCCGCTTAATCCTGCGTATAGGGGAGCAGCGGAAAATCTCGACATCGACTTAGCGGGTCAACCCGCGGCTTCGGCCTTGCGCAGGCCGCGGAAGGCCCAGAACGAGAACCCAACCGCGAGCAGCAAAGCCGCTCCGAAGGCTGCGGCGACCTCGGTCGGGGTGCCGGCGAGGAAGCCGCGGCCCGACTCGAGCACACGCGTCAACGGATTGACGACCGCAACGCCATGGATCCAGCCCTGGAGCAGCGACAGCGGCACGTAGACGGGGGCGAAGAAGAGCACCAGGAAGACCGGGAACTGCATGATCGGCCCAGCCTGCATCGTCCGCAGGCGCATCGCGACTCCGGCCGCCCAGAGAACGGCGGCGGCGTTGAGGATCACTGCGAGGGTGTACAGGCCGACGACGTCGATCCCGCTGCCGCCGACGTTCATCCCGACGGCCAACGCAATCCCGGTCAGGACGACAGCCGTCACGAGCCAGCGGCCGAGGGCGGCGATTGCGTACCCGAGGACGATCCCGCCCCGGTGCGGCGCCGCCAGCAGCAGCCGCCGAGCGAAGCCACTCTCGAAGTCTCGCGCGATCCCGAACCCTGTGAAGACGCCGCCGAAGGCCGCCGACTGCAGCAGCACGAAGACGAACTGGAAGGCGGTGTAGCCCTGCTTGTAGTCGAAGCCCGGCACGTCCTGAACGCTCGAAAGCCCGCCGGCGAACGCCGTGAAGAAGAAGAGCGGGAACACCAGGGAAGGGACGAACAGCGACGGGTTCGTGAAGACGTTGTGCAGCGTCCGCCAAGCGACGGCGCGCGCCACGGCGAGCGACCTCATGTCCGCGCCATCCTCACGCGCAGTGCCCAACTCGCCAGCGCGAGCGCGCAGACGGTGATCGCAGCGGCGATTCCGAAACCGAGTGCGAGCGCCTCTCCGTCCCAGCCGGTGATGATCAGGCTCCTCACGCACTCGAGCAGGTAGGAGACCGGGTTCGCCGTCGCGACGTCCCGGAACCAGGTGATCGAGATCAGGTTCCGCGGGATGTTCATCGAGGAGAGGAAGAGGAAGACGAAGAAGGCCGGGAAGAGGCTCTGCACCGCTTCGCTGGAGCCGGTGCGAAGCGCCGCGAAGGCGCCGAGCGCGCCGAAACCGAGCGAGACGAGAATCGCAAAGGCAAAGAGCACGAGCACGCCGAGGAACCCGGACTCGAGTCGCACGCCGACTATGAGGCCGACGCTCAGATAGACGACCGCCTGCACGATGCCCAGCGTCACGACCCCGCCGAGCTGTCCGGCGAGCAGGGCGACCCCGCGCATCGGCGTCAGCGAGAGACGGTTGAGGAACCCGGTCTGGATGTCGCGGGCAAGATCGGTGCCGGCGTTCATCGTCGCGAAGAGAGCGCCCTGGATGAACGGCACCGCCAGCGCGAAGGCGACGAAGGAATTGGTCGGAAAGCCCGGCAGGCGGGTCTCCGCCTTCAGGCCGCCGGAGTTGACCGCGAGCAGCAGCAACGGGAAGACCAGCGGCGAGATCACGTTCGCGGGTTGCCGGACAGTGCGGACGACCGAGCGCCTCCCGAGCTGGAAAACCTGGTCGGCTAGGACACTCAAACCGCTTCTGCAGCGAGCTCTCGCCGCGGCGGCTCGGCTTCGTCGTCGTCGGAGCCCTCGAGCGAGCGACCCGTCTTCGCCAGGAAGACGTCGTCGAGCGTCGGCTGGTGCAGCCACAGGTTTGCGACCTCGATTCCCGCGTCGTCGAGCGCTCGCACGACGTCGGCAAGGCTGGTCTCTCCCGTTTCCAGACGAACGGCGACGCCCTTCGTCGAGCCGCAGGGATCCCCGAAACGGGCAAGCATGTCGGCCAGTCGCACCGCGTCCTCCGGATCGGCCGGGATCGCCTCGACGGTCGGCCGGCCGACCTCGGCCTTGAGCTCGTCGGTCGTTCCCTCGGCGACGATGTGGCCTTGGTCGATGATCCCGACGCGGTCGGCGAGAACGTCCGCCTCCTCGAGGTACTGAGTCGTCAGGAAGACGGTGACCTCGTCCTCGCGCGCGAGCCGGGCGACCTCGTCCCAGAGCGCGGTGCGGCTCTGGATGTCGAGCCCGGTCGTCGGCTCGTCGAGGAAGAGCACGCTCGGGCTATGCACGAGCGCCATCGCAAGATCGAGCCGTCGCTTCATCCCGCCCGAGTAGCCGCGAACCTTTCGGTCGGCCGCATGCGTCAGCCCAACCCGCGCGATCAGCTCGTTGGCGCGCTGGTTGCGCTCGGCGCGTGGCAGCGCCTGCAGCGACGCCTGCAGGCGAAGATGCTCGCGCCCCGTCAGCAACGGGTCGAGTGCGGCCTCCTGCAAGGCGGCGCCGATCGCGGCGCGCACCTGCGGGCCTTCGGTGACGACGTCGTAGCCCGCCACTCGGGCGGTGCCCGACGTGGGCGGCAGCAGCGTCGTCAGCATGTGGACGGTCGTCGACTTGCCGGCGCCGTTCGGCCCTAGGAAGCCGTAGATCTCCCCAGGAGCCACCCCGAGGTCGATGCCGTCAACGGCCCGCGGGCCGTTCTTGAACTCCCTGACGAGATCGGTTGCCTCGATCGCGTAATCGCTCATCGGCGCCAAAGGCTACCCAAATGCTTGAGGCTGTCAAATAACTACCGGTTCAAGTAAGATGCTCGTATGACGGTGCGGGCAAAGACGAGGCTCAGTCCGGCCCACGAGGCTCAGAAGTTCTTCTTCGAGCTCGGAATGGTGCAGCGGATGAAGACCGGCGCCAAGCTCGCCGAGCTTGGACTCAGCTTCAGCCAGGCCCACGCGCTCCGACTGCTCGATCCGGACGAGCCTATGCCGATGAGCGCCCTCGCCGAGCGCCTCTTCTGCGACGCCTCGAACGTGACCGGGATCGCCGACCGCCTCGAGACCCGTGGCCTCGTCCGGCGTGAAAGCTTGGCCGGCGATCGACGCGTCAAGGCGCTGACGATCACGCCAAGCGGGATGAAGTTGCGCCGGCAGGTGATGGAGCTGATGAGCCAGCCGCCAGACGCAATCGCGGCGCTGAGCGACGCCGACCAGCGCGCTTTGCGAGACATCCTCGCCCGCGCCGTCGAGCACCTTCGCGCCGCCGGGGAATCCGAGCAGGCTGGGTCCCCGGGCTAACCTGAAACTGAACGTGTCCGCTGAAGCCCTCGAGACCCGAGTCGCCCGCGAGACGCCCGAGGTGCAGGCCTGGGCGCAGCTCTTGCGCGCCCACTCAGCGCTGACGCGAAGGTTCAGCACCGAGTTGCTGACGATGCACGGGCTGACGCTGAGTGGCTACGAGGTTCTGTTGCACCTCGCCCACACGCCCGACCAGCGCCTCCGCCGCGTCGACCTGGCCGAGGACGCGCGCGTGAGCTACGCCGTCCTCACGGACGAGGGCTACGAGAAGCTCCGCACCGCCGCGCCCGAGCACGTCGGCAGCATCCGCGAGATCTTCGGCGAGCATTTCTCGAGCGACGAGCTGGAGACGCTTCGCGAGCTACTCGGCCGCTTGCCGGCAGACCCCGCCCGGCCCGAGTGCGAGCCGTAGGAAACCAAGTAGCAGACACTGTTACGTCGAAACGTTGATTCGCACTCTCGAGCCGCGCGGCACCTTCTTGTCCGGCGGCGGATTCTGCGCAGTCACCGTCCCCGTTAGCTGAGCGCTCGGCACCTTGAACTCGACGGGCACGAGGCCGGCCGTCTGCAGCGCCGCGTTCGCGTCCGACGCAGGCTGGCCGCGCACGTCCGGCACGGTGGTCTCGCCCTTCGAGCCGCGCAGCGCAACGGTCGAGCCTTTCGCGACTCTCGTCCCCGCCACCGGCATCTGCTCGACGACCACACCCGGCGCAGCCGTAGCCGGCACCGTCGTCATCTGAGATTGCAAGCCGGCGGCTTTCAGGCGCGAGACCGCGACGGATGTCGTCGAGCCGACGACGTTCGGCACCGATATCTGGGCTGCCGACGAGACCGACACCTTCACGAGCGAGCCCCGATTGAGACTCGTGCCCGCTCCGGGATCCTGCGCGAAGACGGTTCCGGCCGGGAACTTGCTCGGCCCTGTGGCGAGTTGCGGGACGAGCCCGCGCTCGTCCAGTTGCTTGACGACCCTGCTCTCCTTGAGCCCGACGACGGCCGGAACGGTGACGGCCGAGGTGGAGCTCTTCTTGTTGTCGTCGGCGAGGGTCAGGAAGTACGCCGCGAACAATCCCCCGATCACGAGCAGCAGGAGCAGCAGGAGCCAGGGCCAGATCTCCGGCAGACGCGGCCGCCGTGACGGTACGTACTCGTCCTCCTCGACGACGCGCGGGCCTGCGACTTCCTGACCGACTCGCGTCCGCCTTGCCGGGCTTCGCCGGTTCCGCATCGGTGCCTTCCTACCGCGGCGATGCGGCGCGAAACGCAGACATCAACCTTTCGGGGGACGCAGCGGGTCGCCCCATCACCGATAAAGAGACCCGGCGGAACGGCACCCCGTCACTGCGGCCAATGAGTCTTCAAGCTCCTGAACCAATCTCTCTCGAGGTCTCCGACGGACCGGCTCCGTTGCGCCCGCCGCCCGAGGCCGAACTCGTCGAAGCCGGCAAGCTGACGATGGGGCAGCTGGCGCAAGCGCATCGCGACCGCCTCGAGACCGGCAAGCCGGTGCTCGACATCATCGTCGAGCGCGGTTGGATTCTCGCCGAGGAGGCTGCGCAGCTCCGTGAGGCCTACGGCATCGACGCTCCCCCGGCGCCCGCCGTGCAGGCGGCGCCCGAACCACCGCCGGAGACCCAGGCTCCTCCCCCGGCGGCCACGCAGGAGCACTACAAGATCGCGATCCGGCTGACGAACGGCGACCTGATCACTGCGGGCCAGACCGACGGCGCGGACAAGGCTGCAGCTCTCGGACACGCGGTTGTTGCCGACCTGACGCAGGAGAACGGCGAGTGGCCTTTCTTCGGCGGTAGGTTCATCAACCCCGAGACGATCGTCTCGGTCGACTTGCTGGCCGACGTCTAAGACGTCGTTTCATGTGATCTAGATCACCAACACGGGCTCAAGCCTGCGGCTGTTGCTACCGTTAACTTGGTTAACGGTTTATGCCCGCACTAGCAACAGTCACCGATCCCGTCACCGTCGCGAACCGGCTGCGGCCGGTTCTCTTGAAGCTCAACCGCCATCTGCGGCGGGAGATTCATTCGCTCGGCGTCACCGGGGGCCAGGCCTCGCTGCTCTTTACGATCCAGCGCCGGCCCGGGATCGGCGTCCGCGAGCTCGCGGCACTCGAGCGCATGTCGGCGCCGGGAATGTCGAAGTACGTCGGCCGCCTCGAAGCCGAGGGGCTGATCGTCCGTGAGCCCTCGGACGCCGACCGGCGGCGCATCGGTCTCCGCGTCTCGCCGGAAGGCGAGCGGGTGCTCCGCTCCGTCAAGTCGAGGCGCACCGCCTGGCTCGCAGCGCGGCTGAGAGGCCTGTCCGACGAAGAGCTCCAGGCCGTCGACGCCGCGATCGAGACGCTGCAAGAACTGATCGACGAGTGACCGCCGCGCTGTTGACGATCAACCGGCGGGCGTTCGCGAGCCTGCGCATCCACCGGAACTACCGGCTCTATTTCCTCGGCCAGGCGATCTCCCAGAGCGGTACCTGGATCGACAAGGTCGCGCAGGCCTGGCTCGTGCTAGCACTGACTCACTCGGCGTTCGCCGTCGGCCTGCTCGCGGCCTGCCAGTTCGTGCCGTTCAGCGTTCTTGGCCTGATGGCGGGCGTGATCGTCGACCGCCTCGACACCTGGCGCACCGTCGTCGTCACGCAGGCGATCAGGATGGTGCTCGCAGCGACGCTTGCGGGAATCGTCCTCGGCGGGGTCGTCCAGGTGTGGATGGTCTACACGCTCGCCGTCCTGACCGGAATCGTGCTCGTGCTCGATGCGCCCTCGCGCCAGCAGCTGACCTTCAAGATGGTCGGCCGCGACGAGCTGCCGAACGCGGTCGCGCTCAACTCTTCGCTCTTCAACGCCGCGCGGATCGTCGGGCCCGGCATCGGCGGGCTGCTGATCGCGGCCTTCGGCGTCGGCCCCGCCTTCGCGATCAACGCCGCGAGCTTCGTCGCGGTACTCGTCGGCTTGCTGCTGATGGACACGAGCAAGTTCGTCGCGTTTGCCCCGCACGAGCACCTGCCGACGCTGTTCGGCAGCCTCCGCGAGGGCGTCTCGTATGCGCGCGGGAGCCCGCACGTGCGGCTCGTACTGACGATGTTGGTCGCGATCTCGACGATCGCGCTGAACTTCAACGTGCTGCTGCCGGTCCTGGCGCGGCAAACGCTTTCGTCCGGCCCCGGCGTCTTTGGTCTGATCGCCGCCTGCTTCGGCGCAGGCGCGCTGGTCGGCGGGCTGCTCTCGGCGGCACTCGCACGGGCGAGCTGGAAAGCGATCGTCGCCGGCGCCGGTGGGCTCGGCCTCGCCGAGCTCGTGCTCGCACCGCTTCACTCGCTCGGCCCGGCGATCCTGCTTCTCTTCCTCATCGGAGTCTTCTTCACGCTCTACACCGCGAACTCGAACACCGTGCTCCAGCTGCGTGCGCCGGACCACCTGCGCGGGCGCGTCATCGGCTTCTACTACTTCGCCTTCAACGGGCTCGCGCCGCTTGGCGGGATCCTGACCGGCTGGCTGGCTGCGACCGGCGGCACCGAGCTCGCGTTTGCCGTCGCCGGCACCGTGACCGCGGTGGTGGCTCTGATGGCGCTGCCGAAATTGCCGGGTGTGCTCGCAGAACCGGCCTGAATTCCCAGTTCAAGCGGCCTTTTTACGTTCGTCTTACACCAGCGCGAACGAAGTCTGACCTTGGCGGCAACAATGAGACCGTGGCCAAGCGAGGTCTCACAATCGCCGTGCTCGTTTCCGCAGCGGCAATGGCTGCGCCGGCGCTCGCCGGCCATCCTATGCCGACATCGGCGAGTACATACCTGCTCGGCCCGAAGATGATTCGCGCCGAGATCATCGTCAAAGGGTCGAGCACCACCCCGCACGACTACAGACTCGACCGAGGCAAGCTCCTCAAGCGCTACACGGCGGGCACGCTCAACCTGCTCGAACGAGACGGGACGAAAACGCCGGTGAAAGTCGCCTCAGGCGCCCGGGTGATCCTGAACGGCCTACCTTCCACCTTGCGGCGGCTGCGCGCCGGAATGCAGATCGCGGTCGCACATGACCGCGACCTCCCGGCCGACACCGTCTACGCCGCCAGCGGCAGGGGCACGCCGAAATGGCCGGCGCCCGTCGCAGCGGTGATGTTCGGGAGCCGCCTCATCCGGGCAGAGATCGCGCTCCAAGACACCACGCTCCACGACTACCGCGTCGACCAAGGCCGGATCAAGCAGGTCGGCGTCTTCACGCTCGTCCTGAGGGAGCTGGATGGGACGGACGTGACGATCAACATTTCGCCGACTGCGCGCATCAAGCTGAACGGCAAGAATGCAAGCTTCGTCCAGCTTCGAAAGGGCATCATGGCGACGACGATTCACGACGGCGACAAGCCTGCCGACCAGGTCTACGCGACCGGCAAGTGAGCGCCAAGCCCGTGGCGAACGGGAGCCAGGGAGGTACGGTCTTGCTCGTCGAGGACGAGCACTCGATCGGCTCGATGACTCGCGGGTATCTCGAGCGCAGCGGCTGGCGCGTCGTCTGGGTGCGGACGGGCGAAGAGGCGCTCGCCGAGCTCGGGCGGCACCAGGTCCGGATCGTGATCCTCGACATCCGACTGCCCGGAATCGACGGCTTCGACGTAGCACGGCTGGTCCGCACGCGCTCGGACGTGCCGATCCTGATGCTGACTGCCCGCGACGAGGAGCCTGACCGCGTCGCCGGGCTCGAGCTGGGCGCCGACGACTACCTGACGAAGCCGTTCTCGCCCCGTGAGCTCGTCGCCCGGATGAAGGCCGTCCTCCGGCGCACCGACGGACGCAGCGCCGAGGATGTGCTGACGCTTGCCGACGTCGAGCTGAACCGAAACGCGCGCGAGGTTGCCGTCGACGGCCAGCCGGTCGAGCTGACGACGAAGGAGTTCGACCTGCTCGCGACCCTGCTCGAGAATCCGGGCATCGTGGTCAGCCGCGACCAGCTGCTCGACCGCGTCTGGGGGATGACGTATCCGGGCGGAACCCGGACCGTCGACGTGCACGTCGCCCAGCTGCGCCGCAAGCTGGGCCGTCCCGAGCTGATCCGCACCGTGCGCGGGGCCGGGTACAAGACCGTCCGGCCGTGACACGGCGCCGCTCGCTGCGGACGAACCTGTTCGTGGCGATCGTGCTCGTGGTCGCGCTCTCGATCGGGCTGATGCTCGCCGTCGGCGCGGTGCTGACGCGCAGGCAGGTCGAGCACGCCACGCTCGAAGGACTCGCGCACCAGGCCGACGTGCTGACAGCTCGCGAGGTGTTCTCGATCCTGCCGCTCAACCATCTACGGCCGCTGAACAAGCTCGTGCTCGCGAAGCAGCAGGAGCAGGCCATCGCCGTCAACAACCTGCGAAAGCCGTCGCCGTATCTGCCGGGCGACACGCTGCTGCGGGTCCGGCGGGGAGAAGACGTCAACGGCACAGAGCGGATCAACGGCACCGATTACTTCTTCGCCGCGAGACGGATCGGCCAGGGGCCGAAAGCGCTTGTCCTCTTGCGGCCGAGAAGCCGAGGCAACAGCGCCTTCTACCCCTTCCTCGTCGGGTTGCTGATCGCCGCGGGGGCCGGAATCGCGCTCGCCGCCCTCGCCGCGTTCCTGCTCGCACGCCGGATCGTCCGGCCCGTGCGGCGGGTGGTCGACGCCACCCGGCATCTTGCCGAGGAGCGCGATCCCGAGCCGGTTCCGATCGAGGGCGCCTACGAGATCGCCAGCCTCGCCCGGGCTTTCAACGAAATGGCGGAGCAGCTCGCGCGGGCGCGTGCCGCCGAGAAGCAGTTCCTCCTCTCGGTCAGCCACGAGCTGAAGACGCCGCTGACCGCGATTCGCGGGTACGCGGAGGGCGTCGCAGACGGCGCCTTCGACATGGACGAGGCTGTCGAGACGATCTCGATCGAGGCGGCACGCCTCGAACGGCTCGTCCGCGACCTGCTCGACCTCGCGCGGATGAACCGCACCGACTTCTCGATCCACCGGGAGAAGGTCGATCTCGCGACGATCGCCCGCGAAGCGGTCCAACGCTACGAAGGGCAGGCCCGCGAGTTCGGCGTCACCCTCGAGGCGTTCGCGCCGGAGCCTGCCCCGGCGATCGGCGACCCTGACCGCGTCCTGCAGGTGGCTTCGAACCTGGTCGAGAACGCTCTGCGCCTGACTCCGCGCGGCGGCGTCGTACGCGTCTCCGCGGAACCAGGCGCTCTCGTCGTCCTGGACACCGGCCCTGGACTGAGGCAGGAGGATCTGCCCAGAGCGTTCGAGCGCTTCTATCTGTACTCGCGTTATTCGTCCGACCGGCCGGTCGGGACGGGGCTCGGCCTCTCGATCGTCAAGGAACTGACGCAAGGAATGGGCGGATCAGTGGAGGTCGATTCCGCGGCCGGCCACGGGACGAGATTCACGGTTCGCCTGCCCGGCGCGGGCGGCGA
>WNGH01008240.1_pt1 | contig 12534 bp, 13 predicted proteins | sample 5400631 | NCBI WGS metagenome assembly WNGH01 (sample SAMN13153373, study PRJNA577476) | soil metagenome | isolation source: 115 cm soil or saprolite under Garry oak tree replicate 1 | place: USA:California | collected 2016-06-15
CCCCGAACTTCTTCGGGGTAAACATTCACGTCCATTTCAGATCACAAAAAAACTCAATCTCGCGCCCGATCGCCCATCCTTCGCTAAAGCTACGGCGGGCAAGCGGGACAAAATTGAGTCCAATTTGCAGTCCCAAATGTACGTAGAACGAACTCCTTGATTAGAGGAGTCCCGCTTCCAGCGGGATTACAAAGCTAGCCCAGATTCAGCCGCCGTCAACGTTGGTTTTCTTAATTTCTGGCGAGAAATGTTTGCCCCGCATGCAGCCATTTTCAAGGGACTTACGCGGGCATTCTCTGGGGGAACCACTTCATCCCAACGGAGGCATGATCTGGAATGGCGAGACCGACATACAATTTGCGCGGTTGCAGCGGGAACGTTTAGCATGCGGACATGCAACGCACTGACGGCCGTGCAGCTGATCAAGTCCGCGACGTGAGTTTCGAACTAAACATTGCGCCGCACGCAAGCGGTTCGGTGTTGGTGGCGATGGGCAATACCCGCGTGATCTGCGGCGTCATGATCGAAGAAGTCGTGCCGCGCTGGATGAAAGAGCAAAACGTGACCGGCGGCTGGCTGACGTCCGAATATTCCATGCTCCCTTATTCAACGACGACGCGTAAACCGCGCGACATCATGAAAGGCCGGCTCGATGGCCGCAGCACAGAAATTCAGAGATTGATCGGACGATCGTTGCGCGCGGTTGTCGACCTTGAAAAACTCGGCGCGCGCACAATGTGGGTCGATTGCGATGTGTTGCAGGCCGACGGTGGAACGCGAACAGCTGCGATCACAGGCGCGAGCCTGGCCGTTACGATCGCGTGCCGAAAATTGGCGAAGGAAAAAAAACTCGATGCGCCGCCGATCAAGAAATTAGTGGCGGCTGTTAGCGCCGGCATTCTTGATGGAAACGCGATTGTCGATCTTAATTACGAAGAAGACAAAGCCGTGACGGTCGATTTCAATCTGGTCGCGACTGAGGATGGCGATTTCGTCGAAGTGCAAGGTTCGGGCGAGGAAGCCACCTTCGCACAGTCCCAGCTCGACGAGATGCTGGTGCTCGCGCGCAAAGGTATTGCCGATTTGATTTCGGCGCAGCGCGCGGTGCTGGCGCGGATCATGGTTTCACCTCCGGAAAGCTAGCTGATAGTTGATGGACCGCTTCGTCCGGCCGCTGCCGGCCTTGCTTTAGTTGAGAGTTGGACGTTGGGCGTTCGGCGTTTTCTAATTATTTGCTCGCTGGCATTCGATGAGCTAACGAAGCGGCACCGAATGAAAAAGGCGCTCATTACCGGGATCACTGGTCAGGACGGAAGTTATCTCGCCGATCTTTTGCTGGAAAAGGGCTATGAAGTCCACGGCATCATTCGCCGCGCCAGTACGTTCAACACTTCGCGAATTGATCATCTTTATGCCGATCCGCACATCAACGGCGTGCGAATGTTCCTGCACTACGGCGACCTGGCGGACTCAGTGAACCTGGTAAAGCTGCTTTATGAATTGAAGCCGGAGGAGATTTACCATCTCGGTGCGCAAAGCCACGTCCGAGTGAGTTTCGACATTCCGGAATACACATCCGATGTCACCGGCGTCGGCACGATTCGCATTCTCGAAGCGATCCGCGAAGTGGGATTGCGTTCGCGTTTTTATCAAGCTTCAAGCAGCGAAATGTTCGGCAAGGCCCAAACGGTTCCGCAGAATGAAAAAACGCCGTTCTGGCCGCGCAGTCCGTACGGCGTGGCAAAAGTTTTTTCGTATTGGGCGACCGTAAACTATCGCGAGAGCTACAACCTTCACGCGAGCAACGGAATCCTGTTCAATCACGAGAGTCCGCGTCGCGGCGAAACTTTTGTTACCCGAAAGATCTCGCGCGCGGTCGCCGCGATTAAGCAGGGTCTGCAAAAGGAATTATTTCTGGGAAATCTGGAGGCGAAACGCGACTGGGGTTACGCGCCGGAGTACGTCGAAGCGATGTGGCGAATCTTGCAGCAGGACGCAGGTGACGACTTCGTCATTGCCACCGGCGAAACCCACACGGTTCGCGAGTTCGCAGAAGCCGCATTCGCGCATGTCGATCTTGATTGGAAAAAGTACGTGAAACACGATCCGCGTTACGAGCGTCCAGCTGAAGTCGACCAGCTGATCGGGGACGCGAGCAAGGCAAAGAAGGTTCTCGGTTGGGAACCGAAAGTGCGATTCAAAGATCTGGTTCGCATCATGGTCGATGCGGACATGGAATTGCTCTCGCGCGAAACGCCGCGAAAACATCTCGGCAAGCTGCCCTGATTGCCACCGAGACGGCGGCCGCTACCGGCCTAACGAATCACGCCGAGAGCGTGATTGGTCTCCGCCATTTGACTGGCGGAATTCAACTCAGGGATAACGGCGACCAATGGAGATTGAATAATCGAAACCTGCGCACCCGGACCGACCTGGCTGTAAAGATTGATGATATCGACCGAGCGCATGCGAATGCAGCCGTAACTTGCCGGCCGGCCAATGTTCCGCTCTTCCGGAGTTCCATGAATATAAATGTCGCGGCGAAATGCATTAGGCGTACCGTAACTTCCAGGCCGATCGCTCAATCCGAATTTGGAAGTCGAAATCGGATAAGTGGCGACGAGGTTGCCTTTTTGGAGCAGCGCCAGCTTTTGATCGCGGACACTGACGACGATGTGGTGCTCAGTGTCGCGAGGCGCAGCGCAAGAAGTGAGGATGAGTGCGGTGCCGAACGCGAATCCGTACCGGACAACGATCTTGAATTTTCCCATGTCGATCTTACCCGCGCTCAAATCGGAAGAATTCTTCCGCAGCGATTTCTTCCAAGGAAACGCCGCGCGCGAGCGCGATCTCTTCCGCGACCAGCCGCGTGTATGCGGGTTCGCACCGTTTTCCGCGAAACGGGACCGGCGCAAGATATGGGCAATCGGTTTCGACCATGAATTTATCGAGCGGCACCTGAGCGGCGACTTCGCGAACTTGTCTACCGTTTTTGAAGGTGACGATTCCGGTAAAAGAAACGAGATGCCCGAGATCGATGACTTCGTTCGCTTGATCGAGCGCTCCGCCAAAACAATGAAAGACGCCGCTGACCTGCCGGCCATAATCTCGCAAAATCTCGAGCGTGTTCTCCCAGGCGTCGCGTTGATGGATCACAACATTGAGGCGCAACGCCACGGCGAGATCGAGCAGTTGCTCAAATAACTCGGCCTGTTTCGATTTGTAAGCGCCGTCTTCAATTCGTGCTTCGACTTGTTCTTCAGTTTCACTTTGAAGCGCGTTGAAAACCTGGACGTGTTTCTGTTTCGCGGCTTCCACGCTGGGCAGATGATGATAATCAAGACCGATTTCACCGATCGCCACAACCCGCGAATTTTTCGCGAGCTCGCGCAACGGCGTGATCACATCCTCTGGTGCTTCGTGCGCGTAGGTCGGATGAACTCCGATCACGGCGAAAACATTCGGATACTTTTCAGCAAGCTCGATCGCGCGCCGGCTGCTTTCGATGGAAGTGCCAATGGTGATGATGCGCGTAACTCCGGCGTCGGTTGCGCGACGAAGCACGTCATCGAAATCGTTTGCGAAATCGGGATAATCCAGATGTGCGTGAGTTTCGATCAGCATTTCCAGATTAGACCGACTCAACCCTATTCGATGAGCTCGAGTATTTTTTTGTATCGCGGATGGCTTCGGAGGGGGTCCAGGTCGGAGTCGTGTATGATCCAACCCGATTTAAGCTCATGACCCGCGTGTGGGAGCAAACGTTCCAATAAATCGAAAGCCGGCTCTATGTCGCCAAGGAGAGAGTAGACGCAAACGGCATTGTACTGAGTGAGAACATCGTCAGGGTCGATGGCCAACGCTCTCGATACCCATTCCTTGGCACGATCCGTCTCGCCAAGGGCAACGAGAGCGCCAGCGCCGAGGTAAGCCGGCCTCGGATTTTCAGGGTGAAGAGTCAGTTCACGTTCTGCTCTTTCGATGCCTCTTCGTGCGGCTCTCTCTTTATCCCGATCGCGGCCAAGTGACCGATAGACCGGAATTAACAGGCACGAAGATTGGTAGTCGTCCGGCTTGATTTCTGCCGCACGCTCGAAAAGCGCGGCTGCCCGATCGAGCTTGCCCTGCGTGATGCAGGCCCGGGCATAAAAGAAATGACCCTCGAACGAATTGGGATCGAGCGCGATGGCCTTTTCGAATTCTGCAATTGCTTCGTCGTATCGCTTCCCAAGCGAAAGCGCGAGCCCTCGCGAGGCGTGCGCTTCGGCGAGGCCGTTTTCCAGAGCCAGCGCCTTCGCGCTCGTGGCGAGAATACTGTCAATGCCAACATCCAAATGGTAGATCAGGGATAGGAAAGAATCGCAGTCGGCGATGCCCGCGTAGGCGCGTGCATAGAGCGGGTCCAACTCCACCGCCTTGGCGAACATCCGCCGCGCTAACTGATAGTTGGACTTCGAGTGCCGGTGCAGGAACTGTCGACCTCTCAGATAGTAAGTATAAGCTTCTACGCTGTCCGTCGGCGTTTCCCCGATGTCCTTTTTCTCTTGCGGCAGCAGCCTGACCTTTAGCTGCTCGACAATCGCGTGAGTAATTTCGTCCTGAATGGCGAAGATATCTGTCAGGTCGCGATCATAGCGGTCGGCCCAAACGTGGCCGCCGTCGTTAGCGTTGATTAGCTGTCCGGTAACCCGCACGCGCGATCCCGCCTTTCGAACGCTTCCTTCCAAGATAAAGGTGACGCCAAGCTCGTGACCTACCTGCTGCACCTTTATCGGTTTACCTTTGTAAACAAACGCCGTGTTACGGGCGACAACGAAAAGGCCGGACACCTTCGACAGGTCGGTGATGATGTCCTCGGTGATGCCGTCACTGAAATATTCCTGTTCCGGGTCGCCGCTCATATTGTTGAATGGAAGCACGGCAATCGATGGTCGTTCCAATTGTTCCCGTTGTGCCGGCACTGCGTCCTTCGTATCTCGAGCGGCGGGCTTGTTCAGCGCCACGCTGTAAACGCGAATTGGTCGCTCAATGTTCTTGAGGTTTTGCTCGCCCATGTCCTCGAAAGCAAGATCCAGTCGATCGCCTACGTGATCGCGCACGGAACCGGAGATCATGATTCCACCGGGCTTGGCAATGCTTTCTAACCGGGCCGCGACGTTAACACCGTCGCCAAAAATATCCTCGCCCTCGACAATCACGTCGCCAAGATTGACGCCGATGCGAAATTGGATGCGGCGATCCCCCGGCACATCTGCGTTCCGATCACGCATTCCGCGCTGAACCTCGGTGGCGCAAGCGACCGCGTTCACCACGCTCGGGAACTCCACCAGCATTCCATCGCCCGTCTGTTTGACGATACGTCCGTGGTGCTCCGCAATCTTGCTATCGATAAAGTCGGTCTGAAGCGCTTTGATCGCGGCAAGCGTGCCGGCCTCGTTCGTGCCCATTAGACGGCTATAGCCCACTACGTCCGCAGCAAGAATGGCGGTCAAGCGGCGTTCCATATCGGGTCAGAGAATCATGCAATCGATCACCATTCTATTATGGTGCCGGCCCAGGTCAGGCCGCCACCGAAAACTACCATCAATACATAATCGCCATGTTTGATACGGCCGCTGCGATTTGCTTCGTCCAAAGCGATGGCGACGGCCGCGGCCGAAGTGTTTCCGTACTTGTCCAGATTCACGTAAAATCGCTCGAGCGGAATTTTCAATCGGTCGGCGATGGCTTCGATGATGCGCAAGTTGGCTTGATGTGGAATGACGCAGGCGATGTCGTCCGCTGTCAGGCCCGTGTCCGCTAAAACTTTTCTGGAAGCGTTCACCATCGCGGTGACGGCTTGCTTGTAAACTTCTTTGCCGGTCATATGAATCGTCGCCAGATTCATATCGACATTGTCGCGCGTGATTGGGCAGCGCGAGCCGCCGCCCGGCATAAACAAAATATCGGTGAATTGACCGTCACTGCCGATATGCGTGCTGATAACGCCGTGCGCGCGACCCCGATGTTGCAGCACCGCTGCGCCGGCGCCGTCGCCGAATAAAACGCAGGTGTTACGATCGGTCCAATTTGTGATGGACGTTAATTTTTCGGCGCCGATCACGAGCACGGTATCGTGCGTGTGCGAAGTGATGAACTGCTGCGCGATTTCGATTCCAAAAAGAAAACCGGCGCAGGCGGCGGAGATGTCGAGACAGGCCGCATTCTTCGCACCGATCTTCTTTTGCACAAAACAGGCCGTCGCCGGGAACAGCATGTCTGGAGTCGCAGTCGCAACCAGAATAAGATCGACATCTTCGGGTTTAACTTTTGCCTGTTCGAGAGCGTTGAGGGCAGCCCTGCTCGCCATGTCGCTGGTGGTTTCATCTTTTGCGGCAACGCGACGCTCTTTGATTCCGGTGCGGACGGTGATCCATTCGTCGCTCGTGTCGACTATTTTGGTAAGGTCGGCATTCGTCAGGCGCTTTTCCGGCGTATAACTGCCGGTGCCGACAATCGAAACAGTCCGGCGCGTTTTACCGGAGTGCGGCCACGGGTTTGAGCGAGGCTGTCGTTTCATGATAACGGCGAATCTCCTCGACGATATGCGGGTTGAGTTGATGTTCAATCGACTCGGCCGCCACCCGGAGGGCGTTCTTGATCGCGAGCGGGGTGCTCGCGCCGTGCGCAATGATACAAATGCCGTTCACTCCGAGAAGCGGACTGCCGCCGTAGTATTCGTAGTTTGTTTTGTCTTTGATCGTGAGAAACGCGTGCTTGGCCAGAAATGCGCCGGCCTTACGTCTGGTTGAACGCGTTAATTCGTGTTTTAACCATTTGAAGATCGCGACCGCGATCGATTCGCACGTTTTCAAGATCACGTTGCCGACGAATCCGTCGCAGACCACGACTTCCACTGGGTCTTCGAAAAGATGGCGGCCCTCAATGTTGCCCCGGAAGTTGAGAGAGGTTTTCTTCAACATCTTGAAAACTTCCTTGGTCTTTTCAGTTCCTTTCACGTCCTCCTCACCGAGCGAAATCAAACCGACCCTCGGACTTTTGTATCCAAGGACATGGCGCGAATAAACCGAGCCCATGATCGCATACTGCAAAAGATGTTCCGGACGCGCGTCGATGTTGGCGCCGGCGTCCACTAAAACGAAGACGTTAAATTGGGTGGGAAGGACCGCCGCGATTCCGGGGCGATCCACTCCTTCGAGGGTGCGCAGTTTGATCATGCTCGCCGCAACGGCGGCCCCGGTATGTCCTGCACTCACGATTGCATCCGCTTCGCCGTATTTTACCAGATCGACAGCGCGACTTACGGACGAGTCTTTCTTGCGCCGCACGGCCGACCAGGCTCTGTCGCTCATGTCCACGACTTGAGTCGCGTGCACGATGGCGATTCGTCGGTCGCTGCACTTGTGTTTCTTGAGCTCTGCTTCGATCTGCTTCGTGTCGCCTACCAGGAAAAGTTTTTTGATGTGCCGATACTCGCGCAGCGCCATGACCGCTCCAGCGACAAGATTAGGCGGACCGAAATCGCCGCCCATTGCATCCAAGGCGATCTTCATCGGATACAAATTTTGCGAGCTTTAGCCGCTCTTTGCAAAATTAAATTTGAGTCGCGCGCCAGACGCGCGTCCTATCCTTTGCCTTCGACCGTCAGGACCTGGCGACCTTTATAATAGCCGCAGGAAGGGCAAACAGTATGACCAGCGACGGTGCTTCCACATTGTGGGCATTTGCTAAATTGCGGCCGATGCCAGCGGTTGGCCGCTTTTCGCGTGCGCAGCCGCATCTTGGATGTTTTGCGTTTCGGGACTCCCATGGCAGGCGGGTATGAAAGCACGAAATCCCGAAGATACAATGACGTTGTGGCCGCCGCTGTCCTCAGCCGCAGAATTTTTTGGGTGCTCGACCTCTGCCACCAGAGACGGCGGGAGCTACGCCTCACTTGCGTACCTTTAATTTATCGAGCGCTTCCCAATCGTGCTCGCGTTTCGCCTCGCTTTCACTTGCGATCTTGAGCGTCACGGCCGCCGCTTTACACACGCGTCCACCTTCCCGGTCGCAGCGCGGGTGAGCCGGCAGGTTCAGCAAAATGTCTTCCCGCATGAATGGTCCAAGGTCGACCGTCTCCGGGCCATGAAGTTCCGTGTGCAGTGCAAACGCCGGAACTTTGATGTCGTGCGCAAATTTCTCCAGGCACGCGACGCAGGTCAGTTCGACGGGCTGTCTGAGCGAGCCGTTTGCCCAGAGCGAGCCTTCCGAAACGCCGATGTCGATCTTGTATTGCATCGGTCCCACGCAGCGCACCTCTTGCGCTTCCAGCTCCGGAATCAGGCAATCTTCTTCGCCTTCAAGGTGCAATCCCTCGGGCGGAATTTGTTTGAGATGAACTTTCACTTGCGAATCCTTCGCAGTTTATCCTTTAAATTTCTTCCGGAGCGCGCTGGCAACCAGACTCGGAACGAATTTCGAGACGTCGCCGCCGAGTCGCCCGATTTCCTTGACCAATCGAGAACTCAAATAAGTGTATTCCTCTTTAGGCATCAGGAAGATCGTTTCCACGTTGCCCTCGAGCTTTCGGTTCATCAACGCCATCTGAAATTCGAATTCGAAATCCGAGACCGCGCGAAGCCCGCGAATGACCGCGTTCGCTTTTTGGCGAAGTGCAAATTCGACCAACAGGCCATCGAACTGCGCGATCCGGACGTTGTCCATCTTGCCCACAGTTTGCTGCAGTAGATCGAGTCGCTCCTTCAGCGAAAAGAGCGCCTGCTTCTGATCGTTGTTCGCCACGGCCACGATAACTTCATCAAAGAGTTTTCGGGCGCGCTCGACCACGTCGAGATGGCCGTTGGTGACCGGATCGAAGCTACCCGGATAGATCGCGCGTTTCATTTCAGCCGAAATTCAATCATCAAACCACAAAATCAAATCCGTTGGCCCGGACGGATTCCTCGTGGCGAACATTTAATGCATTCATTTGCCGAACGATGCGTAAAGCCGGACATTGCTGTCCCGGCTCATGATGAATCCGTCCACCTACAAGAAGGTTGCCGTGGCCAGCACATTCTCGCCGCGCTTTGAGCAAGTGCTTTCCGAGGCGGGAAGAATCCGGGAGCGTTTCGGCGCAGATTTGAGTTTGATCTACATCGGACAACGGAACGATGAGACAGCGAAGAAGTTCCAAGAGATACTTGGGCGTCTACAATTGCCGGGCGATTCGCCGGTTCATTATGGTCAGGGCGATCCGGCGGATGGAATCTTGCGGGCAATCGCCGACAACGATGTCGATCTTATCGTGGCCGGCGCGCTGGAGAAAGAGAGTGCACTCCATCCATTTCTCGGAAACGTCGCCCGTCGACTTTTGCGTGAGGCCAGCTGCTCGGTTCTGCTTTTCACCAACCCCGAGCTCAAACCGAAGCCGCTACGCCGGATCGTTTTTGTCGCGAACTATTCCGACCATGCGCAACGGGCGTTTCAACAAACACTCAAACTGGCGGCGGCGGAATCGTCCGAGCGGCTTTACGCCGTTCGCGTTTACACAACTTTCGACGAAGTCCGCGCGACGATGTTCGTCGACAACGGCGATGGCACACCACGGCCGCGAACGTTCGACGAAGAAGACGCCGCTTTGGAAAAATTCGTGTTAGCCGCGGGCGAAACCGAAGTGCCGATCGAAGCGCGCTGCATTCGCGGCAACACCGGATTCGCGGCGTCGGACTTCATCCAGTCGGTCGAAGCAGATTTACTGGTCGTGCCCGTGCACAAGAGCGAAACATCGGCCGAACGTTTGCCGAACCATCTCGCTTGGATCGCGGACGTGATCCCGTGCAATTTGTGGCTCATTCGCTGAATGAGATTTAAAAGCGCTGACCCTCACCTCACTCCTCTCCCTGGCAGGGAGAGGAAGACGCGAAGCGTCAGGTGAGGGTTAATCGCGCAAGATGACTTCCGGCCCTGAATTCCACGCCTGGAGCCCATCGCATCTCACCGTGATTTTTCTCACGATCGGATTGCCATTTTTGCTCGCGCTCATTGTTCATCGAACGAAATCGCGTCTGCTCGAACGCTCGATCTGTTTTGCAATCTCGGCGTTGCTTCTAATCAATTACGTCGCCTATCTGATCGTCGCGCGAGACTTCGGGGTCACGACGTGGTACCGAATGTTGCCGCTACAACTGTGCGATTGGGCAATGGCAGTCATCATCGTCGCGCTCTGGACGGGCAATCGCCGCTGGCTTGAAGTGGCTTACTTTTGGGGAATCGGCGGAACGCTTCAGGCAATTATTACTCCAAATTTGCGTTATGGCTTTCCCGACCTCCGTTTCATCAGTTTCTTCGTCGCGCATTCTGGGATCATTATCGGAATCGTCTTCCTGATGCTGATCTACGGATTCCGCCCGCGCGCGACCGGCGTTTTGCGCACATTTGCCTGGACGGAAATGTATTTCGTCGTCGCATTCACGACCGATTTGCTGACCGGCGAGAACTACGGGTTTCTGCTCCACAAACCGGAGGCAGCTTCGCTCCTGAATTTTCTGTCTGATTCGCGGCCGCTCTATCTCCTCGAATTTCACGGCCTGGCGTTCCTTTTCTTCTGCGCGCTCTATGCGCCATTTGCGATTGTCGATCTTGGGCGCAAACTGCAAACTTCTCGAACGGCATGAAACCTTTTCGTGTGGGTAAAATTTCCATCGGCGGAAGACGCCCCGTATTTATTCTCGGCCCGTGCGTGATTGAATCGGAGAAGTTTGTTTGGCAGATGGCGAGAAGCATCGCCAAAATCTGCGCCTCAGAAGATGTGGATCTTGTCTTCAAAGCGTCCTACGACAAAGCGAACCGGACTTCGGTGCGTTCGTTTCGCGGAATCGGCGCGCGCGAAGGCTGCGAAATTCTCGCGGCGACCGGTCGTGAGCTGAAAATTCCAGTAACGACCGACGTCCATTCGCCAGACGAAGCCAAGCTCGCCGGCGGCATGATTGACCTTTTGCAGATTCCGGCGTTCCTGTGTCGCCAAACCGATTTGTTGAAGGCGGCGGCCGAAACAGGACGCGCCGTTAACGTGAAGAAGGGGCAATTCCTGGCGCCATGGGATGTGAAGAACATCGCCGACAAGTTAACGGCGTTCGGTTGTAAGAAATTTTGCTTTACCGAGCGCGGCACAACGTTCGGCTACAACAATTTGGTAGCGGACATGCGCTCGCTCTACTGGATGCGTGAAGAGGGTTATCCTGTCATCTTCGACGCGACTCATTCGGTTCAGCGGCCGGGCGGTGGAGGGGACAAAACTTCCGGCGATAGCGCGCTTGCGCCAGTGCTCGCTCGGGCTGCGCTCGCCGCGGGTTGCGACGGTATCTTCATGGAAGTGCATGAGAATCCGGGGCGCGCGTTGTCCGATGCCGCCAACCAAATCCCGCTAAAGGATTTGCCGAAGCATCTGCGCATGTTAAAAGCTATTCATGCTGCCGTTTCAGGTAGGGGCGATTGAGCCCAATCGCCCGGGCGCGCCGAGTGGGGCGTGGCGGAAGCCGCCGGTTCGGGTGAACCGCCCCGACTTGAGCTTCGCGGTTTGTTTATTGTCGATCTTGGTTTTGTCGATTGCGCTCGCGATCGAGCCGGTATTTGCCGCTAAACCGAAGTCCAGGAAGGACAAACATCTGAGCCCGACGCCAAGCGCTTCTCCGGGCGAGCAAAGCTTAACCAACATTCCGCTCCCGGTTGGACACGAAGCGAAAGGTCTCATCCTTCCGGACTTCGATGTGGAAGGCCATTTGCGCGGACGCTTTGAAGCGGCTTCGGCCAAACGCCTCGACGAATACCACATCGGCTTTCATTCGTTGAAGATCATCACTTACACCCCCGAGAATAAACCCGATCTCACCGTCGAATTGAGTGAATCGGTCCTTAATTTGAAAACGCGAATCCTCAGTTCGAACGAGCGCACCATCATCAAGCGCGCGGATTTCGATATCTCCGGCGACTCGGTGGAATTCGACACTAACACGCACACTGGCAAACTGGTTGGCAATGTGAAGATGGTGATCACGAGCCAATCGCAATTGTTAGGCAATCAAAACGAGTGAGTAGGTTCGGCGTAATTGCTTTCATTAGCTTGTGGGTGTCGGCCGCTTCGTTGTCCGGTCAGACGACTTCGGCCAGTCCATCGCCGGCGGCGACGGCCAAAAAAGAGAAAAAAAAAGAGAAGCAGCCAGCCGACAACACCAATCCCTTGCTTGGCGGAGTCAAGGGCGCTCCAACGAACGGACCGGTGACGACGGAGATTTATGCGGACGACGCCTTCTTTGATTCCAACAAGAACGTCGGCATTTTCAGCGGCCACGTGAAAGTGGCCGATCCGCGCTTTACTTTGCAGTCCGAAAAATTGACCGTCTATGTCACGAAAGGTGAAAATCAGGGACTTGAAAAAGCGATCGCGGAAGGAAATGTGGCTGTTGTGCGGGATCGGCCGGACCCGAATGGTGGCGCACCCACGCGGGCGGTCGGCCGGTCAGACCAGGCGACTTATATTGCCTCGACTGGCAA
>WNGH01005088.1_pt1 | contig 12528 bp, 12 predicted proteins | sample 5400631 | NCBI WGS metagenome assembly WNGH01 (sample SAMN13153373, study PRJNA577476) | soil metagenome | isolation source: 115 cm soil or saprolite under Garry oak tree replicate 1 | place: USA:California | collected 2016-06-15
ATTAAGGGTGGTGGGCATCAGCCTCGACAGTGATGGCGAAATGATTCTGGTCCGGCGATTCCTGGCGCGCAATCAGCCCGTCTTCCCCAACTTTCGAAAGCGCCCCGGCAAAGAAGAGCAATTCATCAACGCCATCTACCCGAAATGGACCGGTGCGATTCCCGCATCGTTTTTCTATGCGCCCGATGGGCGGCTGATGGGCCAGATTATCGGAGAAAGCACGCGCGACAACTACGAGGCGGCGATCCGCACGCTGCTGGCCTCGGGCGCCATGGATACTCCGGGGACGCCGTCCGGAAACATGCCGGGCCACGAATAACTTAGGCTGGCGTCTGGAGTCCATGATTTTGATTGCGGACGGGCCGGTGGGGTGTATACTGCCCTGGTTCGGAATGCCAAATTGGAAATCTTGGTTGATTCAATAACTTGCTCCGGGAGATAGGTTTGGCTCTCGCGTGGGGCGTGCGGGATTGACCCGCCTGCTCATCTGCGCGAATGTGCCCGCATTCGCGCAGACTTCAAAAATATGTGCAGGACAGGAGAAGAACAATGAAACAACCGACTAAAGTGGCGTTCACAGCAGGTGGAATTTTCCTCAGCGTGTTGGCGGCACTGGCATTCGCCGCGCTGGTAAAGGCGCAGGACGATCAGGGAGAAGTAGAAAAGGTTCTGGTTCTGACGGCGAACGGAATTCCTGGCGGAACGTTGTTCGGACACAGCGGCCAAGCCGGAGTCGTCCACATCTCCGTCGAGGAAGGGCAGACGACCTTAGGGTTTTCGCTCACGGGGCTGACGCCCAACGCGGTCCACAGCGTTTGGCTGAACCTCAACTCCGGCGCCAACCCTTGCGGGGGCGCGGGGCAGCCGGCTTGTCTCGCGCCGTTTGTTTCCTGCGATGGTCCGCAGTGCGTGGCTCTCGACCCCGGAACAGGAACGAACGGGAACAAGATAAACGTCTTTGGCTTCACCCCGGCAGCGGCAGATGATGCGGGGTTCACGGCGGGCAATGGCCTGGACCCGAACGGATTCATCACCGACGCCGACGGCAACGCGAAATTCAGGATCAAATTGAACTACGACATCTTCGCACCCGCCGTCGCGCCCACGGTGCTGCGTCCCCAACAATCCCAGAACCTGGCGGTGGCCTTTGACGCCGCGGGCACAACGTGCTTCTCGTCGCAGGGCGCGGCCTTTCCCGCGCGCGTGGATTCGGCCTACGCGCGCGTTTACAACACTTTGACCGTCGCCAATCTCCCGGCCGTCTCCCCCAGTTACCAGCTCCTCGACGCATCGGGCAAGCCGCTGCTTGTGCGCGCCGGCGTCCGCGCGTTCCAACTGATCGAACACTTCGACCGCCTCACTCACGGACATGTGCCGGGCTTCCATGTCGCGAATCCGGCGGCCAGCAGTTGCGGCGATTTTGACAACCGGCTGACGGGCAATCTGGCCGACGCTGTCTCGGAGGACTAAAGCGCGAGATTCTGTAGCGGCGGGCCAGACCCGTCGCATGTCGGACTGGGGCGAAGACATAACGCCCCGGCCCGACGAGCAAAGGGACGGCGCCATGAAAGGTAAAGTGGTGGTCGTTCCTGTGCTGGGCCTGCTGCTCGTGGCCGTAATCATTGATCGAACGCCAAGACCTGCCTCGGGACCAGCAGTAGCATCCGGCGTTTCGCCAGCCACAGTCGCTGACCGGGGCGGCACGAAAGAAAACGCGATTGATAGCTCTCAATCATGCTCCGCTCCGGCAATGTGGCTCCCGCATCGCATTTCGGTCCAGAAAGATGGGCAGGAATTCTTCATCAATGTAATCTTCGCCTGAAACGGCTGAGACGCGTCGATAAATCGTGCATCACCTCTTAGGAGTCCAGAATGCTCGACACACACGGAAATCGCCTGACCTATTTCGGGCACAGCACTTTTTCAATCACGACCCCGTCCGGCCAGGTCGCGCTGATCGATCCCTGGGTGGCGACCAACCCCGTCTGTCCCGATTTCCTCAAGAAAGTGCCGAAGCTCGACGCCATCTTTCTCACCCACGGCCACAGCGATCATCTGGGCGACTTGCTCGCCCTCGCCAAGCAGCACCGGCCGCACATCGTGGCAATTTTTGAGGCTTGCCTGTGGATCGGGTCCAAGGGCTTTGAAAAAGAGGCCCGTCCGATGAGCAAGGGTGGGACGCAAAGGGTCGGCGACTTCGAAGTTACCATGACCCACGCCTTCCATTCGAGCGCGATCGAAGACAATGGCGTGCGGGTCTACGCCGGCGAACCTGCAGGTTACGTCATTCGCATGCCCGGCGGCTTCTCTCTATACCACGCCGGCGACACCGCTGTTTTCGGCGACATGAAGCTCATCGGCGAACTCTACCGCCCGGACGTGGCCTGTCTGCCCATCGGCGATCTCTATACCATGGGTCCGCGCGAAGCCGCCTACGCCATACGCTTCCTCGGCGTAAGGCACGTCGTGCCCATGCACTACGCTACGTTCCCGGTCCTCACCGGCACGCCCGAAGCCCTACGTCAGGAAACGCGCGACATCGCCGGCCTCCAAATCCATATCCTCAAGCCCGGCGAAACCCTCGGTTGAAAAGGAGTGCCATGTCGAACGGGTTTGTACGGAAGGACGTCGAAAAATACTTTTACGGCCTGCTGCCGAAGCGCGACGCCGTCGTCGCCGAGATGGAATCCTATGCGCGGCGCCGCGACGTTCCCATCATCGGCCCCGCGGTTGCGCGCATGCTTGTTTTGCTGGTCCAGGTTTCGGGCGCCAGACGGATCTTCGAAATGGGCTCGGCCATCGGTTACTCGACGATCTGGCTGGCCCGCGCGGCCGGGCCTGGCGCCGAGGTGTTCTACACCGACGGCAACCCCGAAAATGCGCGCCGCGCGAAGGAATACTTCCGCCGCGCAGGCGTCGCCGGGCGCATCCATGTTTTGGTGGGCGATGCCTTACGGCTCTTGCGGAAAACGCCGGGAAAATTCGACCTGATCTTCAACGACGTAGACAAGCACCAATACCCTGCCGTGCTGCGCCTTGCGCTCCCGCGAATCCGCCGGGGCGGCTTGTTCATCACCGACAACACGCTCTGGTCGGGACGCGTGGCGCGCCCCGGCCGCGACAAGTACACGCGCGGCATCCAGCGCTTCAACCGCATGGTCTATTCCTCGAAGCGGCTCTTCCCGGTCCTGATTCCGCTGCGCGATGGCGTCACGGTCTGCCGCAAGCTCAGTTAAAACAATTCCACCATACTTGTGTTAGGTCAATGTGTGATATGATTCTAGTGAAACGGGAAACTTCCCGCCGAGGTGCTGCCATGAGGAAACTCTTGGCTTATCTAGTGCGAGAATCCCGTAGCCAGCTGCGCAGGTAGCCACGGGATTCTAATCCCTGGCGACGTCAGGACATAGGCTGTCTTGCCGAGGTACCGTACGGGCCTCGCATCGATTGGCTTCGCTGTTGTCCCTCCACCGTGAGTCGCTGGTCACGCTAAAAGGCGCAAGAGGGAGTGAAGCACATTGACCTGCTGGCAATCGTCGCCGTCGGGAAGGTTCTGGCTCATGTGGATGCATACACATGAAGGAACCGCAGCCCTCCGTTAAGGGGCTAGGACGTAACGTCCCAATGGGATTGTTCTCCTAGCCCCGAAATTTCTCTCCAGCCGCTTCCAAGATTGTCAGCGCCGTTAAATACCGCGAAATAAGTTCTTGGCAAAGAACGCCAGATTGGCGGGCCGCTCGGCCAGCCGCCGCATGAAATACGGAAACCAGTCTTTGCCGAAGGGGATGTAGATCCGCAAACGGTAACCGTCGCGAATGAGCTGCCGCTGCAGGTCGGTGCGAATTCCATAGAGCATTTGAAATTCGAACTGATCCTTCGCGATGTGGCGCTCGGCGGCGAAGCGAATCGTCGCGGCAATCATGCGGGGGTCGTGCGTGCCAATCCCATGATAGATGCCGCTCGTCAGAAGCAACTGCATCAGCTTGATGTAGTTTCGATCCACATTCGCTTTGGACGGAAAGGCAATTTCCGGCGGCTCCTGATAAGCTCCCTTGCACAGGCGGATGCGGCATCCGTAGGCCAGCAGGTCGGGGACATCGTACTCGCTGCGGAAAAGATAGGATTGAATCACCGTGCCGATGGCCGGCGTGCTCATGCGCACGCGCTTGACCAGTTCGATGGTGCGCTGCGTGTACGCGGAGCCTTCCATATCCACGCGCAGAAAATTCTCATAACTTGCGGCGCGCTCCGCGATGCTTTCCACCAGGCGTTCGCAGAACTCGAAGCTCAAATCCAGCCCGAGTTGTGTCAGCTTGCACGATACGTTGGCGGAAAGCTTTTCCCGGGCGATGCGGTCAAACACTTCCAGGTAGGCATCGCGCACGCGCTGCGCGTCCGCGGTCGTCGCGGCGTTCTCGCCGAGATAGTCCATGCTGACCGTCATGCCGGCCTCGTTGCACGCGCGGGCCGCGGCGACGGCGTCGTCCAGCGACTCGCCCGCTACAAACCGGCGCGCCATGCGCCGCATCGCTCCGGCAGTGGTCACCCATCCGCTCAAGCGCTTGCTTTCGGAAAGATGCAACAGGGTGGCGCGCAGCATCAGGCGGTTCCCGGAAGGAACGTCAAGGAAATCCGTGCACGGTTGCGTTTCCAAGATGCTTGATCTCGCGCGCAGAAGAAGCCTGGAGAGGCAAGCGTCATCAGGAAATGATTATGCCCCGGCTGCGCTCGCTAAACTAGTCCTTGTGCTCAGCGAGGAACTTTTCGGCGTCCATAGCAGCCATGCAGCCGGAGCCGGCCGCAGTCACGGCCTGCCGATAGCGGTGATCCAGCACGTCTCCCGCAACAAACGCCCCCGGGACATTCGACAGACTGCCGTGCTTCACAATGAGGTATCCATTCGCATCCATCTCCAGCTTGTTGCGGAAAATCTTCGTGTTGGGCTCGTGCCCAATGGCCACAAAAACGCCGCGCACGGGAAGGACCGACTCCTCGTTCGTTTCCGGATTGCGCAGCTTCACGGCCTCCACAGCGCCTTTCGAGACGTCCAGGATTTCTTCGATCACCGCCGGAGCCACGAATCGGATTTTTTCGTTGCGGCGCGCGCGGTCCAGCATGATCTTCGAAGCGCGGAACTCGTTGCGGCGGTGGATGAGGTGGATTCTGCTTGCGAACTTCGCGAGAAACGTCGCCTCTTCCATCGCCGTATCGCCTCCGCCGACCACGGCAATCTCCTTCCCGCGGAAGAAAAAACCGTCGCAGGTCGCGCAGGTCGAAACGCCATATCCCAAGAGCTTGCGCTCCGACTCGAGCCCCAGCATTCGCGCGGACGCGCCCGCGGCGACAATCAGCGCTCTGGCTGTATAAGTCTCTTTTCCGGCAGTGATGGTAAACGGCCGGCGGCTCAGGTCCGCTTCGGTCACCGCGCCGGCCTTGAACTCGGCGCCGAATCGCTGCGCTTGCCTGCGCATATGCTCGATCAGATCGGGCCCGAGGATGCCGTCCGGAAAGCCCGGGAAATTCTCGACCATGGTGGTCAGCCCGAGCTGTCCGCCCGGTTCGTGGCCGTCAATCACCAGAGGCTTCAGGTCGGCGCGGGCCGCATAAATGGCGGCGGTCAGTCCGGCGCATCCGCTGCCGATAATGATTACGTTGTGCACTCTCGGATTCCTCCCTCGATTCGATGCTCCGGAAATGCGGAAGATTCATGCCACGAAATCGGCCATTGTATCATTCCGTCCCGCGCAATTTCTTTTGCAGCGCGCGATTTGACCTGCCCTGCATCGCGCGGCTATAGTGCTTCCCATTGTTTTCTTTGCGCCGCACGGCGAAAGGATGAATCCGACATGACACGCGCACCGGGAACGTACGCCATCTTCGAGACCTCGCAAGGCGCCATCGTGTGCCGGCTGTTTGAAAAGGAAGCGCCGAAGACGGTGGCCAACTTCATCGAACTCGCCGAAGGCACAAAGGAATTCTCCGACTCCAAAACGGGAAAATCCGTGAAACGGCCGTTTTACGACGGCCTGACGTTTCACCGGGTGATCCCCGACTTCATGATCCAGGGCGGCTGTCCGCTGGGCACCGGCACCGGCGGGCCGGGCTATAAGTTCGCCGACGAATTCCACAAGTCGTTGCGGCACGACAAGGCCGGAAAGCTCTCGATGGCCAATGCCGGGCCCAACACGAACGGCAGCCAGTTTTTCGTAACCGTAGCCGCGACTCCGTGGCTCGATAATCGCCACACAATTTTTGGCGAAGTGGCCGAAGGGCAGGACATTGCCAACAAAATCTCGACGCTTCCGCGCGATTCGAGCGACCGCCCGCGCCAGCCGGTGGTGATGCAAAAAGTGCGCATCGAGCGCGTTCCCTGACGCGCGTCTTGATATGCTTTCACTGCCGGTTCTGCTGCAAGTCTTCATCGAGCTGATTTTCGCGGTCCTCGGTTTCTTCCTCGTTTGGCTGGCCTACTTCCACCGCGCCCTCCCCGGGCCCACACCCGTTGCCTGGGCCATCGTCAGCGCCGCGATGATTCTTTTGGGGCTTCGCGCGCTGCTTCGCCCCGGCCCCGGGAATGTGCGCTGGCAGAATCTGGTTCGCGGACTTTCTCTGGTCCTGGTCGGGGTGCTGCTCCTCGGAATCATGCGCGTTCCTTTCGGCTGGGTGCATGTGGTTCTCGAAGCCGCGGGATTGCTGCTCATTCTCCGCGGGCTGTTGAGCGTTTTCCTGATCCTGCGCACGCGCTGAAGAGAGCTGGCGGTCCTGAGGATTACGTTTTTCCGCCGTTCTTGCGCTTGTTTTGCTCGAGGTGATCGCGGAGGCGCCGGGTGACGTCGTCCTCCTTTCCTTCATCGAGTTCCTGCACCACTTCGTTCAGCGCGAAGTGCACGATGTCGTGATGGTGGACCTCTTCGGGAGCCAGGGCTTCGCTGAACCGCAGCCAAAGCCGATGCACCAGGTTCACCTCATTGGCGGTAAGGTTGGGGGTATGCGGACCCAGCACCTTGAAAATCTTGTCGCCGGTCGGGGTGTGAATTTCGATGTTGAACTGCGGCTTGGGGTCGCCCAGTTTTTCCCACGCCGCTCCCATCTGACGGGCCTGCTCATCGCTGGTCCATTTCGAAGAATGCCCCAGGACAATCGTGGACGATTCCAGACTGGTGGCCCCGCGCAAGATGCCGTCCCACAGGTCGTTGGCGGCAACCACAGCCAGGCGGACGGGCTTTCCGCGCTTTTCAGCGAGCGCCAGGGCCTGCGTGAACAGGTATTGCTCGACGCTGCCGAATAGCTGCTCGGCTTCCAGTTCATGTTCGCCTGAGGCGGCACGGCGCAGCACGCGCACGTGCAACACAACGACGTCGCGCCGGTCCGGCTTGAAGCGGTCGAGCACCGAAGCGAGGTGGTACAAGGCGTGATAGTTGCTCACCGGGACGAGGATATTCCCGGGCCTGGCGCCGACGCTTTGCGGCGAAAGCTCATCCTGCGTGGTGACGTGGAACTGGTCCATCTCTACGTACTCTTGATGGCCCTTGCTCTTGTGAATAGTCCGCTCCGAGGCCACGAAAACGCAGAAAAGAAAAACCGAAAACGTAAGTCCTGCGACGGTGGCGTGGGGTTTGGTGAAGAGGTTGATCACTGCAATCGAGAGCAGCACCAGCGTGATGAGTCCCAGGCCAACGGGAATCTCGGTCTTTCCCAAATGGAGATTGAGTCGGACGCGATATTCGCGCTCGCCGGGGTGTGTATAACGCAGCACGAGCACGGCGAGTCCTTTCATCGCAAAACTCCAGATCACGCCGAAGGCGTACAGGTCCGCGAGGAAGGTGACGTTGCCGCGGCTGATGACGATGGTCAGGATCTGCAGCCCGGCGATGACGTTGATGATGCGATGCGAAGTCCCGAAGCGGCGGTGCGGCTGGCGAAACCAATCGGACAGCACGCCGTCTTCGGAGACGCGGCTGAGCACTCCATTGGCGCCGACGATGGAGGTATTGCCCGCTCCGGAAAGAATCAACACGCCCACAAACACCACGAAGGCATGAAACAGCAGCCGAAGGGCTTCCGGCCCGGCGAGGTTCATGGCCAGGCCGCCAATCAGGTTCTCCAGGAAATTCGGCCGCTGACCGTCCGGAATAATCATCACGGCGAACAGCGAAACCACGCCGGTGAATAGAAAGCTGTAGAGAAAAATGATAAAGCCCGCTTTCTTCAGGTTGGGAAGTTTGGGGCTCTCGATCTCGCGATAGACCTGCGCGAGCGACTCCTCGCCGCTCATGGCCAGAACCGAATGGCCCAATCCCACGAACACGGCCACGAGCGTGAACAAGCGGCCGAGCGAAACTCCGTCCAGCCAGCCGAGCGAATTCTTATCCAGGCGGATATTGTGAGCCGAAGGAAAAGGGGGCAGGTGCAGGCCGCGCAACCAGATGGTGTAGCCGCACCAGCCGAGCAGGATCACCACCATCACGGTGGTGACTCGCATGATCTTCAGGGCCTTGTCACTTGAATCCGGGATGCCCTTGACGTTCTGCCACCAGAAATAGAGGGTGACGCCGACGGCGAAGACAGCCGCCCCGGCGTTCACACTCCCGATGAGCGGCAAATGCGCCAAGGGAAGCAGATCGTTGAGCAGGCCCATCAGATACTGCCCCGCGGCGACAACGCTGATGGGCCCCGTCAGGATGTAGTCGAACAGCAGGGCGGAAACCGAGAACTTCGCCAGCGTTCCTCCGAGGGCTTCCTTGACCACGCGGTACACGCCGCCGCGCACGAACATGCTGCAGCTTTCCACGTAGATGGCGCGCACCGCGTAGGAAAACAGCATGATCGCCAGGACAAACCACGGCGCGGTCTTGCCGATGAATTTTTCCGACTCGCCCCCGGCGTAGTATGCGGAAGAGCCGAGATCATTGAGGACAATGGCCGCGGCGCGCCAGAAGGAAATGAACGTGAGCATGGCCGTGGTGGCCACAAGCACGCGCGGGATTGCGTTGCCACCTGGAAAAGGGGCGGGAGGTCCGTTCGCTTTGGATGCCATTAAGTAGTCTGTTTTAGGCGACGGGAAAGAATATTCGCATTTTTCCCGCGATAAGTCTAGGGCTGCTTCCCCCTTGCGGAGGCACACTGCCGGCGTGCCGGGCGCGACCACGTGTATCTCGGAGAAACTCATCACAGGTCCTAGTAGTTGGCTATGGTGATATTCGCGTCGCTCTGTGTGTCCTGCGAACCTGGCTCTTGAGGCTGGCTCGACGCCGCGGCGCCTTCGCTGTCGTCCGAGGATGGCGCAGGCACGCTCTGCCCTGGAGACACGTCTGGGGCGGAAGAGAGTGGGTCTTCCGGGGGTAAAACGGCTTCTGTGGGGAGATCTGGCTGCGTCGCGGCATCGTACGCTGCCTGCTCGTGCATCGTTTCATCCTGCAGGTGAGGAAGCGTGCTGAGGAGCAACTGGCAGATGTAGACCAGAAGGCCGGCCTTGCGCTGCGGGATGCGGTTGTAAGCGACGTGGCGGAAGAGTCTGCCCAGAACGTCGTTGATTTCCTCGACGGTGTCGAGGTCCCGGACGTAGCTGAGCATGTCGTCGGCGGCCCATTGGGAGTTTTCTTTTTCCCGCTGGACGGACCAGTGCTGGAAACAAAGCGTGCAGTTGCGGCCCATGCGGAACAGGGTGCACCGGCGGCCGTCGGCGTAGACGTGCTGGCAACGCTGCTGGAAGAAGGGATCAGGTAACGTGGAACGGGAGGACATGGTTTTGACCTTTCTTTTCTGGGGGTTGGAGGGTGGCGGTTAGAGGCTTGAGGTTAGGCTGAGGAATTGAGAATTCGGTACCCCCCTCCCCCCCCGGTATGTTTTTCGTAAGTGTTGAAGCTAAAAGAGTTAGCGGCCCTTTCTTACGTAAGTGTTGTATCTAAAGGGGTTGCGGACGCGATTCTCTGGGGCACAGATTCTAAAGAGGTTAGCCAGACCGGCAGACGTCGGGCGGATGCCGGGCGGCGGAAGCGTGTTCGACAGAGCGGTCATCGTCATTTTGCAGAGCGTATTTTACCATACTGGTATGTTGAAGTCAAGGAATTTCTGTAAGTTGTTAGGAATGAGGAGGTTGGGGGCTAGGACTGGGCCGCATCAAACCAGCGATTCTGCTATCCTCGTGGCGGAATGCTTTTACAGAATCAAGTGGCGCTGGTGACCGGCTCCGGACGAGGAATCGGGCGCGCCATGGCGCGACTTTTCGCCGCGGAAGGAGCTGCCGTATTCCTCAGCGCGCGGAGCGAGCACGAGCTTTCTTCTACGACAGCCGAAATCACAAAATCGGGCGGGCGCGCCGCGTTTGCCGTTGGCGATGTTTCCCGCGAAGAGGACTGCGGGCGCATCGTCGCGGCTTGCCGGAAGACGTTCGGCGGGATTCACATCCTCGTGAATAATGCCGGGCATTACGGGCCTGTCGCCGCGGTGGAGGACTATCCCGTGGGCGATTTCGACGCGGTTCTGGCCGTACACCTCCGCGGCGCGTTCCTTCTTTCGCGGCTGGTTCTTCCGGAGATGTACGCGCGCAAGTCCGGCGTCATTCTGAATGTTTCGAGCGTGTCGGCCAAGGCCGCGTTCGCGTGGGGCTCGGCTTACGCCGCCGCCAAAGCCGGCCTGCTCGGACTGACGCGCGTCACCGCCGCCGAAGCCGCGCGCAAAGGCGTGCGGGTCAACGCGATTTGTCCCGGCCCGGTGGCGGAAACGCGCATGTCCAAGGAATTGGGAGAGGTGCTGGCAAAAAAATTGGGCCAAAGCCCGGAAGAGCAATTGGCCCAATTCGTGAAGGGATTGTTACAGGGCCGGCCGCAAACGGCCGACGAAATCGCCCGCGCCGCCCTGTTTTTATGTTCGGAGCAGTCCAGCGCGATTACTGGACAGGCTCTGAACGTGGACGGCGGAATGGCTTTCTACTGATCTCTTCCGCGAATACCGCTCCACGCCGCGCAAAGCCCAGCACTGGGCGCGCGCTCTTGCGCACCCCCGCCAGACCTGATTCCCATGCGCGATGGAGCAGATACACCGCGGCGATGACCGTAAAGATGGCCGCAAATCCAATGGCCAGCAACAGCAGCGCGCTCAACAGCTCGCGCACAAAGTAAAACTGCATGCCGAGTAACGCAGCCAACGACACCCACATCCACTTTCGCAACCCGTCTTTGGTCATGTCCCCCGATGCTCCGATCCGAGCCTGGCTGGGCAGTTCCCAGGACCCCCGGTTGAATTGAACTCCCTGTCCGTCCGTACAGTTAGATGCACGACACCGGCCATTCGATTTCTCCCCGGCGCCAACCCCATTGGGACACTAAGTGCTTTGTTTGCATATAGTACCCGGCTCACATTTTGAGGGGGGGAACAAGTTTCCTAGTACCGGGTCGCTCGCCCCATTTTCACGTTTCATGAATGTTGTTTCCCACCGGGCCGAGCGGAAACCTCGGCACCTTTGCCCCTGTAGCCTCCCGGCTAGAACTCATACAGTTGCCCCAACTGATACACCAGATTGATGTTAGGAGAAGGAATTGGGCGACCAGACCGCCCGCGTCAGATGTGGTCTGGCCTCTTGGAGAAACCGCCCTTGATTTGCCAAACGGCGGCTGATTTGGTGGCCGGACAGGGCGGCCAATCTCATTCTGAGATCCACGGGCCATTCCCCAAGGCCTTGGCGAAAGCTCAGCCGGCCATCACTCCCTGCCAACTTCGGCAAGCTTCCGAATGAGGCCGCTTCTGACCAGCCAAGCGAGGGTCTCGATGAAGAAGTTCCCCGAAAAGTGACGGTATTTTCCTTCGGGCCAGTCGCGCATCGTACGGTGGCGCACCATAGTAACAAACCGGTCTTCGAAAAATGCGAACCGCGGCGGCCGGTGCGTCAGCCAGCCGATGTAGGTGTGCGTGGTGCGCAGCAAACCATCTGCGGGCAGCACCAGCCGCTCGTGAAGCTTGGATCCCGGCTCGCCCAACGTGACAAATACCAGGCACTCCGGCGTCTCCGCGTTCAGGTACGCGAATTTCTCCGGCCGGAGCAAGTAGCCGACAAAAAAACGGCATGGCCCATTCGCTTTTTTTCCCCCCTTTCCTTTTTTGCGTTTCCCTTCTTTGGCCGCCGCGGCGACAAACCAGAATCCTTCGAGTCCCGTCCCTCTTTCCGGCACGGGCAGGTATCCCCGCAAGTACGGCTCGGCAAGCTCCGCAATCCACGCCACGTCGGGCCATTCGCTCTTGTCTTGCCTTGCCTTCTTTCTTCTTGCAGTCATGCTCACGGGGTCCGCCCTCTTGGTCAGTTCCGCTGCTTGCTCTTCGCGGAAGCTGCAAGGCCGAATCTTAACTCTTTCCCGCACTTTTCCCCTGCTCCCGTGTGAGATTGACGGTCCGGCCCCCGCGTTACCTAAGTCTCCATACCTGAACTCTAGGACAGTAGTTTGCGTGGCCCCTCCGGGGTACGCTTTATGCTAGTAAGTCCCGATCAGCGCTCTGAAGGAGAGCCAAGAATGTTTTGTGAGCGTTGTGGCCAGC
>WNGH01013536.1_pt1 | contig 12528 bp, 16 predicted proteins | sample 5400631 | NCBI WGS metagenome assembly WNGH01 (sample SAMN13153373, study PRJNA577476) | soil metagenome | isolation source: 115 cm soil or saprolite under Garry oak tree replicate 1 | place: USA:California | collected 2016-06-15
AGGGAGGATTTCTGGCTCATCGTAACCATCAAGGAGTGGAGATGAGACAGAAATCCGAGAGCCAGAAGCCGTCGTCCGAGCGGATCGTGAAGGACATTCGGCGGGCCACGCGCAAGCAGTATTCTGCGGAAGAGAAGATAAGCATAGGGCTATCTGGCGCCGATTGAACGCGGAAAGATTTCACCATCGCCTAAGGAGCGTTCTGAGATCAGACGAGTAACAGGGACCGGGCATGGCGAAATTTTGTAAAGGTATCTCGGGTAATCCGGGCGGTCGCCCGAAGGTTCTCGGCGAAGTGCAGGAACTGGCGCGCCAATATGCGCCTACAGCCATCGTCGAGCTGGCACGCTTGGCGTTGAAAGCAAAGAGCGAGACCGCTCGGATCGCGGCAATCCGCGAGCTCCTCGACCGGGGTTATGGCAGGTCTCGACAAGCCATGGAGATCACTGCGCCCGCGGGTGATCCGCTTCAGCTGCTATTTGAGGAGCTCGATGCGTTGTCCAGAAAGACCGATCGTTATAAGCAGGAGCCCCAAAGACCCGCTTGAAGCCAACGCTTGCGGCCCCCGTTTTTCGCGGAATGTCGTCGAGCGAGATTGACGCCGCATAAGCCACCTCGCTCCGCTGAAATTCGGTCTGCCATGCGAGCAATGCCGGCATGTGGAGCGGCTGCGCCACGGCCGCTCTCCTGCCTCCTCAAACCGTCACGATGCCGTGCTTGGACAGCGGGAATGAGCGGATGCGTTTGCCCGTGGCTGCGAAGATCGCATTGAGCACGGCCGGTGCCGCCACCGCAATGGTCGGTTCGCCAACGCCGCCCCAGAAACCGCCGCTCGGCATCACTATCGATTCCACGTGCGGCATTGCGGCGATGCGCATCGACGGATAGCTGTCGAAATTCTCCTGTTCAATGCGGCCGTTCTTCACCGTGCATTCCTGATAGAAGAGGGCGGAGAGGCCGTAGACGAAAGAGCCGGCAATCTGCCGCTCGATCTGCGCTGGATTGACAGCGGTCCCGCAGTCGGTCGCCGCCACGATGCGGTGCACTTTCAGCTTGTCGTTGTTCATGGAGATTTCTGCGACCGCGGCCGTATAGCTATTGAAACCCATGAACTGCGCCAGACCGCGGTGCACGCCTTGCACCGCTGGCTTGCCCCAGCCTGCCTTTGCGGCGACGGCATTGAGCACGGCAAGGTGCTTCGGATGCTCCGCCATCAGCTTGCGCCGGAACTCGAGTGGATCCTGGCCTGTCGCGTGCGCCAGTTCATCCATGAAGCACTCGAGGTAGATGGCGTTGTGGTTGACGTTGACGCCGCGCCAGAAACCGGGCGGCACATGAGGGTTGCGCATTGCATGGTCAATCAGCAGGTTCGGGATCGTGTAGCCGATTGAGAACTGCCCGCTCGCATCGAGCCCCTGGAAGACCAGCGGGTCCTTGCCGTTCTGTAACGCACTAGGGCGTTGCGAACTCAGGATCGACTGCCCGGAGATGCGCATGTGCAAGGCGCTCAAGTTCCCCTGCGCGTCGAATCCGCCCACCAGCTTGGCCTGCGTGAGCGGGTGGAACTGGCCATGCAGCATATCCTCTTCGCGCGACCAGATCAGCTTTAGCGGCGTACCGGGAATCTGCTTCGCGATCAGGACCGCTTTCGTCACCCAGTCCTGGCGCGCCACCCGCCGGCCGAAGCCGCCGCCGACAAGCATCTTGTGCACGTCGCATTTCGCCACCGGTAGTTCAGCTGCCTCGGCGGTGGCCGCAAGGGCGGCTTCACCGTTCTGCGTGGGCGTCCAAACCTCGCAGCTGTCGGGCGTGTAGCGCACCGTGGCGTTCATCGGCTCCATTGGCGCGTGGTTCTGGAACGGATAGGTGTAGACCGCTTCCACCTTCTTGGCGGCGCCGGCGAGGGCGGTCCTGACGTCGCCGTTCTGGTTGCCGACAAAAGCTTGCTCGGCGTCGAGGCCTTCCTTTAGCCAGCCCGCAAGGTATTCGGACGAGACCTTCGCGTTTTCGCCTTCGTCCCAGTCGATGGGCAACGCGTCGAGCGCGGTCTTAGCGTGCCACCAGGTGTCGGCCACCACCGCGACGGCAGAATCGCCGACCTGTACGACCTTTTTCACGCCCGGCATGCTTGCGACCTTGGCGGCATCGAAGCTCTTCAATTTGCCGCCGAACACCGGACAATCCTTGATCGCCGCGTTGACCATTCCCGGAAGCTTAACATCGATCCCGTAGACCTGCTTTCCGGTCAGCTTGTCGGGGGTGTCGAGCCGCTTCACGCCTTTCCCGGCAAGCTTCCAATCCTTCGGATCCTTCAGCTTCACATCCACTGGGGGCTGCAGCTTTGCAGCGGCTTCCGCGACCTTGCCATAGGTACTACTGCGGCCGGACGGCGTGTGCGTGATGATGCTGTTTGCCGCCTTGCATTCGGACGCGGGCACCCTCCATTCCTGCGCCGCCGCCTGGATCAGCACCTCGCGCGCGGTCGCGCCGCCTTGGCGCACATATTCGTGCGAGTCGCGGATGCCGCGGCTGCCGCCCGTGCCGAAATCCTTCCACACGCGATTGCGCGCCAGGTTCTGCCCAGGCGTCGGATATTCGGTCGTTACCTTCGACCAGTCGCATTCCAGTTCCTCGGCGACCAGCTGGGCGAGGCCGGTGAGCGTGCCCTGGCCCATCTCCGAACGCGCGATGCGGATCACCACTGTGTCGTCGGGGCGGATCACCACCCAGGCATTGACCTCGGGCGAGCCATCCGCGGCACGCACGGCGCCCGCGCCAAGCGGGATGTCGAGGCCGATGGCGAGCCCACCACCGACTGCAAAGGTGCCGGCTACGAAGGCTCGACGATTGATTTTGGTGCCGAGATTCATGATCGCCTCCCTCACGCGTTGGCGGCGGCGTGGATCGCCGCGCGTGCCTGCTGGAACGTCCCGCAACGGCAGATGTTGGTAATCGCCGCATCGATATCGGCGTCGGTCGGCTTCGGCTTCTCCTTCAGCAGCGCCGCGGCTGCCATGATCATCCCACACTGGCAGTAACCGCATTGCGGAACGTCGTGCTCGAGCCAAGCCTTCTGCACCGCGTGCAGCGCGCCGTTCCGCTCGAGCCCTTCGATAGTGACGATCTTCTGCTCGGGTCGGAGCGAACCGACGGTCACAACGCAAGAACGCACCGCCTCGCCGTCGATGTGAACCGTGCAGGCACCGCACTGCGCAATGCCGCAGCCGTACTTGGTTCCGGTCAGGCCGACCTGTTCTCGGATCGCCCACAAAAGCGGCGTATCCGGTTCGACGTCCACATTGTACGCAGATCCGTTAATGGTCAGGCCAAGCATCGACTTCCTCCCTTTTTGGTGTCGTTTTGCCGGCGCAATGTCATCGGCTGTCGGCTGCAAAGTATTCTCGCCGGGAATACTTTTAGGCCTACCCTTTGGGACCTCACCACGTTCCTGCGCCGCGTCGTATTCGTCGGCGAGGCGGCCTGAGCGGTCCTGCGAGCGCTTAGTGGCTCAAGATAGTAAAGGCGGCGAACGCGACGGGAATCTCGACGATGATCGTGCCGATCGTCAGGAGCCAGATTTCGCGCTTGGTTTGCCTATCCATGTTTTCCCCGGTTAGTGGATCCACAGGGCTACGAGGGCACAGGCGAAGCCCACCACTAGGATGCCCGCAGCTGTTGCGGCGACCAGGTCAATTGACCAGGGGTGGCCGCCTCCGCCGATTAGGTCGAAGTGTCTTGAGCGGGCTTCGTCGCGATATGTCTGAAGGCGCATGGCAGCAGCGCTCCTTGCGCGTGTTGGGATGATTCAATCGGCTGCTGCCAAAACAGTTCCGGGCCTACCGGAAAAAAGGCCAGTAGCCTTGCATTGAAGGCCATGTAGCCACCGCCCCATCCTCGCAACGCCGTGCCGCCGACCGTCGCACATCTTGGAACGCGCCATGCGGCGGCCCGTTATCTGGCTGGGCCATGCTGAGTGGCGGATCGAAAGCGAAGTGAAGCGTGGCCCGCCGGCCGCGCCTTGATTGATCCAGCAAGGGCGTGGCCGTGCTCTTTTCGCCCCCAGTCGGTTGCCGACCCGGCGACCACCGCCTCACCCGCGCCACGCCATCCGCCGCCCCGTCGCACCTCGCGGAACCGATGCTGCGCGCGCGCAGTTGTACTCGTGGGCCGTGCTGCTCCCGCAGAGCGGGCGCGGTCCGGGGCGCGGCCGCGCCTCCGACCTCCAGTGCAGCGACGCGGTCGCGTTCAAGGCGGAAGTAACTCGAAAATCGCCAGACGGTCGCTTCAGAACCGTCGGCGAACAGATTTCCGAGGGAGGGCCATGAACCCGTCGATCCTCGACCGCTGCGTTCCCGGCGGCTCGAATTGCCGAGCAGCTACTCACTGCCGTATCTACTGCCGGCTTGTGCCGCTGCCGGCGCCGCTAGGGTCAGCCCGACTAACGCCACCACAGCCCCCACGACATAGACATCCCGATCTAACCCGGCCACTTCCGAGTTTGACCCACAGCCGAAGTCTCCCCCATCAACGGTCGACGCGCGCTCGACAGGCTAACCGCGTGTTGGGTGTATTGCTTTTGCACCAGCCTCTTAGCTGCCCGAGCCGCCGCTTCCGCATAGCTGTGGTCGCCGTGGACAAGGATCGAGGAGATTGCGCCTTCGGACAGCAGCGTCTCGGCGAGGACGAGCCTCTCGTCGCGACGCTGAGCGGCGAGTTCGTCTGTTACTTCTCGCGCGGCGACTATCGCATGATGCGGCGACTAACCGATGAGGCTCGGCACGTAGACCGGAAGTAGCGGGCGGGGCGTCAAACCGACGCGATTGACTCAGAGCGGCATCAAGCTGCTCGCAATGACCACTTTATCGACTGCAAAACCAGGGAGGAAGCGACAGAAATCAAGCAGATTGAAGGTCCGCCCCGCCTGACATCTAGGCGGCTTTGGCCGTCTTGGCCGATTTCGCCGGGTTCTTTGCCTTCACAAGAGCGGCGTGATCGAGGATGGTCTGGTCGGCCTCTTGCCCGAGTAGCCGGTAATTGCGGCGGGATCGCCAGATCGTGCGTGGGCGCGCGCGAGGGTACGGCCACATAGCCGGGCGTAATCCGAGAGCGCTTCTCCTTCGCTGATTTCGCTGACGCTGCCCAGCCTGCGGTTCTTCAGCGTCCGGACGTAGAACTGGCGACCGGAGTCCTGCGTCGCGCCGAGAAAAATATCGCTGGCGGCTTGCATCATCTGCTGGCCTTGTACAACGCGACGGCCCTGGTGCCCTTTGTATCCAAGCTTGCCGCCGAGCCGCTCCAGCACCGAATTCTGCGCCTGCTTAACCTGAAGGAACAGCGGTTCGTTGTCACCCGTCAGAAACAGGCCCACGCAGCAGAACGTCCCGACCGAGCCCACGCCCACCGCCTTGAATGCGAGATCCTTCATCGTGAAGCGGTCAAGCAGCCGCAGTCGGTCGGGATTGAGGCCCTTGCGATAGGCGGCGAACACACGTTCCACCCCAAGCTTGTGCCGCGCGTCAGCCTTGGGATTCAAATGGAAGATGGTCGGCGGCTTGTCGACGATCTTCGCATTGTCGCCGCTGACGAGATGCGGAAAATTGTCGTCCTTTGACAAGCCCTCACCGCGTACCTTGGCGATCACGCCGGCCAGCTTGCGTCGCAGGCTCGGGTTGCCGATCCGGTCGATCTCTTGTTCGAGGTCGATCCGGCTGTGCCAGATTTCCAGTGGAGACAGCTTGGCCAGGGCAGCCATATGCGACCGGTAGGCTTTGACGGTTGCTGTCGCCAAACTCCGGGCCTGCCTTTTTGATGCGCCCGAGCCCAGCGCTGCGACCGCCACGCTGGCTGCGAGACGCTTCAGGTCGACGGTGAAATCGACACCGGGCAGTGTCTCGTCGAAATCGTTGACGTCGAAAAGGATGTTGTCCTCCGGCGTGACGAAGGCGCCGAAGTTCATCAAATGGCTGTCGCCGCCCGCCTGCACCGGAATTCCGGCCGTCGGTTGGACGGCGAGGTCTGTCGCCATGACGGCGGCGGCCCCGCGAAGGAATGCGAACGGGTTGAGCGACATGCGCGCGTAGCGTTCCGGGACGAGCTCCGGGACCCGATCCCGATCGCTCTCGGCGAGGAGCGCAACGGCATTGCGCGACAACGATCCCCTCAGGTCCGCATGCGCCTCGCGCGGCGTCTTGTGGCGGAGCGCCTTTCCCTGCCTGAACCGTTCGGTGCGCGAACTTGAGGTCAGCGTCATCGGCAAGTCCTCCACGAAAGGCGCATATTATATAATTTCGCTTGATTGTAACAATACGTTGGCGCGGCAAGCGGCGGCTAGAATCAGCCCCAGCCTAAATGACCGGAAGTATCCAGCTCTTGTCGAGGATCGCCTTCTCTGGGCCATACACTCGGAACCACGGAAACCATTTCTCGCCCGGTTTGGTGTAGAGCCAATTTGACGTCTGACCGGGAGGCGGCTTTGGTCCAAAGTAGATGTCCACGGTGCCGTCGGCGTTCTTGCCAAGTCCTTGTCGAGCGATCCGAGGGTGAGACGTTCGGCGTTGAGAAAGAAGCTGGACGTTCTCAGACTATAGACCGTCGCAGAACAAAAATCGCGGACCGGCACGTTCGCCGGAACGTGGAGCCGGTAGGTTTTCTGGCCTTCCAGCGGCTTACCGCTATGGTCATGAAAGGTGGCGAAATAGAAACTGCCGGTGCCTAGCTTCGCAGTTGGGCAAAAATACTGCGACAGAGCAATGCCGCGTGCATCCACGCCAAAATAATTGGGCGTCTCCCACTTGAAATCAGTCGGCACGGTAATGGGCGGGGTGGGAAGGCACCACTGCCTATTTGGCCACCACGGCGTTACATCTGTCGCGGCCTTATCCATCAGCCAAGCCAGTGCTTCGGCTGCCGCAGCCTTCAACTGAGCCACCGTCGCAGCGTCGGGTTTGAACTCCTTGCCCTTTTCAATGCCGAGCGGCAGGAGCATGCCCATCATTTGGCGGTCGCGGGGCTGCAGTGTCTCTTCGTTCAGCCATGCGCGCCATGCGCCGCTGGGCGATGTCATCACGCTCGACTTCATCAACACGGCTCTCGAACCCGTCGGCTAGCAAAAACCCGCCCATGCATCCTTGGCTGGCGCGACTGAGCCGCGCCCGAAAGCGGGCTCCCCTCTGATCGTCATCCCGATCGCACCCAGCGTGCCGTCGTGCTCGAAGCTGTCAAGGGTAGGGCGTGGCAAGCTCGGAGTGTGCCGCAAGGTTGGCGCGACGGCCAACCTTGACAGCTCCTGCGCGCGACGACGTCATCGGGCCGCGGGCCGGGACGAAGAAACGGGCTTTGAGATCGAACAAAGAAACTGACGAAAGACAAAAGATTTGCCGCTATGCGAACTCCTTGACAAAAAAGCCCCATACAAGGCAACCACTCATATTACTTCTTACACAGCTCTTCATGGCTCAATGGGATCTTGCCGAGGTAATTCATCGCTGCATCATGGCCTTGTTCAGCAGCGCGGCAATACCACTTCAGGGCCTCGACGTGGTTCTGCAGCACGCCCATGCCATTTTCATACGCGTTGCCGAGCTGATACTGCGCGCGAGCGTGGTCTTGAGCGGCAGCGAGCCGCCACCACTTCACGGCCTCGGCAGAATTAGTTGTGCCCAAGAGGCCGCTATCGTAAAGAAAACCCACATAGTACTGCGCTTCGGCGTCGCCTTGGTCGGCCAGCGGACGCCACAGCCGCATGGCGGTCGTGTAGTCACGGCGCTCGAAGGCCGCGTAGCCATTCTCAAACTGAGTTGAACCAAAGAGGCTTTGAAAAAACTCACTCGGTCCTGAAAAAGCGGTTCCCGCCATCGTTATCACAATGAACGATACTATAAACAGCCTCGAATATAGCGCTCCCGCACGCGAAAACATCGGCGGCTCCATCGGTGGGTGCTCCAGCAACGCGAGTGGCGGTGCCCAAGGCCTTTCCTCGTGAATCCCATTTCCTGATTGCAGCAACCAGCCACTACCGCGCGCACCGCCAAGATTGCGAAAATACGCATATCTCCGATCTCTCAGGCCCGACCGAAAAGTCTCGCAACCACAGCGGGCACGCAAGGACCAATAGTGCGAAGGGGCGGCGCGGCTGCTAGCCGTTGACAAATAAGGTCTCTTAAGGGGCCCCCAAAAATTTCCACGGAAGAGGCAGAAAGTCCAATAAATCATCGACCGAAATTGGAGCGGGGGCGTCTGGTGGCGCACCGGCAGTACGAGAGCGGTCGTCGGGCTCGATTACCGCGGTCTCGAGCGCGACGCTAGAACGCCATTGGGGTCCATGACCCCGATTATTCCGTCAACAGCTGTTGACAGGATTTATCCAAAAATGCCTTCGCTTGGAAGCGGTAGACAGTTCCAACGATTACGGACGGCTCTCCGGTGGCCGTGACGGTTGCCCGATGAAGCGAATTTCGGCCGGGGGTAGGTATGGGGGTTTATTCGACACCCCAAATAGCAGCTACGTACCGGTTCCAAAAAACAACGCGAAACGCCGCATATTTAAAAGGGGAATTGAGTGGAGAAAGTCGTCGAAGCATAATTGCAAGTTTTGTCGGCGGGAAATCCCGAAAAGGGATCAAGAGCGCGGTAGACCGTGCAGCTATTGCGGCGAGTCCTGTCGACGCGCCGCAGAAATGGAAATTCGCCGGGTGCACGAACGGCTGGCGGGACTAGAGGGTCGGTTGAGCGAATGTCGGCTCGGCCCCGTTCAAACGTTAGATGACGTTAGCGCTCTAGAGGTCGAAATCGGACGGCAGACTGCGCGGCTCCTGCATTTAATCGAGCCGGTTGAGACTAGGCGATGAGCGTGCCGCTGGATGGAATCCTATGAAGATTTCCTTCAGGACATGGGCCGCAAGCGGTTTGCCCGCCGAAGTGGCCGCCTCCTTCTGGCTCAACTTAGTATGGGCGCCCGTATCAGGTCTGTCGCTTCGCTTTGTTTCGATAATGGGGTGACGTGGTGCCACATCGCGCGCGCTGATTTCTGAATCGACCCGCTAGTAGCGGGGTTTATAGCCGTCGCTGAAATGATGCTGAACCCTAAGCCTGATGGCGGACCAAGTTGCTATGAGACCCGACCACTTCTGATGGTGTGAAAATGACATATGAACCGCCGACATTTACCGACGAGGAAAAAGCTCGCCTCACGCTAGGGCATTGGGAGCGCGTGGCCAACATCAGCGACCCTGACACTGCCTTCCAGTGCCGAGACTACGCCAAGCACCTTAGAACCATCGCAGAATGCTTGCGGCTAAATATGCTAGAGCGAGACCTCCTATGAGGTTGGCGGGCTCTATGACTTATTTAGGTCTTTTTCGATCTTTGTGACCCTTTCCTAAACGCCATCGCGGACAATTACCGAGCGGGTGAGGCCCGTTAGGCGGCTGATCCGCTCAATCCGCGCGAGCAACTTCGTCCGGAAGGCGGGTCATGACATTCTTTAAATCGAGGGACGGACGACCCACCTTGCGCTCCATTTCTGATATACAATATTGAGATCTCTCCGAAGCCCATCCCACGCTCCCGCCACGGTTGAGTCAGACTCCCGCGCGAAAGATAGTGGATTGAATTAGGGGATGGGGAGGGGCGCTCATGAATCTACGTCAGTAGTTCTTTTCCAGTTCTCGGTAGCTCTGAACGCTGCTTTCCAGATAGTGGGCCCAGCAAAACCTTCTTTGTCCAGACCACTCGCCAACTCGGCAATTGCGACCCAGGCGGCTTGCTGAGCTTCCTCTATTTCGGGGGTCCGCAATCCTGTGTTGGCCGTCACATACACCAGATGCTCAACCATTTTTGCCGCGGTTTCGTTGCGCGACAAACGGGCCTGGTGGAGCACTTGCAGCGCATAACTGGCTTTCGGAAGGTCCGGATCGTCGCTCATGGACTCCTCATCGGCCACGCAGGTGCCGAGTCATTCGTCCCTCTTCAGCTTGCCCTTCCCCCCAATGCGTGTCTTTACGCGATGAATCAAACTCCCGAACGTAGCCGCCGTTCAATGCTCTCATGACGCCGATGCGCGCCATCATGGTCGGGCCGCTGAGTTCGACGACCAGGAGCAGGGCTTCTATCGCAGCCTGCCACTCCGCGAGCTGCTGTTCGGCCTCGGGGAGCTTCTGGATGTATGTGGCGGCGTCCTTGAGCGTGACGAGCTGGCGACCACGGGGCAGGGGAATGGGATCGTCGAATGGCCGCTCCCAACCTTGCGGGAGTTTCATCAGCCCGCCGCAGCGTGCGACGGCTTCCAGTCCGGCGGCATACGCTCACCGCGATCGAAGCGGCGGTACTTTTCGGCCGTCCATGCCTGTTGATCGCGCCACGCCTGAAAATCGGCCTCCGTCCGGTTCGGTAAGAACGCTGCCCCAGGCGCGCTCGAAATCGGCGCGGGCTTGGTCGAAGGTCGCGGCGGTATCGCTCTGATGTTCGCCCGGATGCGAACCCGGATAGAAGCCGCAATCCCATTCCCATGGGTCCGTGTCAAACGGGTTGCCGACGCGTCTTGCGATCGTGCCGACGCGCACATCGCCGTAATAGATGTGCCAGCAATCTGGCCGTTCAGGATATCGACGGCGGGTGAGCGTGGGCATGCCCCATTGAAGCGTGGTCGCAACGCGTAGGCAAACCGTCCTACAGCTTGAGCTTGAAACCCGCGCTGAAACGGCCCCCAGTGGTACGGTGGGACCGGCGGCTGCCGCTCGGCGCCGGCGGGCTCATCGATCAACGCGGCATGAAAAAACCCGGTCTGACGGACCGGGCTTTTTGAGAGATTCAGCTGAGCCTTAGCGGGCGATCAGGGACCGCCAGATACGCCGAGCAGGCTGTACCACGAGCCGGAAAACAGTGGTGGTTTGGGTGCGATAGTAATTAGCTCGCAGCTTCGCCACCCGGTCCGCCGAGAGCGGACGAGTACCGTCAAATACGCGCTTACTCGCGTAATTCTTAGCATCTGGGCATGGAGCGCGAGCTAACATGACACCCCTCCTTTTTGTACTCACGGAACTGTACCCCCGGTAACTAGCGGAGGTCAATCGGGTCTTCGCATGATCCAAAAACGTCTGCCGAAGGGATCGGTTCCCTCTTCCAATACGGAATATCCAGCATTTTCAAGCGTTTCCGTTAATAAATGGTGCTTTTTTAGGCCATCTTCAACGGGGTCACGATCTTTTGTGACCCGGTAAACCAAGGCACATTGGGCGTGGTTAATTAGGGCCTTTAGGCCCTCGCAGACCACATCCATCACGTTCTTCCGAATCTCATCAGGGATGTAGGCGGCGGCTATTTGACGGTCTTGCGTGCGGAAAGGTTCAATGCCGCCGTCCAGCGCGAACACCTCGATGCTGAATGAAAACTCCCAACATGGATCCTCGCAGATGTCCGTTTCGATCAGTTCGCAAACGACGGAAACAATGCGATTTCTGTCCTGGCACGTAGCTATCGCTACAATGACGGTCAAACAACCGTCGATATCATCCACCTCGATGTCATACGGCGCAGCCTTGAGAATCGAGGAAAACATGACGGAGCGTCACTCGCTTGATTTCGTTAGGAGGTCAGGGCCGCGACTATGGCCCCACTCGGCAAGACCGTAGCCTCCAAGCTCCCGTTGATTGTTGAATGCCTTAGAGCTTGAAAGGTAGGCGGACAAAGCCTTCGCCGGCTCCTTGCCTCCGATCACCACGCCCTCCTTCGCCACCGGCCCAAGCAATTCACTGGCGGGCGCTCTTGCGCCTTTTGCCTTGAGATACTTTGCCGCCGCCGCGTCGATGCGCGCGGTCTTTGTTGTCAACACCCGCTCTTCGTGAACGCGCTTTACAAATTCGGCCGGATTAACGGGATGACCACCCGACGAAAGCCGGAGCGTAGGAATGCCCCGATACAGCGCTACAACCTGCTTTGCGAGTTGCAGCTTTTGATAAGCCGGCGTCTCTGCCAGTTCAGCCTCAAGTCGCTGAACTTCTGCCTCCGCCGCTCTCAACATGTCCGAATCAGCCATGACAACTCCTCAAAATGCGCTTTCTTGTCTGACATTCTGAGCCGCGCGTCAAGGGCGGCCTCAGATAGGTCAGAAAGAGGACGTTTTCTCAGGGGCCGGGTCAGGTGGGGGAACGAACTTTCAAGAAGATCGTGAAGGCTTCTCGGGTAGTTTTTCTATTTCCATTTGGGAGAAGTGCTCTGCAAGCACCCGGCCGGCGGGCGACGCGAAACCGCTCGTGAGGGCTTGGCCGCTCAGCCTTCGCCCTTCGGTTTGGCCCTTGGCAGTCTGACCCACCGCCGCGCGGCTATCTCGGCTTCGCCTTGAGCCCTCTACAAGCCGGCGGAAACGCGAGTAGAAAAACGGCCCCAGCGTAGGGGGAACGCTGAGGCCGCCTAGGGAAACTGCTTATGTCTCGCGACACGAGGAGGCGAATTCCTGTTCGCTGAGGCGTAGGATTCAGGACGGCCTTTCGGCTCGCCCGACCATCAGCAGGATGCCGCCTATCTGCCCCGCCG
>WNGH01005089.1_pt1 | contig 12527 bp, 11 predicted proteins | sample 5400631 | NCBI WGS metagenome assembly WNGH01 (sample SAMN13153373, study PRJNA577476) | soil metagenome | isolation source: 115 cm soil or saprolite under Garry oak tree replicate 1 | place: USA:California | collected 2016-06-15
GGACAACTTCGAGCCGGACCGGATCGCCGCGGAGAAGGTGCTCGCGCTTGAGGTGCTCAACCCGGCTTCCTGACATCTCGCTCACCGAGGTCGGCAAGGAGCACGGACCGCCGCTCCTCGAGCGCGGCGACCTGACCCCTGAGCTGTTTCAGCTCGCGGTTGACGCGCGCTAGCTCGGTCCGCGCCCCGAGCCGTCTTGTCGCTCAGCGTCGCGCCCTTTGCGCGCCATTCTTCATCGTGCAGCTCCATGACCGGTCATTATCTCGCAGGGCGGCGCTCCGCCGACGGCATTCGCGGGTTTACCGGCGACCGCCGCGGGAGAGCTCGGCCAGGCGGGTGCCGATCACCGAGACGCCCGGACGGGGCTCGCGCTCGTAGTGGTGCCGATCGCATCGGCCTCCTCGAGCTCCTCCTCAAGACCGGCCTCCAGCATGGCGGAGGCCAGCGACCGCTCCAGGCGGGGGCTGCACGCGAAGTCGACCAGGTCCCGCTTCAGTTCCGCGCTGTGCTCGATGAGGACCGCGAGCCCCTCCCCGCCACGACGGTCGGTCACGTCGTCTCCCAGCCCAGCCCAGCGCGGCCAGCTGTCGGCTGACCTCATTCAGGCCGAACGGCTCGGGTTCCCCGGGCTCCTCCCCGGACCAGTACTCGACCGGGCATTCCCGCGCTCGCCGCGCCGCGTCGCGAAGATGTTCCACGGTGTCCACAATGGGGACCCTACTGCGGTGAGTCACGCGCATCGATGCTAGGGGGCTTCCCGTCAGTCCTCCCCGGAGAACCGCTCCCATGCCGCCTGCTTGGACACGCCGAGCGCTTCCCCGATGCGGGTCCAGCTGATGCCGCGGGCCCGCAGGGTATCCACGTAGTCGTAGACGGCGGCGTCGACCTGGGAGACCACCGCCTGGATGCGCCCGAGGCCCGCGAGCAGCTCGTCGTCCGGGCGCTCGTTCCAGGCACCGAACTCGGGTGCGTTCTCCTCGGCGAGGATCAGGTTGCACAGGCCGACGCACTCGTTGCAGATGTAGACGCCCGGGCCGGCGATGAGCTTGCTGACGGTTCCCTTGTCCTTGTTGCAGAAGGAGCAGTAGAGGGTCCCGAGCCGGCTGGCTCCTGGTGCGAGAGTTCGCGAAGTTGTCATATCGTCAAGGTAGCCCTGACGACTGATGATCGTCAAGGTTACCCTGACGAAGATACCGGCCGGATCCCGGCTCGCGATAAAAAGTGTCAATCACTCCGGCAAATCGCGATAAAACGGGTGCGGGCCGTTGCGCGGGCCGGGACGGGGCCGTCTGGGCGGCCGGAGAGAGCTGGAGGGTTGATGAACATCAGCGTCCGGTATATGCGGGATTTCGGCCGGACCTACCGGTGCACGCTGTACCTCCGCCGCAAGGCGGCCATAGTGCTCACGTCCTTCGGGGTCCTGGTGCTCCTGGCCGCGTTCCTTCCCTCATGGTCGAGCCAGGAGGTGACGGTCTTGCTGGCCGTGATGGGCATCGTCCTCCTGGTCGAGGTGCCGTTCCTGATCTGGCTCATGCTGGTCAGGAACTGGGGCGCGCTCAGCGAGGAGGTCGAGGTAACGGTGACCAGCGAGGAGATCGTCCAGCGGACGGCCACGACGTCATTGCGGCTCAGCTGGGACATGATGCAGCGGATCATCAGCCTGAAGGATGTGTGGCTCTTCTACGTCAGCCGGCTGAAGTTCGTGACGCTTTACAAAGGGGCACTCACCGCCGCAGAGCAGGCGGAACTGGCGGCCTTCATCCAAGCCCGGAAGCGCTTAGCGGTATTTCCGCATCTGTGATTTCCGCCTTCGGAGACCGCTCCTGATACCGCGTCCCCGCCAGCCGGCGGTGGACCTCACATGCCTCACAGGCACCACTGGTCACTGCCGGCGGGACCCGGCGTGGGGTGTGTGGGCCCCCGCCCCCATCTTGCGGGGTCTGTGGGCCCCAGACCCCGTTACCCGAGTTCGGCCGCCACGGTCGCCCGACCACCAGCTTCGTGAGCCACTCCAGGAACACCGTCAGGCCGGCCTCGGTCAGGTGGTAAAGACGCCGCCTGCAGTCACCCGACGGGAGGCGGGAAACCCGTACCCGTTCGGCCTCAATGCCGCGGCCGGACGAGCCTGAGCCGGGCCGTTCACTCCCCGCCGGGCGCCTGCCCGGCGCCCGTGTCATGCAGGCGGGTGGCCGGCCGGAGCCGACGCGGCCGTGCCGCCCGCCCTCGGCGGGGGCAGGCTCGGCCGGGCGAGGTCAGCCCGGAGCGGAGCGCCGGTCTGGGCCCGGGCCAGCGCCGCGTAGACGCGCGTCACGAATTCGCGCGGGCTGAACGGCTTGACGATGTAGTCATCGGCTCCCGCGGCGAATCCGGCCGCGATATCGGCCTCCTGCGCCAGGGCCGTCAGGATGATGACCGGGATGTTCGCCGTGGCCGGATCCCTGCGGAGTTCCCGGCACGCCTCCAGGCCAGACATGCCGGGCATCATGGCGTCAAGGATCGCCAGGTCAGGCGGATGCTCGCGGGCGGCGGCCACGGCGGACACGCCGTCCCCGAACACCCTGACCTGGTAACCGGCCTGGGTGAGCTTGAAGGTCACGAGAAGCCGGATGTCGGCGTCGTCTTCGGCCAGGAGAACCGTGGCCATCCTCACCCCCGCGGATGTTCCGATGCGGCCGGGCGAAGTCGGCTCCGGCGCCTGTGTCATTCGCGACCTGGGCGGCAGGTGCCGCAGCTTAGCGTTATGCGTGATAATAACATCACTCAGAGTAAGATACCATGGCGCGGCCGTGCCCCTCAGGTCCAGCGGCACCGCGACCGCGCCGATCCTTCAGGGGGTGCGATGGCCCGGGTCAAGCTGCCGCCCCAGCGGCGGGAGGCGAGCGAGCCGCAGCGCGGGCTCGAGCTCACCTGCATGCGCAACCTGCTGTCCGCAACCGGGGAGCGCGTGTACTTCAAGGACATGCAGAGCCGGTTCCTCCTGGTCAGCGCGGGCTGGATCGCCGCGTACGCGCCGGGCCGTGTCGCGGGGGAGTTGATCGGGAAGACGGACTTCGACGTCTTCAGCGGCCAGCACGCCTCCGCGGCCTTCCAGGACGAGCAGCAGGTCATCCGCACCGGGCTGGGGCCGACCATCACCAAGGCCATGGTGGCCGCACACCACGGCACGATCGCGGTTGACGGCGACGAGGGCCGCGGCAGCACGTTTACGGTCCGCCTTCCGCTCCCGCCTATGCCCGCCCCCTGTACCGAGGAGCCTGCCGACGCCAGTTACGTAGCGTTACAGCCCGGACTGACTGACTACAAAATGTACATACAATATTGCTCTCCGTGCTGCCTGTCGTATACCATCCAGCTGTCGGCAGCTGCGGCAGGCACAAGCGATCGACGCGCGTGCGGACAGGCGCCGCAGCGACACGGTTACGTCCACCGCTACAAAAGGGGGATCAGCGATGGGTACGTTCAAGATCGATATTCCTGCTGGGCCACTCTGGAACAACGATCAGGCACAGGAGCTTGGGCCTGCAATCGCCGCGGCTCACTTCGGAACGTTCACCGGACAGTGGACGACCGTAGTCGAAAACGAGATGAGCGTGATCCAGGTGGAACTGCCTACCGAGCCGGCCGGCCGGACGGAGTACACCATGGATGTTCCCGCGGGCCCGATCTGGAGCAACGAGGACGCGAAGGAGAAGCTGCCCGCCATATGCGCGAGCTACGGCGGCGCATGGAACGGTCAGTGGACTACCGTCGTTGACGGGAAGCTGAGCGTAGCCGGCTGTACGTTCAGGTTCTGAGCGATCAGACGCGTCACGGCCTTTGCATCACCTCTGCTGGCAGGCTCCCTTCCGGGAGTCTGCCAGCCTCATTGTGATCGTTGTCAATCCGTGAACCCGCCCTGATCCATCGGCGCCGGGCGCCCCGTCCCGGGAGCGGTGCACGAGGTGCCTGGCAGCGCCCACGAGAGATACGCCACAGTCACTTGGCCCCACCGGAATCACTCTTTCCCCACCGCCGCGGCCGCCCGGCGGTCTAGCATGCCCCTTCTGGCCACAGCCAGGTCGCGTACAGCTGACAGGGGGAGGACGTTAACCGGTGGCACGCCTGGCGATCGCGAAAGGCTTCCTGGGCGAGTACGCGAAGCTGGACAAGGACGTGCAGTCCGCCGTCGACGCGGCCATCGCCGCGTTCGCCCGGCACCCGCACCCCGGCCAGCACCTGGAGAAGCCGCGGTACAGCCGGGACGACCGGATCCGCCTCATGCCGGTGGACGCCCGCTGGCGCGGCGTCATCCTCGCCCCGCCGGCCACGGCGCCCGCGGACCCGCACCGAGACACCTACTGCCTGGTCACAGTCCTGCCGCAGGACAAGGCGAACGCCTACGCCGCCAGCCGCCGGTTCAGCGTCAACCGGGCGCTCGGCGTCATGGAGGTCCGCGACGAGGAAGCCATCCAGAACCTGCGCCCCGCCGCGGAACCAGCGGGCGGCATGCTGTTCGCCGACGTCAGCGACGCCGACCTCGCCCGGCTCGGCGTCGACCCGCAGCTCCTGCCGACGGCCCGCTCGCTGACCAGCGAAACCGACCTGGAGGCAGTCAGGGAAGCGCTGCCGCAGGGCCAGTACGCGGCGCTGCACGCGCTGGCCGGCGGCATGACCGTGGACGAGGCCCTGGCGGAGTCGGTCCGGCTGGTCTCCGGCGCCCCGCCGCCCGCGCGAGTAGACCCAGACGATCTGGTCTCCGCCATGGAGCGCGCTCCCGGCCAGGTCACCTTCGTGTCCGGGCCGGAGGAACTGCGGCACATCCTGGCGCACCCGTTCGCGGCGTGGCGCACGTTCCTGCACCCGAGCCAGCGCGACATCGCCTACCAGCCCAGTTACGCCGGCCCGGCGCAGGTGACCGGAGGCCCGGGTACCGGCAAGACGGTGACGGTGCTGCACCGCGCGGCCCTGCTAGCCGAGCGCGCCACGCCGGCTGAGCACACCGCGCACACCGAACCGGTCCTGCTCACCACCTTCAACGGCAACCTGGCCCACGCCCTGGCCGCCCAGCTGGACCTGCTGGTCCGGGACGCCCACGTGCGCCAGAAGATCGAGGTGCTGAACGTGGACCGGCTGGCTTACCGCATCGTCAGGCAAGCCCGCGGCACGCCCGTCATCGCGGACGAGCGGATGCTGCGCGACCGCTGGGCCAAGGCCGTCGCAGAGGCCGGGTCCGACTTCACCCCGGCGTTCGGCAAGAACGAGTGGGAGCAGGTCATCCTGGCCCAGGACCTGCGCACCGAACAGGCCTACCTGACCTGTCCGCGCACCGGCCGGGGGCGGCCGCTCAGCAAGGTACAGCGCGGCCAGGTGTGGCGGGTCGCGCAGCTGGTCACCGCCGAGCTCGCCGCCGCCCGCCAGGCCACGCACCTGCAGCTGGCCGACGAGGCCACCAGGCTGCTCCGGCAGGCGGGAGCGCCGCGCTACCGGCACATCCTGGTGGACGAGGCCCAGGACCTGCACCCGGCCCAGTGGCGGCTGCTCCGCGCGGCCGTGGCGCCGGGCCCGGACGACCTGTTCATCGCGGCCGACCCGCACCAGCGCGTCTACGAGAACCGGGTCTCCCTGGCCAGCCTGCGGATCAGCGTGCGGGGACGGAGCCGGCGGCTGGCGCTGAACTACCGGACCACCCAGGAGATCCTGGCCTGGGCGGTGCCGCTGCTCGGGACGGACCCGGTGACCGGCCTGGACGGCGAGGTGGACTCCCTGCTCGGCTACCGGTCGCCGATGCACGGCCCGCGTCCGGAGCGACGGGTGACCGCCGCACGGGCCGAGGAATTCAAATTTCTTGCCGAACGGATTGGCTCGTGGCTCTCCGCCGGCCTGGAGCCCTCCGCCATCGGCGTCGCCGCCCGGTCCGCCGGCCTGGTGCGCGAGGCGCGCGAGGCGCTGGCGGCCGACGGCATCGCGACGGTCTCGCTGAGCGGCCGGGGCAGCACCAAGGCCGTCCGGACCGGCACGATGCACGCGATGAAGGGCCTGGAGTTCCAGGCCGTGGCGGTCATCGGCGTCGAGCAGGGCCTGGTGCCCGCACCCGCGGCGATCACCCCGGAAACCGAGGACGCCGCCACGCACGCCCAGGACCTGCAGCGGGAACGCTGCGTCCTGTTCGTGGCCTGCACCAGGGCCCGGGACCACCTCTACGTGTCCGGCACCGGCGAGCCGAGCATCTTCCTGCCGTCCGGTGAGGTGGCCGCCCCGCCGCCGCCCGAACCCGACGACGATCTCGACCAGATCCTGCCCGCCGCCAGCCTGCCCAGGCTGTTCCGGCTGCTCCTTTCCCGCCGCCGCCTCGATCCCGGCCTGACCGCGGAGAGCTTCCTGGCCTGGGCGACCGCGCCGGGCCGGCGGCTGCGCCTGGCGGACCTGGACGCGGCCGCGCGGCAGTTCCTCACCGAGGGCGGAGATCGGGCCGTCGACCTGGCCGACCGCTGCCTGGACCTGCTGGACCGGCTGGCCGCCCGCGACCCCGACCTGGCCGGTGTCCGGCTCCCCAGGCACTTCGCCGACGCGGCCCGCAAGGAGGCCAGTGCGCGGTTCGCCGGCCCGCACGCCCCCGGCCCGCAGGCCTCCGGCCCGCAGGCCTCCGGCCCGCACGCCCCCGGCCCGCACGCCCCCGGCCACTCCGCGGCCCGGCGGGCCGGGCGCATGCCGCCGCGGCCGCGCCTGCGGCTCGACCCGGACGAGCCCGCCGTCCAGGTGGTCCTGCCGGCCGTCGCAGCCGGCCTCGCCACCTGGCAGCTGACCGCGGACGGCGATCCCGCCACGGTGCGCAGCCGCGCCGGGGCTCCGCCGGCCGCGCACCCGCTGACCCGGCCGGTCCGGGCCGTCCACGTCGGCCTGGCCGGCTGGGATCACGTGACCGAGCTGGACGTCGTGCCGTCCTGCGACCCGGTCCTGTTCTTCGCCGCGGACGGCAGCCACCTCCCGCCGCGGCTGCCGCTGCCCCCGGACCGGCTGTGGATCCTGCGCCCGGCCGGCCGCGAGCTCGTCGCGGCCGGCGAGCTCCGCACGATCAGGGAGAGCCCGGCGCCGTCCGGCTGGGAAGGCTGGTGCCTGGAGCTCGTTTCCCTGGAGAAGGCCAGCTCCGTGGCCCTGCGGGGCGGCCCGGCGCACGCTGTGCCCGGGCATCCGCGCCCCCGCCTCCTGCTCGGCGAGCCGCTCCCGGGCGTGACCACGCTCGACGGCTCGCCCGCATACCAGGAACCGCCCCGGCTGTGGCTTCCCGGCGCGGTCCGCTGGCACGTCGGCATCCGCCCCGCGGCCGGCGGCATCTCCCTGGTCTCCAGGGAGATCAGCCAGGCCGGCCCGGCCGACATCTGGGACGGCGTGCCCAGGCCCATCCTGGGAGAGTTCGGCATCACCGTGCGCGGCCCCCTGGGCCGCGGCATCCGCACGACGATCTTCGTCGCCGAAGGCGCCCGCATCCCCGACCCCGCCCCGCCCGGCCTCGTCGCGCATCCCCGGCCCCGCCCTCGGCCCCAGCCCTCACTCCACCCTCAGCTGCTGGCCAGCGGCGCCGAAATCGCCTCAGGCCGGCTGATGATCCGCGACCCGGCGCAAGCCGGCGGGCTGGCCGCTGCCCTGTACCTGGCCCGCGCGCCGTGGCGCCCGCCGGTCGTCGTGCCGGTTCCCGCCGACGGAGTGGTCACGCTTCCGCCCGGCGTGTGCGACGCCGGCCCGCTGCTGGTCCAGCTGCGCGCCGAGGATCCGTGGACCGTCACCAACTGGCCCGACTGGCCCGGCCGCGCCGCCTGGGCGTGCCCGGCCCCGGGCATCCCGGTCAGCGCCGACCAGGAGGAGGATGCGCTGTCCCGGTTCCTGGCCCGGCAGCGGGACCTGCCCGTCCGCCCTCACCGGGTGGAGCGCCTGTGGCGGCTCCTCCACCTCGCCGCCGACCTGATCGCCGCCGGCGCGCCCGCCGATCTCCGCGAGCGCTGCTCAGCCGCCCTCCGGAACCAGCCAGGACTGGCGATGACCGGGCTCCTCGACGCCCGGCTTGATGCCGCGGCCTGCGTCGTCGGCCTGATCAGCACCGGGCTGGCCGCCGCGCGGCCGGTCATGATGGACGACATGGGCGCCGCCGAACGGCTGTGGGTCATCGCCCCGGCGGCCGCGGCCGTGCTATCCAGCCGGCTCCTGGCCGGACCCGCCTACCCGGACGAGGATCCCACCGCGGTCGTCCTGGAGGCCGCGCTGGCCCAGTGCGGCCCGAGCCTGGACGCGGTACTCGGCGGTGCCGAGGATCCGCACGCCCAGGTCGGCCGCTTCGGGCCCGACGCCGAACGGCTGGCCGCGGACCAGGCCGCAGCGGAGCGGCCGCCCGCGGTCCAGGCCGCAGCGAAGCGGCCGCCCGTGGTCCAGGCCGCAGCGAAGCGGCCGCCCGCGGTCGTGGTCCCGCAGCCTCTCCTCGACGCGGACACCCGGGCCGCCGCGGCCGCGCAGTTGTTCGCCGCCCGCCTGACACCCGAACTGGCCCGGGCCGCGCAGGACGCGACCTCCGTCGTCGGTTCCGCGGAACGCCTGGTGGCCGCCACCCCGTACCGCCGTGCGGTGGTGCAGGTCAGAGCCCGGCACCATCCCGGCGGCCAGGGAGGATGGCTCGCCCTGCCCGCCATGTCCGCGTCCCTCGCCCTGGTGGCGCGCATCGCGGCGCGCGGCGACGAGGACTGCCGCTCCTTCGAGCGCGCCTGGCGGGCTCGCTGGACCGATCTGGCCCGCCAGGCGCCGGACCTGACCAGCATCGACCTGGTACTCGCCGAAGCCCATGTCGCCGCCACCGAACGCGCTCGTTTCGCCTAGGCCCGGATCACCCCGCCGAGGGCGGCGCGGTCACCGACACCGGGAGCGCTGACCTCGGCGGTGCGGGCCGCGTAAGAGGGCGGCTCGCGCGCTCAGTTGCCCGGCCCCCCTGATGGTGACCTCGCCGGTGCAGACGTCCATGCTCGCTACCTCGCCGGCGAACGCGAGGCCGTCACGGCTGGTGACCACCGCGAAGTCGCCAAGGAACCAGCGGTCAGGACAGACCACCCAGATGCTGAGCATGTCCTCGTCGGCTTCGATCTGGTCGGCGGTCAGGCTGCACGCGATCCGGTGCGGCACCGTGTCCGTAATGCCGTCGACGTAAGGCTGTGACATCATGCTTGTCTCCATGCTTGTCTCCCTTTGCGCGATTTGCTGAGTGAATGCACATGGCTGGCTGTGTCAAGACATATTTCCAGCAGACGCTATTCGATCTCTCCCAAACTCACTGCGCCGACAAGTCCCTAATCTTATGTTCGGGACGGCCGATGGCAAGGGCGGGCTTGCCCCAGGACCCCTGGCGCCGCTCACATCAAGCCATCTGACCTGCGGAAACGCAACTAGAAAATTATCTATCCCCGGCCCTTATCGACCCGGTCGAGCGTGTATACAAAACATCCGCCGGGTACCATTGTTCTGGCCTGAGACTGATGTTCTCCTCGATCTAGGCGATGAACACGGCAGGATTGTGCTGCTCGGGACAGACGGTGAAGTCTAGCCGCCATAATTATGTTCGCCATATTTCTAGCTGGTGAATTGTCAATTAAAAGACAGCCCGCCCGGCGAGAAGATGCCGCGCGACGCGTCCGCGTACCGCCTGTCAGCCGCGGGCGCCGCGGCGGCGGGCAGGCCGCGCCGCATCCCCTCGCCAGGCCGATGAACCGGCTGAGGGCTGGCATCGTCCTACAGGGTGGTTGGATCCTTGCTTCCAATGTTGTCCCCGCCTGTCCGCGTCGAGCCCTCCGGTATGCTACCTACTGTTATGAACTGCTCCCTTTGTGTCACATCCTGCATGGCAGAGCGGTGGTGAGGTCAGGTGGGAGTCGACCAGCCCGATGACGCCGACCTGCCGCCGGACGGGCGCGCGGATCATCGGGACGACCAGAGTGGCGGCGGCCGGGCGGGCCGGGCCGGCGGCGTCCAGGTCGAGACGCGCGCCCGGCAGGAGTACTACGCCGACCTGCGCGTGGCGGTTTCCGCCGAGGAGTCGGTCACCGCGCAGCGGACCGCGGCCAGGGAACAGGCCGCAGCCGAGAAGTGGGAGGGGACGGTCAAGGAGTCCCGCTGGATGTGGACCGAGTACCAGCGAAAGTGGCCCCCCGAAGAACGCCCCCCACCCGACAGGTCCCTGAAGCCACCCGACAACACCCGGGTCGAAGCAGCGTGCGACCGGATCACCGGACAGGAGCAAGAGAAGATCACACCCGCAATGCGCGCCCTCGAAAGCCAAGACCCAGACCGCCACCTAGTCGGCTTCGAGCACCGCCTAAAAGGCCGCGACCGCATCAAAGAGAAGGTCATTGCATTCGTCAATGACCTCACCATCTCGTCCGATGAGGCTGTTTCACTTGTTCATGACGCGATCAGATACACCTTTCAGTACAAGGAGACTAGCTACACTCGGGGAGTCCAGACAGACATTGGGCGCTTGAAAGGCCAAGGCTTTGAGCTGGAGAAACTAAAGAATTTCTGGTCCGATGAGCAGTACAAGGCCATCAACAGCCAGTGGATCGACCCGGATTCCGGCCAACGGTTTGAAGTGCAGTTCCATACCCGCATCAGCTTCGAAGCGAAGCAACTCACACACGGTGCCTACGAGCGGCTCCGAACACAGCAGGCCGATACGTTTGAGGAACTCGTTCTGGAAGCCTTCCAGAAGAAGGTCACTGGAGAGGTGCCGGTCCCGCCAGGTGCCGACGGCATCCCCGACTACCCAGAGAGAGGTACAGATGCCAGATAAGGTCACCTACTACGCGGTCGTGAACGACCTGAGCAGCCGCGAGCGGCCCGGAGGGGTGTTCCGGCGTACTTACACCGAAACCAGCGGCAGGCTCGATGAAGCATTTACCCGGAACCTCATCTGGGAGCGTAGTTGGTTGCTAGTCTCTGCCGAGCGTGGCGACCTAGCGAACGAGTTCATCGAGATCACCGAAGATGAGGCCAACCAGATCGTCGAGCGCATCCGCGCCAGAGTGACTGGCGCGAGCAACGGCTGATTCGGCCTTACGGGACGCGTCCGGTGATCGCCACGATCCGGTCAAGGAGGGCTGCGTCGGGGGCCACGTCCACCGGAGGGCCCCACAGGGCCGGAACCGGAGCGTTCGGCACGAACTCAGCGACGTGGTCCAGGCACGCCTGCAACGTATGCTCCGGCAGGTCAAAAGGCTGTCCGGTCGCCTTGGCGATGTCCCAGCCGTGCACGACCAGCTCGGTGAGCGTGATCTTGCCCCACATCTCGTTGGACAGGTCCGAACCCGGCACGTTACCGCTGCCCTGCCAGGCCGCCGGGTCGTCCCACGCCTCGCCGAGTTCCAGCACGTGCCGGGCGACGCTGTCGCGCCACCGGGCGTCACGGTGCGCGCCGCCCGGTCCCGGCAGCTCAGCGGCGCGGCGCGCCAGCGTGGTGGCCCCCCGGGACACCTGGTCGACGTGGTCGATGAGATCACCGACGGTGTACTCGGTGCAGGGGCTTGCGCTGGTGAGCTGGTCATCAGTGACACCGGCTAGCACGTCGATCATCCGGTGGCAGGCTGGCTTCAGGTCGATCACTGGTCTCCTCCGCCGGTCCCTGGACGCGGTCTGCACGATCGCGGTCTGCACGATACAGACGGCCGGCAGCCCCGCCATTCATCGGTCGCGCCACCTCTGTTGCCCTATCACCAGGCCAGCCGGGCCCCGCCCCGGCTGAAGTCATCATCGTGGATCGAAATACCTGCCATAGCAGGACTAGCGATCCGCGATCACGATAGGGCCCGCCGGCCCGCTACTGGTACGGCGACGCCTGCAAGGAAAACAGCTCCGCGTAGGTCCCCTCGGCGGCCACCAGTTCCTCGTGCGTCCTCGACTCCACGACCCGCCCCTCGCGAAGCACGTAAATCCGGTCCGCCGAACGCACCGTCGAGAACCGGTGCGAGATCAACACCACCGAACGGTCCGCGAACAGCTCCCCTATCCGCGCGAACAGCTCATGCTCCGCCTTGGCGTCCAGCGCGGCGGTCGGCTCGTCCAGGATCACCAGCGGCGCGTCCCGGAAGAACGTCCGCGCCAGCGCCAGCCGCTGCCACTGCCCGGTGGACAGGTCGGTCCCGTCGATGAACGCCGGCCCCAGCAGCGTCTCGTACCCCTCGGGCAACCCGCCGATGTCCCCGTCCGCCCCGGCCCGCTCGGCCGCCCGCACGATCCCCGCCAGATCGGAAGCCCGCTCGTGCCGCCCGAGCGCGATGTTGTCCCCCGCGGACAGCGCGTACCGGATGAAATCCTGGAAGACGATCGCCGTATGGCTCAGCAGCTCCCGGCTCTCCACCTCACGCGTGTCCCGCCCGTCCCAGCAGACCCGGCCCGCGCTGGGCAGGTACAGCCCGGCCAGCAGCTTGGCCAGCGTTGTCTTGCCCGAGCCGTTGGCCCCCACCAGCGCGACCACCTCGCCGGGCGAGATATGCAGCGAGACGTCGCGCAGCGCGACGCGTTCC
>WNGH01006812.1_pt1 | contig 12523 bp, 9 predicted proteins | sample 5400631 | NCBI WGS metagenome assembly WNGH01 (sample SAMN13153373, study PRJNA577476) | soil metagenome | isolation source: 115 cm soil or saprolite under Garry oak tree replicate 1 | place: USA:California | collected 2016-06-15
GAGTAAGATTGCGCCACCGTAGGCCACAAAGACAATATTGACAAAGTTCTGTGTGACACGGAAGCGTAAGATGGAGAGGACGAACGAGAAAGCAATGACGGCGATAATGATCACTCCTTGCTGCCATGGCTCAGTCAAAAAGTTGGCATTGAGTTGCTGGATCAAGGAAACGACGGCAACGCCGGTGGCGATCATGACGAGCACGCCGGGCCACCAGGCACAGAAGCCGGCGAAGAAGCCCAGGAAAGCGCCAAACGCTTTGTTCGTCCACACATAGATGGAGCCTTCGCCCGGGAACATGAGGCCAAGCTGTCCGGTCACGATGGCGCCAGGGATGAGGAACGTGATGAAACCCAGGCCCCAGTAGAAGTATGCGGACGGGCCAGCGCCGCCTGCCATAACAGCAGAGTTACTGATAAAAAGGACGATTGCAACAAAGATGGCAACCATGTCAAACGTGTTTAAGACTTTGGGGAGGATGCCCCCTGCAATACGTTCAGAACGTAGGACGTCGCTGCTTCCGCTTTCAGCAGTTGATGCCATATGCGTCTTTACCTCCTTAGAATGTCTGTAACATGAAAGGCGATTCTGTGCCAGAGGTGTTACAGATGAGAGACTGGTGCTGTTGTAATGAGCGTTTTCACACGGTTCTTTGCGCGAGGGTTTCTGGGTGAGAAAAAAAGAGCATCTCCTTCCTGTATAGACAGCATAGTTACCATGCTGTAACGGTACAATCCATCAGTCGATCAGGTGGAAAACGCCCAACTAGCCACATATGTTTATGAAGTAATTCTATGATAGTTGCTGAAAGATGTTACGTCAAGTGGGAATGCTGATTTTTTTGTGAGGTTGCGGATTGGCTGCCGACGGCAGCCAATCCGCAACCTCACACATATAGTAGTAATGTTAGTGTTTTGGCGTTGCTGTTGGGTTGGGTGACGTTGGTGTGCTCGTTGTGGCGGGCGCGTTCAGCTTCGCCTGTTCATCCTGTATTTTGCGTTGGAGCGCGCGAAGGTAGGCCTGCGCGGCATCCAGGTCGGAATCGGCCATCGTCTTCCACTCCTTGGGCACGCTGTTCACCTGCTTCACCCAGCTTTCGAGGACGGATTGCAGTGCCGCAAGTGTATCGTTATCCTGGTTGATTCTCGCCAGCCAGCCTCTTCCCTGGATAAGCGCTCTGAGGGTCACGTTGAGAAAATCGCCAGTAACGGTAGCGGCCAGAGTGATCAAAGGCGCAACGAATGTATCGTAGGCAACGCGTGTCAATTTGGCGGCATTGATTGCCCCTGAAAGCGAGATGCCTTCCAGGGTATCCAGGCCGGTAATAAACTCTTTGCGCACAGCCGCTGCACCAGCGGCCAACCCTTTGTTGTAGGCGTCCTCTATTTGATGTTCGATGTTGACACTGGCATCATGGATAGCCTGTGGAACCTTTGGCCCAAGCTCATAGGCAGCGACGCCGCCGACGGCAGCGACGCCAAGCCCTACCAATAATTTGCGCCGTGTGAGGCCTTTCTTTTTGGACTTGCGGCGTACCGCACGTGCCGGGCGCTCATCAATATCTTCGTCCTCTTCGTATTCATACTCCTCCGGGACTTCGCGGCGGCGAACGGGCGCAGGAGAGCGAGGTACTGGTGCTTTGAGCGAGGGGCCTTGTGCGTAGCTTGAGCGTCGATCAAGTGGATCTTCGTACCCAATATCCGGATCCACAAACTCAAATTCGTTCCACTCGCCTATTTCTTCGCTATCACGAGTTTCGATATACTGTTGTGAGGCCGACGCGGGTGGTTGAGGAGAGCGGCGGGCATCGGCAAGGGGCACGCTTCCACCATTGCGGGCACGGAAGCGATTACTATACAGCGCGTTATCCTCACGCTCTTCATAGTCATCATAATCAACTTCTTCGTTCGCGTATTGTTGGGCACGGCCGTTGGAAGACCAGCGGTCACCAGTTAGAGAAGCCTCTCCTCGTCCATTCTGGCTTGATCCATTCTGGTTCGACGAACGCATTGGATCATAGTCATAGCCATATTGCCGTCCAGGACTGCGCCGATAAGCCTTTCTTTCGAATCGATCCTTTGACATATATTCCTCGCTCTCCCTAAAGCCTCAATCAGTTGTTATACGGTACGACATTTTTGTAACACCTTTTCTACCGATTTTACCTTATTTCTGTCATATAGTCTAGTGGCTGCTTTTTTTGAGGCCTCATCACTACTACATTGAGGCGTAAACATATCCATGATAAGCGCTCCTGGTGTACGCCCAACCTGGCTGGTGCTTATCATGGGGTCTATTCAGCCTCAATGGACTCGTGTTTCCCTTTGGTGTCACGCTGAGCGCCGCCCTGTCACCCTGAGCGAAGCGAAGGGTCTGTCTCGCTCGGCAGGGAGATGCTTCGCTACGCTCAGCATGACACTGCTGTCGTGCTGAGCGCAGCGAAGGGTCTCTCTCGCGTGGCGCACGAGATGCTTCGCTACGCTCAGCATGACAATGTTGTCGTGCTGCCGCTGCTCCCCCGGGTGTCCCCCTGAGCGCCGTCCTGTCACCCTGAGCGCAGCGAAGGGTCTCTCTCGCGTGGCGCACGAGATGCTTCGCTGCGCTCAGCATGACAGGGCTGCGCTCAGCATGACAGGACGGCGCTCTGCGTTTTAGTTGTCAGGGCTTATTACTAATCAATATACTCAATCGTACACGATGTTTTGCGCCAGGATAGGACTATTAGTACGCTAGTTTTTGGACGTACGTTACGTATTTTTGGTCACATATAAGAACATGTGTTCTTAAATATACCATATGTATGTCCTAATTTCAAGCAAGAAGATGTCGCTACCGTTCATTGCTATGTTATAATGTACCAAATGTGTTGGCGCGGCCCATAAAGCATCGTTATGGATGCGCTGTTGACGGTCGTCTGCCAGGGGAGAAAAAAGACAATATGCCTGACATTAATAAGGAGGAGCCGGGAAGTGCAATGCCAATCATTACATGTGTGACGGTTGGCGCTTTCCAGGAGAACTGCTACCTCTATGCCTGCCCACAAACACACCACGCGGTTATTATTGACCCTGGTGATGAGGCGGAACGTATTCTGCAAAGAGTTCAAGAACTGGAGTTAATTCCTCAATATATCATAAACACGCACGGCCACATCGATCACATATGTGCGATTGACGCGGTGAGCGCTGTCTATCCGGTGCCGCTAGCGATTCATCCAGATGATGTTGCTATGTATACGGATGAACTCAGTGCAATGTTTTTTGGGCGTCAAGCGCCGCTGGTCAAAAGAAAACCAGACATACTCTTGAAAGAGGGGGATCGTCTTTCTTTCGGTACGCTCACCCTTGAGGTTTTGCATACCCCCGGACATACTCCTGGCGGTGTATGCCTGGTCAGTCGCCCTTACTGCGTATTTAGTGGAGACACCCTATTCTACCGTAGTATAGGGCGCACAGACCTCCCAGGAGGAAACTATCAACAGATCGTCAGGTCAATCCGTGAAAAGTTGTATACGCTGGAGGATGACCTGGTTGTCTTTCCGGGGCATGGTACACCGACCACTATTCTAGAAGAGAAATACGAAAACCCATTCGTCACTGTAGAGGAGTAAATCTTTGTGTCTAACATTTGTGTTATAGGAACAGGGTATGTAGGCCTGGTGACAGGCACGTGTTTTGCTGACCTGGGCAACCAGGTGATATGCGTTGATATTATCCCGGAGAAGATTGAACGTCTCAAGCAGGGTATACTGCCCATTTACGAGCCAGGCATGGAGGAATTGGTAGAGCGTAACGTCAATGCCGGGCGCCTCCGTTTTACGACCAGCTATAAAGAAGGCCTGGATAACTGCGAATATATTTTTATCGCGGTGAACACTCCCACCGGCACCAGCCAGGGTGGGGCGGATATGCGCTATGTCGAGAGCGCGGCGCGCAGCATTGCGGAGGAACTCGACCATTACGCAATTATTGTCAATAAAAGTACGGTACCGGTTGGGAGCGGCGATGTTGTATCGCGCATCGTGCGTAAAAATCTTGCGCGGCCAAATGTACCTTTTGCCGTTGTCTCTAACCCGGAGTTCCTGCGCGAAGGGTCTGCCTTGCTGGATTTCCAGACTCCAGATCGCGTCGTGCTTGGTTCGTCAGATCCGGAGGCTGCGCGCAAGGTTGCTGCGCTCTATTTGCCTTTGCGCACGCGTATACAGATCACCGACCTGTATACGGCTGAAATGATCAAGTACGCGTCCAACGCCTTCCTGGCGACAAAGATCTCCTTTATTAACGAAATAGCCCAGATTTGCGAACGCCTGGGGGCCGATGTAAAAGAAGTGGCCATAGGTATGGGCTACGATAAGCGCATCGGGCGAGCCTTCCTGGATGCCGGCCTGGGTTATGGCGGGAGCTGCTTTGAGGCCGATGAGACGGTTTTCACGCTCAATAGCCCCAACGTGGCGGCGGAGCGTTTCGATACTCTGTTCGCTAAAGGTGGTTCGCCATTTCTGGGGGATGTTGTGAAGCTTGTGCAGCCCTCCAATCAGCGAGTGCTTGCGTTTGATCTAGAGAAGGGACAGCCCATCCTTGCTGACGTGAAAGCCATCACCCGGCGGCCATATAAAGGCACAATGGTGAAAATTACCACCAGCATGGGGCGCACACTACGTGTTACTGCTGACCATCCAGTCATCTTGCGCAAGGATCAGCAGTTCACCATCCTGCCGGCTGCAGCGGTTGTACCGGGGGATCAACTCATGGCCCTGTGCGAATTGCCCACCATAGAGCAGGCAACACACCTCAACTTGATCGATCTGCTCCGAGATACCGACCTGGCGGCTGATGTTTATGTGAAGCCTATCGATAACACATTCAGCGAGCAGTATGAGCAATTTGCCGCTGCGATTCCACAGGACATGCTCAAGTATCCACACGAGATCAAGCGTCATAACCGCATGTCGCTGCGCTTGTTCCACTACCTGAGCGAGTCGCATGTACTCAACGTTCCGCCTGAGAAACTCCAGTTGTATACCGCGAAAGGCGCGGTGTCGATGATTAATGCGCTGATTCCGGTTGATGGGGATCTGCTGCGGCTGTGTGGCTATTATCTTGCCGAAGGCTATCTTGCCCAGGATACGGGGCGCGCTGGCGCGGTACGAGAGCGAGTTGGCATCTGCTTCCACGAGCAAGAGGCTGAATATATCGCAGATACGCAGCGCATTTTGCGCCGTTGGGGTCTCAAGTTCATTGAGCGGCATGCCACCAACGCCCTGACAACTATTGTCTCTTCGCGCATCTTCTCCTGGCTGCTACGCGATATCTTGCGCTGTGGGACTCGTTCAGAAAACAAGGCACTACCTCGTCTGGCGTTTAATGTGTTACCTGAGTTACGGATGGAGTTAATCCGCGGTGCCTTCAGCGGCGATGGCGCAGTCACAACGGTGCAGAATGGTCAGAATTTGATGCTGGAATATGCGACCGTCAGCAAAGTGCTGGCTGATGGTATGACACTGCTGCTGCAAACAGTTGGCGTCATCCCTTCCATCCGCACACGCTGGATGAACAAATCAACGCAAGAGGCGTATATCTTGCGCGTGAGTGGCTACGATCAGATAGCCGCGCTCAAAAATGCCTTTGGCAACAAGCGTCTCGCGCGCATTGAGAGTATACTGGCGGGCTATCAACGCCATATTCAACCTCATGGTTATGAGCGGCAAGGAGCTTTTGCGACGCTTGTTGTCCGTGAGGTCGAGCATGAAGACGTTGAAATAACAGTCTATAGCATGGAGACCAGTACTGGAACACTGATCGCGTCGTCCGGGCTGATCAGCCATAATTGTTTTCCCAAGGACGTGCGCGCCCTGGCCCATATGGCGGGTGAAGCTGGGCTGCATCCACAGCTGCTCAATGCTGTGATGGATATTAACCATGACCAGCGCCGCCTCGTCGTCACAAAGTTAACCTCTATTCTCGGCTCTCTGCGTGGTTGCGCCATAGGTATCCTGGGCCTGGCCTTCAAACCCAATACCGATGACATGCGCGAGGCGCCTTCAGTAGACATCATCCGCTGGGTCACGAGCCAGGGGGCAGAGGTACGAGTGTATGACCCCGTGGCGATGCAGACCGGGCGTGATGCTTTGGAGCGCGAAGGTATTCGCATCGAGACGGTAACCTTCTGCGATAGTGCCTACGAGGTGGCGGAAGATGCTGATGCCCTGGTCATGGTGACGGAGTGGAACGAATTTAAATCGCTGAATATGCGGCAGATTCGCACTACCATGCGCCGCCCCGTGTTGATCGACGGGCGTAACATTTATGAAGCGGCAGAGATGAACCGGCTTGGCTTCATTTATCGCGGCATGGGTAGAGGAACGGGTCCGGCGCCCTCGGTGTTGCCGCCGGGAGATAGCACCAGTGTGCCACCGGTCAGTATCGAAGCGCCAAAATAGTAGGGGCCGATTATGCTTATTAACTTATTCACCTGGAGAGCGGAAAATCCATCAAGGGCCGATAATGAGGTTTCACAAAATCATCCGGATATCGATCAGAGCACGGAGGGCCGATAAATCGGCGATGGGCGCGATAAATCGGCCCCTACGATCGATTGCCTACAAGTATTTCATATACCCGGACGTATATAGTAGGGTCGACCCTTGCGGTCAACCTATGGCGAACTTGCGGTCAACCTACGGCGTATGAGTGGCGTACGAGTAGTTAACCTGTGATGGGAGGAGATTTGCATGGAGGAGAAAGACCTGCCATTGATTTTTACGCCGTTGGTGCGCCAGGCGGGTGTGGCTATACCCGATTGGTTGTTTGGGCCGGCGGGTGTGGCGGGTTTGCCTGCGCCATTGAGTCTACCGCGGGGCGTGAATATTGCTGTTGGGATCGATATCATCGAGGTTGCGCGCGTACGCAAGGTTTATGAGCATCATGGTGAGCGTTTTCTGAAGCGCGTTTTTACAGAGGTTGAGGTGATGCAGTGTCGTGGGAAGGCGACGCGGCTGGCCGGTCGTTTTGCTGCCAAGGAGGCTATCAGCAAGGCCCTTGGTACGGGCATTCATGGCGTGGCCTGGCGTGAGATGGAGATTGTCCAGTTACGCAGCGGTCGTCCGACGGTGACTTTGCACGGCAATGCCAAACGCCGCGCCGAACTGCTTGGCATTAGCGCCTTTGACGTGAGTATGGCGGACCTGGTGGATTTTTCTATTGCGGTGGCGGTGGCTGTTCAGGCGAATGTAGAGACATCAGAAAGATTGAGCTAGTGTTCCCTACACTGTCCTTCACCGTTCCTACGTTATAATTGCGACAGTGAGACTCACGATGATTGTCTAGCTCACGTTAGAAATGCATGAACAAGAAAGGGTGTACTGTTTACTTTACATCGTAGACTCCCGGAAGTATCTCTGGGCTCTCTACTCCTTAATGGAACCATCTCTAAAAGTCTACGAATTGGGTAAACAGTACACTCGGTTTTGGGTGGAACCCTGGACTGACTACTCGTTGCTATAGCCGCGTCCGCTCGCTTGACCCTGGGCTGTCTCTTGTCCTCCGAGTTCTTTCAGGAACTCATCATGCTCCATCGGGCGTGAGAACATCGGGTAGTTTTTTTCAATGGCTAGGCGCTGCTCTTCTTCACTCAAGGTAGCGGTACAATCTCTGAGGGTGACAACATCGAAGCCCTTCTCATAGCCTGTACGCATCGTGGACTCGACACAGCAATTGGTCAAGAAGCCGCCGAGAGCGATAGTCGTAATACCACGACTGCGCAGGATAAAGTCCAGGTTGGAGCTGGCGAAGGCATCGAAGCCGCGCTTGCCTTCAACGACAATATCTTGAGGCACAGGAGTCAGGTCTTGTACGATCTCTGCTCCCCATGTTCCCTGACGAAACGATTGGCTATCTACCACACCCTTCAAAATACCATAAGGATTGGGAGTCAACTCGTGATAGTCTTGAGTAAACGTGATTGGAGCATGGATGATGGTGGCGCCCATCTCACGCGCTTTCTGCACGGTCTCAGCCGTATTTGAAAGCATGTTCGTCTTCTCCATCATATCCTTCACAGCGGGGTGCAGTGAGCCGCCTTCTGAGGTGAAATCATTTTGATACTCGATCAGCACAACTGCGGTCTTCTTTGGATCCATATTCTTGTCTTTCCTCCTTAGAAACAATGCATCATGCACGTAGCCCGGAACAGAGAGGGCCTCGTTGCATAGATGATGTGTGCAGTATACTCTGTGTATACTCACGCCAATAAAAAACACGAAAATCAACACTCTTGTACATATCCTATCACAAAACAGCGAAGTACGGCGCTCGGCCACATACAGGATGAAACGCTCTGCTATACGGGGAATCAAGGCGATGGAAAGGACAGTAGCGCTGAAGCTGGGAAATACTCACCTTGCATTTGCATTTTTCACAAAATCGAAATCGCTGGAGGAGGAGGCAGCCATCCTAGTATCAATGCTATTGCAAGCAACACCAGCATCGTCAGTATTCCCAGACCCATCCAACGCCTATTTCTCCACGGTGGATAAACAAGAGAGCGTATTGCCATGATGAACTGTCCCACCAGAACGATCGGCCATGTGAAAACTGCTCCTTTGTTGCATGGATTGTGGTTTTCGTGTATACTCGCTGATGGAGACCCTACTTTCTGCGCATACTATCGTTTTCAGGCTGCCCTCGTCGTGTCTCAACTGTAGTGCACCCCGTTCCACCAGGTCTGCCGTGCATGCGCACCCTGCTCCCACGGTGACCTGTGCGTCTGTTGTTATTTGGATAGAGATCCCCTAGCTCATCTTGAGCGCAACCACGTGTGTAGGAGAAAGGAAGCAGCACCCCGAAAGGAAGAGGTTCCATGTCAACAGAAGACGAAGTCCCCCAAGCCTCAGACCAATTCTCCGCAGCGCTGAACCGCCTGCTGCATGGCGATGCCGGGCTGCTGGAGGTCTGGTCGCATCGCTCAGATATGACGACCATGAACCCGTACGGTGGCTGGGAGCAGGGGGGACCTCCGCAGGTCCATAGCCTGGTATTGAAACCAAGGGAGGCAAAACCATGAGTGTGAATCAACAAGCTATTGCTGTCATGCGTGCTGTCACGATTTCCCGCGAGTATGGCAGTGGAGGCGGCGAAATTGCCACACGTCTGGCACGAAAGCTGGGCTGGCGATTAATTGACCATGCCATCATCGAACAGGCCGCGCGGGAGTTAGAAGTCTACGAAACGGATGTCGAGAAACACGACGAGGAGTACGTCGAAAGCACCCTCTCACGTATCCTGAACAGGATATGGCCTGGTTCCTCTGGAGGGTTCACGCCTAGTAAGGAGCCAGCCCTCTTCGCTGCACCTCAGCGAACAGATGAGACACGAGCCTACCAGGAGACCCTGCGCCACATCATCACCGCTGCGGCCACCACTGGGCACGTCGTGCTTATCGGACGCGGGGGACAGGTGCTTCTGGCGGACAAGCGCGATGTGCTGCATGTCCGCGTGGTGGCCCCGCTGGAGCTACGTGTCGCCTATGTCGTACACCGTGAAGGACTGGATCTGGATGCTGCCCGCAGGAGGGTTCAGGCGAAAGATCGTGCCCGCACACGCTACATGCAGACACAATATCGTTGTCAGCATGAGGATCCGCACCTCTACGATCTGGTCATCAATATAGCCGTGCTCGATCTGGACAGAGCGGTTGATCTCATCTGTCTCGCCTTGGAGGGCAAGGCGAGCCGACTCAGTGTGCCGGTGGAGGAATTGGGACCAGTCGCCGGTCTGGCCCCTTATCCAGTCAAGCCCGCTGACTTTCGCGTACCGGGACAGCCATCCAGCTAACACGGTTGTTGTTGCCACGCAGCACGAGGGTCGTCCTCGTGATACTGGTGGTGAAGTCAAAAACGACGCTCACTCTGAGCTTGAAATCGTTGGATGCCAAGCATAAAAATCGACTTCACCACCAGTATCTAATGTGAGGAAGACCCTCTTTTAGTTTACACACAACAACCTTGATATCTAAATAATTCTGGGGTACTCTTTTCTCTGAGAGAGGCACTCAAAGGTCGCTCCTTTGAGAAGTGGGAACCGGAGAACCTTCTTTTCGGTTTGGAGATCGACTCTTGTACGCTAAGTGGGGGATGTGCCATTGATCCTTCATGAACCTTTGAGGATGCCTCGTGCAGACCTTTCGTGTGTGATTGGGTAAGGCACATCCACGGTTCCTGGCCTCTCTCACCACGGCGCCTGTCGATGCTGTCTCCTCTTGGTGAAGGGACCTACCTGCATGAACGTGGGATGTGAACAATTGTTGCTGCGAACAAACGAGGATGATTTTTACAGTGGGGAATAATGGGAAGCAAGAGAACTGCATGCCGAAACCAAAGGAGCCCGGTAGTACCAGGCTATCGAGCTCCAGCCGATCTCATGAAGGATAGGCTACAGGGACTACCTGCTTGCCTCCCCGTTTGTGTCACGGATTGCCGACGAGTGCCTGGAACAACTGATTGAAGTCGGCCTTAGCCGTCTCGGCAAACACGCCCTTATTGCCGCCGATAGCTACCGTAAACTCGCCGCCAGAGTACGCCCACCCCTGTTGGGGTACCCACTTCATCTGGCTCAGTTGCGTGAACGCGCCCGCGAGCGTGTTAAACATCATCGTGACGGTGGCACAGAATTGCGCTGTCATCGCCGCCAACTCAGGTGACATGTCCATCTTCGCCTTGTAGTCCACCAGCTTCCCATCAGGGGTAAACTCACCTGCCGCGACAACGCCATTCAGCATGAGCAGGCCATCCAGCGTTGCTGCCATGTGGATCACTTCCTTTCCATGTGGTAGTTGAGGGCAAGTCTTTCTTGCTCGTTTAAAGTGAGGGTTACAATCTAACCCTTAACAGAATACCATATCCATAACCTACATGCTACGTATGGACAGAACCATGCTCAAAAGGCCATCCAGCGCGTGTGCGACCATTTCGGCTGTGAGCAGGTCGAGGCTCTTACCCAACAGGCCTCTTGATCCCGCATTAGGAAGAAAATCCGTCTTGTTAATATTTGTCCTCCTCCAACGATACAAAAGAAAGAAGTGTTTGAAGTGCCGGGTGAACAATGACCCGCAAACATCTTGCACATATATAGCAACATGTCATTCTGAGCGAAGCGAAGAATCTGTGGGTGAACAATGACCCACAAACATCTTGCACATATATGACGGTCTTCTTCCACTCTACGAGGATCGGATTTCTGTCTTCAGCTTAGTTCGCTCATATGCAGAGAAATGCAGGTGTCCAATGAAGCAGCGCACCGTTCTTGCTCTAGCGCTTGTGATGATGATTGTCATTATGGTCCTGACTCTTTTTTTTGTCTCTTCTGCTCTCTCTGGCGTGCTGGTGGCCCAACTGGCAGCGCCTACTGCAACGCCCTCACCGACACCCACTCCTCTTCCCCCAACTCCTACACCAACACCAGTTCCTTTTATGAGCGGCTCAGCCGCCTACTTGATTGATGCCGATACGGGCCGTGTACTCTACACGATGAATAGTTCACAACCACTGCCCATCGCCAGTACGACCAAAATCATGACCTCCATTGTGGCCATTGAAAACGCAAACCTGGAGCAGGGCGTCACCGTGGAGCAGTCCGATCTCGATCAAGTTCCGCTCGGTGCCAGTAAAGCCGGGCTCGTTGCAGGCGATTACTTCCGCCTGCACACGTTGCTCTATGGCCTCATGTTGCGTTCTGGTACCGATGCTTCGATTGTCATCGCACGCACGGTCGCTGGTTCGACCGGAACGTTTGTGGCCATGATGAACAGGAAAGCGCAGGAGCTGCATCTCACGCATACCCATTTTAGCAGCCCCCATGGCTTCGTCAGCAGGAATCATTACTCTTCCGCCGCCGATCTGGCGACGCTCGCAAACTACGCCATGCGCAATCCCCTCTTTGCTCAGATTGTCGGGCAGAGTACCTATGACGTGCGGCCAACGCTCTACACGCATGCCTACCATTGGGAAAATACCAATGCCCTGCTCACCTCCTACCGGGGCGCCGATGGCGTAAAAACCGGCTGGACAGATGACGCTGGAGTATGCCTGGTGTTCTCAGCACGCCGCAATGGCCATCACCTCATCGGCGTCGAATTGCACGCTTCATCCTACGATGCTGTCTTTGCAGACGGGGCGAAGTTGTTGGATCTCGGCTTCAGGAAAGATTGAGGCAAGCTAGCATGCCATTGACGCTAGGAGCGGTTGTCGTCTGATATGCTGGCTGGGTTTCGCGCCACAACGTGCTGCTGTGTATGTACAAGGAGACATCCTGCTTGGGCTATCTCCTTGTACATGCGCACGGTGTTTACTGGAGTGAAACCCTGAAAGGATACTTCTTTCAGTCCCCTCCAACGGGGTCGCGAGATTGCCTCCTGTTGCAATCCCTCAATCGGGCGTGGGCCTGTTCTGACGAGATATTGTGAAAGCTGTTCTAGGCATTAGCAAAAATGTTGCAATCCCCCAATCGGGCGTGGGCCTGTTCTGACCTCA
>WNGH01031150.1_pt1 | contig 12520 bp, 11 predicted proteins | sample 5400631 | NCBI WGS metagenome assembly WNGH01 (sample SAMN13153373, study PRJNA577476) | soil metagenome | isolation source: 115 cm soil or saprolite under Garry oak tree replicate 1 | place: USA:California | collected 2016-06-15
CAAGGACATCGTCAACTTGCTTCGTGAGATTACGCAGGGCAAGCATGGAGGCCGAGCCGTCCGGGTCGTGCTCACCACGCACTCTCCCTACCTGCTCGACTACCTCGACCTTGACGTTGACCAAGTCCTCGTCTTCCAGCGACTCACGGATGGTCGTCGCACAGTGACACCGACCGACCCCGAGCTCCTCCGGCAGTTTCGAGGCGAGTTTCTGTTGGGCGAGGTCTGGTTCAACGAAGGCGAGCCGGGGCTGATCAAGACAGACAAGTGATGCATCTTCATTTTCGTTGGCGACGGGGCACGCGACGCGGTAGCACTGCCACCGATCGTTGAGGGTATTACAGGCTCGCAAGTGCGCGCGGCCTCACGAGCTTGGGCGCGCCTGCATGGCAGCGGCAGAGGCTACGGGAAGAAACTGCGGTTCGCCGTCCGCCAGGCCCAGGCCGATGCGTTACAGGGGCTCGTCGCCACGGTTGACGCCGATCGGGAGGGCCGGAGTCGGATAGGCAAGCTCAGGGACGAACGACGATCCTTACGGGAGAAGGAGGGGGAATACCCCGTTGCCCTCGGGTGCGCCAACCCGCATTTGGAGGCGCGGCTTCTGGACGATGCGGTGGCGGTACGCACCGGATTGTCCTTAGACGCCGAAACTCTCGTGCCTAACCTGCGAGACTGCCCGTCCCCGAAGGGTACTCTCGAAGACCTTCACAGGGCCAGCTCGCGCAGGGGTGAGCGTCCGCTGGATGTATGGCCGGACATTGCTAGAGCCCTAGCTCGCAACCGCTGTCCGCACAGAGTGCAGACCGGACTCGATGCTTTCGCCGAAGACTTGCTTGACCAGATGCGTCCCCTTCTGGAGTAGCTCACGCGCAAGGATCCCTCTCCTCGGCTGAGGACTCCCAGCCTTGCGCTGGTTCTGCTGGTTGCTCACCTCGCGATAGGTTGCGATGGTCGGAGCGCCTGGCCTGTCAGGTGCCTGCCCGCACTCCGAAGGTGACCACCGCCGGGTCCGCGGCCGCCTTCCGCGTCTTCCTTCTCTCGCCGGCCGACTGCTCCGGGAAGCGGGCGCGGCTCCTCCAGAACCCCGACCCCGGCCACGACCTGGGCCGACGGCTCCAGGGAAGGGAGGGCGCGGAGCTGGGCGAGGTGTTCAGCTTCGTGAGCAGCCTCTACTTTCGCGGCAAGCTGGCCTACGCCCGCGCCTTCGCGCGGCCGCCGCGCAGTCTCGGCGGTGTTCACGTGATCACGCCGTGCGACGGTCTCCGGGCGCCGGAGTCTCCCCTTCGCCTGGGCGATCTGCGGCGCTATGCCGGCGTCCCCGTCGACGTCGAGGAAGGGCGCTACCGGCGGCCCCTCCTTCGCGATCTACGAGCACTCGCGCCCGCCTGGGCGGAGGCCGAGGTCGTCCTGCTGGGAAGCATCGCGTCTCCCAAGTACGTGGAGCTGCTGACCGCGGTCCTCGGCCCCCGCCTCTTCTTCCCCTCGGACTTCGTGGGGCGGGGCGACATGAGTCGCGGGGGCCTGATGCTGCGCTGCGTGGAGGAGCGGCGCGAGCTTCCCTACATTCCCCTCCTCGGCGCCCAGCTCCGAGGGTCGAGGCCGGCTCGTCTGCCCCCGCTCGCGCGGACGGACACGAGGTAATCTGGAGGCGCCGTGCGGATCGCCACCTGGAACGTCAACTCGCTCAAGGCGCGCCTGGAGAAGGTGCAGTGGTGGCTCGACCGGGCCCGCCCCGACGTGCTGCTCATGCAGGAGACGAAGCTCACGGACGCGGCCGCGCCGGTTGGTGTGTTCCGGGACGCCGGGTACGAGCTGGCGCACCACGGGCAGGCGCAGTGGAACGGGGTGGCCATCGCCAGCCGTCGCGGGATCGCCAACGTCGTGACCAACTTCGGTGAGCCCCTGCTCCCCGCGCAGACGGAAGAGGCGGCCGATGGCGAGCCCCTGGGCGAGGCGCGCATGATCGCGGCCGACTGCGGCGGCGTCCGCGTGGTCAGCGTGTACGCGCCCAACGGAAGGATCCTCGGCTCGGCGTTCTACGAGGCCAAGCTCGCCTGGTTCGAGCGGCTCGCCCGCTGGCTCGAAGAGGAGGCGGACCCCGCGCAGCCGCTCCTGCTCGGCGGCGACTTCAACGTCGCACCCACGGATGCGGACGTCTGGGACCCCCGGGCCTGCCACGGCGGCACCCACGTCTCTCCCCGGGAGCGCGAGGCTCTCGCCCGGCTCGGCCGCTGGGGGCTGGTGGACGCCTACCGGCAGCATCACTCCGAGCCGGGGCGCTACACGTGGTGGGACTACCGCGCGGGCAACTTCCACAAGAACTTCGGCATGCGCATCGACCACCTGCTGGCCACCCGCCCGCTCGCCGGGCGCACGGTGTGGGCGGAGATCGACCGGGAGGCGCGGAAGGGCAAGCCGATCCCTTCGGACCACGCGCCGCTCCTGATCGACGTCGACCAGCCCGGCCACCCCATCGACGCGGGCTGGTCGGCGGCGGAGGGCCGGATCGCCGCGCGCCTGAAGGAGTCCGGCTGATGGCCGAAAGGGACGGGACCGCGCGCTTCCCCATCGAGCCCCCGATCGAGCCCATGCTCGCCAAGCTCGCCACCGAGCTGCCCGAGGGCGAGGGCTGGCTCTTCGAGCCGAAATGGGACGGCTTCCGCGCCCTCGTGTTCCGCGACCGCGACCGGTTCTACATCCAGAGCCGCGACCTGAAGCCGCTGGACCGGTACTTCCCCGAGCTGGAAGCCTTCTTCCGGGCGAGCCTCCCCGAGCGCTGCGTGGTGGACGGCGAGATCGTGATCGTGGGTCCGCGTGGGCTCGACTTCGACGCGCTTCAGATGCGCCTGCATCCGGCGGCCTCGCGGGTCAAGAAGCTCGCCGCCGAGACCCCCGCCTCCTTCGTGGCCTTCGATCTGCTGGCGGAAGGCGAGCGCGACCTCCGCTCCCTTCCCCAGGCCGAGCGCCGCCGGCGCCTGGAACGAGCGCTCGCGGGAGCGACGGGCGGCGGCGTCCATCTCACGCCTTGCCGGCGTGAGCGAGAGGTCGCCGAGGAGTGGTTCCATCGCTTCGAAGGCGCGGGCCTGGACGGCGTCGTGGCCAAGCACGAGACCACGACCTACCAGCCCGGCAAGCGCGCGATGGTCAAGGTGAAGCACGCGCGCACCGCGGACTGCGCGGTCGCGGGCTTTCGCTGGCACAAGCAGGGGCCCGGGAAGCTCGTGGGCTCGCTCCTCCTGGGCCTCTACGACGACGCCGGCACCCTCCACCACGTGGGCGTGACGTCGTCGTTCTCGATGGACGCCCGCCGCCGCCTCGCCCAGGAGCTGGAGCCGCTGCGCAAGGACGCCCTCGCCGAGCACCCCTGGCGGCACTGGGCGGAGATGGGCGACGGCACCCAGCGCGTGCCCGGCGCCCAGAGCCGGTGGAGCGCGGGCAAGGACCTCTCGTGGGAGCCGCTGCGCGTGGAGCGGGTCTCTGAGGTGAAGTACGACCACCTGCAGGGCGACCGCTTCCGCCACGCGGCCGTCTTCCTGCGCTGGCGCCCGGACAAGCGGCCGGCGGACTGCCGCTACGACCAGCTCGAGGTCACTCCCCCCGCCGAGCTCGCCCAGGTGTTTCGCCCGGCGGGAACTTGAACCCGCGCCAGGGGTCGTAGTCGGGATCGAGCGCTTCCTGCTCCGGCCGAAGCCCCTCCGGCACGTGCTCGAGGTTCACCCGCACGCGGGTCCAGGTGGAGGAGCGCCCGCGCATGGAGTCCACGAGCACGTCGGCGGGTTCGAGGTGAGCGGCCGCCTCGGGATGACGGGCCTTCCAGCGTTCCAGACCGGCCAGCGCATCGTCCTTCTTGGCGGCGCGGGCGATCTCCACGAGCGGCTTCGTGGACACCCGGCGGCCGCCGGGCCGGGGACCGTCCTTCCTTCGTGACGGCTGGACGCGCGGAGGCTCGCCCGCCTGCTTGGCATAGTGGGGCGGCCACGGCGCGTCGCCCAGGCCTTCGGCCTCCTTCCAGCGAGCAGGGGCTCTCGTCGATGCCCGCGTGCCGGTCCCCGACCGCGGCGAAGCGCGCGGGCATCGTGCGCAGCGTGAACTCCTCCGGCCGGCACGCGAACAGCTCGTCCCAGGTCAGGGGCGCCGAGACCCGCCCGTCGGGCTTGGGGCGCACCGAGTAGGCGCTCGCCACCGTGCGGTCCTTGGCGTTCTGGTTGTAGTCGAGGAAGACGCCGTGGCGCTCCTCCTTCCACCACTTGCTGGTGGCCAGGTCGGGGGCCCGACGCTCGACCTCCCGGGCGAGGGCGAGGGCGGCCCGCCTCACCTGCGTGAACGACCAGCGGGGATGGATGCGCACGTTGACGTGGATGCCGCGCGAGCCCGAGGTCTTCGGCCAGCCCACGAGACCAACGTCGGCCAGAGCCTGCTGCACGACGCGCGCGACCGCCACGATCTGCGTCCACGCGATCCCCGGCATGGGATCGAGGTCGACGCGCAGCTCGTCGGGGTGCTGGAGGTGCTCCGCGCGGACGGGATGCGGGTGGAGCTCCAGGCAACCCAGGTTGGCCATCCAAGCCAGGGCCGCGGCGTCCCGGGGCACCACCTCTTCGGCCGTGCGTCCGGAGGGAAAGCTCAGCGCGACCACCTCGACCCACGGTGGGCGCGCAGCGGGCGCGCGCTTCTGGTAGAAGAACTCGCCGTGGATCCCGTTGGCGTAGCGGACGAGCATGTTCGGCCGGCCGCCCGCTCCCCGCAGGGCACCCTCGGCCACCGCGAGGTAGTAGCGGACGACCTCGAGCTTGGTGATGCCGGCTTCGGGAAAGTAGACCTTGCCCGGGTTCGAGACCGCGACCTCGCGGCCGCCCACGTCGAGGACCACCCGCTCCCCCTGGCTCGCCATCGCACGAGCATACGTCGCGCTCGTACTTTCCGCAGGCCGGACGTGACGAGGAGGGCGGGCGGGCGCCCTCGATCAGGCGGCCTTGACTTCGATCGTCCTCGGCGTCGCGGCTCGCGGCGTGGGGACCCGCACCTCCAGCATGCCGTTCGCATACTTCGCCTCCACTTGGGCAGCGTCGACACCCTCGGGGAGCGTGACGCTCCGCTCGAAGGCGCCGTACACCACCTCGCGGACGAAGTAGTCCTTGCCCGTGGTGTCGTGGTCGGCCTTGCTCTCGCCCTTGACGGTGAGCAGGTTGTCCATCAAGGACACCTTGACCTCCTTCGGATCCACGCCCGGCAGCGCGAACAGGATCACGTAGATGCCGTCCTCGATCCGTCCCTCCGTGGCAGGGAGCCACGGCACAACAGGCGGCGAGGCCTCATTCGTGGGGGCGCCATCGAAGAACCTCGGGGACAGGTCCTCCGCGGGGTGATGGAAGTGGAACTTTGCGGCGGGGGACCAGTGCAACATCGCGTTCATACCGCTTTCCTCTCTGGATCTTAGCGATATTTACTAAGATCATCTGAGCTAATTAGACTTATATCATCTCCAGGAGCTCATGTCAATCACCAAACTCGCTCCTTGATTTAGGCCCCTAAGTCGCGGTGAATATGAGAGTTGTCGTCTCGGGTGCGCGTATTCGCTGCAGACCTCCTTGAAGGATCCGTCGGCCCTTGGGGGATCAGGAGATCGGGGGTGGGGCTTAGAACCAGCGGTCGCCACTCGAGTGCGCCAAGCGGGGATCAGGGGGTCGCACGCGGCGAGTGGCGCCCGTCGCTAAAATGTCCACCCTCTGCCTGCCGATGGCGACGGAGTACCTCGATGAAACTCACGCCCGATGCCTGCGTGACGAGAACCTATCACTGAGCGGAGAGTGATGATGCGCGCCAGTCAAGCCGAGAAAGCGGAGCGGTTCCGGGCCCTGCACGCCCGCCCGGGTGCGTTCGTCATTCCGAACCCGTGGGACGCTGGCACCGCCCGCATCCTGGCGGGCCTGGGCTTCGAGGCCCTGACCACGACCAGCGCCGGGCTGGCGCTGACGCTGGGCCGGCGGGATGGCGCCGGCGTCGTGACCCGCGAGGAAGCGCTCGCCAACGCCAAGACGATCGTGGACGCGACGGACCTGCCCGTCGCGGCCGATCTGGAGAATGGATACGGCCACCTGCCGGAAGCGGCGGCGGAGACGATTCGTCTCGCGGGCGAGGTAGCGGGCCTGGTCGGCGGGTCGATCGAGGACGCGACGGGCGATCCCCGGCGGCCGATCTACGACTTCCAGCACGCGGTCGAGCGCGTGGCGGCCGCGGCCGCGGCCGCCCGCGCCCTCCCGTTCCCGTTCGTGCTGGTTGGGCGGGCCGAGAACTTCCTGCACGGGCGGCCGGACCTGGACGATACGATCCGCCGTCTGCAGGCCTTCGAGGCCGTGGGAGCGAACGCACTGTTCGCACCGGGACTCACCAGGGCGGAGGACATCCGGACCGTGTGCGCGGCGGTGAGCAAACCGGTCAACGTTGTGATGGGCCTGAAGAGCGTTTCGTTCTCGGTGGCCGCACTCGCGGCCTTGGGGGTGCGGCGGATCAGTGTGGGGTCCGCGCTCACTCGCGCGGCGTTGGGGGCCTTCGTCCGGGCGGCGCGAGAGATCAGGGAGCACGGGACGTTCGCCTTTGCGGAAGAGGCTATCCCCTACGCCGAGGCGAATGACCTCGTGGGCGGGCCTTGAGACGCGCGGAAAGCGGCTCGACGATCGGCCCCAGATGCGACTGGGTGGCCCGAAAGCAGGTGAACGCTTCCTCCCCACAGCGCGAGCCGGCAAAGAGCCCCCGCGGAGTCACCTGTCTGTTGCTGTTCCTCAACCTGGGATGTGTTCCCGCCGCGGTCGAAATTCAGCCGAAGACCATCCTGGCCGTGTTCGCCCACCCTGACGACGAGGCCTTCGTCGGCCCCCTTCTTGCGCATTACGCTCGGCAGGGCGTGAGAGTCCACCTCGCGATCGTGACCGAGGGGGGGAAGGGAGGCTCGCCTCGCCTGGGCATCCCAGCCGGGCCCGAGTTGGCCAGGCTCCGCGCCGAGGAGGCGCGTTGCTCCTGCCATGAGCTTGGCCTCGAGGCCCCCAGCCTGCTCGCCTTCAAGGACGGGGAGTTGGGGCGGTTGAACAACCCACCCGCAGGATACCTCGCCGAGGTCGTGCGGGAGATCCGCAAGCTGTTCGCCCGGCTGCAACCAGACGTCGTCATCACCTGGGGCCCGGAAGGCGGCTATGGACACCCGGATCACCGGCTCGTCGGTGCCATGGTCACCCAGGTCGTACAGGTGGGTAGAAAGGGGGCGCCCAGCCGCTTGCTCTATCCCGGGCTTCCCGCGGACCGGGTTCGCCGTGGCCCCCAAGACCCGCGCTGGGCGGTCACCGACCCTCGCTTCCTGACAGTCCGCGTCCCCTATGACGCCGCGGACCTCGTCGCCACCCGCAAGGCCTTTGCCTGTCATAGGAGCCAGTTTCCTCCCGAACAGGTGGAAGTCTTGGTGAGCTGGCTACACGAGACGCTCGGCGGACGTGTCTATCTGCGACCCTGGTTCGGAGCGCGCGCCACCGACGACGTCTTCAAGCTGGAGCTCCCGTAGGGGGCGGTCCGATCCGTGGCCGACGCTCCGAAGGCAGGCACGGCGTTGCTTCAAGCCATCGGTCTGGAAGCGCCATGGACTTGATGAGGGCCGTCTCTTCCAGCGCGTGGGCCCGTCCTGCTCGTGGACACCAAGCTGGTCGACCAGATGAAGGCCTTCGGCCAGTGGGAGGATTGGGTCGCCGGCCGTCGCGGCGTCTCGCGATGGGAGGTGTACATGGGTCGTGCCACACCTTCAAACTCGTTGCTTGGACGGCGCGGGCATCTCGACCGTCAATGAGCAGGAGGTTGGCAGTCAACGTCCAACCCCGCGCCAATTTCCAAGTGCCCACTGCGCTCATCAAGCGCCGAGTATCGACCGCTGTCAAGGAGCGCGGCCGGAGGCGTGCTGCCGGAGGCGTGCTTGACCTGCTCGCGCCGAGGGCCTACGGTTCGAGGGAATGCGCGTATCGGCCATCTGGTGGGCGCTCCTCGTTTGCGCGATCGCTTTCCTCCAGCCGGGCTGTAACAAAGGAAGCCCGGCGAACGCCTCGCCCACGGTCAGCATCTCACGGACCCCGGACGGGCTGTTGATTTCCGGCGTCACGGTTGCGGTCTTCACCGCCGCCGCCAGCGACGCCAACGGCGATGCTCTCACCATGACCTGGGACCTGGGCGACGGCCAGACGGCGTCGGGGGCGTCGGTCGTCCACGTCTACGCGAGGGACGGCGTGTTCCCGGTGGCCTTGACCGTCAGCGACAGCCACGGAGGAGTCACCACCGTCGGCAGCTCGATCACGGTCGGGAACCTGAGCGGCCGCTGGCTCCTCTCCGAAGGCGGCGGTAGGTTCTATGAGCGGGGTTTCGACGTCGTCCAGACCGGCTCGGTGCTGGGTGGGCGGCCCTACAGCGAACCGGACAAGGGGTGCCTGGGCGATCTCCAGGGCCACGTGACCAGTCCCCGCACGGTGAGGTTCGACTTCCGGGCCTGCGACGGCAACGTCGTCGTCGTCGATGGAACGGCGACCGGCGATCTTCTCCAGATCCCGGGGACCTACACGCACCCCGACGGCCCGCCGCAGCCGATGGTGCTGACGCGGCAGTGAAGCGCTCGCTTCAGAACGTCAGAAGCCCACCGAAAGCCCAACCCGAAGGCCGCGCCCCGCGATCGGTGAGAGGCCGATTCCGAGGGTGGCCTTCCTTCCGGCGGCCGGCTCACCCAGGGGAACGGCCTGCCAACGGCCGCGTAGAGGGCGCCGGGAACGAAGCCGATGGCGGCGCCCAGGGCGGCCCGGTTCCGCCGGCCTCGGGCCACCTCGAGGCGGTCGAGCGACGCGAGAGGGACGCGGAGGACGGCCCCCTCGCGGCCGCGCGCGATGACGAGCGCAGCTCCGTCGATCTCCAGGACCTTTCCCGTCAAGAGGTGGCGCTCGCCGGTCATCCGAAGGCGCACGCGGTCGCCCACGAAGGCCGCCGAGGCGCGCGGGTCCGGTGGCTCCTCCCCGGCCGCCCCGACGGCGCTCGCCACGACCACCAGGATCAGCACCATCGACGACAACCTCTTCCCCATCGATCCTCTCCTTGCACCCCAGATTTCGGCCCTTTCGGCCCGGAAGTCCTCAAGCGAGTCCAGCGGTTCGCCAAGGGATTTCCAAAGGGGAGAGAACGGTACAATCCGCAGCCTCGGGCATGAGCGTGGCTACCCCGCTGCTGCTTCTCCAGGTCACTCGCGCCGACGTGCGCGACATGCTCAGGGCCGACGCCCTGGGCCTCGTGCTGGGCGTGCTCCTGCTCGCGGTTGGTCTCCTGTCGGCTGCCTTCTACGGGAGGTCGCGTCGGCGGGAGGCGTCTCTTCTCTGGCTGGGCTCGTTGGCGCTGCTCTACGGCCTGCGCCTGCTCGCGCGCAGCACCGCTTTCCGCCTCCTCTGCTTCGAAGGTGGCCAGTACGTCACGGCGGCGTATCTCTTCCTCGACCGTCGCGCCGGCCTCATGCGGTACGGCGCGGCCGGGCATCCGCCCATGCTGCGGGTAGGGACGCGGCGCCGGAGGTTCGCGAGGTCGAGCAGAACGGCCTCGCCCTCGGCTGGTTGGACGGAGGCGTAGGATAGGTTGCGTGAGCAGCGATGAGTTCACTCCGCCTCAGGGCGTAACGTCGGCGCGCAGGGAAGCGGTCAGTGGGACGCATCGCCATTTCTGGTCCGACGTTACGTCCTTGGAGGGCGAGTATACCGAGGAGCTGTGCACGGGCGAGAAATGGTGTCCCGGGGAGCATGTTTTCCCCAAGGGATGTGGCGCACGACGCCGCATCCTCAAAACGGCCGCCGTGTGGCCAGCGTCACGCCATGATCACCGCCCTCCGGACGAGGCGTGGGAGCTGTTGCATCCTGGGAGGACGGATCCAGGGGGCGGATGACCGAGCCGGAGGCCCCTGGGTACTTCGTGTCGTCTGCTACCAACTTTCGGTAGTCGAGAGCCCTACCGCGTGCCCTCGGGCGGTCCCCGACAGGGTTCGGCCGGGGCGACAACCAACGCGATCTGAACGACTTCCGCTGGTCGGCGGCTCGGGGACAGGCCGTCACCACGATCGAGGCCCGCCCTTTGCAAGAGGTCCCGAAGACACGGCCGCGCTCGAGTTCAGCCGCGACCCCCAGGTCGAGTCATGAGATCGATGGGTCCTGGATGACGGAGCAGCCGACAGCGAGGGCCTTGGTTCTGGTGCCGATGACGATGACGAGGGGGAGGGCACGGCCCGCAGAGCAGTGCGCTCGGGGTCGGTACCCTCCCGGGATGGTCCCAAATGCCCGCCAAGCTGACGCTGCATCCACCGGAGCGTGCACCCCGGGTCGTGGTGATACGGGATGGGGAGAACCTGGAGATCGGACGCGACTTCTGCTGTGACCTCGTCCTCGAGGATCCGAGCGTCTCGAGGCGCCACGCGCGCCTGGGCTGGAACGGGGTCGGCTGGACGCTGGTGGATGTCGGCAGCAAGAACGGCACCACGGTAAACGGCGGGCCGGCGCGAGGCGCCGAGCTCCAGGACGGCGACTGGATCGGGTTCGGGCGGTTGAGGGGCCGCTTCGAGCGCCTCTCCGCCACCCAGGCCGCGGCTCTCGACTCGGAGCGCATGGCGCGGATCCAGAGCTCCGCCCAGATGCGGCGCCGGCTCAGCTCCGACCTGGGGCCCGCGGACCTCCTCGTGCGCCTCCTGGAATCCGCCATGGAACTGACGCGGAGCGAGCGCGGCTTCGTCCTGGTGATGGGCCCCAACGGGAAGCTCCAGGTCAAGGTGGCCTCCGGTTTCTCGCCCGCGGCGCTTCACGACGAGCGGTTCCGCGGCAGCGTCGGGGCCGCGCGACAGGTTCTCGAGACGGGAGCCGCGGTCGTGCTCGCCGACGTCCGCGCCGACCCCCGCCTGGGGAAGCGCCCCAGCGTGGCGGCCCTCGGCATCGCGTCCCTGGCCTGCGTCCCCCTCCGCCAGCAGGGGAAGATCCTGGGGCTGATCTACGTGGACAGCCGCAAGATCGGTCCGAGCTTCACCCAGCTCGACTTCGAGATCCTCGAAGCCCTGGCCGACCACGCGGCGACGATCCTGGCCGGGTCCCCGTTCGACCACAACACCCGCGTCCTCCCCACGGATGGCGCGGTGGTCGCGGAGCTCCAGCACCGCATCGAGGAGCTACTCCCGGCGGTGTGAGGCTTCACCGTTTGATCCGACTACCCCGGATCTATCGCCCCATGAGGGTTCGCGCTTCCGGGGCTTCGACGGGGTGCGAGAACAAATAACCCTGGCCGTAGTCGCAGCCCATGGCGCGCAGCTCCGCGAGCTGCTCCGCCGTCTCCACGCCCTCCGCGACCACGTCCATGTTCAGGTTGTGGGCGAGGGCCACGATGGTGCGGACGATCTCCAGGTTCCCCGGTCGATCGCACATGTTGCCGACGAAGGACTGGTCGATCTTGAGGGTGTCCACGGGGAGGCGGTTCAGGTGGCTCAGCGAGGAGTGGCCGGTCCCGAAGTCGTCGATGCTCACCCGCAGGTCGAGCTCCCTCAGGCGCGACAGCGTGTTCCCGGCTGACTCCTCGTTCTCCATGAGGATGTCCTCCGTGACCTCGACCTTGATCCGCCGGGAGAGCGCACCGACCGGGCGGAGTATGCGGCCCAGATCCTCGACCAGGTTCGGCTGCAGGAGCTCCTTGCCGGACAGGTTCAGGCTGAGGAACCAGGGAAGCTCCGCCCGCGACTCCGCCTGCCAGGCCTGCATCTGACGGCACCCCTCGCCGAACACCCATCGGCCGATGGGAAGGATCAGGCCCGTCTCCTCCGCCAGAGGGAGGAACTCGGCGGGCAGGACGAGGCCCCGCCGCGGGTGCTGCCAGCGCACGAGGCCTTCGAAGCCGGCGATCCGGTCGTCGGCCAGGGAAACGATGGGCTGGTAATGGACGCGGAGCTCCTGACGCTCCACGGCCCGCCGCAGCTCCATCTCGAGACCGAGGAGCGAGACGGCCCGCTCGTGCATGGCCTCGTCGAACACCTGACAGCACCCGCCGCCCCGGGCCTTGGCGCGGTACATGGCGGTGTCGGCGTCCCGGAGGATTTCCCCGGGTCGGTGGTGGCTCGGGGTGCTGACCGCGATGCCGACGCTCGCCCCGATCACGACCTCGTGACCGTCGATCTCGAGGGGCGGGGACAGGTCGTAGTGGATCCGCTCCGCGACGCGGATCGCGTCGTCCGCGCCGTCGATGTCTTCCAGGAGGACCGTGAACTCGTCGCCCCCGAAGCGGGCCACGGTGTCCTGCGGCCGAACGCACGCCCTCAACCTCCGGGCCACCGCCACCAGGAGACGGTCGCCCGCCAGGTGACCCAGGCCGTCGTTGACGTGCTTGAAGCGGTCGAGGTCGAGAAGGAGGGTACCGACGGGTTGGCCCTTGCGCCGCGTGCGCTCGAGCGCGTGGGCCAGCCGGTCCATGAAGAGCGCGCGGTTCGGCAGGCCGGTGA
>WNGH01005102.1_pt1 | contig 12515 bp, 11 predicted proteins | sample 5400631 | NCBI WGS metagenome assembly WNGH01 (sample SAMN13153373, study PRJNA577476) | soil metagenome | isolation source: 115 cm soil or saprolite under Garry oak tree replicate 1 | place: USA:California | collected 2016-06-15
CCGATCCTTGGATGGATTTAAGACAATCCGCGCGGAGCGCGTTTCGATGTTATCGAGAAAATGGGAAAGGCCGTGTCGCGCGAGCCCAAGCAAACTGTAGTCAACATAGAGATAATCGATGTCAATTGATTCCACCGCTGAAGGCCCGGTCGGAAAGGCATGAAGATTCCGCACCGTGAGATTCGTAAAGGGGTTGCCTTCGAGGCGAAAATTTGCCTTTAGATTCTCTCCGCTAGCGTAACGCAGCGCCAATTGCCGGCCGAGGCCTAACAGAAGTGGACGATGAAAGAGCGCGACGAGCGCTACGCATAGAGCAAGCGCCGTCGCCGCGCGACGCCACCATCGTTTAGGCGTCCGCGCGTCAGCCTGACGGTCTCCGGCCACGAGAGCGACTCTATTTCCACCCTGCGAAAGAGCAAATGAAGCCGCTCGGGTGACTCATCAAGCAACACTAAGCGATTGGTCCCCGCCGACCGACTGCAACTAGAGCGAAGAGTCGCATGGCTTTCTACTTCGGCATTGCGTGTGACGGGGTATCGCGTCACGCTTTCTCAGTCGGCTACGCATGAATCCTGATAAACTCTTCGATTATCTCGACGGCAGATTGTCCGCAACCGATCGGATAGCGCTGGAGGAGCGATTGGTCTTAGACCAGCAATTACAACGCGAGCTAGCGATCGCGCGACAAATTCACGCCGGTATGCGCGATGATTCTAGGGAGGTTTTGCTACCGAGCGAAGTGGATGTTTCGGCGCGCGGCCGGAAGATGGCGCTTCGTGTGGGTGCGGCGTTTATCATTCTCATGGGCGTCAACGTCGGCGCGGGCCTCTGGTTGATCGCAAGGCACGAAACCAAAAATCCAAATCGCGCACTGCTTGAAACGCAAATGCGACAACAAATTACGAAATCGATCGAGCACGCGGCGGCCACACTCACGCCGGCGCCGCTGGGTGTGAGCGAACTCACGATCTCCGCAACTCCCGGGCGATTGGATGCTGTGGCGGATGAAGTGGTGACGATCGCCATCCAATTTGGCGGTTCTGCGACGAAAGGACTACCGGACCAGCATCGCCTCGGCGTTCTTGTTGATCTTCCGTCGAATCGCGAAGCGGAATTTCGCGCGGCGATTGCCTCGATTGCCGGAGGGTTGGCAAACTCATCGACGCCTTCGCCTACTGCAACAACTGCGGCGAGCTCCGAGAAGAAGAGCTTCGTTGTGCAAGTCGTTGAGCCGGTCACACCTTAGCGCCTGGCGCGGATGATCGCGGTCACGTTTGCTTTGCCGGCGGAAAGTTCGAGGTTCTTGCGTTCTCTCCACAACAAACGCCGAAGCGATCGCAATGGTATTAAGACGGTCAGCGGCGAGATCGATGATCACGCAATCGAGGTTTTTCACACCGGAGTCGGGGAAAAGGTCTGCCGGCGGCAGATGCGGAAGTTTCTTCAAGATCGGGAGTTCGATTGTTTGATTAGCGCAGGTTTTGCAGGAGCACTAGACGATCAATTGCATGTGGGTGATCTGTTGCTGGCGAGAAATTTCTCGACGGTTGAACTGAGCGCGGCGCGCTCGGCCCTCTCAAGTTTGTCGATCCATACCGCCGATCTTTTGACAGTGCCGTCCATGATCCAATCGGGTGAAGAGCGGAACAAGATCGCGCAACCCCCAGACGTGGCAGCAGTCGATATGGAGACGGAGTTCATTGCGCGGGCATGCGCCGAGCGCGCCATTCCGCTGCTCTCGCTTCGCGTGATTAGCGACACACCACGGGAACCTTTTCCTGCTCCAGCAAAAGTTCTGTTCGACATTGAGCGGCAGCGAACCAGCATCATGAACTTGGGCTTGCATCTTTTGAAGCATCCGAGCGCCATTGCCCGGCTCATTGCCTTTGCAAGAAAGATCGCACAAGCACGGGAGATTTTGGCGAACGCAATTGTTTCTATCTTGCAGAGCGACCAACTGTAGGGGACGACGCTGTCGTCCATGGGAAGCGAACCGCTTCCCCTACAGTTTCGTTTGCGCCGGCTCGATGTGAACGAGCACGTCGGCGATGCGCGCGTCACTTTGCTGGATCGCTCTTTTTACTTGATGCGCAATCGCGTGCCCTTCATGCACGGAAATGCTGCCGTTCACTCCCACGTGAAGATCGACATAAAAATCCAGACCCATCTTCCGAATCAGGCACTTTTCGACTTCGATTACGCCGGGGACGGCGTCAGCAGCATTTCGAACTGAGTTGACAATCGGACCGCGCGGCGCCGTGTCCATAATTTCGTGCAAGGCGGGCGAAAGAATCCGGTAACCATTCGCCCCGATGAGCGCGCAGGCGAAAAGCGCCGCCCAGTCGTCCGCGCTTTGCCATGGCGTGCCGCCGACAAGCGCGACAGAGATGCCGATGAACGCGGCAATCGAAGTCATGGCATCAGTGCGATGATGCCAAGCATCGGTTTGAACAGCGGTGCTTTCCATGTTTCGGCCGAACCGAATGACATATCTATACAGAATTTCCTTCACGATTACCGCGACGATAAGGACCACGAGCGTGTAAGCTGCGGGCGCATGATGCGGCAGAAAAATTTCGCGCATACTTTGAACGGCAAGACCAAGCGCGGCAGCCAGCACGCCGACGGCGACGACAACCGCGGCGATCGGCTCGGCTTTCCCGTGACCGTAGGGATGAGTCGCGTCAGGCGGTCGCGCCGCAACTTTCAATCCTCCCCAGATCACGATTGAACCGCCTACATCCAACGCGGATTCAATCCCGTCGGCGATCAGCACGTAGGCGTGACCGAACAAACCAGCAAGAATTTTTGCTGATGCCAGGAAGACATTGATGACGAGACCAAACAGTACGATGCGCGCGCCGGTTTGCAGATTGTTTGCGGAAGCGTGAGGATGCTGCGGCGACGACATTGATGAACAAAAGTATAAACGCTGCCGTCTACGAAACGCACGGAAATCCGGCGGATGTGCTGCGCATCGAGTCGCGGCCGTGGCCGGCACCCGCGCCGGATGAAGCACTGGTGCGAATGCGAGCCGCCCCGATCAATCCGGCGGACCTGAACCAGATCGAAGGAAAATATCCGGTGCGGCCAGAACTTCCCGCCACGCCTGGATTCGAGGGCGCGGGTATAGTGGTCGATGCTGGCGCGAACGCCTCAACAATCACGGCTGGCACGCTGGTGATCCTGCCGCACAATCTCGGCACTTGGCGCGACGCCGTTGCGGTGAAAGCGAGCAAGCTGGTGGTGGTTCCGCCGGAAATCGATCCGGTTCATGCAGCAATGTTAAAAATCAACCCAATGACGGCCTGGCGTTTACTGCATGATTATGTCGATCTAAAGAGCGGAGATTGGTTGATCCAAAACGCTGCAAATTCCGCAGCGGGCCGCGCGGTCATTCAAATCGGCCGCGAGTTGGGTTTCAAAACTGCGAATGTTGTTCGCCGCGAAGAATTGATCGATGAATTGCGCGCCGAAGGTGGCGATGTCGTGCTTGTTGATGGCGAAAATCTTCGCGCGGAGGTCAAACATGCGACGAGCGGCGCGCCGATTCGCTTGGGATTAAATTCGGTCGGCGGTGATAGTGCATTGCGTCTCGCTAATTGCCTCGCGCCCGGATCAACCATGGTAACGTTCGGTGCGATGAGCTTGCAGCCCCTGAAAATCCCGAACGGTCTGCTCATTTTCAAGGACCTGCGGTTTCGCGGCATCTGGATCAACAAATGGTACGACAACGCAACGATGGCCGAGCGGATGGATGCGTTCCGGCCACTTTTTGAAATGGCAAAACACGGGCTGCTCAAAGCGAAAATCGAGAAGGCCTACCCGCTAAGCGAAGCGACAGTCGCAGTGACGCACGCGGCGCAGGGAAAGCGCGGCGGCAAAATCATTTTTGAATTCGGCGAGTGAATTAAGGGCCCCACTAAACACGCGAAAGGAGCAGAAGTACGATGGCTCTCATGCCGCCGTTCGCCGTCACTGCTTTGGTTCTGATTCTCACGCGCACTATCACTGAACTGTGGCTGAGCCGGCTGAACCAACGTCACGTTCGCGCACACGCGAATGAAGTACCGCGTGCATTCGGCGGAATGGTTGACGAGGCGACGTATCGCCGTTCGGTTGATTACACGCTGGCCAAGAGCCGCTTTGGAGATATCGCCGGCATGTTCGACGCCGTGGTACTCATCGCAGTGCTTTTCAGCGGCGTGTTGCCATGGGCGTTTGGAAGATTCAGCGCGAGCTTCGGCACTTCGATCTTGGCGATGGCTGGTTTCCTGTTCGTTACAGGCATCGCGTTGAGCATCCCCGGATTGCCCTTCGCCTGGTACGCCCAATTCAAGCTCGAAGAGCGATTCGGTTTCAACACCACAAGCATTAAGACGTGGATTCTTGATCGTATGAAAGGATTTCTGCTCGCGGTGCTGCTCGGGTATCCGCTGCTTGCGCTGGTGTTGAAACTGATCGAGTGGACTGGCGCAAACTGGTGGCTTTGGGCGGCGGCGGTTGTCATCGCGTTTCAATTGCTCCTGCTGCTCATCGCGCCGGTGGTCATCATGCCGCTTTTCAACAAGTTCACACCGCTGCCGGAAGGAGGGTTGCGCGAGCGCCTCTTTGCACTGGCGCAGCGCACCAATTTTCCCACGCGCAGCATCGACGTAATGGATGGCAGCAAACGCTCGCGCTACTCCAACGCCTTCTTCACCGGGTTCGGAGGTTTTCGAAAAATCGTCCTGTTCGACACACTCATCGCGCAGCTCACTGACCCACAACTGGAATCGGTGCTCGCGCATGAAATTGGCCATTACAAAAAGCGCCACGTACTGAAGTTGCTCGGCGTTTCCATCGCTGGCGTCTTTGTGGCGTTCGCCGCGATCGCGTGGCTGGCGCGCCAGCAATGGTTTTACCGCGCGTTTGGTTTCGAGTATCAGGGAGGCTTTGCTGCCGCGAGTGTCGTCCCTGCAATGCTGCTGTTTGCGCTGCTGGCGGGGACGATAAGTTTCTGGCTTTCACCGTTCATTCACATCTTGTCGCGTCGTTTCGAATACGAGGCGGATGCATTCGCCCGTGCGGCAATGGGAGAGGCGCAGTCACTCATTCAAGCGCTGCGCAAATTGAGCGAAAAAAACCTGAGCAATCTCACCCCGCATCCGCTCTACAGCGGCTTTTATTACTCGCATCCGACCCTGCTCGAACGGGAACGCGCCCTGCGAATAGTGACTTAGCGCAAGCTCGCGAGTCCACGGAGCGGTGGGTTCCTAGCCGCCGAGCCCATTTTCAAATTTGCGGCGTAAGCACAAGGCTGTAGCCTCAAGAATGTTTCGCTGTTGGCGTCGCATATTTTTTCTTATTGGACTGGCCAGTAGTAATCTTCTAGCGATAAGCGACGTCGAATGCGCAACTGTTCCCGAACCGGGCGATTTGCGCGCCGCGGGGAAGGTGGAGTTCCCGGTATCGTGCGCGCCTGCCGTCCAATTCGAATTCGCCCGTGGCGTTGCGTTGCTGCATTCATTCTTCTACGAAGAGGCACGGCGTGTTTTCGCGTTGGTGGCCGAGCGCGACCCGAAATGTGCGATGGCTCAGTGGGGAATCGCCATGACGTGGTGGCATCCGATTTGGACGCCACCCACTCCCGACGAAATGAGCGCGGGCAAAGCCGCCATCGAAAAAGCAATAGCGATGAACGCCGGCACGGATCGCGAACGAGGATTCATCACGGCGCTCAACGTCTATTACAACACGCCGGACAGCTCGACCGCAGGTACGGTTGGACAATCGTGTCATGGACCAGTCGGACCGCGCGATCGGGTGATCGCCTACGAAAAAGCGATGCGCCGGCTCCGCGATAAGTATCCGGACGATTTCGAAACCCAAACCTTCCACGCTTTCGCGGTCCTGGCTGTCGGTTACGCCACACCCGATGACACGAGTTTGTCAAAACAACTCGAGGCAGCCGCCATCCTGGAAAAGCTATGGAAACAAAATGAGAGCCATCCCGGCGTCGTTCATTACCTGATCCATTGCTACGATTATCCCGCGCTCGCCCAGCGCGGACTGCCCGCGGCCCAGAGTTATGATTCCATCGCGCCGTGGGTACCTCACGCGCTGCACATGCCATCGCACATCTTTACGCGTTTGGGGATGTGGAACGAATCAATCGCCGCGAATCGAGCTTCGGCCGAAGCTTCGCGCGCTTACGCGGCTATGCGCCATCGCGACGCAACCGAAGCCGAGGAGTTACACGCTCTCGATTACCTGGCCTACTCTTATTTGCAGGAAGCACAGGACACTGAAGCGAAGAAGATTGTCGATCTTGCCGCCAGAGTGCGGAAAACAAATCCGGAGCTGGAATTCAGCGCGGCTTACGCCCTGGCCGCCATCCCAACACGTTACGCATTCGAGCGGAATGATTGGGCAGCGGCCGCGGCGTTGACTGTTCCGAACCTTCCACACTGGTCTTCGTTCCCATTCATGGAAGCGCTGATCGAGTATGGTCACGCGCTCGGACGAGCGCATACCGGCGATCTCGACGGTGCGCGGAAGGCGATCGCGCGGATGCGGGAATTACGCGACGCGACGAAGGATCGAAAGTTCGACTATTTCAAGGACCATCTTGACCTGCAGATGCAAGCGGCTTCGGCTTGGGTGGCAGCAAGCGAAGGCAAAAAGAACGAAGCAATCCAGATGCTGCGCCAGGCCGCGAATGCCGAAGACATTCTAGGCAAGCATCCGGTTTCGCCAGGCGCGTTTGTTCCGATTCGCGAACAACTTGGCGGTCTGCTGCTCGAACTGGGCCAATCGAAGGAAGCACAGCGTGAATTCGAAGCTGCGCTCAAAATCTATCCAGGACGGTTCAGAGGATTATATGGAGCGGCGCGAGCTGCCGAACAAACTGGCGACAAGGAAGATGCAAGCCGCTACTACGCGAAGCTGGCAGCACAAACGGCAAAGTCTGGCGGCTCACGAGATGAATTGAATCACGTTCGCAAATTTCTTGCCGCCCAAGCCGCAGCAGCGGCGGATTCGAATGACACTGGCAGCACTCGCGAGTAGAAAACGGCGTTCGCGTTTTGCATCGTTGTCATAACCACGTGTCCTATCGTGGCGAGCGCCCGGCGCCGCGACGGGGAACGCGTTGTCTTTAACGCGCTGGCAAGATGAATGCGCCTTCGGCGCCTAGAATCTCTCTGCGCAATGTTTTCTCGCGCACCATGTTGCGCCTTCAGCGATTGGTTTTAGCATCATCTTCGGAGAAGCCGATCCACCTTCGCCAGGGTTCGAAACATGTCGAAAACAATTGTCGTTGGTGCGGGAATTAATGGCGTTACTGCCGCGATCGAGTTAAGAAGGCGCGGTCACAAAGTAACTCTGGTCGACCCGGGGCCACTTCCCCATCCTCTTGCCGCCTCCACCGATATCAGCAAAGCAGTCCGTGCGGCTTACGGCGCAGATGAAGTCTATACGGAGCTAGCCGAGCGCTCGATTCCGCTTTGGCGGAAATGGAATGAAGAATTTGCCGTCGAGCTGTATCACGAGGTCGGCGTCATGTTCGTGCGTCAGCGGGAAATGAAGCCGGGCGATTTTGAATTTGAAAGTTTCAAAGTTTTGGGACGGCGTGGGCATAGGATCGAGCGCATGAATTCGGCGCGGCTGTGGAAACGTTTTCCGGCATGGAATGCGCAACTTTATCAAGATGGCGTTCTTGAACTGGAAGCGGGCTATGCGGAAAGCGCTCGCGTGGTTGCGGTGCTCATCGCGCGCGCCAAATCGCTCGGTGTCGAACTGCGCGAAGGCGCTAGATTTTCTGAGTTGGATGAAAGCGATGATCGCGTGATTGGGATTGTGCTCGACAATGGAGAGCGGATCTCGGGCGACATCGTCGTGATGGCCGTCGGCGCATGGACACCCTACGTCCTGCCGTTCACGCGCAAGTTTTTTCGTGCCACGGGACAACCGGTCTTTCATCTTAAACCTCGGCAACCTGAACTATTTGCGCCTGAACGTTTTCCGGTTTTTGGCGCGGATATATCGACGACTGGCTATTATGGTTTTCCGCTCAGCCGCGAAGGCGTTGTGAAAATCGCAAACCATGGCCTCGGCCGGGAGATGTCGCCCGAATCTTCCGAGCGCGCCGTTACGTCCGAAGAAGAAAAGAATTTGCGCGAGTTCTTATCAATCACATTTCCCGCGCTCGCTGACGCGCCGATTGTGTACACGCGCATCTGTCTGTACTGCGACACGAACGATGGACATTTTTGGATCGCGCCCGATCCCGAACGTCCGGGGTTAATCATCGCAGCGGGCGATTGCGGACACGGATTCAAATTCGCGCCTGTGCTGGGCGAAATCATCGCGGATGCTGCCGAAGGCAGATCCAACCCATTACAGGAAAAGTTTCGTTGGCGGCCTGAAATGGCTTTAGGAAGCGGGACAGATGCGGCGCGGTTCCGCGGTGATCGGTAGTGGCGGTCTGCGGCCGTCGCTTTGATTCATTCTGGTGCTCATCGAGCGCCGCTACAACAAATCGGCGCGCCTCTGTCGACTTCGCTCAGGACAGGCTCCGGTAGCGGCCTACGCTTCTTTCTGTGCGGTTTCCCTCTTCGGCTGGCGCTTGAGTAATGTGATTTGCTTGATCCGCGCGGAATCCGACGGGCTCCAGGTCGCTACATCAGGATCATCTTTGAAAGCGTTGTGGACGAGACGCCGTTCGTAGGAATTCATCGGTTCGAGCTGAAGCGAACGGCCAGTGATGCGCACCCGATCGGCCAATTCTCGCACCCGCTGGACGATACGATCTTCGCGCATGGAGCGGTAATGTTCGCAATCGACGATCACTTTTTCGGCATCTTTGTCTTTGGACTGCAGGAGTCGATTAAGCAAAAACTGGATGGCTTCGAGCGTTTCGCCGTCTCGGCCGATCAAGCGCCGGCTTTCCTCGGTGTAAATTTGCAGCGTTAAGTTGCCGCCTTCGTTCTTTGTTTCCTCGATTTGCACGACGAAACCGAGATAACCCAGCATGGTGTCGAGTAATTCCTTTGAAGTCATCATCGCTTGCGTTTTCCAGCGGGTGCAACTTTTTCGAGCTTCGGCATTGGCTGATTCTTGTTCTGATAAAATTGCAAAATACTGAAAAGATTCTGAGTGGTGTAATACAATGCCAGAGCTGCCGCAAAATTGTAGCAGATAAATAGAAAGATCAGAGGCGTGAACATCATCACCCGGCGTTGCGTCGCGTCGCCGGTCTTTGGAGTCATCTGCATCAGCCAAATTTGCGTGGCCGCCATGCAGAGCGGAATGATATTGACCGGCCAGCCGAGCAACGGCAAGTGCGCGACAGTGTCGGGCTGGGAAAGATCCTTTACCCACAAGAATTTCGCATTCCGCAGTTCAACCGCCTGACTAAGCATTTTGTACAGGCCGAAAAAGATCGGGATCTGAATCACCATCGGCAAACAGCCGCCGACGGGATTGATACCGTACGATTTGTAAAGCTTCATCACCTCCTGGTTCATCCGAGTCGGGTCATCTTTGTATTTTTCCTTCAGCTCCTGCATTTTCGGCGACAGCGCGGACATCTGCCGCATCGAACGGTTCGCTCTGTTTTGAATCGGCCAGAGGACAAGCTTGATAATCGTGGTCAAAGCAAGAATGGCAGCCGCGTAATTTCCCAGCCAACTGTGCAGCAAGTTCATGAAGTTGAGAAGGAACTGGCAAACAATCTTGAACATCCCGAAATCCATGATCTCGGCTTCGTTATGCGGGAGCTGCGCGAGGCGATGGTAAAGTTTCGGGCCAGCGTAAATTTCAAAGCGCGCGCTGTAAGTTTGGCCAGGCTGCAGCTGAAAGCCGGGCATGCCGAGCGCGCCCTCAATTCCGAGTAGTTTTTGATCCGGCGCGCGCGCGACATCGAAGCGCCGGCCCCAAGCCGCGTTGGCCTTGGCGGTGAGAGGCGCGAGCAACGTCGTAAAAAACTGATCGCTTACAGCAACCCACTCCGCACCTGCGATATTTTCCTGATAAAAAGGCCGCGCGGCACGCGCGTTTATGCCGAGAAATCCGCCGCTTGCGGCGAACCAGCCAACATCGATTCCTTTTGCTTTTCCATCGATGCACCAGACCAGCCGCGTGTAATATGGGTAATCCTTCGGGTGGATTGGAGCAGCAGATCCAAGCGCGACAAAGTAACCAGTACGTTGGAAGGGTTGAGAGCCGCGATTCTCAAGGTCGACATCCATTTCGGTCACAAAATTGTCTTTCTTCTCCTCGGATTTTGGGAAGAAAAACCTTTTCCGAATCGTGACTTGCTCCGCCGTGGTACGCTCGAATCGTACCGCGGAATTCAGCTCGCGAGAGGCGGTAAACTCAAGAAGCTCGGGCGACGACGGCTGGTCGGTGATCGCGCCAATCGGCGCGCACTCCGCTGAATTTAACACTACACGTTCCCCTTTTTCCGCCACCTGATTCAGCAAAACTACCTCTTTGATTCCACCTCCACGGTTTGTTAGGCGGAGCTCGACATCCGAATTGCGCAGCGATTCTATCTTCTCGGGAAAGCTCGGAACTGGTTCCGGAGCTTTCGACGCGATTGCGGGAGCGACCGCCGTCGGAGCTGTCGAAGGGCTAGTGGATGGCGTTGGTACGGGGGACGCTTCCGTCGGTCCAGTGGTGACGGGAACCGGTTTTCGTGGTGTCTGTTTTACCAGATAGAACTCCCATAAGACGAGTCCAATCACGCAAAGGGCAACGGCAATCCACGCAGTTCGATCCATAACTCATTCCGAAGCGGCTATTCACAGACACAGTCTAGATTTGATTGGGTGAATGTGGGGCCAGTTTTCAACTTGCCCACTTCCTTGCCCGCGCAAATTGGAATCTGGTGCCACTCTGACTTCCGCGCCGGCACCGGATCATACCCTGCCCCGCCCCAAGGTTGGCACCGTGCCAACCGCTTCAATCCCAGCCAGCTTCCTCGAGAGACACCATGCGTCTCCACCGCTTCCAAAAAATATGCCGAACACGTCGGATTAAATCGACACCCGGAACCGGGGCCGCAAATCAACGAGAGGACCGGCGAGAGTGTGTATTGATAAATGCGAATGAAAAAGCGAAGGAAACTAAGCATCAGAGCGCTAGAATAGAAGCGCGCTTTGCCAGACGCAACCATTCATCTTCCAGCGCGTGATAACTCGCGCTCGCAGCGTCGCGCCTGGCGACAAGTACAATCCACAAGTCTTCTCGCAAATTATACTGGTGTGTTCGCACGATCTCGCTCAGCCGACGTCGAATCCGATTGCGCAGGACTGCGCTGCCGAGACGTCGGCTCGTAACCAAGCCGGCGCGACAGGCGCCAGAGTTTTGCACTGCGAGAACGCCGAGCAGGATGAACTTGCCGCGTTGAGTGGTGCCGCCCTGCTTTACACGCTCGAATTCCGAAGTGCGTGTTAAGCGCCGGGACTTGGGGAAAGAAAGTGTGCGCGTTTGCAGCATGGCCATCTCCGATCTGCACCACGACAGTACTGGCTCTGGGTCTGTACAGCAAAAGTCTTCCCCCGAAACATTTCAGGGGAAGACTTCGCAAATTTAGCTGACTGGAACGCTAGGGTGTTGGCGAAGAAGTCGTCGTCGTCGTACTGGACTCGGTCTTCGTTTCGCTGCTCGGCGTAGTTTTATTGATGGTCGTGTTCGTCTCCGTCTTGCTCGATGTAGCCGGGGATGGATTCACGATAGTTGTATTGCTTTCCTTTTTCTCGCTGGGCGGATTAGTAACGGTCGTCTCCTTTTGTTCACAGGCCGACAACATTGCAAGCCCAACTAAGAGGCAAATATATCTTTTCATACCCCTGAATCGACTTTCGTGATGGATTCAGCCGCAATTAGGGAGTTGGCGAAGTAGCCGGGGACGTGCCGTACTCCGTTGTGGGCGGACTCGTCGACTCCGGGACGGGCGGAGTTGTTTCAGTTGTAGTCGCCGGAGTTGTGGCAGCTGGGCTTGCCGCCGGCTCGGTAGTTTCGGTCTTTTGCTCGCACGCCGCGAGGAGAGCGGCACTGGCCAGGATGCAGATATATTTTTTCATAATAGTAGTTGGAAGCGCATATTGCTTTAAATGATTAATCGGAGCAAGGCACTTTTTGGCCCTGTCTGGATTTATTTTTCAGCGGCAAACGCTTGATAATCGCGGATTAAAGTGGGGCCTCGTATTTGAGGCCATGCCCCTCCGCGACTGCTCGGCAAGTGAGCCGTCCGTCCCGCGTATTGATCCCGCCGAGAAGGGCCGGTTGTTTCTTGTATGCGCCCTCCAAGCCTAGATCGGCAAGCAATTCGATGTAACGGTAAGTGACGTTGGTAAGTGCTTGTGTGGCAGTGCGCGCATAAGCCGCAGGCATGTTCGCTACGCAATAGTGCGTCACACCCTCTTCGACATAAACAGGATCCAGATGCGTCGTTGGGTGCGAAGTTTCAGAACAGCCGCCTTGATCAATCGAGATATCCACGAGCACGCTCCCTGGTTTCATCTTTT
>WNGH01012657.1_pt1 | contig 12515 bp, 12 predicted proteins | sample 5400631 | NCBI WGS metagenome assembly WNGH01 (sample SAMN13153373, study PRJNA577476) | soil metagenome | isolation source: 115 cm soil or saprolite under Garry oak tree replicate 1 | place: USA:California | collected 2016-06-15
CCGCAACTTTGTCGATCTCTACTACAATCTTGCGAACCTATCGGGAATCCGGCTTCTTGGCGTTCCGATCGAAGAGCTGATGTTCGCGGCGTCCGGCGGTGCCGTGTGGAGCGTCGCCTACGAATACTTGCAAGGTTATCGTTTTGCGCCCGGCCGAGGCTTCCGCCTCGTCGAAGCCTGAGACAAAGCGGAAATGGGAAGATGGGAAATCGAAGATGGGCGGATGATTGAGTTGGGACTCCGCCGGCGCGCGAATTGACCTTGACTTGACTTTACTCGAGAACTCCGGTATCAGCCGCATATTCCTTCGCAACGCGCTTGGCCGCCAAGCGGCCAACCCAAGGAGTGACCTGTATGCCTAGAGCATTCTTCCCCCTGTTGGCCATCGCACTGTTTTTGTTCGGAAGCACGCGACTCTCGGCGCAGACGCCGCCCGGAAAAAACGACGGAGAAAAGAAACAAGCCCCGCGGACCAGAAGCCGGAGCCGCCAAAGGAAAAGCCCTTTGCCGACGTCGTCAAAGAGGCTGAAGTGATCAAAGGCCTGTTCACCCTCTACAAGACGGAAGACAAAGTCTTTCTGGAAATTCAGCCGGATCAGTTCGACAAAATGTACATGTTCTCGCTCACCTGCGAATCCGGCCTGGGCGAGTGGGGATTCTATGCGGACAGCTACTGCGGAGAAACGCCCTTTGTCTTTCATAAAGAGGGGAAAAACGTCCAGGTGATTCTGAAGAATACGCGATTCGCCGCCGAGGACAACTCTCCGATGGGGCGCGCGGTCGCGCACTCCTTTAGCGACTCGATTCTCGGGTCCACCAAGCGCGAGAGCCAGCCCCATCCAGAACGGAAGAGCGAGTTGATTGACCTCGGGGCCATTCTGCTGACCGACGTACCGATGATGGCTTACCAACTGAACGACGTTTTTCGAATCGCCTATCGCTACGACGCCAAGAACAGCAACTTCGGCATGCTGAAGGCCTTCGACCGCAACATCGAAATTGAAACCGTCAACCACTTTGCCGCCGAGCAGCCGCCGTTGCCCCCGTTGTTACCTCCGGGCGTTCCGCCGCCACCCTCACCTCAGCCGCCTCGCAACGTACCGGACATCCGGAGCGTGCTGTTTCATTTCCGGTACAGCATTTCCGAACTGCCTGGGCCGGGGGTTCCGTGCACGTTTGGCCGACGACCGCGTGGGACAGCAGCCGGATAACGCCGATTGGGATCCGGCGGACGTGCGGTACAGCACGCTGCGGTGGTTCGCGGGCTATCCCGACCCCGGATTCGCGGAAGGGCCGTCCCGCGTGAATCCGCTCACCGGAGAGATTTACGACGCCGACATACGCTTCGATGCGGGGATGACGCGCTTTTTCCGGCGGGAGATCAACGAATACGTGAATCCTGCGGGAACGCCCTGGATGCCGTGGATGGAAGAGCCAAGAAAACCGTTCCTAGCTCCGTGGCATAACCGGCCGGCGGAATTCTGCGACCTGGTCGGTGGCGCGGTGCGGGACGCGGAGTTCGCGTTCGACCTGCTGACCGCGCGAGGGATGGATCCGCAGGGTCCGGAGGCGAACCAGTTCGTCCACGACTATCTGGTGGAGATCGCCGCTCACGAAGTCGGACATACCCTGGGGCTGCGCCACAACTTCCGCGCGAGCACCATCCACACGCTGGAACAGGCGCAAGACGCGACGCTAACGGCCAAGGAAGGTCTCACCGGCTCGGTGATGGATTACATCCCGACAAATATCTCCACCGAGGGACAGAAGCAGGGGCCGTACCACCAGACCACGCTCGGTCCCTACGACTACTGGGCCATCGAATATGCCTATAAGCCGATTGCCGCAAACACGCCAGACGAGGAATTGCCGGAGTTGGCGAAGATAGCCTCGCGTGCCGCAGAACCACAGCTCGCATACGACACCGATGAAGAACGCGGCGGCGGGCCCTTTGACATGGACCCGGGGTGAACCGCTTCGATTTTGGCAGCGACCCGCTGAAGTACTACGCGCTGCGCGTGAAATTGGCGGAGGAAATCCGCGCCAACATGGAGAAAAAACTGGAAAAGCCGGGGGAAGGTTACCAGGTGTTGCACCGCAGCTTTAATAGCGCGTTGGGGCAGGAAGGATATTCGTTGTATCTCGCCTCGAAATACATCGGCGTCTACCATTACCGTTCGCACGTGGGCGATCCGGGAAACCGGCTGCCGTTTGAACCAGTGCCGGCGGCAAAACAGAAGGAGGCGCTCGAACTGCTGCGCGAGCATTTGTTCTCGCCACCGGCGTTCCGGTTTTCTCCGCAACTGCTGAACAAGCTGGCCAGCCCGCGGCATTCGAACTTCGTCGACTTTCTCGCCATGCGCACGCGTTTCGACGTGCCCATTCACGACATGGTTCTATCCTTGCAAAACCAGGTGATGGACCGCTTGTTCCATCCGCTCGTGCTGAGCCGGATACTGGATTCGGAAGTAAAAGTGGCCCCGCCGGCGGAGCCGTTCGGCCTGGGAGGGCTTTTCGCCGAACTGCAAGACTCCATCTGGGCCGAGACCAAAGCGCCGGGGCGACTCTCTGAACCTTGGCAGCTACCGCCGATCGTTGCAGCGAGCGCATCTGCGCAAGATGGTGGGCATGGTGCTGCGAGATTCCTCCGTGCCGGAGGATGCGCAGACCCTGTCGCGCCAAGGATTGGCCAGCCTGCGAGGCCAGTTGCAGAGCGCACTGAGCAAGCCGGGCATCAAGATGTCTGTCGAGACGCGGGCGCACCTGAGCGAATCCGTGGCGCGGATCGATGAGGCGCTCAAGGCCAACATGCAGCGTACGGGCTTTTGAAGCCGGATCGTGCGCCAGGACTTCGGCCCAGGCGGCATAGCTTCGGGTGCCGCATGGCACAAGAGCAACGCGAATTGAGCGGAAAGTACTATTGACGGCGATCGCCAGGAAGAAGGAAGATGCCCGGCGAAGCGAGCCCCGCCTGATTTCCCTTTAAACAACTTGAGTTGCGAAGGATCATATACGTGGACGCTCCTCTTCTCCGCCGGGCGGAAAGCCGTATCGCCTTCAAGATGTTTGTGAAGCTGTCGGATCCTCTAACGGGGGCGTTCGAAATCACCTCAACGATTGATGTGAGTTGCCACGGCGCGCGCGTGTTGACCAAGAGCCCCTGGAATAGGAACAAGGATCTCTGTGTCCAGCCTATCCGCGGAAGCCTGGCTTCGCGAGGCCGCGTTGCGCACTGCAAAACACGCGGCGATGGCTCTTATGAGATTGGGCTGGCGCTGTATCCCTCTACGGAAGATTGGACGAGGTCGGGCAAGCTGCCAACGAATTAAACGCTCTTCAAAGCAATTCACAACCTGTTGCACAACCCTCGGTTGGCCATATAACGTATTGAAAACAAAAGGCCTCGATACCACAGCCTCGAGGAAATCTTCAACCAGGTTCTCGTCTGAAAACCGTACTTTGGTGCAGTTTCCTGAAACGAGGAGCCTGTCCCGATTGGGGATTGCCTCCCTTTCGAGCAGCAGCCTACATTAAAGGTTATGTTCGGCCGGCCTGACAGAACCGCCGTATCTGAGTTCCGAGACCGGGTGAGCTTATCGGCCAAGTCCTCCCGTCCGGAAGGGCCAGCGAGTTACTACGGGCAGATGGTGGAAATCGACTTAAAGAAGCTCGGGCGACGCGAGTGGTGGCTGTGGTTTTCCGCGCTCACGGTGACGACACTCTCCGCGGCGACGTTGCTGCTCACCGCTTTCTCCCGGCTATTCCGCCACAATGACCATTTCTATGAAATGAGTCCCGAGCAGGCGCGCTGGGGAGTTTTGTGCTTGCTCCTCGTTTTCAACGGCTGGATGCTCTACCGACAGAGAATGTTTCGCGAGCTGCGGCAGCGAGCGACCGCACCGAGCGCCGGGTCGGAAGATCCAACAGCAGCGATCGACGAAACCGCGGCCGTGGATCCGGTGACGGGCCTGTACACGCGTACGTCGGCGCTCCTGCATCTTGGCAAAGAAATCGCGCGCGCGAAAAAGCAGAATACCGCGCTGAGCCTGGCCACCATTCACCTGGAAGATTTGGCAGACCTGGACCGGCAGTACGGCAAGACGGCGGTGGACCAAGCGCTCAAAGAGTTTGCGCGGCGGCTGAAGGAAGTGAGCCGCGGGTCGGACTATGCGGTCCGGCTGGCCCATGACGATTTCCTGTTGGTGCTGCCGAAATGCAATGTTGGCGAAGTGAGCCAAGTGTTGAAGCGCATGGGTTCGATGGACCTGGAATGCGCCCGACGAAAGATTTCGCTCGCGTACTCGACCGGGTGGGTGGACTATCAGCCAGGGGACCTGCCCTCCGATTTGCTAAAGCGCGCCTCGCAGCTCCTGCACCTGTACGGCGACGCCGCGAAAGACAGTTACGCCGCAATCGGCACGTCCGACTAGCCGGTTGGGGCAACCGCGGATCGCTCACCCGTTTCGCTACCCCTCTCTCGGTGTAAGTTCCGAATCAACAGCGGCGAGCGAGGTCTCGGCGCTGTTGATTCCACTAGTCCGAGGGGGGCTGCTTGTGGAGGGTGGTGCACAGGGTGAGGGCGGTGTTGGGGTCGACGGCCTCGTCGCCTTCGTCGATGAGCCGGATAATGCCCTGCTTGTCGATGACGATGTTGGCGCGAAGAGCCCACTGATAGTCTTCATTCTCGACGCTGTAGGTTTTCAAGATGCCGTAGGAGGTGAGCATCTTGTGGTTCATGTCGCTGAGCAGTGGAAATTCGAGACCGTTCTGTTCGGCGAAGGCGGCGTTGGCCGCGGGACTGTCGAGGCTGACGCCGAACACGGCAGTGTCGGAGGTGGGGATTTGCCCGGAATCGATACCGGCTTGGACGGCGCGCATTTGCTTGGTGCAACCCTCGGAGAACGCGAGGACATAGACGGCGAGGAAGACATTTTTCTTGCCGCGGTACTCGCTGAGCCTGACCGTTTTCCATTCATCGGTGAGCAGCGTAAAGTCGGGAGCCGCGTCACCGACCTTGAGAGACGTGCGCGCCACCCGGGATTTGCGCACCTGATGGGCGAGCGGTGGAGCAACAGCCGCGGCAGCCAGAAGTAAGGCAACAATGAGTGCGCGTTTCACCATAGGTTTCTCGAAGATCCCCCAACCGGCGAATCACACCTGGCTTTTTCTACAGGACCAGGCAAAGACCAAGAATATTCCCTCCTGCCGAAAGATTTTATGTCTTACCGGGTAGAGCGACCCCGCCCTTCCTCAAGCCGCGAACACACGCGATTAGGACTATAATGTGCGGCCTTTGGGCCGGGCAACGGTTCGCGGTGGCGGAAATTGACGATGAGAGCGGCAAATTCGGTACACAGGATGTGTCCGAGAGAGAAACGGGTCGCGCGAGTGGGAGTGCGCGCGGGCTTGGCAGCGGCAAGTCTGCTGGCGGCGCGTGCGTGGGCCGGGCAGGAGAACCTAGCGTCGGCGGCCGATGCGGAGGCGTCTTCGGCAGACCGGACCTCGCGAGTAGCGCCCAACTACGCTCTCGAAGAGCGGTTTCTGCCCGATCAGGTCAGCAAGCTGGTGTTTGACCTAGTGGTGACGCCTCACTGGTTCGGCGAATCCAACCGATTCTGGTACAGCTACGAGACGCCGGAGGGGACGCGGTATTACCTGGTGGACCCGGGACGGAAGGCCAAGGCTCCGTTGTGGGACAACGCGAAGGTGGCGGCGGCACTCTCGCTGCTGACCAATTTTCCGTATGACGCACGGCATCTCCCGGTTAAGCGGCTGAAGCTGGTCGACAAAGACACGCGGATGCGATTTCAGGTGGAGATTCGAAAGGACGCGGTGGTGCCAAACGAACCAAAAAGGGAAAGGAGCCAGGAAGACATCGAGGAGCAACGCAAAGAAGGAGAGATGAAGCAGGGAGAGCAGGAGGATCAAACTGCGGGCACGCCAGCGGAAAAACCGGAACAGACACGTACCATCTACTTTGCATACGACCTGGCAACGGGAAAAATCACGCGGCTGGACAACTTTGCACCGCCGAAGAAAAAACCCTTGTGGGCCCTCCTGTCACCGGATGAAAAGACGGTAGTTTTCGCGCGGGGACATAACCTCTACCAGCTGGACGCCGCGAACTACGCGAAGGCGCTCGAAAAAGCCGGCGATACGAGCGTGGTCGAAGCGCTTTGACGAACGACGGAGTGGAAAAATACAGCTATGCGCGAGTGCTGCTGCCGGAACAGGAAGAGCAACTGAAGAAACAGGATCAGGGCGACACGAACAAAGCAGGTCCGCGGACACCGGCGGTGACGATTCATTGGTCGAAGGATTCCAAGAAATTTGCGTTGCAACGCAACGACGACCGCAAAGTGGCCGACTACTGGGTGATTCATTCGCTTACCAATCCGCGGCCGATCCTGGAGACGCGTAGCTACGCGCTGCCAGGCGAGGCGAACATGCCGATCGGCGAAATCGACATCTTTGACACGGCCAGCAAGCAGGGCGTGGTGGTCGAGCCCAAGAGCTTTGTCGATGAGGTTCTGAACATCGCCGATGCCGCGCAAACGGAGCGCGACCGGGAGGAGCTCCGGGAAGAACAGGAGGAAAATCGCCAGAATCCGGCGCCGCTTTCGCGGTTGAGCCCGAAGTGGGTGGCGGACACCTCGGACAAGCTGTACTTCACGAGCCGGAGCCGGGATTTCCGGCAAGCGGAGGTGGACGTTGCGGACGCCGCCACCGGCAAAGTCGAGAAGTTGATTGAAGAGCGTTCGAACGTGTGGATGACGCAAAAGCCGCTGCGGCTGGTGGAAAACGGGAAGGAGATGTTGTGGTGGTCGGAGCGAGACGGATGGGGCCACTTTTATTTGTACGATGGCCAGGGGAGGCTGCAACACCAGATCACGGCAGGCGAATACGTGACCGATCAAATTGTGTCGGTAGATGAGAAAACGCGGATGTTGTACTTCACGGCAAACGGGCACGAGGCCGGAGAAGATCCCTATTACACGCACCTGTACCGCGTCGGCCTGGACGGAAGCGGACTGAAATTGCTGACGCCGGGGAACTTCACACATGCCCTGAGCTGGCCGGATTCGGGCAAGTATTTCGTGGATACGTATTCGCGGGTGGATACGGCGCCGAAGTCCGCGCTTCTCGACGGGCAAGGAACGCCGCTCGGTGAGCTGGAGACGACCGACGTTTCACAATTGATGACCCGCAGGGTTTAAGTATCCCGAGACCTTCAAAATAAAAGCGGATGACGGCGTGACCGACCTTTACGGTGTGATTGACAAGCCGTTTGATTTCAATGCCAGCCGGAAGTATCCGGTGATTGAATACGTGTATCCCGGGCCGCAGGTGGAGCAGGTAACCAAGGCGTTTTCACCGAAAAGTCCCAACGTGCCCCTGGCGCAGCTGGGATTTGTCGTGGTTGAGGTAGGCAACCGCGGCGGAAGCCCTCAGCGAGACAAATGGTACGACACCTATGGGTATGGGAATTTGCGGGACTATGGCCTGGCGGACAAAAAGGCGGCCCTGGAGCGACTCGCGGCGGCGCATCCGTATATGGATTTGAGCGGGGTGGGGATGTGGGGCCACTCCGGCGGAGGGTTCATGACGGCGGCGGCGATGCTGCAGTATCCGCACTTTTACAAGGCAGGATGGTCGGAATCAGGGAACCATGACAACGACGTGTACAACAGTACGTGGGGCGAGAAGTATCAGGGGGTGCGGGAAGAGAAGCAAAAGGATGGGACGGAGAAGTTTGTCTACGAGATCGATAAGAACTCCGAAATAGCGAAAAACCTGATCGGGCACCTGATGCTGACGACCGGCGATATGGACGATAACGTAAGCATGGTGAATACCATGCGGCTGGCGATCGCCTTGATTAAGGCAAACAAACGATTCGAGATGCTGGTGTTCCCGGGAATGCGGCACAGTTACATGCCTATCCAGAACTACGTCATCCTGCCGGCATCAGAAAGAGGTGGAAGGGCCCGGGCGGGAGCCTACGCGGCATCGCAAAAGAAGGGGCGCGACCTGGCCTTTCGTTCAGGTATAATCCAAACGTTAAACTGGGAGGATTGTGGACCAGCACGCTCTTCCCGGGCTGGCGTGGGAATCCTAGATAGGTGAGAGAGGTGAGGAGTGCGCCTTACAGAAAAGTGGCGAGAGAAAGCGGGGGCGAAGTGGCTCGCTGGTTCAATCATCGCCGGAATGCTACTGCTCTCGGCCACACCCAGCCGTGCACAAATTCCGCATAAGAAGAAAAAGGTCAATAAATCCACGAGCGTAGACAATACGGCCGAGCCGGACAAGCTTCTCTACGAACGGGCGATGGACGACATCAAGCACGGAAGACACGAAGTCGGCCGGCTAAACATGCAGACGCTGATCAATACCTATCCGGACAGCGAATACCTGGCCAAAGCAAAGCTGGCGATTGCGGATTCGTTTTACAAAGAGGGCGGAACCGCGAACACCACGCAGGCCATTCAGGCGTACACAGACTTCACCGTGTTCTTCCCGATGCTGCCGGAAGCCGCGTACGCGCAGTTGCAGGTGGCCGTGGCGCATTTCCGTGAGATGGAAAAGCCGGACCGCGACCGGACGCAAGCGCTCGAGGCCGAGGACGCCTTCCAAACCTTCCTGCAAAAGTATCCGAGAGATCCACTGGCGCCGAAAGCGGAACAGTATTTGCGGGAAGTGCAGGAAGTGCTGGCGGAGGGAGATTATCGCATCGGCTATTTTTACTACACCACGCGAGGGGACAAAAGGGCGGCTGCTTCGAGACTGGCTGCGCTTGTGAACCGCTATCCGCTGTACAGCAAGGCGGATCACGCGCTGTGGATGCTCGGAACGATCTGGGAGGCCACGGAAAAGAAGGAACTGGCGACGCCCTATTACGCGAGAATCGTGCGGGATTATCCGCTTTCGCCGCTGGTTCCGGGAGCGAAGGACAGGCTGAAGGCGCTGAAGGCGCCGGTGCCGCAGCCGGACCCGAAAGCGGTGGCGTGGATGACCGCGGAGAAAAATTCGCCGCGGAAACATGACCCACTCGTCTTGAAACCCTTCGCGCTGGTACACACGACCCCGAGGCAGGAATTGTACGCCGCGGCTAAATCGGGAACGCCGACGATGTCGCCGGACAATGACGAGGGAGGGGACATTCTAACCGGCGGGAATCCATCGCGGATTGACGGGACCGGGCCAGGAATCGTGGCAATAGTGGTGCCTGGCGGCCCTGCGGAGACGACCAGTGGAGCAGAGAACGTAACCGCGCCTTCCGATGGGAGCGAGGCGAAACCCCAGGCCCAGCAACCGGATCCCGCAGCGCCGGCGCCGGCGAGCGATCCAGCGAAGGCCTCCACTGCGGCGGGGAATAGCGATCCGCCGAAGACGGAGGGGACCGGCGAGGCGAGTGGAACCACCGACGAAGGGGCGAAAAGCGACGGGGCGGCTGTCGCCGCCGGTCAAGGGAGCGAGAGCGGCGCGAAGGCAGACTCTCTACCAGAGGCCGGGGACCAGACGGCAAGTCCGTCTGACAAGAAGGATGGCAAGAAAGAATCGAGCAGCAAGAGGAAAAAGGGATTGAAGAAAATCGTTCCGTGGTAATCCCTTTCTGCCTGCGGGGACGAGTTTGGAAGTGAGGCAAGTGGGCGGCAGGGAAGCCGCACATTTTGCTATTTCGCAGGGGCCCGGCCGGGTGCTACTGTGCGAGTGGACAGTGTTGTTTTGGGACACAGTGCTACCCCAGTATGATTGACGGGCACGCCCGCGAATGCTCCAATGAAGCCAGGCAGGGCACGCTTTTTGGCTGCGGTGCAGCCGGAGTGGCTTGCGCAGGTGAGGTATCGCCGGAGGCCGTGTAGTGCCGAAGATTCTCGTTGCGGACGACAACAGCAACATCCAGAAGATGGTCGGTCTTGCCCTGAAAGATCAGGGCATTGACGTAGTGGCCGTTGGAAATGGCGAAGCGGCCGTGCGAAAGATCGCCGACGTGAGACCGGACCTGGTGCTTGCCGACGTGTTCATGCCGGTCCGAAATGGCTATGAAGTCTGCCAGTTTGTGAAGATGGATTCCGCGCTGTCACATATCCCCGTGATCCTGCTGGTAGGAGCGTTTGACCCTCTCGATGAACAGGAAGCGCAAAGAGTGGGAGCGGACGGGGTGTTGAAGAAGCCGTTTATTCCGCCCGACCCGTTGATTTCCATGGTGAAGGCCGCGCTGCAAGCTTCCGGAGCGGGACACACGAGCGCGCCGCCGAGAGCCTCCGCGCCAGAAGCTGCTTATGGCGCCAAGGATATGGTGATGCCAGGCGCCGCGAGCCTGCCGACGGTGAGTGCAACGCCGGTGCCGGAATTTCACATGAAAAGCGGCCCGGAGACCGCAAGCGAAAGCTTTGTGGAGGAAGTGCCTCCGAGACCGGAACCGCTACAGATTGATTCGAGCTCACAGCCGGTCGCGTTTGGAAGCCTGCTGGAAACGCCTGCGGAGGATTCGAGTTTCACGACGGCGGGCTCGCCATTCACGATGGAACACGATTGGCGCGACCGGGACTCCGAGGAAGTAGCCGAGGAGGAGGAAGAACAACCGTCGGCCTGGAGGCGCGAGGGCGCCGGAGACCAAGAAGAGGTTCCCGCGGCGAACGCCGGGAAATCGAAGTCAAAGAGCAGCGTAGGCGATTGGCGGACGGGCGGATTCGAGCAGATGGCCGCCGGAAAGTCTGGAACGCCAGCGGTCCCGGGAGCCCCGGTGCAAGAGCCAAGACCGGTTTCGAACAAGCCGCCTGCCGCGGAGCTGTGGGCACCGCCGGTTCCGCCGCCTGCAGCTTCTTCCTTCCCTGCGGTTTCAAGCCAAAGGCATTCCGCTGAGACGGCAACGGCGGTAGTCGAAGATAAGGCAAAAACAACGGCCGGGCCCGCGCCTGACGGGGACGGGAAAGACGGTAAGGGTTCATGGTTTTCCGTTTCGTCAAGCCCGTGGGAAGGCGAGATTCAGAAGGCCAACCAACTGGCTTCGACTTGGGATGCGCCGACGGTGGCAAATCTGGGGGCCGCGCCAAAGAACGGAAACGAAAAAACAAATGGGGCCGGCCAGGGAGCAAAGGCAGTTATTGAGGCAGAAGCGATTCCGCCGGCGACGGTCGAGGCGATTCGACAGGAAGCGGCGCAGGTAGCCGAAGACGCCACGTTCATCGTGGAGGCCGAGGAGCCGACGTCAGAAGGAAGCGGCTTTTACGCGCAAGATGTAGAAGTGGTTCGAGAGCCTAACGGCTCAGCGGCGACACCGGCACCGTCAGAAGCATCCAGCATGGACGATCTCGTTGCGAAGGTCTTGGCCAAGATGAGCCCGGAAGTGCTGCAAGCGGTGACCCGAGAGATTCTGAAGCCCGTTGTCGAAGCGATGGTCAAAGAAGAGTTGAAAACGAAGAAACCGTAGTTCACTGCCCCTGCATTTCGGCACTATCCCATTGAACCCAGCAAGAATGAAGGCCTAAAGGCTGCGCTAAAGCTACCGGTCAATTCTAATTCGTTCCGTAATAAGAGGTATTTCTGCCGCGTGAGGGGCGCACATCAGATTTAGGGAAGTCATGCAGCCACCTGCTTTCGCTCTGAGCGGCGTTCCCAGAAATCCTGGAAGCGTCCGCTGAGCTTGCTGCAGCGCAGGGCGATGATGGCGTTGGCGCCCTTGACGGTCCAGTGCATGCCTGCCCGCTTGAGCCGCGTCCCAACTACGATTTTGCAACCAAAATGCTGTCGACAGCATTTTGGATGTAATGCAGGGAATATTGTTACGCGGAGTCTGCCTCTGAAGGCCGCGCCAGGATTCATTTCCACGGGTATCTGCCCCGCATAAAAATGTCCGCCTCAGCGAGGCAATCAGCTTATCGGTAGTCTTGAAGCACCCGGAGGATTCCTGAGCTTCCAGTTCCACTGGAAGATCCAATGCATATAGATCTGCGTTGCTTTCATGGTGAGGATTCGCGCCACGCATTCGCGCCACGCACTCGCGCACTGACGAATCGTTCTCCGATCTCCAACGCTAGACAACGTGACGTCCATCTTTGATCGGTGTGTTTGGCGCAAGAAAGCCCTCACGATTATGTGGGCAACCGCCGCCTACGGAATCAGCGGATCTTTCAGGTGGAAATTGAGATAGCCGGCAACTCGGCTGCACAACTCCGCGTAACAATATTCCCTGCATTACAACCAGACTCCACGACGCCGGTCGAAGTACAGAAGCCTTGTTTTTCGAACTGCGGATACCGCATGCGCCGTCGATTTCTCCAGATGTATTGAATACATTCTCGCGCCTCTTTGTGTTGACCGATGTGGCTGCGCAGCGCGTGCACCAAGGATTTCAAGTGACCTTTGTCTAGCTCCTCACAACGTGCATCGATCCATGCCTGGCCCTCGGGGCGGTCTCCATAAATGACCTTTCCCACTTCGCCGAGATGTTCTTTGGCATGAAAGCGATCGAGAATCTGAGTGGCTGGCGGGAACAGTTCGGTAGCCGTGTT
>WNGH01009395.1_pt1 | contig 12514 bp, 11 predicted proteins | sample 5400631 | NCBI WGS metagenome assembly WNGH01 (sample SAMN13153373, study PRJNA577476) | soil metagenome | isolation source: 115 cm soil or saprolite under Garry oak tree replicate 1 | place: USA:California | collected 2016-06-15
TGACTGGATAGCCGGGAACCCTGAACGGAGCAGGGAGCACGGAACCCGGAGCACTCTGCTCCCTGCTCCCTGCTCCGTGCTCCTTTGCCCGATAGACAAATAGTCCGGCGACGCATAGGCCAAAGAAGATCCAATCTCCAAACGTCACGTAATCGACAAGTTGTCCAAAGGTCCCGGTGAGCGTCAGTGCCACAGCAAAGACCGCGAGCGCGACGATCGCCGCGGTTGGTGTCTGATAAGCGGGATGCAACACGGCAAAACGACGGAAGAACACGCCGTCCGCCGCCATCGCCTGCAGCACGCGCGGGGTCACCAGGATCACCAGGTTCAGGAATCCAAACGTCGACAGGGCAATGCCCGCCGCGATGATCTTGCCGCCCGCAGGTCCCAGGAGCAAGCGCATCGTATCAGCGGCCGGAGCGGTGCTCGCGGCCAGTCCGTCCACGCCGAGCACTCGCAGGTACGCCACGTTCGTGAGCAGGTAGACCGTCACGACAATCGCGACGCCGTAGACGAGCGCCCGTGGCAGGTTGCGTTCCGGCTCGACGATTTCTTCGGCGATGAAGTTGGTCTGCTGCCAGCCGCCGTAGGTAAAAAGAATCGGGACGAGGGCGGCGCCGATTGCTCCGACGGGAGAAGCGACGGTAAGGGACGGTAGCGCACGGTAAGGGACGGTAGGGGTAACGGCAAAAACTCCAACGACGATCAGGATCGCGAGCGCGACCAGCTTGAGCATCGTAAATATGTTTTGCGTGATCGCCGCAGGACGAACGCCGATGTAGTTGATCGCGGTATGGAACAAGATCGCTGCGACCGCAAGCGGCACTGAATAGGTGGATGGTAGTCCCACCAACGCCAAGGTGTAATCGGCGAATGTCACCGCGACGGCGGCGATCGCTCCCGTGGCGATCACCAGCACGAGCGTCCAGCCGTACAGAAACGCGGGCAGCGGACCGAATGTCTCACGCAGGTAGACGTAGCCGCCGCCCGCGCGCGGCCGCCGCTGGCCGAGCTCACCGAAGCAGAACGCGCCGATCAGCGCCACGATTCCGCCGATCACCCACGCCAAGAGCACGAGGCTCGGCGAATGGAGACGCTCGGCGACCGTGGCGGGCGTGCGGAAGATCCCGCCCCCGATGATTCCGCCAACGACGGCCATCGTTCCGGAGAAGAGGCCGAGACGACGCGCATAGTTCGTCATGGAACACCCTAACTAGCGGCTTCTCGGTTTCTCCGCCACGTTTGTCTGACCTCTCCTATCGAGGCCTGCCTATGCCCTCCTACTCCCTCCTGGTGAATGGCCGGCGCCGGACAGTCGAAGCGGCGGCGAACACACCATTGCTCTGGGTGTTGCGCGACAACCTGGGACTCACCGGCACCAAGTTCGGCTGCGGCATCGCGCAGTGTGGCGCGTGCACAGTGCATCTGGATGGCGATGCGGTACGCTCCTGCGTGTTACCGGTTTCCGCGGTCGGCACGCGACCGATCACGACGATCGAAGGACTGAGCGCAACCTCCACGCACCGCGTGCAGCAAGCGTGGATCGCCGAGGATGTGCCGCAATGCGGGTACTGCCAGTCGGGCCAAATCATGGCCGCGGCGGCGCTGCTGCAACGCATGAGCGATCCCACGGATGCCCAGATCGATGCCGCGATGACGAACATTTGCAGATGCGGAACGTACCAGCGCATCCGGGCCGCGGTGCATCGCGCGGCCAAGGAGGCCTGATGGATCGCCGGCACTTCCTACACGTAACAGGGGCTGCGGGACTCCTGATTGCTTTCCGCATTCCCGACAGGCGTGGCGTCGTCCCGTTCGCACCCAATGCCTGGCTGCAGGTGGGCACCGACGGCAACGTGACGCTAACGATTGACAAGTCCGAAATGGGTGAAGGCAATCACACCGCCCTCGCGATGCTGATCGCGGAAGAGCTCGATGCGGATTGGACGAAGGTGAAGATTGGTCCCGTGCCGGACAATCCGGCGCGGTGGTCACGCCGCATGTCGACGGGAGGAAGCACCAGTGTCCGCACGTCCTGGGACATCCTCCGCAAGGCGGGGGCGACGGCGCGCACGATGCTCGTCGCGGCCGCCGCACAGACCTGGGGCGCCGAGCCCGCGGCCTGCAGCACCGACAACGGTGTCGTGAGCCATGCCGGAACCACTCACCGGTTGACATACGGCGAGCTCGCGACAAAAGCCGCCTCGATTCCGGTCCCGGAGAACCCGCCCCTCAAAGATCCGAAGGATTTTCGGCTGCTCGGCAAACGCACGCACCGTCTCGATACGCCGTCGAAGGTGAACGGCACGGCGCAATTCGGCATCGACGTCCGCGTACCGCGAATGCTCATCGCCAGCGTCGAGCGCTCACCTGTGTTCGGCGGCAGGGTAAAGAGCTTCGACGCGACGCGCACCAAGGCGATGCCGGGCGTGCGGCACGTGGTGCAGCTCGAGAGCACGCCGTGGACGGGGACCGGGGCCTGGGGAGTCGGCACCGAGAGCGGCGTCGCGGTCGTCGCCGATACGTACTGGCAAGCGGTGGAAGGCCGGCGCGCCCTGCAGATCACCTGGGACGAAGGCGCCAACGCCACGCTCGGCGATATCCCAGGGAAGCTCGCGTCACTCGCAAACCAGGCGGGGGTCAGCGCGCGCAAGGACGGTGACGCCGCCGCGGCGCTGGCTGGCGCGGCGAAGCAGATCGACGCAGTCTACACCGTTCCTTTCCTCCATCACGCGACGATGGAGCCGATGAACTGCACGGCCCACGTGCGCGCCGATGGCTGTGATGTGTGGGCGCCGACGCAGAACCAGACGCGGGCGCAGCAGGTCGCCGCGGAGGCGGCGGGCTTGCCCATCGACAAAGTCCGCATCCACACGACCCTGCTGGGCGGCGGATTCGGCCGGCGGCTCGAGTCCGACTTCGTGGCCGAAGCGGTGCGGATCTCACGAGCGGTGAAAGCACCGACAAAAGTCATTTGGTCGCGCGAAGACGACACGAAACACGGCTTCTATCGGCCGGCGACCTACAACCGACTCGTCGCCGGGCTCGACGCGCAGAACAAGCCGCTCGCGTGGACGCATCACATCGTCGCGCCACCCATTCTCCTCAAGTACGGGCCGCTCCAGAACGGCATCGATCGCACTCTGATCGATGGGGCCGCGGACATGCCGTACGGTATTTCGAACGTATTCGTGGATCAGGTCGCGGCCGACTTGCCGGTGCCGCTCGGATTCTGGCGCTCGGTCGGTGCATCACAGAACGCGTTTGTCGTCGAGTGCTTCATGGACGAAGTCGCCGCTGCCGCTGGCCGCGATCCTTACGAGTTTCGGCGCGAGCTGCTCCAGGCCAAGCCGCGCCATCTCCGCACGCTCGAGCTGGCCGCGACCAAGGCCGGCTGGGGCACGCCATTGCCACCGGGTCGCGGCCGCGGGATTGCGATTGCCGAATGGGAGCCCACGACTTGCGCCGAGGTCGCCGAAGTTTCGGTGGCGTCGGACGGGACGGTACGCGTGCATCGCGTAGTGTGTGCCGTGGACTGCGGCCAGGTCGTGAACCCCGATACGCTCGAAGCGCAGATGCAGGGCGGCGTCGTGTTCGGGTTGTCTGCGGCGTTGTATGGCGAGATCACGATCGCAAACGGCCGTGTGAAGCAAGGCAACTTCACCGACTATCCCGTGCTTCGGATCCCCGAGATGCCGGTGGTCGAGGTCTACACGGTGCCGAGCACGGACGCGCTCGGGGGGATCGGCGAGCCTTCAGTCCCGCCCACCGCCCCAGCGGTGTGCAACGCGATCTTTGCGGCGACGGGCAGGCGGATTCGGAGTTTGCCGATTGGAAAGGTGAGCGCGTAAGGACGCGCAGGGGCGCAGCATGCTGCGCCCCTACCTTCTCGCGCCCGAAGCTCAGCTAGCTACCGCAGCGACGCGAGCAATCCGGCGTGATCGGACGGCCAGATCGGGTACGCGGGACCCACCACTCGATCCGCTGGCACGTTTCCAAAACGATCGACGCTGCCCTGGACGTTGTCGCCGAACCCCCGCGTCCAGATGTAATCGATGCGTTGATCGAACTGCGCCACCGGATCCGACAGGTCCGCCACGTGGCAGCACGTCAGGCCCTCCGCACCGGGTCGCAGCGAGACCCAGGAGTCGGTGAACCCCGATCCCGCCAGGATCTGATACATCGGCGAGCCCGGTGTGTCATTCAGATCGCCCATCAGCACGAGGGGTGTGCTCGATCCCAGCGTCGCGACCATCTCGCCGACCTGAGCGGCGCGAAGCTGCTTCAGCAGCGGGTCGGACGTCCCCGCTTCGGTGTGGGCGCTGGCAAATGTGTAAGGCTGGCCGTCGATCGTGGTGCGAGCCCACACCCAACCGCGAATCAATGAGATCGGCGTGCCGGGGACTGGGCCGATGTTCGCGGCAAAGTTTTGTCCACTGGCGGCATCGACCGTGACGCGATCGCCGTCGACGAGCAGGGCGTCATGATCCACCAAATTCACCAAGCCTCCAAGGAGGCTGGCGTTGACGTCGGTGACGATCGCGGCGACCTGATAGTGCAACCCACGACGCGCGAGCGCATCCTGCAGGATCTCGAGAAAATGCTGGTGCACGGCGAGCGGCACGCCGAGTGGCTGCAAGTCGATGTCAATGTCCGAAACCTCCTGCAGGCCTACGGCGTGCGGCCGCGCGCGCGCGATCTCATCCGCAATGGCCTCCGCGCGCGCCGGATACGCAGTCTTGCCGACCGTCTCGATCGCGGCCATCAGCGCCGCGAAGTCGTCGTTGGGATCCGGCGTTATGAGGGCCTGAATCACCAGATCCACATTCGCGCCGATGTAGAGGTTCTGCGTCATCACCGTGATGGTGCGGGCACTCGGCGGCGGTGACGTGATGTTGAACGCGGGCGAGGGGGGAGGCGCGAGAGGGTTGCGATCACTGCAGGCGACCGCGAGTGCGATGGCGGGCAGCACGAGCAGGAAACGACGCATAATAGACTCCGGGTTGAGGGCCGGTACGTTCGGACGTACCAGCATTGCCGCAGCTCGTCAAGCGTGCGTCAAGACTCCCCGCGCGTGCTCACGGATTGGCCCAATCCGGCCGAGAGCCAGCCGCGTATTCAAACGTGACGCGAGAGTGAGTGTACTGACGGTTGCCGATCTCCTGGCGCGCGGCCAACTTCGCAGCAATGCCCGCTCTGCTCCCGCGGGACAACAATGGCGGATCGCGATGACGCCTGATCACGCACTTGTGCGGCGGATGGCCGCGGGCGACGAACACGCCCTGGGCGAGCTGTACGAACGCCACGGACGGGCGGCGTACGCGCTGGCGTGCGCTATCGTGGGAGAGCGCGCCGACGCCGACGAAGTGCTGGTGGACGTGTTCCAGCAGGCGTGGCGCTCCGCGGCGCAGTTCGAGCCGGCCCGCGGCAGCGTGGGAAGCTGGCTGATCACCATTGCCCGAACGCGAGCCCTCGATCTGGTCCGCGCCCGCGGGCGCCGGTCGCGGGCACTCACGAAGGCCGCGCTACTATCGGAGAGCGGCGTCGCGAGCCCCGTCGCGTCCGACAACGCGCCGGACCGCGGCGCCGAACAAGCCGAGGCGCGTCGCCTTGTCATGCGCGCCCTGACTGACTTGCCTACACCGCAGCGGCGCGCCATCGAGCTGGCATACTTCGGCGGCTTGTCGCAAAGCGAAATTGCTGCAGAGCTCAGCGAGCCGCTCGGCACCGTGAAGACACGCATCCGCGACGGCATGGCGAAGCTGCGTACGCTGTTGGCCGGAGAGGGCACATGACCGAGCACGAGTGGCTGGCGCTCGCGGCTCCGTACGCGTTGGATGCGTTGGACGGAGAGGAGCGGGCTGCCTTCGAGGCTCATGTGGTGGGATGCGTCCTCTGTCAGGCCGAGGTTGCGTCGTTCCGCGACGTAGCGGCGCGGCTTGCCGCCGCCGCACCCGATGCGTCGCCTGCTCCCTCGCTGCGACGCCGTGTGCTCGCCGTCGCGCGACGCCCACGGCAACTGGCTTGGCTCGCGGCGGCCGCGTGCCTGGTGCTGGCCCTAGGCGCCGCGTACGGCTATTGGCGCGAGCGCGCCGATCGACGGGCCTTGGAGCAGACCGTGGCGCTGACGCGGGACTCGCTCGCCGCGCGTGATTCGCTGCTCGCCGCTGTGCTCGCTCCGAATGTGGGGACGGCGAACCTCGCCGCGACGGGTAAGCCGCCGACGGCACGCCTGTTCTGGAATTCCGCCCATCGCCGCGTCGTCCTCGCAGTGTTCGATCTGCCGCCCGCGCCCGCCGGACGCACCTACCAACTCTGGGCCATTGCCACGGGCAAGGCGCCCGTCAGCCTCGGCGTGTTCAACCCCGGGCCTACTGGGCGCCTCACGACGGCGATGTCCGTACCCGCTGACTTCATCTTCCAGGTAACCGCCGTGACCGAAGAACCGGCAGGCGGCTCGCCGCAGCCTACGCAGACGCCCTTCCTGATCGGCGAGGTGCGGCGATCCGAATAACGCGCTTCCAATCCGACCGAGCACGACGGGCGTAGAGACGATGTCACTCTACGCCCGTTCCCGTTTTCAGGAGGAATACTCCATGTTCCGTCTCAGTCCCCGTCGCGTGACGCTCCTGCTCGCCAGCGTCATCACGCTCGGCGTCGCGGGCTGGCTCGCCGCGTCGGACCACCGCGACAGCGCGTTGCTCACCGCCGACCGGGCCGCCGACATCGCTGATTTGTATACGTTCCGCAGCCCCACCAACCCCGACAACGTCGTTCTTGTAATGACCGTCTCCGGTCTGATTCCCCCGCCGGAAGCCGGCACCACGTTTTTCGACCCCGGCGTCCTGTACCAATGGAAGATCGATAACAATGGGGACGCGGTGGAGGATCTGGTCATTCAGGCGTTCGTCACCGGGTCGGGTGCCAACCAGGTCATGCATTTCCGCGGCCCGGCCGCCCCGATCGTGAAGGGTGCGGAGGCACGCGTGCTGCCGGGTCCCGAAACCGCCACCGTCCGCGTCAGCCACGACGCGACGCCCATCGTCGTGTCGCGAGGCGGGATGACGGTGTTCGCAGGTGTGCGCGACGATCCCTTCTTCTTCGACCTGACGCGCTTCAAGGAAATTATCGTCGGTCACGAGACGAGCTTCCGCAATCCCGGCGTGGATGCGTTCGCGGGCACCGGTGTGCTGGCATTCGTCGTCGAGCTGCCGAGCGCCATGCTTGGCGGCTCGCAAATCGGCATCTGGGGCACGACCAGCCGGCCGATGTAAATCGGCTTGGCCAACCAAGGAGAGCAAACAATGCGCTTCAACGGAACGAATCTGCGGCGGCTGTCGTGCCTCGCGTTTGCGGCACTGCTCGCCGCGTCCTGTCAGAACCCGACGGAACTCGGATCAGGGGAAGCCAGCGTGCTGCTGAACGCGACGCTGATGCAAGAGGATCGCTTCGGCCTCCCGGCGATTGCGACGGTGTTCATTCCGACCGCAGAGAGAGACGCGTACAACCAAGGGACGCCGGCGACTGATCGCGCCAACTATACAGACGAAGTTGTCGCGAGGCTCACGGCGTTCGGACATCCAGACCCCGCCGCTCTCGCTGCGGCGTTGTTGCCGGACGTGCAGCCAATCAACACGTCACTGCCGACCGCGTTCCTGAACGGCCGGCGGCTCCAGGACGACGTGATCACTGCGGAGCTCGGTCTGATCTTCGGGTCGAATGCCGCGTTGAACGACGATCACGTGGATGCCAACGATCAGCCGTTCCTGGCGACGTTCCCTTACCTCGCACCGCTCACGCCATGAAGCGCGTTTACTACGTAGGCGTCGCCGCCGCGCTGGCGCTCGGGGTCGCAGTCGCGATCTCCAGTGTCGCGCGCGGTGGCGATCCCGTGGGCACCGCTGCTGACACGGCGATCGTGTCGCGCAGCATCGACTTCTTCGAGGGTCGGCTCGCCTATGATCCCGGGAATCCGATGATCGGCGGGCAGCTCGTCGCCCGATATCTGATGCGCTTTCAGGTGGGGGCGAATCTGGCCGACGTGCGGCGGGCGGAGACCGTGGCTCGCGAGATCCTGCCGCTGACGTCGGATACGGCGGGCGGGCTCACGCGACTCGGGATGATCTATTTGACCCAGCATCAGTTTGGTGCCGCCTACGATGCGGCGCGCCGGGCGCTGCGGTGGAATCCCAGCAACCAGGCGGCGCTCGGACTCTGGTTCGACGCGGCCATGGCGATGGGCCGTTACGGGGAAGCGGACTCCGCACTGGGACTACTCAAACCCGGCCGCCTACCCCACCAGCTTCGCACGGCCCACTACCTCACGGCAGTCGGCCGGATCGACGCGGCGTACTACGCGATGGACCGCGCCTGTCGCGAGCTCGAGCGTGCGTCGGCACCACCCCAGGTCGCCGCGTGGTGCGGCACGGAGCTGGCCAAGCTGGTGCGTCAACGGGAGGGACCGGCTGCAGCGCGAGCGCTGCTCGAACGCGCTCTCAGTCTGCAACCCGGCTACCGCGGGGCGATCGAAGGACTCGCGGACCTCGCGTACGCGCGCGGTGATTGGCAGGAGGCAATAAAGGACTACTCCCGTATCGTAGCGGATGCGCACCCCGATCTCTACCTGCGTATCGCCGAGGTGTCGCGAGAGCTAGGAGATGCGCCGCGTGCGACGCTGGCAGAGCAGGAGTTCCTGCGCGTGGCGCTGGCGCCGGGGGCCGAGCCGCTATACGCGCACCCACTCGCGCTTTTCTACGCGGAGCAGCTCGTCACGCGCGACTCGGCCGTCGCGGTCGCGCGCCGCGACGTGGCGCGGCGGCCGGCTGTGGACAGCTGGGATGTGCTCAGTTGGGCGCTGTTCCGGCGAGGCTGGCTGGACGCTGCACTCGCGGCGTCTGATCACGCCGTTGAGTGGGGCGCCCCGAGTCCATCGATGGAGTATCATCGCGCGCGCATTCTCGAGGCGTTGCGCCGCGACGCGGAGGCCGGACCGCTCTTGCAGCGGGCGTTGGCACGTCCGGATCTGCTCGACTTTCAGATACAGAGCGAGCTGCGCCGCGCCAAGAATTCACAGGCGGGGAACGAACTAGCGAGCGAGTCCAGTCCGGGGATTGATGGCGCGCACGCCCCGCAGGATCATGCGCCGGAAGTGAATGCTGTGGATCTTCGTCCAGTAGCCTTCCAAATCCCGGGAGCGGAGCGCGATTGCCCCGCGACGCGTGACGCCGGGCGGCGGGGGCACGAACGCCGCGAGCCGAGCGCTAGGATGTTGCGCATCGCGCGCGCGCGACCCTTCTCGAAATCGAACGCGATGAGGGCTCGGACGAGCGGGGGCGGCGCGTCCTCGACATAGGGAATGCCCGGCCCCAGCGAGGGCCGCATTTGCATCAGCGCGCCGAGCGGCACGCGCGACGACCGCAGCGCGGTGTGAAACTCCACTTCTCCAGCGGTGACGTGCAGCACACCCTTGCCCAGTGAATCCGTCGCCAACGTGTAGGCGCAACCGAGATCGATTGCGGTCCCGGCGGGGGTCTCGACGAAGAAGAGGCGTGGCACGGCATCGACCTTTGCAGCGATGGCTCCGCGGGCCAGGCCGAGGCGATGCTCGTCGGCCTTGGCAACAACGAGCTGTATGCGCGTGTCGGGCTGGACCTCGACCTGGCCGATCCGGCCGACGGCCACGAGCGCGCGCGACGAGTCATCCGTCTGCAGCCAGTCGCCCACCCGGAGCCGGCCGGACGCGGCGAGCCGCTTCGTCCCGATGAGCGGGCGCCCCGCCAGCGCGGTGACGTCCCAGGCCGTTGGCTTGATCGTGCGTCCGACCATCAGGAGCACAAACGCCGCCGCGGCCGCCAGCGGAACCCAGTACCAGCGTCGCCACGAGCGCGCGTTGATCTGCGTCGAGATCTCGGGCCACAGGTCGCGCGGCGGCTCGATGCTCTTCGGCAGCTTATTAACGGCGTCCAGCAACTCCCGTTCGTTCATCGCTCCAACTTCTCCCGTAGCAGGCGGCGCGCCCGAAACAGCTGCGCCTTCGATGTCCCCGCCGCAATCCCGACGAGCTCGGCGATCTCGCCATGCCCGTAGCCCTCAATGTCATACAGCACGAACACCTCTCGTGCTCCATCGGGCAGCTCGGCGATCGCGCGCTCGAGGTCGATACTCAAGCCCTCGGTCGAGTTCTGTAGGGGCGCGGCATGCTGCGCCCCTACAACATTGTCCGGATCGTCGGCCGGCATCACGCGACGCTCCCGCCGCCCCGTCGTGCGCCGCTCATTCAGGACCACGTTGACGGCAAGTCGATGCAGCCAGGAGCTGAACGCGCTCTCGCCCCGAAACGAGCGCAGCTTGTCCCACAGCCGCACGAAGACATCCTGTGTGCGCTCCTCGGCATCTCTGGGCTCACCGGTGAGGCGGAGACAGAGCGCGTAGACACGGCCGGCGTGTTGGCGATAAAGGTCTCGGAACGCCGCCTGGTCGCCAGCCTGCGCACGGACGATGAGATCGTCCGGGAGCGGGGGCGGCGGGGGCGGCACAGAACTAAGACGCCGTCGGGGGCCGCGGCGTTTGGAGCGCGATCATGGCAGGCGGATCCGCGTGAGGTCGCGCAGCCGCTGCTCGAGCTGCTTCTGCAGCTCGTCCAGGCGCGCGCGCTGCTGGGCGACCTGTGCCTGCGCCTGATTCTGGACTTGTGTGACACGCGCCCGCACGGGGCCGACCTTGGCGTTGACGAGCGCATCCACGCGATCGCGCATCTGCTTCTCAGCGGCCGCCACCTGCTCGCCGAGGACCGCGCGCAGCCGCGCCGCGATCGCCTGATCGAGATTCGAGCGCACCGCGAGATCGGGATGGTGCAAGGCGCCGGACAGCCGGGCCTCCACGTCGAGGTTCGGAATGCCCGAGACAGCGCGCCAAATCAGATCACCGATCGTGCTGTTCGCGAATCCGGAATCCCGCGTCCACCGCACGTTGCTCGAGCGAATTGCGAAGCGGGCGTGAATCGTGTCGCCGTTGAGATTGAAGCCGAGCTGGGTCGTGGCGGCGCCCGGATCGAGCCGCAGCGGCACGCCCGGAACCTGGAATGCCGGGAACCGGACACCGCCGACCGTCGCCCCCGCCGTATCGACGGGGACGCTACGCAGATGATTGAGCATCAGGCCGGCACCCACCTGTGGACCCGTCGCCGTGGCGACCGTGGGCCGGCCATAGAGCGCGGGGTCGCTCGTCAGACCTGACAGGCGCCCCGCGTAGCGCTGCGGTTGCTCCGCCGACGGGTGCAGCAGGAACGACAACTCGGCGCTGCGCACCAGGAAGGCGGGGAGATCGCGCTCTTTGGGAAAGCGCACGTCTTCGCCAGCGCGCCGCACGCGCTGGGGACCGGTGGTCGCGCGTGGCAGCAGGCCCGGGGGCATGTATCGCCGCGCCAGCTGCATGTAGTAAAGCACGCTCTCGAACGGTCTGATGGCGCCCGGCGCGAACAGCGCCGCCCCGACTGCCGGCGCATCGAGGCTCGGCAGCTTGAGCAAGCTGCGCGCGAACCCGTAGTCACGCTGCCGCGCACTGTCGAGACCCGCGAGCCCTGATTTGAGGCTGGCCACGCCCTTGGTGACGTTGCGATCGAGTGTCGTCACGCGATCGCGCGCGCGCTTGAGCCGATCGATCGCCTGGCGCCCCTCGTTGAGTGTGGACAGATCGGTGGCGCGCGCACGCCGCAGCTTCTCGAGTGTGGCCTGAGCAGAATCGAGCGTCGGGCCGAGGCGCAGGGTGTCGAACGCCGCTTTCCAGGCACGCTGGCTCGAATCGGCACGCGCGCCCAGCGCGTCCGCCGCGGGGATCGTCGAGAGCCGGCGTGGATCGAGCGAATCCATGCTGATCTTGCCGGTGGCGAGCTGCAGCGCCGGCACCTGAAATTGACTCGCCCACTCGTGCGTTTCGGCAAGGACGCGGCCCGCAATTCCAACACCCGACTTAGCCGCTACCCGACCGTCCGTCTCGCGCGGTGTGCCAAACCGCAGGCCGTTCGCGGCGATGCGGTTGATGATGAGTTTCTTTTCAGTGAGCGGCACCACGTCGACGTCCGCGACCAGCTCGTCCGCCTGCAGCAGGTTGCGGAGCGCCTCGTGCGGGCTCGCGACGGTGAGCCCGCGGATCAGGACTTTGCCGTGGGCCAGATCGAGATGCAGGTCCTGAATTTCGACCTTGGCGCCGATCACCTGAGTTCCGACTTTCTGGGTCTCGCGCCGCGCGATCGTGTCGGCGAACAGCCACCAAAGCACCGCCGCGATCACGAACAGAATGAGCAGCGGTCCGAGTGCACGCCAGCGGAAAACCTTGAAACGGGGACTGGGGGCTGGGGCCTGGGGCCTGGAGGCGGTCATGGGCGGAACAGCTTGTAGACGTTGTAGACCTTGGACGCCGTGACCGCGCGATACCACTGCGACTGCCGCACGCGCGCTCCGATCGTGGCGCGATAGCGCGTCACGCCCAGGCGGGCCGCCAAGTACAGCGGCAGCGC
>WNGH01007881.1_pt1 | contig 12505 bp, 17 predicted proteins | sample 5400631 | NCBI WGS metagenome assembly WNGH01 (sample SAMN13153373, study PRJNA577476) | soil metagenome | isolation source: 115 cm soil or saprolite under Garry oak tree replicate 1 | place: USA:California | collected 2016-06-15
ATCGTCGCCACGTCCTCGGCGGCAATCAGCGAGCCGTCCAGGACGTAGGGCTCCTGAAGCAGCTCGCCGAGGACCACGCGCGAAAGCTGGTACAGCGAAACCCGCTCTAGCCGGATATCGACATCACTTGCCGAGGCTGTTAGCGATGCCAGCGCGATTAACGCTGCCGCTAAAACCTGTCGCAGCTCGACCATCCACGCTCACCTTTACGTCAAGACCATCGATTCGATAATCAGGCGGGTCGAACATGAATCTGTACCGACCCTCCTGCTCCACTACGAAAAGCTGTTTGCCCTCCCTCGTAACGACCCCCACGGAGCGCCATTCCGAAATAACGGGCACCGGCTTTAACGCGGTGCTCTGCGGCGGCGAAGTCCCGCCCTTATCCTGGCTGGCTGTCGCCGCCGGCTTCGGGGGTTTTCCAACTGTCAGAAACCGGAACACGCCCCAAATACCGAGCGCCACGATCACCAAGGCGCAAGGAACAGCGACGAGGAAGAAGGGCGATTTCCATATGTTGAATCGCTTGTCTACTTCCCTTTCGTCGCCGCCCTTGCCCGCGTAGCTCGAATAGAACGGAAAAAAACGCGCGTTGTACTTCCGCGCGAGCATCCGCACCCGCGCATTGCCGGAAACCTTGTAACCGTTGAACATCTCTACGGAGTAGCGCGTCTTGCTGCCGAACGCCTTATACTTCTCCATGCGGAAGTGCTTCTCGATCACGACAAGCACCTTCCGGTCGATGTCCTGGATCGACTGCGAGATCAGCACCACGTCGCAGGAGACGCCCTTCGCGTCCACGTACTGGCGATGCATCCGGAAGAATTCGAACATCGCCTTATTGATCGGCATGCCCTTCCCGAACCATCGCCAACACTCGTCAAGCACCACGAGATCACCGGGCCTCACGACGGCGCCCGGATTCGTCTCCGTGTAGAAGAATTCGGGCTTGCCCGGATCTTCCACATCGACCAGGTGGAGCTCGCCAATCCCTGATTCCAGTACGCCGCATTCGACCATCAGATACGCCTTCATCTCATCGAAGTGAAGGCCTCGAATGTTCGACACGACGCGGCGCCCTTCGCGAAGCGCGGGCAGTACGACCTCAGTTACGACTTCGTAGGTCTTGCCGCTGCCGGGCTCGCCAACGTAGGCCATGACGGCCATGGCTTAGCCGATCACCGGCAAGCGCCGGATAAGGAACCGCACGATCGAGGCCGATATGCACAGCGGCAGGCCGACATCGATCCGGAAAAAGTAGAAGAAGAAGTAGATCGAGTCGGGCACCGCTGCGAAGAGCGAAGTGAGGCCGCTTGTGCTGATGTACGGCGTGACCAGGCCTACCGCGATCGGCACAAGGAGCACGAGTAGCGCGTAGACCGCGGCGATCACCAGAAACTTGACCACCACCTCCCGGATCAGCCAGCCCGCGACAATGAACAGGATCTGTTGCATGGCCTAGGCGCCCAGAACGATAAAGAGTGCAATCAGCGCGAAGACCAGCAGGCAGATCGTCGATACGACCGCCCGCTGGTTTTCGATCAGCCCGCAATGTGAGTCGATCGTGTAGCTGTGGCTCCAGATCGTGAAGGACCACGTCGGGCAAGCAACTGACCTGGCCGGCATCGTCCAGCCCTTCAGCGGATCGAACGTACTCGGGAAGAAGACGCCCTCGATCTCGCCCTGGGTCCGCGGCGTCGGGTCGAGAGGCGTTACGCCGTCCGTTGTGAGCTGCGTCTTGATATCGGCGAGCTTCAAATTGATCTGACTCAGCTGTACATTCCCCGCCGCCACCGTCGCATCGCGCGCATAGTCGTCGGGAAACTGCGGCGATTGTCCTGTGGGACTCTGCGAGAAAGCGTCGTCGCCCGTGGCGGTAGTCGTGGACTGCGACGAGCTCTTGATCTGCGACGAGCCACTTGACGCAGGATCGCCCGTTTTCACAGTATCGATCTGCGTGTTCCCGCTCGTCGTCGGCGTCCATTGACTGATACTCACCGTGTTGTCGGCATTGACCTTGACCTGGATACGCTGTCCGCCCTGGGTGACGGTAAGCGTCTTGCCATCCGTCGACAGCATTCCGGCCGGAGGGCCGTCGCAGTCGGGATCTCGGCTGTCGTACGTCATCACGCCGCCCGAAATCTTCAGCCCGCAGCGATTGTTCGCCGGATAGCGAACCGCCGTGGCGTTGCTCAGCGTGCATGTGCCGTTCGACAACGAGTAGCCCGAAGGGCACCCTGTGTTATAGCCCTCGGTAACATCCACGCCACCGGAATGAACGACACAGTTGGGGCTAAAAGCGCTCGGCCCGGTTGTGTTGTCCTGGAAGCCTCCAATGCCGCGAACGTAGACATAGAACGCCTGACACGCGTCCTGCTTCGTCGCATAGGACGGCGCAGGGCTATACGAAAAATTGGGCGCGTTCACGCTGAATAGAGGCGCACCGCCGTTCGCCCACCTCGGCGGGCGCGTTGGGATTCACGCGAACATGCATGAACTCGTTGCCATTCGTGTCAAAGAGGCCAACCGAGTACAGAAGCGCTCCGACGCCGCCCGCAATCGCGGCCCACGTCGATAGCGCCAGGCCTGCGACGGTTGTCACCACCGGAGGCGCGAGTAACAAGGGCACCGGAACGAACGCAATCGCGGACTTCGCAACAGCGAGCACGGCGACCATTGCGAACACGAATATCTTCTTCATCGAATCTCCCGAATTACCATCCACGCCACGACGAGCGCCCAATAGCAGGCGAACACGTCGAGCAATTGCTGCTGCGTCAGAATTTCCATGACCTCTCCCGAAAAAGAAACGGCCCCGGAGCTTGTGGCCCCGGAGCCGAGTACTACGCGCTGCGGCTTCTCTTCACCATCCGCCACACGATCGTGATTCCGGCCACTACGACCGAAACCCCGACCAGCACGGCAGCGACGGAGAAGATCGCCGTCGTGGCATCGGTGAAGCTCACCGCGGCCACGAGCGGGTCGAACGGCGACACGGCGAGCGCCACAGGCGCCACGCCAAGCATCGTCAGACCCGCCAGGAGGACTGCACCGGCTTTACGGAGCCAACGCATACCTACCTCCTTTGCTCATCCCCCGGCACGTCCGGGGTAAACGCCCTGCCTCACAGCAGGTTTCTCAAGCTCTGCCGGACGAACCGCAGGAATATCCCGAGCGGCAACACCCCGACAAAGTAAAAAGTGAGAGTGCTCACGAGCACGCCGAAAAAGAATCCCGCGAACTCTTCCGCATCGAGCGTGTTCGACGGCGCCGCCAGCGTTTGCCAGGGCTGCGAACAGGTTGTCGCGTAAACGGTGTTGCCGTTCTGCGGCGTGGCGATGTCGGCCACGGTGCCGGCGCAAAAAACGATCACATTGGCCATGACGGCGATCTCACGGCGATGCCCCAGCCAGGCGCGCTTCGGCACTCCAGTAGCCTCGAAGGCGCTTGACGTAACACGCCGTCGCGGCGCAACTCCATCCCTTCCGCGAGAACAGCCCCGCCGTGGCAGCGCCGACTGACACCACCAACAACGCCACCACGGAGAGAACCGCACGCATCAGGCGACCTTCTTGCTGCCCGCCGCCGCACTCAGGGGCCGCACGTCGATGATTTCCTGCGACGACGCGCCCCGCCCATCCGTCACGTCCTCGACCAGCATTTCCGCGACGAACGGGAATTCCAGGTGCTTGATCTTCTCGGCGTTCGCGGCCTTGCCCCACTTGTACGGCTGCGACGCGTAGCCCCGCGAGCTTTCGCCCTTGAGCTTCGCTTCAACGAAAATCGTGCAGCCGTCGATCTCCTGGCCGTCGATATTTCCCTTGAACGCCTTCATGCCCGTCACTTTTCCTTGCTTCGAACTTTGCATAACAGCTCCTAATCGCGCATTGCGGCACTACTCCGGCGAGCGCGTTTCGCCGGGGCCGAATTCCTAGGCGTACTTCTGCCGATACCAATCCGGAGCCACGAGCGCCATCGGCTCAAGCTCCACGACCTTCATGGGAAACGCTTTCGCCACGCACGGAACCGCGATGTCCAACCCGTAGCGGCGCAGAAAGCACCGATGCCGCGAGAACGTGCTGCGCGTCATCGAATCGCGCAGACAAACACCATCGCGCCAGTCTTTCGCCGTCGCACGGTACGGTTTCGGAATGTCGTTGTAGCTGTCCACATTCACGCGCTCGACCAGCACCTTGTTTCGTTCCTCGCGGAACAGATGCGCAACTTTTCCCATAGTCACCTCGCCCAAGTAGCGGCAATGCCGCTGCCTCAGAAACCGGGTCTTGAATTTCGCTTCGAGGCGGATGACGCCTAGCGATTTGACGAACTCGAAAACCTCCGACACCAGGCCGCCGCGCTTCTGGTGCCGCGCCATTTCCGCCGCCTTGTCGTACGCAATCATGTTTGCGTACTTGGAGCCGTAGCCCCACATCACGGACTGGCCATCCGGCGACACGCCGACCTTGACGCGGCCCTTTTGCTTGCCCGAGAGATAGCGCAGGAACAGCGCCGCGTTTTCCGGACTCCAAAGGCAGAGGTTTTGCGTCACGTCCACGCGTGTGACGACCGCGCCTGTCCACTCCGGACGCCCTGATCCGTACACGAAGCACAGCTCGCCGCGCGTGAAGGGCGGAATGCTGAACAGGTTCACCAGCTCGTTCGCGCGCCTGACCGTTTCCTCGAAGTCGTACCCGAAAACGTTGTCGGCACGGTTGAACCGTCCGATGTTTCCTGAAAGCTCGACGCGAAAGCCATCGCTCCGCAGGCGGATCTTCGTGTCGTGGGAACCTTCGACCTCCAAAACCTGATCCGTGGTCCACTCGACGATCCCGTCGGAGTCCACGGCCCACACCCGCCCGTTATTCACGACCGGAACCCCGCCGCCGGTATGCTCCTGGCGGAGCGTCACCCAATCGCAGAAGACCGAGCTATCCACGGCGTTCTGCCTCACCTTTGGGATTTCCTTTACGTGTTACTGGCACGTAAAGGTTTCCGGAGGCCCGGGGGCGGGAAAACGCTGGCGCGTTTTCGCCGCCATCCGGGCCGTCGACGCCCTGCCGGTCAGTGCTCACCGATCCGGTCCCGCAAAGCGAAGCGCAGCCAGCGACGGGACACCACGAAAAGCAAAACTCAAACGAGGGCAGAGCGTTCATGCGGCGGCCTTGCGGCTCGCTTCAATCTGCCGCTGTACCCACTCCTGGACTTCGGCCTCGACCCATCCCACCGCGCGCGCTCCCAAGCTCACGGGCTTGGGGAACGTACCTTGCGAGACGCGGAGGTAGATCGTGCTGCGCGACAGGCCCGTGCGGGCTTTGACGGCCAGAAGTCTCAGAATCGTGTGCGTCATCTCCGAACCTCTCTAAGCAGTGAGGGACTTGACGAGACGCAATCTATTTGGGCGATTTGGGCGATGAAACGCCCGAGCACGGCGCACCGCCGCCAGGGTGTTGCCGGACAAATCAACTGCTTAGGAGTTACGCGGAGCGGCGCGCTGGCGCTGATGCCGCGCCGCTACCGCCAGGAATGGCAACGAAAAACAGCGTCTTAAGGACTCGGCGACCTGGGCGGAAGTTTTCCGCCCAACTTTTTCCGTTGGCTTTCGCCTTCAGCCGTTCGTACTACACGAAGCTGTCCCGTTCAGCTTTCTCGCGTAAGCCAACGCATTTCGCACATCACAGAAGCTTCGACCAAATCTGATCAGCAGCACCCGTCACTTCGCCCATCTGTGCAGCAGACACATCCGTAAACCTGGGTAACGTGGCAACCGCTTGACAAAGAATACTCACGGCGACGGTTAGCGTGCTAGCGGTCATCTCGGACGACGCATCGTGGTGATACCGCAACTCGAACTTTCCGGCGTGCCGCGCAATCAGCGTCGTAAGCTGATTGTGCGCGAAGGCGCAAAACACACGATACGCGACGTAGTTTTGCAGTATGCCCGCTTGCCGAAATTTCTCCATCGCGCTTTTCGGGCGAAACCCTTCCGCGCCAAGCTTCGCACGGAGAGGTTCGGCCTTACTCTTCCAGTCCGTCAGGGTAGCAATTGCTTCCTTGTCGTCCTGCATCGCGGGATCAGCCGCATACTCTGTAAAAAGGTTCACATCGTTGCGAGCATTCTCGAACCTCATCTGCGTGACGTATCGTGCGTCCTTAACCAAGTTGAGCAGGTCTGCCAGTCCTTCGAGCATTGATCGAACGAGAATCGGGGCATGAGAGGAAAATCCCGCTTCAATAAGGCACACCGTGGCAGCGAACTGTTCGGAAATTGTCAGGCAGAGGGTCGCCGAGACCCGAGCTTCCCCTGAGTCTTGAACCTTACAGGACAAAAGAGGCCCATCGAATAACCGTTTGACCTCATGCGCCGCTGCAAGCATTCGCCCTACGTCACGCATAGGTGCCTTCATTTCTTCATACGCTTGCGAATGGTCTCGGCATCGCGGCCATTCGCGATTTCGGTCTTCGCGATTTGCTGCGAGTACCAGACATCGGACATATTCCCGCGCTTGCGTTTCAACTCGCGGTACGCCTTCTGCCAAGATTGGTAAACCTGTTGCGTGTCCAGCTTCCGCGATTCACGCCGCGCGATGGAAGGCGCATAACGGTGCGCGCCCGGCTGCCCGCCTGGCTGATCCACCAGCCTGCGCAATTCATCCCGGTCAATCGACAGCACGCCGCCGTCGAACGTAACTATCTCTGCCACAGCAACAGTATGGCCCGAGACTGTTAGCGTCACGCCATCTTCAAGCGCAAGGTTTACCTCGCCCTTGTGCTCTTTGCCTCTAATCTGCCCGAGCTTCCAGCGTTTCCCTGATGCGCCATCCTCCTGCGACGGTTTCGTAAATCCCAACAGGCCGGCTACCGCCTGGGCGACCGAGCCGCCCGTGATTTTCCATTGCGTCAGTCTGCTCAACTCCACGGGGATGCGGCCAAAATCTTCCGGCTTGTCGCACGATATGAAAGCCCGTGCCTTCCGGTTGCTCTCAGCGGGCAGGGAGTGAACCGGCATGAAGCAGTATCGCTCGCATCCCTTGCACTCTATGGATTGCGCCGGCTGTGCCCGCTTCAATAGTCCCGCTTTGGTGAGCTTATCGAGCGCGCCGCCGGGCCAGTCTGCGGCTTCGTCTGTCCCGAAGATTTCTTCCGCTGACTCGGCCCGGCCAAGCCGGTCGAGGATCTGTTCCAGCAGATCGCTTTCCGTCATGGCGCGGCGCTAGCTTCTTTGGCTGCTTCCCTCGGTTCGATTCCCGAATCGGCCAGCATCTTGCGGATGATGAGGTCGCGCCGATCATGCTTGAGAGAGCAGGAGTTCGGATAGTTGATGTAGAAGCTGCGCGTGCTCGCCCTTCTCGATCCGGGATTTGGAGCAAACGTCACCGTGACGACCACCTGAGTAATTGCCACTTGCGCAAGCGGTATGCCCTTTGCGACCTTGTCCAACAGATCGAAAACCGCTTGCTTGTTCTTAGAAGGATCGGCTTCCAGGACGATCCGCTCACTCGTGCCGTGGATCTTGAGCCGGAGCGCCTTCACCGCTACATCGGCAATCCCCGCTTCCGCGTCATAGACGAACTGAAACTCGCGCGACCGAACCGGGTTGAGGTTATAGACACGCTCGTCCTTTTCGTCCGGCCCAAGCTCCGCTTTCAGAATCGTCTCGGCGAAGATCGCTTGCAGATCCGGTACGGGCTTGCGGTCGCCGGTCAGGAAAATATCCAGCGTTCCTTCGCTCTCCGAATAAACGAAAATTATCTCGAAGGCAGGATGATGCGGGCGGCGCTTTAAATCTTTGCCTTCCCATTCGACACTCGCCTGCGCGTAGTCCTCGGGATAGGCGAAGAAGTAGTCAAGCTCATTCCGTTTGTAACAGTCCACTTTGCAATTCTGGCCGCGCCCCTGCATGGTATGAAAATAATTGCTGACGTTTTCTTCAAGCTGCCGGATCGTCGCTTCCTCAACGTCTGCCGCCTTGCGCGGAATGTTCTTGCGCTTGCGCCAGTACGAACCAGCCACCATGTCCGCATGATGGAAGGCCAGCACGCCGCGCCAGTACTTCGGGCGTTCAAGAAGCGTCCAGAAGGCGTGTTCATGGAACCCCGTGAGCGAGGCAAACTGCCCGGCCAGGTCCTCGCCGTGCCACTTGGCTTCGTCCAGGATCGCTTTCGATCCGGACTCGGTCGCCAGCTCGTCGATCTCCTGGAAGTGCTGCTCCATTTCATTGCGCTCATCGACGGGCAGCGTGAGCCACGCTTTATAGATCGGCTCGACTTGGGCTTCGGTCAGCGCCCCGAAATCGACTTCCGCCAGCGTCTTGCGCTCAGAAAAATATCGTTGAAGAAAACGGTTCGGCGCATTGCGAAAAAAACGCTTGGGCTGGTATTGACGCGTCATGATTAAACTCTCTCTGCCGCTACTCGCCCCCTAGGGTTACGTGCGGCTAGCGCGAGAGATTACGCCCTACGGCGCAATACATGCACGTTCGCAGCACGAGTGCTTTTTATCGCAGTGTCCTGCCCATTCGCGCATCAGCTTGGCGCGTTTAGTGAACAGATCGCCGCGCCGATACGCCGCCTCGACTTGATCGCCTACCGTATGCGCCAGCGCCATTTTGCACACTTCGCGCGGGCAGTTGCTCCGCTGCCCTAGATAACCGAGCCGGTGTAGGGAACTTCTTTACTCGCCTTCAGGCTAAGCGTAGCGGCACGTCATGCCGTTCGCCCGCGCAGCGGTATCACGTCGGCCCCGGCCTTCAACTTGTCCAGATAATCCGCCCATTGCTGCATCATCTTCCACCGCTCAGGAAGATGCTCTGCAAAGTTGTACGCCGCCCGCACTCCGTCGCGCTCCGAATGTGCGAGCTGACGCTCGATCGCGTCGCGGTTCCATCCCTGCTCGTTCAACTGCGTCGAGGCCATGCTCCGGAAGCCGTGGCCTGTCATCTGGGTCTTGGAGTATCCGAGGCGCCGTAGCGCCGCGTTGACGGTGTTCTCACTCATGGGCCGGCCGTTGGTACGAGCCCCAGGAAAAACGTAACTGCCGCGGCCGGTGAGGGGCTGCAGTTCTTTGAGAACCGCTACCGCCTGCGTGGACAACGGAACTATATGCTGCTCGCGCATCTTCATTCGTTCGGCGGGGATACGCCACTCGGCCTTGTCGAGATTCAGCTCTGTCCACTGCGCCCGGCGAAGCTCCCCTGGGCGAACAAAGACCAGCGGCGCGAGGCGCAGGGCGCACTTGGTCGCCAAGGAACCGTCGTACCCGTCAATGGCGCGCAGTAGTGCGCCAATGCCCTCTGGGTCGGTGATCGAAGGGTAATGCCGCTCCTTGTTGGGTGTGAGCGCGCCACGAAGCTCGAGGGTAGGGTCACGGTCCGCGCGACCTGTTGCGACCGCATACCGGAATACCTGGCTGCAGTTCTGCATCGTCCGGTGGGCGGTTTCGTACGCCTCGCGATCCTCAATCTTACGCAGGACTGCGAGCGTTTCCCGGGACGTGATCTCTGCTATCGGGCGACTTCCGAGGCCTGGAAAAACGTTGTTTTCGAGCCGCTTAAGAATCTTGTCGGAGTAGTTCTTGACCCACTTCTTCGAGTAGCTGGCGATCCACTCCCGCGCGACGGCCTCAAAACTGTTTGCGGCCCGCTCGATGACTACGGCCTTGTGCGCCTTACGATGCTCGCTCGGGTCAATGCCATTCGCGAGCAGGCGCTTTACTTCTTCGCGCCGATCTCGCGCGCCCTTGACCCATTGGCCAGTGTCCTTGTCCTTGCGCCCTGCTAACGGTACGACGGGATAGACGCCGAGGGAAAGGCGCTTCTCCTTACCAGCGAACCGATACTTGAGCCGCCACCACTTACCGCCGTTCGGCGCGATCTCGATGTAGAGCCCACCGCCATCGAAAAGGCGCACAGATTTCTGCGAGCACCTCGCTGCGCGGATCACTTTGTCGGTTAAAGCCATTTTGGGGGCAACTCCTTCGGTCCACTACCCAGTTGCCCCCAAGGTTGCCCCCAAAAGCGCCAGGCTGTCAATGGACCGGTCAGAACGACCTCGGACGTTTTCCATAGGAGAAATGCTACTTTTAGAGGAAGTCTTGGACGGTATTGGACGTCCCTGGACAGGCTTCCGGTGCCGGCTGACGGAGTCGAACCGCCGACCAACGGTTTACAAAACCGCTGCTCTACCAACTGAGCTAAGCCGGCCCGCGGGCGATTCTACGCCCGGGGAGAACTACTTGATGCGCCTGAGGGTCGGCTTGCCGCCGCTCCCCGAGGGTTTCTTGGGCGGCTCGGGCGGTGTGTTGGGCGCGGGAAGCGCCGGCTTCGAAGGCGCAGGCTCGGCTTCGGCGACGGCCTGCAGCACGGGCTTCGGGCCCTCGATGTCGAAAGTCATGCCGTGGCCGGTCTCGCGCGCGTACAGCGCGTAGACGTTGGAGAGCGGCACCGAGATCTGGCGCGCGACGCCGCCGAAGCGGGCGGAAAACTCGATCAGCTCGTTGCCCAGCTGCAGCTTGTGCACCGCGTTCGGGCTGATGTTGAGCGTGATCTCGCCGTTTTTCACGTACTCGTTGGGCACCTGGGTGCGCGAGTCGACCCGCACCGCGAGGTGCGGCGTATAGCCGTTGTCCACGCACCACTCGAAGAGCGCGCGCAGCAGGTACGGCTTGGTCGGAATCTCGTTCATTGCAGCCCTACTTCCGCATCACCTTCTCGGACGGCGTGAGCGCCTCGATGAACGCCGGCCGCGAGAAGATGCGCTCGGCGTACTTCATGAGCGGCGCGGCGGTCTTGCCGAGCTTGATGCCGTAGTGATCCAGCCGCCACAGGAGCGGCGCGATCGCCACGTCGAGCATGGTGAAGTCGTCGCCGAGCATGTGCTTGGTCTTGGTGAACACCGGCGCCAGCTCGATCAGCCGGTCGGTGACGTGCTGACGCGCGCGCTCGACCTGCTTTTCCTTGCCGGACTCCAGGCTTTCGATCTGCGAAAACAGCTCGACTTCCATGTTGAAAAGCATCAGCCGCGCGCGCGCGCGCATCACCGGGTCCGCCGGCATCAGCTGCGGATGCGGAAAGCGCTCGTCGATGTACTCGTTGATGATGTTCGACTCGTACAGGATCAGGTCGCGCTCGACCAGCACCGGCAGGCGGTTGTACGGGTTCATCACCGCGATGTCCTCGGGCTTGTTGAACAGGTCGACGTCGATCACCTGGAAATCCATGCCCTTTTCGTAGAGCACGAAGCGGCAGCGGTGGCTGAAAGGGCAGGTAGTGCCCGAATAGAGTTGCATCATGGTCTTAGGTCCGCAAGAAAAATACGGCCCGCCTCCCGTTCCGGGGAGCGGCCGGCCTTACTTCACGTCTTTCCAGAATTCCAGCTTCAGCAGATAGGCAAGGATGAACAGCAGGCCGAGCACGAACAGCGCCACGATCCCGACCGCCCGGCGCTCGCTGGCCGCGGGCTCCCCGATGTACACCAGGAAATTGACCAGGTCGCGCGCCACGCTGTCGTACTCGACCGGCGTGAGCGAGCCTTGCGAGATCTGCGACCACTTGTACTGCACCCGTTCGTGCCCCGCCAGGTCCTTGACCGCGGCCGCTTCGAGCGCCTGCTCGCCCTGCAAGGTCCACAGCGCGTGCGGCATGCCGACGTTCGGGTACACGGCGTTGTTCCAGCCGGTGGCGGTTTTCGGATCGCGGTAGAACGTGCGCAGATAAGTATAAAGCCAGTCGGCGCCGCGCGAGCGCCCAATCACCGAAAGATCGGGCGGCGCCACGCCGAACCAGTTCTTCGCCTCCTTGGCCGGCATCGCAGTTCTGATGTTCTCGCCCACCTTGTCGGCGGTGAACATGAGGTTGTCGCGGATCTGCGCCTCGGTGAGGCCGAGCTCGGTCAGGCGGTTCAAGCGCATGAACTGCGCGCCGTGGCAGCCCTGGCAGTAGTTGACGAAAGTGCGCGCGCCGGCCTGCAGGCTGACGAGGTCGCGGGGGTCGTGCGGCGACTTGTCGAGACGGTACCCGCCCTCGGCCGAAAATGCGCAGAGGGGAAAAACCATTGTCAGGATAAAAAGAAAATTCCTCATACGGTCACCCGCTCGGGCACCGGCTTCACCGCGTCGCGCGCCGTGTACCAGGGCATGAGGATGAAGAAGAGGAAATACACCACCGTGCAGACGCGCGCCACCCAGGTGGCGACGTCCTTGGTGTCGAGAATGTACTTTCCGATGAACGAATCGTCGCCGGCGGGAAACTGGCCCCACACCGTGGTCGGCTCGGTGCCGAGGTAACCGAGGATCAGGAACACCACGATGAAGGCGGCGAGCCAGCTCTTGTACAGCGCGCCGCGATAGCGGATCGACTTCACCGGGCTGCGGTCGAGCCACGGCAGGAAGAACAGGATCAGCGTGGCGATGCCCATCGCCAGCACCCCGGGGAACTGCGAGGGCGCGATGCCGAGCCAGTCGACGCCTATGGGCGGCACCGCGCGCAGGATCGAGTAGTAGGGCGTGAAGT
>WNGH01017668.1_pt1 | contig 12501 bp, 9 predicted proteins | sample 5400631 | NCBI WGS metagenome assembly WNGH01 (sample SAMN13153373, study PRJNA577476) | soil metagenome | isolation source: 115 cm soil or saprolite under Garry oak tree replicate 1 | place: USA:California | collected 2016-06-15
TGGATTGTGATGCCGGATGTCGCGCTCTATTTGCAACGCTTGAGTTATTTGCTGCGGCAAGGCCAACCGGCGAATGACGTCGCCTTATATCTTCCGAATGACGACGCGTGGGCGCATTTCACCGCCGGCAACACGCATCTGATCGAGATCCTGCGCGATCGAGTTGGGCCAGACGTGATTCCCGCTATATTAGAGTCGGGTTATGGTCTTGACTTCGTCGATGATGAAGCGCTAAGGCAGCTCGGGCGCGCCGATATCGAATCGTTCACGCTCGGCGCCAATCGATATCGCGTCATTGTTCTTCCGAGTGTCGAGCGCATTCCACCGGACACGTTGCGAAAGTTGAATGCCTTTGCCCGCGGCGGGGCCTACGTGATTGCGACTCGGCGGCGCCCGGAAATTGCGCCTGGTCTTCAGGCGAGCGAGGCCGATCAGAAAGAAATACGCCAAACCTCTCAAGGCCTCTTCGACGGTGTATCTGGCAGAGGTTATTTCGTCGGAGATGAAAAAGCCCTCGGAGACATCTTAGCCAAACATCCCGGACCTGACGTTTCGTTTTCTCCGGCCGCTTCGCAAATCGGTTTCATCCATCGCAGAACCAATGATGCTGAAATCTACTTTCTCGCGAATACCTCGCATGTGTCACAAGATGTGAAAGCCACGTTTCGGATTGAAGGTATGCAAGCCGAGTGGTGGGATCCATTCTCAGGAAAAGTTTCGGGCGCGAGAATCGACAGCGCGTCCCGAGCCGGAACAACCATCGCCCTCAGCCTCGAGCCCTACGGTTCACGGGTTCTGGTGTTTTCAAAGCGAACTCTACCAAAGACATCTCCGCAGACCGGACAACCTGCGGTACCAGCTCCAATCGATCTCAGCACTGGCTGGCGCGTCACTTTTGGCGACAACGCGAAACCGCTCGTCATGGACCAACTAAGATCGTGGACCGAGAATGAAGCAACCAAATATTTTTCGGGCAGGGCGACTTACGAAAAAGAAGTGAACCTGCCCGCCGGATTCTTACAACCAGGAATCACTGTGAAGTTGGATTTCGGTGACGCGAAGCCGATTCCTGAACAGCCGCTACGCTCGGGAATGCAGACGTGGCTTGATGGCCCAGTCCGAGAAGCAGCGGTGGTCTATGTGAACCAGCGCCGAGCCGGATCGGTCTGGTGCCCGCCGTATTCACTCGACGTGACGAGCTTCTTACATCCGGGAGAAAACCAGATACGGATCCTGGTCGCCAATCTCGCCCTTAATTACATGTCGGGCCGCCGTTTGCCGGATTATCGAGTACTCAATCTCCGTTATGGCGAGCGTTTCCAGGCTCAGGACATGGACAAAGTACAGGCTGTACCGGCGGGACTCCTGGGACCGATTCGCTTGCTCGTGAATCGGGGTTCCAAGCCTTAGCCCAAGCGCTCTCAAGTTATCATCTTATGATCTTGCATTCCGCTAAAGACGCTGTATAATGGCCGCGCCCAGACAAAATTGGATTCATTCCGGAATAAGGTTTTCTTGTTCCCCCCGCGATAAGAATTCTGAGAAGCGTAAGCCGGAAGGCGCGCGCTGCAGTAGATCGCTCACCTCTGAAAACTGAAGGAGATAAACGCATGCGTCTCTTGCGAGTGATTGCCGTCGTTTTGTTATGCGCTGTTGCCGGAATTGCACAGACCAATAAAGGCGCCATCAGCGGCACCGTCTTTGATTCCAACGGCGCAGCCGTGCCTGGGGCGACCGTGACGATAACGAATCTCGGCACGGGCCAAAAAGCGACCATCACCACGACGGATACGGGGGCGTTTTCTGCGCAGTCACTCGATCCGGTTACCTACAGCGTCCTGGTCGAAGCCAAGGGTTTCAAGAAAGCCCTGGTCGATCGCGTCAAAGTTGACACCGCGGCGACCGCGACTGCGAATGTGAGCCTGGAAACTGGATCGGTTACGGAGCAAGTAGTTGTGACTGCCGAAGCCCCGCTGCTTAATACCGAAAGCGGCACGACGACGCATACGGTTACTGAGCGCCAGATTCAGGACATTCCATTGAATAGCCGAAGCGTGCTCGACCTTGCGGTCACTGCTCCCAATGTCACTGGCGATGTAGGTAGTGAAGACGTAGTCGTCACCTCAGAACAACCGGTTCCCGGGTTCAACCTGAACGTGAACGGAGGCCGTGCGGGCAGCACCACCATGTTGGCAGATGGAGTGAATAACACGGGCGTCGGTATCGCTCGCTCTATTGTAAATTTCACGCCAGAAACGGTTCAGGAGTTCACGGTGCAGACCACGGCCTACTCCGCTGAATTCGGCAACACTGCCGGCGGCGTAATCAACGCCACCACCAAATCTGGAACCAACCAGTTTCGTGGCATACTGCTCTGGTACCATCGCAACCCGAAATTCAATGCGACGCCATTTACCATCGGCACAGCTCCGCGACCGAACGTCAATCTACGTTATAACCAGGTTTCGGCCACGATTGGCGGCCCTATTTTCTTGCCGAAGCCAGGCGAAGGCGGCAAGGCTTACTACAACGGCAAAAACAAATCTTTCTTCTTCTTTGCTTACGAGCCGCGCCGGCGCACCGACTTTACAACTTCAACAGCGCTATTGCCTGATGCCGCGCAGATCTCCGGCAACTTCAATAACCTGGTGCGAACGGCGAGTGGTCTTGTCCCGCAAAGTGCCGCGACGCAATTGGGTCTGACTTCGACGGGCAGTGCGAACATTTATCAACAGTTCGTCCTGTTCCAGGGCAAGTTGGTGCCGATTGCCCTCGCTTCAGGAAATCAGTATTGCCAGTTCAATGATCCAAGAAGAATTCTGGTGAACCAGGTCTATCAAGGTGTGACCATTCAGACGCCGCAGTGCAATTCCACCATCAATGCCACACCCAATCCGGCGCTGAATATTGTTCCACCCGAGTTCTTCGATCCGATTGCTGTGAAGATACTGCAGTCCATGCCGCCCGCTGGGAGTTATTTCCTCGATTCCGGCAACGTCAGGAACTATTTCCTGCAACGCTCTGTACTGCAGAGGGAGACACGCTATACGCTCCGGCTCGACCACAGTTTTACGGACAAAGCCAAAGCTAATTTCCGCTATACGGTCGCACCTACGGTAGGAATTAGGAGCGCAGGGAACGACATTAACGGCAACTCCGGCGTCTACGAACTGGCCAGGCAGTTCCTCTTAGGCTTCAACAACATCATCACGCCGACTCTGGTTAACGATCTGCGGCTAAGCTACACGCGCGGCAACTTCAGCGAAGACTATTCCCCTCAGTTCGCGATCAAAACGGGACGAAGTTACGCTGGGGACATTGGCCTGCCACACCTTACGCAGGGCGGCATCCCGCTCTTTCAACTAACCCAGGACGCGAACTCATATACGGGCGCCGACGTTGGCTCGGCGGCGTCAACTAACAACTTCAACGTCGAGCAGCGCTACAACATCAACGATATAGTCTACTGGACGCGTGGGAACAAGACTTGGAAGTTTGGCGCTGATCTCAGCGACGCGCGGCTGACGGTTACGCCTTTCTTCGCAGCCTCCGGCGGCAGGTGGCAATTCCGGGCGCTTAATACGAGCAATAACCGCGCGAATAACCCAAACGTCAATGGAGGGATCGCTGTCGCCAGCTTACTTCTGGGCGTTTCTAACCAGGTAGACTTTCGACCCCTGTTACTCGACTACGATTACCGGTGGAAGAGCACGGCATTCTTCGCGCAGAACGACTGGAAGGTCCGGCCCAACTTTATGCTTAATCTTGGGTTGCGTTACTCGCTACAGTTGCCACGCTCTGAGAATCACAACTTGCAGGGTGCCTTTCGGGCTGACTTGGCGCAGGCATCTCCTTTGACTGACGCGCAGCGCCGCGCGCTCGCTACCAACCTCGGAGTGCCAGCCGCAGCCGCCATCCCCGATTCTGTGCCCACGTCAGTGAACATTGTGCCTTTTGCTTTCGCCGGTCGCGGCGGACGTTCGAAGTACTTGGTGCCGATTGACTACATGGGTTTTGAGCCACGCTTCGGGTTCGCCTGGAGCCCGAAGATGAAAATCTTCGGCTTCGACCTGGAGAAGAGAAATCTGGTTATTCGCGGTGGTTATGCAATTTCGCATGCGACGCTCACCGGCAACAACCGCAACGCTAATCCCGATTTTGGAGGGTTCATCAGCACCAGTACGAACGCGACGGGTTCAGCGGCTGGCGGCGCGCCGGATCCGACGCAGCCGATTCGGCTGTCAGGCAACCAGCCGTTCGAGGGAGCCACGGGCACGCTTGACTCGATCTTAGGGACTGACTCGAACGGTCTGGTGTTTCTCAAGAGCCTCGGCATCGCTGCATTTGCTGTTTCGCCCACAAAGGCCAGTGGAAAGATTCCTTACTCACAGAACTGGAACCTCACGCTGGCTTTTGAACCCGTGAAGAACTTGGCCGTGGAGGTCGCTTATGTTGGCAACAAGTCAACGCACCTGTTCCTTCCCTTTGTCAATATCAATCCACGTAATGTAAGCCTTGTAGACACACTGGAATCAAGCGGTCTTTGCGCGACCTGCACACTGCAAGACGCGACTGGCAATATTTCGGACCCATTGGGACGCACGAACCTGCAAGGCGGCGTTATTAGTATCACTCGCGCCAGTGTGTTTACGCCGTACCTCGGTTTCGACCCGCTGAACATCTACTTCAATCCGGGCGGTGATAGTATCCGGCACGCGTTCTACATCGACGCGCGACGCCGTGTTTCGCGTGGGTTGACGCTTACAGCCAACTATACCTATGGCAAGAGTATTGACACGGCATCCGATGCCAGCCCGGACACGCGGACACTGTCGATTGGCCAGGCGCGTGAGCAATACTCACTCGGTGGGCCACTGAGACAGGACCGCGCCCTTTCGACCTTCGATATCAGGAACAACTTCACGGCGACGGGCATATGGGACGTTCCCTTGGGCCGGGGTCGTCAGTTCTTAACGCACGCGCCCAAGGCTGTGAATACGCTGGTCGGAGGATGGGTTGTGTCGGGCGTGCTGCGCTTGCCGGGGGGACTTCCGTTCTTACCGTTTATCACCGATCCAAACAAGCTTGGCGGCGTGCTCTTCAATCGATATGTGAGACCGGACATCGTTACCGGAGTGCCGTTGCGTAATCCTTTGTGGAAGCGCAGTTGCCCAATTGGCAACTCGGCGCCACCTTCCGGATGCGAGCCGTACATCAATCCGGCTGCGTTCATGCGTCCCGTCAAGGGAACATTGGGCAATGCTCCGCGTACCTTGAGCATTCGCTCGCCACGGCAGGAGTATTTCGATTTTTCGATTTCGAAAGACTTGCCGTTCTTCGGCAAGGAAGGCAAGCGTCGCCTCAACCTCAGGGTGGATCTGCTGAACGCCTTCAACCATCCGAACTTCCGCTATAACAACACCGGCAACACTCCGTTCGGAATGGGTACTTTTCCAACCGAGTTAACCAGCGAAACCGCAGGCACGCCGGCCGTGGCCCAGCCGATCACCATAGCGGAATACAACACATGGGCGAACTTCTGGAATTCACTTAATCCGAACAACCAGGTGCCGTTACAGCCCACGACTAGCGGAGCCCCTATTATTCCAACGTTGCTGGCCATTAGGAACAATGTGAACGCAACCCGTCAGACTGGCGCTAACGGCCCACAGACGGGCGGCCTCCCGCTGGATTTCTTCCACCTTCAGCTTCCGCAGGGTTTTGCCACAACGAATGCGCTCGCATTCGACATCAGAACTTTGCCGGGATACAAGCTGTATCGCGTCCGGCAAACGTACGATTCGAACTTTGGCAGCCTGTTCGCGATTCAGACCGGAACCGGCGGACCGCGCTACATTCAGTTTGGCATAAGGCTCTTCTTCTAAGTGAAGTGATCGACTACTTGTAAATCGATATCAAAAAAGGGGCGGTGGCTCTGGCGCCGCCCTTATTGCAAAAGGCAGGAGACAGGCAACCGATAATGAAAACGATCACGGCCTCAGTTACAGAACCGGGAGCGGACCGGGGTTCCCAAGCGGGCAGCCCGCTTGGGGTGGTGGATGCGACCGGATCATTTGGCATTTGTCATCGTACTTTCATCAAAATCCTTACACGCCTGATGGCCAGAAATTAATCATTACGACGCCCACAGGTCTTTCGGCGATAAATCTCAAGACGCGCGCGATCGAAAAGATCGTCGACCGTGGCGTCTTGGTGATCATTGTGGGCCGAAAGACTGGCCAGGTTTATTACACAAAGTCTGTTAGGACCAACAAATCCTTGACCGTCAGCGTCTATGCCACGGACGTAAATACCAAGGCCACGCGCGAGATTGCGAAATTGCCGCCCGGCGCGTCAGTCTCCGCAGTCAATGCGGACGAAACGTTCCTCGCAGGAATTATCGATGACAAGAATGCCGCAGCCATTAAGGAAGGCAGGCCACCGGGACCACCTCCGGCGTCGCGCGGTGACGCGTATCCAGGCAAAGGCGAGATGATGGAAAATCGCCTGGCAGAACGAAGGCCACTGCAACTCATCACCGTCAACACGAAGACCGGAGAGGTGAAGACGCTGCTTCGCGGTACTGACTGGTATAATCACATTCAGTTCTCACCGACAGACCCAACGCTCTTGATGTTCTGCCACGAAGGCCCCTGGCACAAGGTCGATCGCACCTGGACGATACGCACCGACGGCACAGCGTTAACGCAGATTCATCACCGCACGATACTCATGGAGATCGAAGGCCACGAGTTTTTCGGCAGCGACGGCAAAATGATCTGGTACGACTTGCAGACTCCGCGCAGCCAGGACTTCTGGTTGGCCGGTTACAACGTTTCTTCCGGCGATAGAATTTGGTATCACCTTCAGCGCAGCGAGTGGTCGGTCCACTACAACGTGTCGCGCGATGGGACGCTCTTCGCCGGCGACGGCGGCGGGCCAAACAGCGTGGCCGCCCCCGGCAATGGCCAGTGGATATATTTGTTCCGCCCCGAGTTGGTGCCCGATCGCACCGACGGACAATTGGCAAACTCTAAGGAGCTAATCAGGCCGGCGGTCTTTAAGGCGGAGAAACTCGTCAATCTATCCAAGCACAACTATAGTCTTGAACCAAACGTGACCTTCACTCCGGATATGAAATGGATCGTCTTTCGTTCGAACATGTTTGGGCCGACGCATGTTTTTGCCGTAGAAATAGAGAAAGCCAACTGAGAATGTCAGAACCGCGAGCGGTAGCGACCGGATCACAGCAATCAGATTCGATTGACGGTGATACTTAGTTCGCAAACCAGATTGATCCGGTCGCTTCCGCTCGCGGTTCTGACATGTCGACATTCTGCACGGAGAAAACCGATGCCGCAAATAGGCCGACGCGAGTTCATCGGTGGCGCATTAGTTACGAGCGCTGCGCTGCTGGCGCCGAGCACGACCAAAGCCGCCGACGCTAATATTGAAGTGCTTATCAACGAACCGATTGGAACCATCGCTCCGGAAATTTATAGCCACTTCATCGAACACCTGGGGGGCGTGGTCTACGACGGCGTTTGGGTGGGCGAAAAATCAAAGATTCCCAACATCGGCGGCATCAGAAGCGCGCTGGTCGAACAGATGCGTAAGATCAAACCCGGCGCGCTGCGTTGGCCAGGCGGATGTTTTGCCGACAGCTATAACTGGCACGATGGCGTGGGCCCGCGAAGTGAACGCCCGCGCCGCACGAACTTCTGGATCCGCGATTCGACTCAAAATACCGACAGCCCACAGGTTTACGATCCGAACCAGTTCGGCACGAACGAGTTTATGCATTTCTGCAGACTCATTGGCGCGCAGCCGTACTTCGCCGCCAATCTGCGGAGTTTACCTGCCAAGGATTTTTATGAATGGGTCGAATACTGCAATGCTCCCGCTGACCTTTCGTCGCTCTCGCACCTGCGCGCGGCCGCCGGCGATCGCGAACCATTCGGCGTCAGGTATTGGGGCGTCGGGAATGAATCATGGGGTTGCGGCGGCAATCTCACAGCGGAAGAATATGCGACGGAGTTTCGCAGATTCATCGCCTGGGTGCCTCGTTACGGGGTCAAGCTCGCATTTATTGGTTCCGGACCGAACGGCGGCGACCGCCGGTGGACGCGGGGATTTTTTACGAAGCTGGCCGAGAAAGGTGAAAACTTTTTCAGCAATCTCTACGGCTGGGCGCTGCACTACTATTGCGGCAGCACCGGCAAAAGAAACTCAATCGAATATACGACGGACGAATGGTACGAATTGTTGGGTAAAGCCGATCGCATGGAATCGCTCATCAACGATCACTGGGCCGTCATGGGCGAGATCGATACCCGCCGCCGCGTGAAACTGATTGTCGACGAGTGGGGCGCCTGGCACGAACGGGCTGCCGACATGCCCGAAACTTATCTTTGGGCCTATCCGGGAACCTTGCGCGATGCACTGGTGGCCGGTTTGAATCTCGACACCTTCAACCGTCACGCCGACAAAGTGTTGATGGCGAATGTGGCCCAATTAATCAACACTATTCATTCGCTGTTCATGGCCCACGAAGATAAGTTTATCGTGACACCCAACTTTCATGTCTTCGAAATGTACTCAGCTCATCAAGGTGGAACTTCGGTGCGCACCCTGTTCTCGGCGCCTCGTGTCAGCTACACCGTCAGCGCAAACCCAAACCCGAATGCAAGCCCAAGCCCGAACAGTCTGTGGGGATTGCAGGGATCTGCTTCGCTGCATGAAAAAGAGTTGGTGTTAACGGTCGTCAATCCTCATCACAACCAGCCGCGGGAAACTGAGATAGCCATTCGCGGCGGATCTATTCGGTCGTGCCGCAGTCGAGTGCTTTCTGCTCCAGATATTCACGCGCATAACAGCTTTGCGAATCCGCGCGCCCTGGAGCCGAAGGACGCCGAGGTTAATGCCAGCGGTCCAACTTTGGTCTACCAATTTCTGCCGGCCTCGGTGACGCGGTTGCAGATGAGTCTGGTTTGACACTCAAACGATTTCGGCCGCGCTTCAGCAGCCGCAATTCGACGCGTTGATCCAATGCCATTTGGCCCGGCTTACATCGAAAGCAGCCGCCGCGCCTTTCCGGTCTTTATTGAGACGACGATCTCGACGTAATCGCCTAGCGCGCCATCCTCATTCACCCACCAGAAACGCCAACATGGCTCTTGATTGTCTTTGCTGCCGTACAAAATGTACTTAGCCTCGAGCAAATAGTACGGCGAAAGATCAATCTTTTCTTTAACAATGTAGTCCTCGGCAACTTTCAAAGCGTTCTGCAAAGTAAGACTTGGTCTGAAGCTGCGCTTTGCGGGACGCAGCTCGCCGATTTGCTTTCGCATGATCGATTGCTCGGGGTCAGACTTAGGCAGTTGGTTACTTTGCGCCAAGCAAATTACGCTCGATGAAAGTCCGAGCAAGATAACAAAGAAAAATTTCATATGGCCTCCACACTATGCGCCGAACGAATAGTTCATGATACCCGATCTCGTGCGTCCAGAAAGATCGTCCATTCTTTGACGTCGGCGGCGACCAAAATATCCTTTTGCGCCCACGGGTCGTTCTGAAAAATCTCTCTTGCTGCCTGCACGCTCTCGACATCCAGGATCACCATAACCTTCTTCATTTATTCCTCACTTTCGGCGCCTCACCACTAATCCGTGACATCTGCACGTCGGGCAGTTTACCCGCTCGGGGATATCCGCGGCGCAAAGCGATGGCAACCGTGCGGTCGATGAAGTCCGTCTTCGCACGTGCGTAGGCCTCACGAGATTCGCGATCGCTCGGTGCGAGTTGCGTGGCCAAGTCTCTTTTGAGCTGCTCGTATTCACGAGCCAATGCGCCATGTTCGCGAAGATAATCCCGAAAGGCTAAAGTCCGCCGTTCTTCCGCGCCACCATTTTGGACGACGTGAACATGATGCGTGTGAGGCCACTGAGATGGCCGATGGAAGAATGGACAGAATGAGTCGTCAGGGTCGGGAAGGTGAACGTATCCGATGGCGCGCAGCGGCGTGCCAAAAGCCGCGATCGGCTGAAGTAGAGCTACCGAGATCTGGATGTCGACAATAGGTTTTGCGGCGAGGCCCGGAATCGACGTCGACCCGTTATGTTCGATGCGCAGGGCCAGAGGCCCCAGTGCCTCGCGGAGACGGACGGCCTCCGCTTCAAATGCCAAAGGCCATCGGGGATCATAGGGGAAGATCTTGAGTTCGCTCTTCACAATTGGCATTTCGTTCAATGTCAATACACGGACAACATGCGAACTGAAGCGGCTTAATCAAACGCTTGTCCAGTGCTTACTTCGCAAAGGCATTTTGCATCTTCATGTAATAACCGTGGCGCGCCCTGACAATTAGCTTGCGCTCCTTGCCGTGTGCGTCACGCGCTTTAACTTTGACTTCCAACTTGTGCTCGCGTCCATCGTCCTGCTCGCTCTCCTTGAGAGTGAACCCGAGATTGTAACGCGCCGCCAGATCGCCGATCAGCTTTTCGAGGGCGGCGCCGTAGTCCTCCGCTTGCTTAACGAACTGGGCCTCGCCGCCGGTCTGTTCAGCGATGTGTGCCGGCGCGTAATTGTCTATTCCCGCCAGCCGCCCAATCGCATCAAAGATCGGGCGCGGCGGCAACGGCATTGCGGGGACGTTCCGCATCTTTATTGCTGCGTTTCCTGGGTTGCGAATCAGCGGACTGTAGAACGCGTTGGCGCGGACAAGTCTAGTTGCAATCTTATCGCGCTCAGAGAAACGAATCGGTTCCAGGACAGTAGCTAGAGTTACGATCACAATTTGGGAGTCAGGTCTTTTCATCGTGGCTTGCTCAACCATGGTGAGGACATTCTCTAACTCATCGCGGTACCACCTCGGCGGTAGCTTGGGGAGGCTGCCGATTGTTGTCAAAGCCTCTGCCATCTTCGCCGGGTCACGGGTGAAATCGGTGAGCATTTTTAGCGGCGTAGTTGCGCCTCCAATGTTAACCATGATGGCGACTTCATCTTCAGGCGCCAATCTCTTCAAGGCGGAGGCTAACGACTCCAGCACTTTGCTCCGGCGCAAAGATTCAACGGGGTTAGGCGCCACCAATTCGTCGATAACCAGCACCAGCGCGAGGGGACGGCGGCGGCCTTCAGCAGCGCGTGAAAAGTATGAGAGTGTGCGCACTTTCCCATCCGCCAGCACCTGGAAGCCATCCCGCGTCAGATCGGCGATGGGTGCGCCAGTCTTCTGGTCCTGAACGAGAGTATCGACGAAGACCACGCGGGTTCTGACTCTTACGATGTCGTCATCATTGCGATTTTGTCCTGGTGCGTAAGCGGGTTGATAAAGCAGCATCAGGACGAACAACAGAGCGAGAGTAAACTTCATTCTCATAGCAGTGCGCACCTAACATTTCTTTTTGATCGTTCTCTCAGACTAACGAATAACGGTAAGAGTTGACAGGGCGCGGCGTACTTGTCAGTACCACCTTTGGTAGCGGGTGGGTAAATCAAGTTTTGTTCGGCGGCGGCAAAATCTAGCTCCGAGCCTCCTTGGCGCGCTTCGACCATTGCCAAAGACCACCCGTAATCTCCACCGGCAAACGATAGCCCAATTGGCGGGCGAGCATGACAATCTGCCCGCGATGATGACCTTCATGCGCGACGAAATAGGTTAGGACATGCCCCACGTCGAGGGGAAGATTACGCCAGGTGTACAACGAGGAGACAGGGATCGTGCCGCCTTGGTCAAAACCGAGCTTCAGCAAACTGATAATGCCGCGGCTACTGTGGCCTAGTGCTGGAATCAGCTCCTTCGGAGAAACCTTGTATCGATTGACGGCTCGCGGCACCGCGATGCCGTGTTCCTTTCCCAGCGTCTTGATCCACATACACCGCGCATTGTGGATGTGGCCGGCGATCATCCGAACGGTTCGACGTGGAGCTCCCGGCACTGTGGCTCCCCATAGCTCGTGGGGTAAGTGCTCGACGAGGAAGACGGTAACGCGGTTGTTGGTTCTCCACGCGGCAAGCAGCATATCTCGCTGGTCAAGTGCAGAGTGCATCACAACGCTTCAAAGAATGATCAAGCCAAGACGACTTGGTTAAGAGAAGATTCACCTTTCCAACGCTTCTGCAACCCAAATGTCACTCTGTAGGCATCAAGAGCGACGACCTTACCAGCAAATACCGCGGTCGCCTGATCGTAGACTCGCCTTCGATCCGCTTTGACTTTCTCTTCCGGAGGATGAGGGTCCTTAACGCAAACACAGTCGGGAGCCCTAGTTACCGATGGCGGCGGAAAGAGAAGCACAAAGAATAAGAGTAGTCTGGGGTAACGTATCACCTTCGCCTACCCTAGATGGCTAACGAAGACTCCCAGATACGCACACAGTTGCGGCCCGCACTCTTGGCTACATACAAGGCCTTGTCCGCGCGATCAATCGAATCCTCGACAGTGACATCGGGATCGAGCATTACAATCCCGAACGATGCCGTGACGAAGATTGGTGTCACATC
>WNGH01011139.1_pt1 | contig 12499 bp, 15 predicted proteins | sample 5400631 | NCBI WGS metagenome assembly WNGH01 (sample SAMN13153373, study PRJNA577476) | soil metagenome | isolation source: 115 cm soil or saprolite under Garry oak tree replicate 1 | place: USA:California | collected 2016-06-15
GCTCCTGATTTTTGTCGCCGGGATCTGCGTGGTTGGCGTGTCCATCGCGGCAACTCGGGCTATCATCGCTCAACGGGCAATCCGGTCGGTTGCCGCATAGGAAGTACCCAGGCTCCGCGGGGCGTCGCTAATCCAGCTCGTCGGTGTGGTCGTTCCTCCCCAGGTCCCACCCAGGCAGACGGATCGACGCCCCGCGGCTCTCCTTTTCACCGGCCCGGGTATTCTGGTCGGGTTCGTCTTGCGCCCGCCGTGCTCGATGCGGCGGGCGCGGTACGGACAAGACGCCAGACCTCCTGCCACGGAGAGACCGTGGCCGCTAGCCCAGAGGAGGTGAGTAAGTCTTGCGTCATTACGAGATCATGGTGATTCTCGATGCCAGCCTGGAGGAGCGCACCGTCGCTCCGTCCCTCGACACGTACCTGAACGTGATCCGGACCGCGGGCGGCTCGGTGGAGAAGCTCGACGTGTGGGGCCGCCGGCGCCTCTCGTACGAGATCAGCAAGAAGGCCGAAGGCATCTACGCCGTCATCGACCTGCAGGCGACCCCGGAAGCGGTGGCCGAGCTGGACCGGCAGCTACGACTCAACGAGTCCGTGCTGCGCACCAAGGTGATCCGGCCGGACGTCCGCTGACGTACCGCGCCCCCAACCGATCTGTCGTACCGGTGTGCGAACCTGACGACTGGGATCGAAACGAGGAGTAAGGCGATGGCAGGAGAGACCACCATCACGGTCATCGGCAACCTGACCGATGACCCCGAACTGCGCTTCACCCCGTCGGGTGCCGCGGTCGCCAAGTTCCGGATCGCCTCGACGCCGCGGACCCTGGACCGCGCCACGGGCGAGTGGAAGGACGGCGAGCCGCTGTTCCTGGCCTGCTCGGTGTGGCGGCAGGCGGCGGAGAATGTCGCCGAGTCGCTGCAGCGCGGCTCGCGGGTGATCGTCTCGGGTCGGCTGCGCCAGCGGTCGTACGAGACAAAGGAAGGCGAGAAGCGCACCGTGTACGAGCTGGAGGTCGATGAGATCGGCCCGTCGCTGCGGTACGCCACGGCGAAGGTGCAGAAGATGTCGCGCAGCTCCGGCGGTGGCGGGTTCGGCTCCTCCGGCGGCGGTGGCCAGGGCGGCGGCGGTGGCGGGCACGCCAGCGACGATCCGTGGGCCAGCGCCACGCCCGCCTCAAGCGGCGGCGGCGGTGGGGGCAACTTCGACGATGAGCCACCTTTCTAGCAACCGGAGTAGAGAGCAATGCCTAAGGCCGCTGCCCTGCGCAAGCCGAAGAAGAAGGTGAACCCGCTCGACAAGGAGGGGATCACCTACATCGATTACAAGGACACCGCGCTGCTGCGCAAGTTCATCTCCGACCGCGGGAAGATCCGCGCTCGGCGGGTGACCGGCGTCAGCGCCCAGCAGCAGCGCCAGATCGCCCGTGCGGTCAAGAACGCCCGCGAGATGGCGCTCCTGCCATACACGGCCACGACGCGCTGAGGGGAGGCCGGACATGAAGATCATCCTTACCCAGGAGGTATCCGGCCTCGGCGCGCCCGGCGACGTCGTCGAGGTCAAGGACGGCTACGGGCGCAACTACCTGCTTCCCCAGGGCTTCGCGATCCGGTGGAGCAAGGGCGCGGAGAAGCAGATCACGCTGATCAAGCGGGCCCGGTCGGCGCGCGAGATCCGCGACCTCGGCCACGCCAACGAGGTCAAGGCCCAACTCGAGAAGCTGAGCGTGCAGCTGTCCGCCCGCGCCGGCAGTGGCGGCCGGCTGTTCGGTTCGATCACGACCGGCGAGGTCGTCAGCGCGGTCAGGTCGGCGGGCGGTCCGGAACTGGACCGTCGCCGGGTCGAGCTGCCCGGTCACATCAAGGCGGTCGGTGCCTACCAGGTGCAGGTTCGCCTGCATCCCGAGGTAACGGCCAAGTTCGCGCTGGATGTGGTCGCGGCCAAGTAGCCGGACTCCTCAGCCGCCGAAGGCGCTCCGCATGGCTGCGGGGCGCCTTCGCTGTCTCCGGTGGGCTTGATACGAACGGCGGTCGGACGTAGAACGGCGTTCGCCAACGAACGGCCTGCTGGGGTACCTGCTGCCGCGCACCGCGCGGCCGGATCAGCCGGTGGAGTTGATGACCGAGTAGAGCACCGTCGCCGTGCCGGCCCCGATGATCGCGGCGGAGAACGCCGTGGTCACCGGGCGCCAGGCGGTGCTGCCAAGGCGGATCAACGCGGCGATGAGCAGGGCGATCCCGATGGCGACCCCGACCCGGGGAAGGCTATGCAGCAAGGTGGTCAGGGCGAGGCTGCGCGGCGACGGGCAGGCGTTGCCGGTGGGTCGGGCGCAGGCGGTGCCGGGGCTTGACGGGAACGTCAGCGTCCATGCGGCGAACAGCGCGTAGGGCACCGCGAACCACGCCGCCGTCCAGCCGAACGTGGCGAGGTAGTGGCGCTGGTCGTCGACCAGTTCGACGTCGCGGACGGCGTGCCGGGTGACCCGCCAGTCGTACCGGTTGCGGGGAGCGCGGCGGCGGCCGGGCGGCACGACGGCGGGCCGGGGGACAGCGGGCACCGGCGGCATCGGTCGCCGTACCGCCGGCAGCGGCGGCGAAATCGGCCGTCCGACCGGCGGTGAGATGGGCACGGGAGTGGCGAACCGGTCCCGCGGCGAGAGCGCCGGGCGGGGCGGGCGCTCCTCGTTCCACGGGTCGGGATCGGCATCGTCGCCGAAGCGCCGTTCCGTCCGCCACACCGTCACGACACGAGGGTACTTCGGCTCGGCGCGACACGCCGATGCAGGTTTTTGGACCACACATGCTGTGGGAAACGTTTCGACTGGTCAGCGCGGGATCGGGGAATCGTCCCCAGCCAGATCCACAAGCTGTGCACAGCCTCACGCACACCGCCGCCGGTCGCGATCCACAGGTTGTCCCAAGGTCCGTCCACCGCGACGTTTGTGCAGGGCCCGCAGCCTTCATATGGTTCCTGCGTTGTCCTCCGGTGGACGCCGCGCGCTGGCGGATTCCTGTCATACCCAGCGCGGATCATGGCCATACCAGAGGACGTTAGGGGTGGGGGCACCGGTGTCGATCACCGACGACGCGCGACCGGCCGATCCGCGAGTTGCGGAGCCGCGGCCGGCCGAGCCGCGCGCGGGTGAGCCGCCGTACGACCGGTCGCCACCCCAGGACGTCGCCGCCGAGCAGTGCGTGCTGGGCGGCATGCTGCTGTCCAAGGACGCCATCGCCGACGTGGTGGAGATCCTCAAGACCGGAGACTTCTACCGGCCGGCGCACGCCACGATCTTCGATGCGGTCCTCGACCTGTACGGCCGGGGCGAGCCGGCCGACGCGATCACCGTGGCCGCGGCGCTGGCCGATGCCGGTGCCCTCGGCCGGGTGGGCGGCGCGCCCTATCTGCATACGCTGATCTCCAGCGTGCCGACCGCGGCGAACGCGGCGTACTACGCAAGGATCGTGTCGGAGCGCGCCGTGCTGCGGCGGCTCATCGAGGCGGGTACCCGGATCGTGCAGCTCGGGTACGGGTCGGCGACCGGGACCGGCCGGGACGTCGACGACCTGGTCGACCTCGCGCAGCAGGCCGTCTACGACGTCACCGAGCGGCGGGTGAGCGAAGACTTCGCGATCCTGTCCGACCTGTTGCAGCCGACCCTGGACGAGATCGAGGCGGTCGGGTCGCAGGGCGGCCTGATGACCGGCGTACCGACCGGGTTCACCGATCTCGACCGGCTGTTGAACGGCCTGCACCCCGGCCAGCTGATCATCGTGGCCGGCCGCCCCGGCTTGGGGAAGTCGACGGCGGCGATGGATTTCGCCCGGGCGACGTCGGTACGGCACAACTTCGCCAGCGCCATCTTCTCGCTGGAAATGAGCAAGGTGGAGATCGTCATGCGGCTGCTAGCCGCGGAGGCGCGGGTACCGCTGCATGTGCTGCGCTCCGGCCAGCTCTCCGACGACGACTGGACCAAGCTGGCCCGGCGGATGGGCGAGATCAGCGAGGCGCCGCTGTTCGTGGACGACACCCCGAACATGAGCCTGATGGAGATCCGTGCGAAGTCGCGGCGACTCAAGCAGCGTCACGATCTCAAGCTGGTCATCGTCGACTACCTGCAACTGATGACGTCGCCCAAGCGGGTGGAGAGCCGCCAGCAGGAGGTCGCCGAGCTGTCCCGCGGGCTGAAGCTGCTGGCCAAGGAGGTCGACTGCCCGGTGGTTGCGGTGAGCCAGCTCAACCGCGGCCCGGAACAGCGGACCGACAAGCGCCCACAGCTGTCCGATCTACGCGAGTCGGGATGCTTGACTGCTGCCACCCGGGTGATGCGAGCCGACACCAATGAAGAAGTGGCGCTGGGCGACCTGCTGACCAGCGGGGCCCGGAACGTTCCCGTCTGGGCCTTGGACGAGCGGCTCAGGTACACCGCAGATACGCTCACGCACGTCTTCCCCAGCGGGCGCCAGGAGGTCTTCCGCCTACGGCTCGCTTCTGGGAAGGAGATCGAGGCGACCGCCAACCATCCCTTCCTGACATACGACGGGTGGCGCCGGCTCGACAGTCTGATGGTGGGGGCCAGGCTTGCTGTTCCCCGCCATGTGCCGCCCCCGTTGGACGTGCGGCCCTGGCAGGACGACGAGATTGTCATGCTGGCTCATCAGCTCGGTGGGATGGGGCTAGTTGGCTGTCGATCCCATGAGAAGGTCATTCCTGGGCCGCTGTTCTCGCTGCCGAAGCGTCAGGTCTCGTTGTTCGTCAGGCACCTTTGGGCGACGGATGGTTCGGTGACGCTCACCTCGAACGGGCGAGCCAGCCGGATCTGCTTCGCATCGACGAGCCGGCCGATGCTCGACGGTCTGTCCCGGCTGCTGCTTCGGTTTGGTATCTCAACCCGCCTCCGAACCGTTACCCCAGACCAGTACAGGCCGCAGTTCACCCTGGACATCTCCGGACACGACGACCAACTTCGGTTCCTCCGGGAGGTCGGCGTACATGGCAAACGTGCACGAGCCTGTGCGCGGCTTCGGCAGGCGCTTGAGGCGTCGGCAAGCAATCCCAACGTCGATACCGTTCCGCGCGAGGTGTGGTCGCGGGTACGGGAGATCCTTGCCGACCGCGCCATGAGCCATCGCCAGTTCAGTGCAGCGACGGGCACACAGCTCTGCGGAAGCGCGTTGTGGAAGCGTGCACCGAGCCGGAAACGACTCGCGCGCGTCGCCGCCGTCCTCGATGCTGCCGATCTGGAGCTGATGGCGACCAACGACGTGTTCTGGGACGAGGTCGTGGCGATCGAACCCCAAGGCGAGCAGGAGGTGTTCGATGCCACTGTGCTCGGTACCCACAACTTCATCGCCAATGGAATCGCCACGCATAACTCCATCGAGCAGGATGCCGACGTTGTCATCCTGCTGCACCGCGAGGACTACTACGACAAGGAGTCACCCCGCGCCGGGGAGGCGGACTTCATCGTCGCCAAGCACCGCAACGGACCCACCGACACCGTGACCGTCGCCGCCCAGCTGCACCTGTCCCGGTTCGTCGATATGGCCGTCGTCTAGGACGAGCCGGCGGGTACAGCCGACGGCCCGGGCCAGGTACCGGTCGTGGGTGACCACGATGATCGTGCCGGTGAAGGCGCGCAGGGCCGCCTCGACCACATCCAGCGAGTCGAAGTCGAGGTAGTTGGTCGGCTCGTCGAGGCGCGCGCCTTGGCCTTGCGGGCCACCTTCTTCGCGTACCGGCGGATCTTGTCGGCGCCGAGCCCCCGGCGGACCGTGCGCTCGACCCACTCGGCCTGCGCCCGGGTCCGTTCGATGTCCTCGACCAGCCGGGTCCGCGCGTTCTCCTGCGCCTCGTAGTCCAGCAGCAGCCTCTCCCAGCGGTGCTGCTTCGAGGAACGCGCGGTCGTGCGTGACGACGAGTAGCGCGCCGGCGAAGTCGGCGAGGTAGCCGCCGAGCCAGTCGATGCCGGCGGCGTCGAGGTGGTTGGTCGGCTCGTCGAGCAGTAGGACGGACGGCTCGGCCAGCAGTACCCGGGCGAGCATCACCGGGCCTGCTCGCCGCCGGACAGGCTGCCCAGCGGTCGATCGGGATCGATCCCGTCGACGCCGAGCCGGGAGCGGACCGCGGGCCTACCAGGCCCACCCGGTCCCGGCCGGACAGCGTGAGCGACAGGCCCGGAACCGGGGGTCGCCGTCATGGGACACAGCAAGATTGACAGCCTTCAACCAGGCAGGAACCTCCGCGACATCGGTTGGACAGCTCACCGGAAATGTCGCGGTCACCGCATGGGCGCCATGCTGCCGGGCCGCGCCGCGGCCGGCAACGGAACTACCCGAGCAGCGTCGCCACCTCGGCCGTGCTGACCTGGCCGAAGTGCCGGTAGAACCGGCTGACCGCGCCGAAGTGCGGGGGTACCAGCGGGCAGTGCACATCGTCCGCCACCTCGGCCAGGCGGTTGACCGCCTCCGGCGCGCCGACCGGCACGGCCATGACCACCCGGGCCGCGCCCAGCCCGCGGGCCACCGCCACCGCCGCGGAGGCGGTCGCCCCGGTGGCCAGGCCGTCGTCGACCAGGATCGCGGTCCGGCCGGCGAGCGCGAGGGGCGGGCGGCCGGCACGGTAGGTCCGCTCGCGGCGGTCCAGCTCGGCCGACTCGGCCGCGATGACCTCGGCGATGTCGCGCTCGTCGAGCCGGCCGGCCACGTCGGGGTTGAGCACCTGGACGCCGCCCGCGCCGAGCGCGCCGAAGGCCACCTCGGGCGCCCACGGCACGCCGAGCTTGCGCACGACAAGAACATCAAGGGGTACCGCGAGAGCCCGCGCCACCCGCGCCGCCACCGGTACGCCGCCGCGGACGAGACCGAGGACGGTGACGTCGTCGCGGCCGTGGTACGCAGTCAGCTCGTTCGCGAGCACGTCGCCCGCGTGCGCTCGGTCGCGGTACCCGTTCACTCCTCCAGTGTGTGCTCTTTGCCGAGCGTCGCGAGGGCTTCGAGGGCTTTGACGCGCTGGGGTTGGAAGTCGAAGCGGTCGGCGATGTCGAGCGCTTGCTTGAGGTGGTCGGCTGCTCCGGCGGGTTGGCCGGCCTCGTGGAGGGTGATGGCGAGCTCGATACGCACGTCGCATTCACCGAACACTGCGCCGCCCTCCTGCATCATGGTCAGTGCTCGGCGGTGGTAATGCAGCGCCGCCTCGACGTTGCCCAGGCCTCATGCCGACCGCGTGGCTGATCGTGGCTGCGCTCTGCGCTCTGCCGCTCCTGGCGGCAGCGCTGACGCCCACACCGCGTACGCGGCCGGATAGAGCAGATATCCGAAGCGGGTCGCCGGCATCAGCAGGATCGCGATGAGCAGACCGAGCGCGCAGATCAGGGCGGCGGCCGGCGCGTCGCGAGGCGGCCGGCGGATCAGCCATCCCCCGATCGCTATCCCGGCCACGACGAGAAGCGCCGCGGCGATCGCCGAACCGCCATGGATGGCGATGAGGTGCCCGGGGAAGTTGGTCGCCGCCGTGCTGCGTACCAGGCCCCGGCCGAGCGTGAACCGGACGATGTTCTCCAGGGCGGCGTCCGGGTCGACGACGAACGCGGGTACGAGGGCGAGGACTGGCAGCCCGAAGGCGCCGATCGCGTACCGGCGCCGGTCGAACGGGAGAAAGAGCAGCACGACCGCGACCGGCCAGGCGAAGAGCTTGAGCGCACCGGCGAGCCCGACGGCGATGCCCGCCGCGCCGGGTCGGTCGCGGCTGGCGTAGGCGAGCGCGAGCAGGCACAGCGCGAGGACGGGTAGGTCGTCGCCGCCGACGGCGAGGGTGAGCGCGCAGACCGGCAGGACGGTAGCGACCTGGAGCGCCCGGATCGTGCGGGGCGACCAGGGCAGATGCCGGATCGCGAGGGCTAGCGCAACCGCGGTGGCGACGGCGAACCAGACCCGGGCGTCGGTCCACCAGACGGCGCCGAACGCCGCCCGGGGTAGGCCGAAGAGCGCCATCCCGGGCTGGTACGGCAGGTAGGCGAGCAGCCGCTGATCGACCGGGAGGGCGGCGATGGCGTCGTGGGACAGGTACGGGGTACCGGTGTGGAGCAGCCGCGCGCCCGCGTGCTCGATGGTGACTACCTCGTCCTGCGCCCGGCCGGATGCGGCCTCGACGACGAGCGGTACCAGCGCCGTGGCGGCCCAGGTGACGACCGTGAGCGCGGCGCGCGACGGCAGGCTGGCGCGACGGGTCGCGAGCTGAACGAGTACGACGGCCGTCGCGATCGCGTACCCGACGGAGGCGATCCAGCCCCACGACCGGTGAGTCGGCAGGGTGGCGGTTAGCGCGATGATCAACGCCAAGAGCGCGGAGAGGGCGTACAGCCCGAGGTCGACGGCCAGCCCACCGGCCGCCGTATCCAGGGCGGCGACCCGGCTGAGAGCCGGGTGACGGGCGTCGAGCACGGGTCAGCCTAGCTCGTGGCGCGGTTGTGGGACGGGGCGCCGGGCGGGTGAGGGCCGCAAGCAGGCGCTCAAGCGTCATCGGCCGGCCGAAGAGGTGCCCCTGACCGGCTGGGCAGCCCTGCTCCCAGAGCCGGCGGCGCTGATCCTCGCTCTCCACCCCCTCCGCGACGACCAGCATGCCCAGGCTGCGACCGAGGTCGATGGTCGAACGGACCACCGCCGCGTCGGCCTGGGTGGAGTCCATCGCGTCGACGAAGGTACGGTCGATCTTCAGCTCGTTGACGGGCACGCGGGCGAGGGTGGCGAGCGACGAGTACCCGGTGCCGAAGTCGTCCAGCGCGAGGCGTACGCCGAGGTCGCGTAGGCGGCGGAGGACCTCGTCGACGACGTCGAGCTGGCTGAGGGTCAGGGATTCGGTCAGCTCGATGGTCAACGCCTCGGGGGCGACCTCGGCGACGACGAGCCGTTGTTCCACTGCGTCGGGGAACGTCGGATCGAGCAGGCTTCGGGGCGACACGTTGACGGCGACGGGCAGCGGGAAGCCCTCGGCGCGGAGTTCGCCCGCTGCTTGTAGCGCCTGTTCGAGGACGTTCTCGCTGAATGCTGCGAGCAGTCCGGAGCGTTCGACCTTGTCGAGGAACCGGGTCGGGTTGAGGTCGCCCCGGTCGGGGTGGTGCCAGCGGGCGAGGGCCTCGGTGGCGAGTACCTGGCCGGTGGCGAGGTCCACGATCGGCTGGAAGTTGACCGTGAACTCGCGCTGGGCGACCGCTCGGGGCAGGTCGGCCGAGAGCGCGAGCCGGCCGATGTCGGCGGTGTCGCGCGACATGCTGTACAGGGAGATCCGGTTGCCGGCGCGTTTGGCCTGGTACATGGCCACGTCGGTGCGGCGCAGGAGTTCCTCGATGCCGCCGCGCGAGGGGGCGAGGGCGACTCCGGCACTGGCCTCGATGACCAGCCGCATCCCGTCGACCTCCATCGGCTCATCGAGCGACGCCATGATTTCCCTCGCCCTCGGTATCGCGAGAGCCGGGGCCGGCAGGCCGATGAAGAGAACCGCGAACTCGTCGCCGCCGAGGCGTACGACCAGGTCGCCCTCGGGAGTTGCCGCCTTCAGCCGCGCCCCGACCTGGCGCAGGACCTCGTCTCCGGCTACGTGTCCCAGGGTGTCGTTGACCTCCTTGAAGTGATTGAGGTCCATGAGCAGCAAACCCATCTGCCCATCGGCCGTCCGCTGCGCGAGCAGGTTGTCGCCCGCGTCGTAGAGCTGGCGACGGTTGGCCAGCCCGGTGAGCGGGTCGTGCTTCGCCGCGTGTTCGTGCTCAGCCGACAAGCGCTGGGCCTCCGTGAACGCGGCAGCGTTGCGGATCGCAGTGGAAAGCGCGGCCGCGAAGGCGCGGAGAGTGAACTGCTCCCTTTCTGTCAACGCAATTGTTTCACCTTCGAAGAGCAACCGAAGTTCTCCAACGCCGGCTCCGTCATGACCTACCAGAGGCACGGCGATTGGGTGGCTCGTGGATACCGGCGCAAGCATCCCATCACCGTCGTACCGGATTGCCTCACCGTCACCCCGTACGACCCGGTCAGACACGGTCGGCATGGCGATCCGGACCTCAACTTCGTCCGCTGAGAACAGCTCGGCAGACCTTCTCACCGCGGACGTCAGGACGTTGTCGAGATCCACCTCATTGAACTCGTCGGTGGTTTGGGCAAGCTTTTGCCAGGCAGCTCGCTCACCACGTTCGCGTAGCCGATTCGACGAGACAAAGTGAATGGCAGCCATCACCAGAGGGGCGGCAACCAGGATAAAGACGATTTGCCGGGGTATTGCAAACAGCGCGATAATTGTTAGTCCCAGCCGGACCGCCATGCCGCCCACGCGCACATCCAGGTTTGAGCGAAAGAGCTGCCATGCTGGTGTGCGCGTTGCCAACGCAATTACGGGAATCGCAATCACTTCGTCGGCTATCGGGATGGTAAGGGCGGCGGCAAGGATAGCGGGAAGATCGTGCCTATTCGCGGTAAAGGGCCCGGATAGGTTGCAGGCCGCTGCTACCGCGACTGCACATCCGGCTATGCATGCGGACTGCCCGCTGTTGAAGAGTGTCTTGGTGAGCGGCTTCTTTTGTAGGATTTGGGCCATCAACACTGCGAGAGTCACGGAAATGATGAGCCAATCGCCCGGAAGCAATGCCAAACCGAAGAGGAGGACCGCCTCCTCCATACTAACCAATTGGCGGCTGGACTTGATCCGAATCTGTATGGGCACCAGGTTGGTGATCAGGGTAGCGCCGGTCAGGCTAGCGACCCGCAGCCATGGCGGCTGTGTCGCGTTGGCTGAAGCCAGGATTGTCCAAAGGGCCCAGCTGACTGACAGACCGCCAAGAACGACGACGAGACCGACGGTCTTCATCAACCGCCGGTCGGTCTCGTCGGTGCCTGCGCTCATCCATCCGCCGTTCGGTCGGCGCTGGTGTGGTCTACGCAGTCAGCCTAAGCGTATTCACCGCTGTTCAACAGCCTGCCCTTGCCGTTCCCGTACGCTCTCAGCCCCAGTGCGTCGTCTTGGCCATCGTTCTCTCCTGCCTCGGGTCTTCCTCGATCTCGAGAGAAGCGTACGATAAGGAGCACAAATAGCGTATCAAGAATTGTCCTTCATTTCAGGATATGCGAAGGATGACAGATTTGGCCACATTGGGTAAGTCGATAAACGCAATCCGCTACGGCGGTGTCCAGGCAATACGGACCACAAGGCACAATTCGCGCTAATCAATACGCGCTCGGTGGCCGCCTCCCCCGATGACTTTTCAGCGTGCGCGTCCGAGTGCCACATGTGGTCTCCCTCGCGGTAAGGAGCCCGTTCTCACGGTACGCGTGATTGATTCGTAAAGAATCTCCAACCGGCCCGCCCCCGGGCCGCCCGTACCTCGGCTGGCCGGGCTCCCGGCCACCGTAGGCTGCTAGCGTGACTAATCCGCCGCTGACCCACGTGGACGAGACCGGCGCTGCCCGCATGGTAGATGTGTCATCGAAGCATGTCTCTGCTCGTCAAGCGACAGCCGCCGGCGAGGTGCGCACCACGCCCGCGGTCATCGACCTGCTTCGACGGGACGCGCTGCCCAAGGGCGACGCGCTTGCCGTCGCCCGGGTCGCCGCCATCATGGGGGCGAAGCGGACGCCGGACCTGGTGCCGCTGTGCCACCCCATCGCCCTCCACGGCGTTACCGTCCAGCTGAAACTCGCCGAGTCGGCCGTGCACATCGAGGTCACCACGAGGACCGCCGACCGCACGGGCGTGGAGATGGAGGCGCTCACAGCCGTGGCCGCCGCCGGGCTCGCGCTGGTCGACATGGTCAAGGCCGTGGACCCCGCGGCTTCCATCGAACGGGTACGGGTACTGCGCAAGGAAGGCGGCAAGACCGGCCTATGGGAGCGGCCGGCGTGATCCGCGCGAGGGTGATCGTGGCGTCGAACCGGGCGGCGGCCGGCGTCTACGCCGACACCAGCGGACCGCTCCTCGTCGCCGGGCTGCGCGACCTGGGCTGCGATGTCGACGACCCGGTGGTCGTGCCCGACGGGGAACCGGTGCGGACCGAGCTGTACACAGCGATCAGCGAAGGGCTGGACCTGGTCGTCACCAGCGGCGGTACCGGTATCGCGCCGACCGACCGGACGCCCGAGGTGACCCGTGAGCTGCTCGACTACGAGGTACCCGGCATCGCCGAGGCGATCCGCGCGCACAGCCGCGACAAGGTGCCCACGGCTGCGCTGTCCCGCGGGCTGGCCGGGGTTGCCGGGCATACCCTCGTGGTCAACCTGCCCGGCTCGGCCGGCGGGGCGAAGGACGGCCTCGCCGTCCTCGGGCCGATCCTCACCCACGCCGTCGACCAACTCCGCGGCGGCGACCACCCCCGGGCAGACCACACTAAGCTGCAAGGATGACCGCACCGGCGACCACGGCGCTGGCCTGGGACCAGGCCCGCGTGGCGGCGCACGACGCCGGCGCCGCACACCAGGTGGACGCAGTCGAGCTGCCGCTCGCCGAGGCCGACGGCGCCACGCTGG
>WNGH01006184.1_pt1 | contig 12498 bp, 10 predicted proteins | sample 5400631 | NCBI WGS metagenome assembly WNGH01 (sample SAMN13153373, study PRJNA577476) | soil metagenome | isolation source: 115 cm soil or saprolite under Garry oak tree replicate 1 | place: USA:California | collected 2016-06-15
GCGCTAGGAGCTAGGAAAGGGCGCCCTCAACCCGCTGCTGGAAGTCGGTGATCAGCCGCTCGCTCTCCGGCAGAAGGCGCCCGCGTTCGATCAGACCTGTCTCGACCCCGCGCTGGACGTTCTCGACCAGCACCTTGTCCTCGGCTCCGACCTGACCGTCGAACTCGAGCAGTTCGCCGATCCATTCCTCGTCGGCCTCTGGGCCGAAGAAGTAGTCGAGGAACCGCTCCGTTCGTGCCGCCCCCGCCGGCAGAACCGGCCCGATCGAGAGGTTCGTCCGACCCGGAAAGATGTTGATCATCGTGTTCGGCCAGAGGAAGTGAAACTGGCTGCGCGCCACCTCTCCCTCGCTGGCAAGGCCGCCGCCGTTCTCGCGCACGAGGCCGAACTGGCTCGAGAAGGCCTCGCCGGGAACGAGCTGGTAGGCGTCGGGTGAGACGTCGACCAGGGCGCTGAAAGCCGGGTGGGCGACGGCGCAGTGGTAGCACTCGAGGAAGTTCTCGGCGACGAGCTTCCAGTTCGCCTCGACGGCCGACTCGGCACGACCGTGGTGCCGCAGCTCGTTGACGTCGACGCCGGCGTCCGCGACGAGCTGAGGCAGGCCCGCGAGGACGTCGTCAAGCAGCGCGGCTTCCGGGTCCGGGTTGGCGAAGAGAAACGGACCCCAGGCACCCACCGCCGCCGGCCGCAGCGAAATGCCCTCGCGGTCGACCCCAGGCTCACGACTCGAGCGCGGCGCCGCCTTGAGCGCGCCGTCGAGCCCGTAGGTCCACGCGTGGTACGGGCATTGGAGCGTCTCGCGGGCGGCCGCTCCGGTTGCGAGCACGGAGCCGCGATGGCGGCAGACGTTCAGGAAGGCGCGCAACTGCCCTTCGCGGTCGCGCGTGACGACGATCGGGATGTCGCCGACGCGAGCCGCGAGGTACCCGGCACCGTCGCCCAGCTCGCCGAGATGGCCGACGTACTGCCAGGCCCGCGCGAAGATTCGCTCGCGTTCACGCGCGGTCAGCTCGGGATCGGAATAGGCCCACCACGCGAGCGCCTCGGGCATGCGGACAGCTTATGCCGCGACGTGGCGCGCCCTGGGACCCTGCGTTTTACACCTCGAAAGTCAAAAACCCCTCGACCGAGGGGCAGCGGCCTGGGCGTACACGCCGATCCAGTCCGCAACGCGCACAGAAAGGAGTTCTGGCGCCCGGCGGCCGGCGTCACCCGCCCATGGCCGCAAAACTCAGCATCCTCTCGGCACTAACCGCCACAGTCCTCGCAGTCGCCGCCGCTCCCGCGCCGGCAGTCCCCAACACTCCTCCCGCAACACCGACCCCGCTCTCCCCGGCTGCCGGGGCCTCGGTCGACTCTGTGCCACCTTTCGCGTGGTCGCCCGTCGCCGCCGCGGATCACTACGAGTTCCAAATTGCCGCCGATGCCGGTTTCAACTCGCCCGTGCTCGGCAGCGGCTCCGACGATTTCACGACACAGAACACGCGCGCGACCGTGCTGAAGACGATCCCGAACGGGACGTACTACTGGCGTGTGCGCGCGATCGCGGCAGGCGGCTCGGTCTCAGCCTGGACGGCCGGCCGGTCGTTCCGCAAGGCGTGGACCGGGGCCGCGGCGCTCCAGTCGCCCGCCGGCGGCGGGAATCTCTCGTTCGGAACCGATCCGCTCAAGCTCGGTTGGTCGGCGGTGCCGGGAGCCTCGAACTACCTGGTGTCGCTTGCGAGCGACCCGTCCCTCGGCTCGCTCGCCTTCCATCTTGTGGGCGACCCAACCGGAATCCCCAAGGTGCAGGCGAACTCACTCGCAGTCTCGATCGCGCTTGCCACTGGGACGTACTACTGGAACGTGATTCCCCTCGACGCCGAGGGGAACCGTGGCGTTCCCTCGCCGACCGCATCGTTCACCTGGACGTGGCCGTCGACGACCACCCTCCAAGTAAACGACCTGAACGCAGCCGCCGAGGTCTATGACCCGCAATTCTCCTGGGCGCCCGTGGCCGGCGCCGCCCGCTACGAGGTCGAGATCAACTCCTCGTCGGACTTCGCTGCCGGCTCCAAGGTTTGTTGCACATCCCCGACCATCGCGACTTCTCTCTCGCCCACGACGGTCTTCAAGGACAACACGTACTACTGGCGAGTTCGCGCAATCGATCCGGACGGGAACGCCGGCGTCTGGAACCTCGGCCCGTCCTTTACGAAGACGTTCGACAAGGTTCCGGTCGTCACAGCGCCGGCGATCAAGAACCTGCACCTGCGAGACAACCTTACGGACCCCGGGACCGACGCCGACGTCCTCACGGCCGGGTATCAGACCAGTGTCCCGATGCTGACCTGGGACTGGGTACCCGGCGCCTCGAGCTACGAGGTCGACGTGACCAAGTACAACGGGACGCTTTGCGACTGGAGTTCGACCTCGAATCACTGGCGCGTGAACACGGCCGTCAACGCATGGACACCGCTCGGCTCGGGCTTGACGGCTTCGCAGCCCTATTCGGACCCGATGGCCGTCAGCAAGGACACTCCGGTCCTGGCGGTCGGGAAGTACTGCGCCCGCGTGCGAGCGCGCAGCGATCGTGCAGGTCTCGACGATGTCTACGGTGACTACACCTACCTCGACCCGGCGAGCATGGGCTGGGCCTTCGAGTTCACCGGCTACCCCACAGGCGGAACCTGCTCGCCCTCGTGCACGGCGAACTACCTCGGCTCGGGCGACTACGTGACGACCGTGACCGGGACGACGACCGGCCGCGTCCCCTACTTCACCTGGAAGCCGCTGGCCGGCAAGGCGAGCTATTTCGTGCTCGTCGCAAAAGACCCGTCCTTCTCGAACCTCGTCGATTACGCCTTCACCCAGATCCCTGCGTACGCGCCGCGAACAGGCTCCGCGCCGCGTACGTATCCCGACGAGACGACGCTCTACTACTGGGCAGTGCTCCCCGCGACGCTTGCGAACGGAACCGGTGCGGTGGGCGATCCACTGGCCGCCGCCGCCCAGAGCTTCCAGAAGCAGTCGGCGCCTCCGACTCGCCTGGGCCCGGCCGACGGCACGCAGTTCTTCGACCAGCCGGCCTTCCGCTGGACGCCGACGGAAGGCGCGCGGCGCTACCGGATCCAGGTCGCGCAGGATCCGAGCTTCGGCACCCCGATCGACGATCTGACGACCGACTCGACCTCGTACACGAGCAACACGACCTACCCCGCGGACACGGTGCTGTACTGGCGAGTCCGCGCCGACGACGAGAACAGCGTCGGGCTGACCTGGTCGACGACCGGCACGTTCCAGAGGAAGCTCGTAACGCCGGTTCCGAGCGCGACGAACTCGACCGCCGGCGAATACCTCCCGGTGTGGTCGTGGAACCCGGTCAACGGAGCGGTTTCCTATGACCTCGCGATCGACCAGCCCGACGGCCAGACCAAGACCTTCACCGACTTCCGGATGCCGGCCACCTCATTCCAGAAGCTGACCGGAACGGGAGTCTTCCACTGGCGCGTCCGCGCCGAGTTCCCGAAGCAGGGCTCCGGCGAGACGCCAGGGCCCTGGTCGGCGTCGATGCCGTTCACGCGGACAATCGGCGAGCCGGGCGGCCTCAAGACCGACTCCGCACCCGATCATGTGCTCCTTTCGTGGAACCCGAAGCTCGGCGTCAAGCAGTACAAGTTGCAAGTCTCGGGCCGCCCAGACTTCTCGACGAGCATCGAGAGCGTGACCACCGATAACACCGCCTACGCGCCGAAGTTGTCGAACGTCGCCTACATGAGCGGGAACCAGCTCTACTGGCGCGTTGCCGGCGTCGACCCTGACGGCAACCTCGGCGACTACTCGCCGGCTCAGCCGTTGAGCATGCTGCCGCGGATGAAGTTGACGACCAAGGGCAGCCTGCGCAAGCGACTCCGCAGGACTGTCACCATCACGGTCAAGAACGCGGGTGGACGCTGGATCAAGGGTGCGAAGGTGCGCGTGACCGGCGCCGGGGTCAAGGCTCAGACACGAAGCACAAGTGCGCTCGGCGTCGCACGCTTCACGCTCCGCCCGACCAAGCGAGGGCGTGTCCTCTTCACCGCGAAGAAGTCCGGCTTCCAGTCGGCCGGGATCACCCTGCGCGTGCGCTAGACGGTGTTTGCGGGGGTTGCGGCCGGCGGTCGCAACCCACCGCCGGTCGCGCGCCACGCGATCAAGCCCGCGACCGCGGCGGCCGAACAGCCGTAGAGCACGTCGGCCCAAAGGGCCACCCGATCGGTGCCCGCGAAGATCCCGTGGAAGAGCGCGAGCCCCCAGACGGCGAAGTTCAGATAGTGCGCGCGGCGCCAGAACCGGTACGAGAGCCGTTTCCGGTACCGGTTGGTGATCGCCAGCGCGAGCAGCAGCTCCGCGGCGACGACGCCCAGTGCGGTCGAGAGCGGCCGGTAGCTCGAGGTGCCCGGGACAACCAGCTGCGTCAGCGAAAACGGCACGTACGAGTCGACGAACAGTGTCAGCACGTGCAGCGAGACGAACGTGCCGGTGAGCAGGCCGGCGAAGCGGTGGACGTCCTCGACCGCGAAGCGCGGCCAGTTGGGCAGCTTCGCCCGGCCGGAGAGCGTCAGGCCGAGTACGACCGCGATCGTCAACAGCAGGAACGCGACGATTCCGCTCGCGCGGGCGAGGTACCACTCGAAGAGGCTCATGGGCCGTCCTTCGGCCCATGAGCAGGGGAGGGGGACTCGGGGGAACCCGGAGGTTCCCCCGCATCTATGGAGAAGGGGGCTCGTGGGGGAAACAGGGTTTCCCCCACGGGAGCGAGCCAAAGGCGAGCGACGGTCATGCCGCCTGGGCGGGCTCCGGCTCCAGGGCTCGACGCCAAGACTCGTTCGCGACCTCTCGGACTCCGGCGCGGAAACGACCGGGCAGCTCCCGCTCGTCGAGCCAGTCGGGCCCGCTGTCCCCGAGCAGGAAAGCGGCCTTCGCGGCGACGTCCGCCTCGAGGCAGCTGCCGGCGGCGACGGTGACCTCCGACCACGGCGACATGGAAGGCCTCCCGGTACGAGGATCGATCAGGTGGTGCTGGCTCTCGCCACCGCGGAGCCAGAGCCGGTGCGTCGTGCCGCTGGTCGCCACGCCACCGTCCCGAAGCGTGAGCGAGCCGCCGCCTGGAAGGCCGACGACCGCAGTCCCGCGGACGCCGACGTCACCACCCGCCGCGACGAAGCCGTCGCCTTCGAGCTGCTGCAAGGCGGCGTCGACGGCGAGGCCCTTGACGACGCAGTTGAGATCGAGCTTCGTGCCCGGATAGCGGAAGACGAGCGGGCCTGCGACGCGAACGTGGCGCCAGCTTCCGGGGACGCCGGCGGCCGGCGGACGCTCGTCGTCCGTGACGTGGGCGAAGTCGCGATCGTAGCCAGCGGCTTCGATGGCCGCGCCGAGGGTCGGGTCGACGAGGCCGTCCGTCCGCGACGCCGCGTCGAGCGCGAGCGCGAGCACGCGCACGAACATCCGTGAGGCGGCGACGAATTCGGCGGGCGCCGCGTTGACCCGATTGAGCTCGCTGTCGGGACGGAAGCGGCTGAACGTCCGATCGAGCTTCTCGAAGAGGAGCCCGATTGCTTCGAGCTCGGCTTCGGTCGCGCCCCCGACGAGGACGTCGACTCCCATCGCCTCGAAGTGGTCAGGAGACATTGGTCTGAACCTGCGGTTGGCTGGTGGAGGGTGCGATCGAGAAGTCGCCCGAGCTCGAGCTATCCGATCCCGAGCTCTCCGATCCCGAGCTCGGCAGAGCCGACGACGAGCCTGTAGAGCCGCTCGACGTCGTGGCGTGACCGGGGTTCGTGGCGCGCGCCAGCACCCCCGCGACGACCAGGCCGGTCGCCGCCAGGACCGCGAGCCCACGCTTGACACCGCCGGCTCGCCGCCTCGCTGCCTCGATTCGCGACACCGCTTTAGATCCCCGGCCCGGCAAAACCGGCGGCGGGCGGCGCCCCATCGCGAAAGCCGTGGCGGAGGCCGAAGCGCGGTGCTGCGCCGTTGACGAAGTCGGTCACGCGCGATTTCAGGTCTGCGAGGATCGAGTCGGCCTGGGTTTGCGTCAGCCGGCCGGCGGTGACGGCGGCGTCGATCTTCTTCTTCGCCGCGTTGACGAGGGCCTGGACGAGACCGTCGACCGTCTTCCCCTGCGCCTTGGCGACGTCTGCGAGCGACTTGCCGCTCTCGAGCTGCGTCCGCAGCTGGGCGTCCGTCAGACTGAGGTAGCTCGCCGCTGCATCCAACCCGCCGAACGGCCCCGCATGATGGCCGAATTCGCGTCCGGGTCCTCCGAATAGCGGCACGTCGCCCGACTCGATCCGCTGCTCGAGCTCGTTGCCCTGGGCCTTCGTCAAGCGGCCCGCCGCTACGGCGTCGTCGACGCGGTTCTCGAGTGCCTTCTTCAGGGCCGCGCTGAGCGCGCTCGGCTCGACGCCGAGCTGCCTGGCGGCGTCGTTCAAGACTGCCTGGTTCTCCTGCTGCGGCGAACCGAGTTGCGTCTCCGCGTAGGCCGCGCCCCCGCCGGCGACAGCGAGACCTGCGACGGTCCCCGCGATCAGCTTGGGCTTGAGTCTGCTGCTCATCGGATGCTCCTTTCGTTGGATTTGCCAAGCACAACCGAATCACCCAGGGGTGAGAGCGTCCTGAGAGCGCGCTAAGAGCGGCCTAAGAATCGCTCGCGGCAACGGCTCGGGAGAACCGGCCAACGCCGAGTCTCCAAATTGCGACATTTTTGTTTCGCAGACCTCTTGTGCCTGGACCCAAGGCCACCTAGATTCCCTCGCGCGCCGAGCACGGAGCGCAAGTAGGACGAAGCCGAGCCCGAGGGCCGTAGGCGGAAGCCGAAGGTCAACGAGAACGGTGGACGAAAGCGAGATCGACTCGGCGAACGAAACGGCGACCCTAGGGTCGCCGTTTCGTATTGGACCGCCTTTGGCGACGCCAGCCGGGTCAAGACGGTCGCGCCGGCAAAGCCGCCACGACCTCCAGGTCGGCATCGCAAGCGACGCCTCGGTCGGGTCGCCGTTTCGTATTGGTCCCTTGTTTTGTACGGTCTGTTCGTGCCCGGCGACGCGCAGCAGCTTGGGTTGCCGAGCGGGATCCGCGCCTGCCTCTTCGATCTCGACGGCGTCCTCACCCAGACCGCCAAGGTGCACGCGGCCGCCTGGAAGGAGATGTTCGACGCGTACCTGCGAAAGCGCGCCGAGCAAACCGGCGAGAAGTTCGTCCCCTTCGACCCGCTCGCCGACTACGACCGGTACGTCGACGGCAAGCCACGCTACGACGGCGTCCGCTCGTTCCTGGCCGCGCGCGGAATCGAGCTGCCCGACGGCGATCCGCACGACCCGCCGTCGGCCGAGACGGTCCACGGTCTCGGAAACCGCAAGAACGAGCTCGTGATGGCGCTCCTGAAGCGCGACGGCGTCGAGGCCTACGAGGGCTCGGTGCGGTACGTCCATGCGGTCCGAGAGGCGGGACTCCACACTGCCGTCGTGTCCGCCAGCGCGAACTGCAAGGACGTTCTCGAGGCTGCCGGGATCGAGGACCTGTTCGAGGTCCGCATCGACGGGATCGTCGTCGAGCAGAGGCACCTCCACGGAAAGCCGGCGCCCGACACGTTCCTCGCGGCGGCGAAGGAGGTCGGCGTCGAACCGGCCGAAGCGGCCGTCTTCGAGGACGCGCTGGCGGGAGTCGAGGCCGGACGCGCCGGGCGCTTCGGCTTCGTCGTCGGAGTCGACCGCACCGGTCAGCGCGAGGCCCTGCTCGAGCACGGCGCCGACGTTGTCGTCTCCGACCTGGCCGAGCTGCTGGAGCGAAAGTGATCATCCACCCCGCCTTCGCCGTCGAGCCCTGGAACGTCCGCGAGACGCAGCTCGACCTGAACGTGCTCGCGCAGACGGAGTCCGTGTTCGCGCTCTCGAACGGTCACATCGGCCTGCGGGCCAACCTCGACGAGGGAGAGCCCTACGGGATCCCGGGGACCTACCTGAACTCGTTCTACGAGGTGCGGCCTCTCCCCTACGCCGAGGCCGGCTACGGCTTCCCCGAGTCCGGCCAGACGGTCTTGAACGTGACGAACGGCAAGATCATCCGCCTGCTCGTCGACGACGAGCCGTTCGATGTCCGCTACGGACGCCTGCTGGTCCACGAGCGCGAGCTCGACCTCCGCGACGGCGTTCTGCGACGGCACGTCGAGTGGGAGTCGCCGGCGGGAAAGATCGTCCAGGTCGATTCGACGCGGCTTGTCTCATTTACTCACCGCTCCGCGGCGGCGATTCTCTACGAGGTGCAGCCGGTCGATTCGGCTCTGCGCGTGGCCATCCAGTCGGAGCTGATCGCCAACGAGCCGGCGCCGCCAACCTCGAACGATCCACGGACGGCGGCGATGCTCGAGTCGCCTCTCACCTCGGAGGACTTCTCGGACCGCGACACGAGGGTCGTGCTCGTCCACTCGACGAAGCGGAGCAAGCTGCTGATGGCCGCCGCGATGGATCACACCTTCGAGGGTCCAGACGGGACCGTCTCGGCCGCCGAGTGCGAGCCGGACATCGGCCGCGTGACGATCGGCACCGACCTCCTCGTCGGCGAGCGGCTGACGATGGTCAAGTTCCTGTCCTACGGCTGGTCGAGCCAGCGTTCGCTGGCGGCGGTCCGCGACCAGGTGATCGCGGCGGTTGCAAAGGCCAAGTACGCGGGCTGGGACAGCCTCCTCGAAGGTCAGCGGGCGTACCTCGACGATTTCTGGGCCACTGCCGACGTCGAGCTCGAGGGGGACACGGAGCTCCAGCAGGCCGTCCGCTTTGCCCTCTTTCACACGCTGCAGGCCGGCTCGCGCGCCGAGCAGCGCGCGATTCCGGCGAAAGGGTTGACCGGACCCGGCTACGACGGGCACACCTTCTGGGACACGGAGCGCTTCGTCCTTCCGGTGCTCACGTATACGGCCCCGGACGCGACCCGCGACGCGCTGCTCTGGCGTCATTCCACGCTCGACCTGGCCCGAGAGAGGGCACGCCAGCTCGGTTTGAAGGGCGCAGCGTTTCCCTGGCGGACGATCCGAGGCCAGGAGTGTTCCGGCTACTGGCCGGCTGGGACGGCGGCCTTTCACATCAGCGCCAACGTCGCCGATGCGGTCGTTCGCTACCAGAATGCCGTCGACGACGAGGTGTTCGAGCTCGAGGCCGGGTTGGAGATGCTCGTCGAGACGGCGCGGCTCTGGCATTCGCTCGGCCACCACGACGCGGTGGGCAGCTTCCGCATCGACGGGGTTACGGGGCCGGACGAGTACAGCGCGGTCGCGGACAACAACGTCTTCACCAACCTGCTCGCGCAGCGAAACCTGCTCGCCGCCGCCGAGGCGGTCACCCGCCACCCCGACGAGGCGGCAGAGTTCGGCGCCGAGCTCGAGGAGGCGGCGGCCTGGCGGGACGCGGCCCGCGACATGGTCGTTCCCTGGGACGAGGCCCTCGGCGTTCACCCGCAATCCGAGGGCTTCACCGAGCACCAGGTCTGGGACTTCGCCAACACGAAGCCCGACCAGTACCCCTTGCTCCTGCACTTCCCCTACTTCGATCTCTACCGCAAGCAGGTCGTCAAGCAGGCCGACCTCGTGCTCGCGCTGCACTGGCGCGGCGACGCCTTCACCGACGAGGAGAAGGCGAGGGACTTCGCCTACTACGAGCCTCTGACCGTGCGGGACTCATCGCTCTCGGCCTGCACGCAGGCGATCGTGGCCGCCGAGGTCGGGCACCTCGAGCTCGCCTACGACTACTTCGGCGAGGCCGCGCTCATGGACCTACACGACCTCGAGCACAACACCCGCGACGGGGTCCACATTGCCTCGCTCGCCGGCTCCTGGCTCGCCGCGGTCGCGGGCTTCGGCGGCTTGCGCGACCACAACGGTTTCCTCAGCTTCGCCCCGAAGCTTCCCGCCCGGCTCGAGCGGCTCGCCTTCGGTCTCCGCTTCCGCGGCCGGCTGCTGAAGGTCGAGGCGAGGAAGGCCGAGGCGACCTACACGCTGACCGAGGGCGGGCCGCTCGAGATCGCGCACTACGGCGATCGCATCGAGGTCTCGAGGCAGAAGCCCATCACCCGGCCGATCCTCCCGACCGTCCCCGAGGAGCCGGCGCCGACTCAGCCGCCCGGGCGCGAACCGATGGCCAGGCAGCCGGCTGCGAGGAGGCGCCGTCGCCGCAGGGGAAGGGGCGAGACGAAGGCCCACACCTAAGAACGCACGCCCCGAGGGGGAAAGGCGGACAGGGCCGGTACTAGAGCGTCCTGGGAGGGAAGCCCCGCCCGCCTTCGGTGGATCTGTCTCAAGAGAAGGGAGCCAAAAGACCAGAAACTTGCGGTCGCGAGCGAGACGTTCAAGGAGGACGCGTCGAATCACTCGACCGAGGGGCGCCGACCGATGACAAATTCGAAGAGCACTCCGACAACTAAACCTCCTTAAACCTTAGGTCTCCTTGTAAGCCAGCTCCTCAAACGAGCGATTGCCACACCGGTCACTCGCGCGCTTGCTGCGAGGAGGTGACCACCAGAGAGACCAAGCGCCCGGCCCATCCGGCCGAGCTGACCCGGTACTTGTACGAAAAGCATGGCGGGCGCCTCTTCACATTCTGTTTTGCCCGACTTCGCGACCGCGAAGAAGCTCAGGACGCGGTCCAAACGACCTTCATCTACGTGCTCCGTTCGCTTCAGCGCGGCGTCGAGCCCGAGTTCGAGCTCGCTTGGTTGCTCAAGATCGCATTCAACGTCTGTCGCGAGGCAGAGCGGTCCGTCGGCCGTATCAACGCAACCACATGGGAGGTCGAAGACATGGACGAGCTGGCGGCACCCTCGGCCGACGGCTACGAAGGGCCCGAGCAACTCGACGCGCTTCGAGAGGCACTCGCGACTCTGCCTGAGCGCCAGCGCCGGGCAATCCTGCTTCGAGAATGGCAAGGACTCTCGTACGCCGAGATCGCCGACGAGCTCCAGCTGACCATCGGAGCGGTCGAAACGCTCCTTTACCGGGCGCGCCGCAGCCTGACATCGCGTTCGGCACGCTCGGCCCGCTGAGCCCCGAGGAAAAGTTCGAGCTCCGCAAGCACCTCGTCCAGCCGGGAGGTGTCTCCCCAGGCGCCAAGCAGTTCGAGCTTTCCTGTCTTGCGATCAAACCGCGGCTCGGCTCGGCCGACGAGCCGGTCGCCGGCCAGGAGCGGCAGGACGTAGTAGCCGTACTCGCGCTTCGCCGGCGGGACGTACATCTCCAGTCGGTAGTGGAAGTCGAAGAGCGCCTCGGCGCGGTCACGGTCGTGCACGAGGCGGTCGAACGGCGACAGCAGCGTCGCCCGGTCCGGCACGGGCGCGTCGTTCACCTCCGGGTGGGCCCGCCACTCCCTGCCACTCCCCCTTCTCCAGGCGGACACCGAGGGCCCGGTAGCGCTGCTCGGCGAGGATCTTCTCGGCGTCGCGCAACGGCACCGTTTCGGTCTCCGGATACCAGCGGCCGGCGAGGTCCCAGAGCCGCTGGCCGTTTCTGCGCCCCACGACCGCGAGCGCCCCGCGTTGGTGAAGTACCTCCAGCATCATCCCTACTTGGCGGCTTCCGAACCACCGGTGGTTGCGTGCCCGCCCGCCGGTGCGGTCCTCGAGCTCGCGACCGAGCAGCGGCCCCCGGTGTTCGAGCTCACGCAGCACGTAGCGGCGAAAGCCTGCGTTCCGCTCGAGGAAATCGCGCGTCCAGCCCTCCCTGGCCGTTGTGTTGGCGCGGCGGTGTCGCCGCATCCGCGCGCGGATCAGCGGCAGCGACTCGATCGGCCAGATGAAGGCGTTCCACTCGAACAGCTTCCGCTCGACCCACAGCAGCCGGTCGAGCTCGCCGGGGTCATAGCGACCGAGCCGGCTCCAGAGGACGAGGTGCTGAGGAGGCGCCACCGTGGAAATTGGATCGAGCTGGAGGAAGCCGAGCCGCCGTACGGTCTCGAGCACCCCGCGCGCCGAGCCGTCAAGCAGCTGGGCCCGGACGGCGATCCGACGCGCCTGCTCCAACGTGACTCTTCGAGTCCGGCCGGGCACGGCGACATCATTTCCGATCAATCTCCATCATTTCCGATCAATCTCAGTGGGCGCGGCCGCTGTCGGCCGCGCCCACCACGACGCCTACGCGACCGGCACGGGCGGAGCCTCGACGCGCTCGGCGGGCTTGCGAGGGGCGACCGGAGGCTCGAGCCGCGGCAGCCATTCGAGCCACTTCGGCAGGTACCAGTTGGCGTCGCCGAGCAGCGTCATCGAGGCCGGCAGCAGGACCGCACGGATGATCGTGGCATCGATCAGGACGGCGACAGCAAGACCGATGCCCATCTCCTTCATGTCGAGGATCGGCATCAGGGCGAAGACGAAGAAGACGCCGACCATAACGAGGGCTGCGCTCGTAACGACGCCGGTGGTCGAAGTGATTCCGTGCTCGACGGCGTCCTTCGTCGAAAGGCCGCGGTCGTACGCCTCGCGCACGCGGCTCAGGAT
>WNGH01005114.1_pt1 | contig 12496 bp, 10 predicted proteins | sample 5400631 | NCBI WGS metagenome assembly WNGH01 (sample SAMN13153373, study PRJNA577476) | soil metagenome | isolation source: 115 cm soil or saprolite under Garry oak tree replicate 1 | place: USA:California | collected 2016-06-15
GGAGTACGCGGACGTGCCGGGGGTGAAGAAGGGTGAGGGCTCAGCCCTCGTGGACCTTCCGGCGCTCCGGAACGTGGACGCGCTCGTGCACGTGGTGCGGGCCTTCGAGGCGGAGCTGGTCCCGCACCCCGATGGCTCGGTGGACCCGCTGCGCGACGCGAAGATGATCGAGCTGGAGCTGATCCTGGCCGACCTCTCCGCGGTGGAGCGGCGGCTCGAGCGCCTGGAGGCGAACCTCAAGAAGACCAACAAGGCCGAGGACGCGGCCGAGCGGGCCCTCTTCCTCAAGATGAATGACTGGCTGGAGGCGGAGCACCCTCTGCGGGAGCTTGCCCTCGCCGAGGAGGACAGGCGCCGGCTGCGCAGCTACTCGTTCCTCTCCGGGAAGCCCATGCTGCTGGTGGTCAACCTCGGCGAGGACGGGATCCGCGAGGCCGCGGCCTTCCTGGAGCGCTCGGGCCTCCAGGGCTTCACCTCCCGGCCGCTCCTCGGGCTCTGCCCGGTAGCGGCCCCCATCGAGGCGGAGATGACCGAGCTCTCGCCCGAGGACGCGAAGGCCTTCCGCGAGGACCTGGGTCTCCTCGAGCCGGGGCTGGAGCGGGTCATCCGTACGTCGTACGCGCTGCTCGGCCTGATCTCGTTCCTCACCGCGGGGGAAGACGAGTGCCGGGCCTGGACGATCCGCAAGGGGACGAAGGCCCAGGCGGCGGCGGGAACGATCCACTCCGATCTCGAGCGGGGTTTCATCCGCGCGGAGGTGGTGGCGTTCGAGGACCTCCTGGCCGCGGGCTCCATCGCCGCCTGCCGGGAGCGGGGGACCCTGCGCCTCGAGGGGAAGGACTACGAGGTGCGCGACGGGGACGTGATCAACTTCCGCTTCAACGTGTGAGGTGGCCGGGAAGCCCCGCCATGGCTGACTGCCCCGCGTGCCGGCGTCCGATGGCGATGGCGCGGGCCACCTGCGTCTACTGCGGCGCGAAGCTGCCGGTGGAGGCGGGGGAAGCCGCGAGGCGCGCCGCGATGGCCACCCCTTCCGCCCCGCCCACCGCGGCGACGGCGACCCGGCTCCTCGTGATCCTCGACCTGGGGGCCACAACCCAGGAGGCCGTGGCTTCGGCCCTGGGCCTGTCGGTCTTCGAAGCGGGTCAGCGGCGGAAGCGCGGCGGCCTGCAGCTCCATCGGATCGCGGAGGAGGGCCGGGCAATGGGGGAAGCCGCGGCCCTCCGGGCCGCGGGCCTCGAGGTCGTGCTCGTCCCCGAAAAGGAGGCCCGCACGCCCCCGCTCCCCGCCCTGGGCGGGGCCGCCGAGGCGGGAGGCCTGCGCCTGCGCACCCGGGAGGGGGATCTTCTCGTGCGCAGCGAGGACCTCCGGCTCGTGGTCCGCGGGCCCATCGCCCGCGAGTACCAGCCATCCCTCCAGATCCGCAGTGTCCGGTCCGCCTCCCTGGATGGCGGATACCGCATCCATCTCCACCGGCGCGCCGAACCGCGGCCGGTGGAGTTGGATCCGGGCAACTTCGAGTTCGGATTCGCCGTCACCGGCTCGTCGCTGCTCGAGCTGCTGGGTTGGATCGGCGCGGTGGCGCCCGCCGTGCCGGTGGACGACGAGTTCCGGCGGCTCCCGCCGGAGCTGAGCCCGGCCGCCACCCCCACCTTCGGGGTGATGGCGGCGGCCGCCGGCCTCTCCCGCCCCGACCGCGGCCAGCACAACGACCGACCCCGACCCATCGTCGGCGGGGTCGGGGCGGATGAGCCGCCGGCCGTGCTCGACAACCTGGCGCAGTTCCGCTTCTACTCGGGCTGGCGGGCCGCCGTGCCGCGACGTCGTCCTTGAGCTCGCAGCCAGCGGCCTATCCGCACCCCGCCACTTCACGTCCTGCGAAGGCCCCGTGCTACCGTCTCGCGGAGCTATGACCCGGCGCGACGTCCTCCTGCTGGCCCTCCTGGCGGTGCTCCCGGTCCTGGCCCACGCCCCCGCCTGGTGGGAGAGCCGCCTGTTGGGCCCCGGCGACGGCGCAGCTCTGCACTATCCCCTGCGGGTCGAGGTCTGGCGGGCCTATGCGCGCGGCGATCTCCCGAGCTGGAACCCCGGTGCGTTCTCGGGGACGCCGCTCCTGGCCGCGTATCGTCCGGGGGCCTTCTACCCACCGATGCCGCTCCTCGCGCTGCTCCCCCCGTTTCTCGCCTTCCAGCTGCTCGTGCTCGCCTCGCTGGCCGCGGCCGCGATGCTCACCTACGCGTACCTGCGGCGAATCGGGGCGGGTCGCGTGGGAGCGTACGCCTCGGGCCTGGTGTTCGCCCTGGGCCCCTGCCTCGTGGCCCACCTGGGCGACACCGCGACCGTGGTGGCGGCTCCCCTGCTGCCCCTCGCCCTCTTGGCCGTGGAGTCGCACCTCGTCCACGGCACGCCCCGCGCGACGGCCGGTCTCGCGATCGCGACCGCCCTGCTCCTGCTCGCCGGCTCGTCGGCCGCCGTGGGCGCGGGCGGGGCCCTGGTCCTGGGCCGGCTCACCCTGGCCCACGCTCGCCGTGATGCAACCGCGCGTCCGGTCGCGTCGCTCCTGGCCCTGGCCGGGGGGCTGCTGCTCGCCGCGCCGCAGCTCCTGCCGACCCTCCTCGCCTGGCGCGAGGCGGGCCCCGGCGCGACCGGCGTGGCGGCTGCCCCTGGCTCCGTGCTCCCCGGGGTGACCGGCCTCGTGGTCCGCTACGTCTCGCACACGCCGGGCCCCGCCCTCACCCTGGCCGCGCTGCCGCTCCTGCTCACCCATGCCTGGGTCCGTAGGGCGTCGGCGGCGCTTCTCGCGGGCTTGCTCCTCCTCGCCCGGGCGCCCCGACTCAGTGATTCGGGGGCGGGGGCGCTGCTCCTGGACTTCGCGCTCGCCGTCCTTCTCGGCCTCTCGCTCTCGGTCCAGTTTGCCGCCCGGCGCGAGGCGCTCGGCCGCCGGCTCCGGATCTGGTTCCTCCTCGCTTCCCTGGCTTCCACGGCCGCGCTCTCGGTAGCGACGGCGGTCACCGGCCCGTTGCCCCAGATCCTCACCGGTGCGGTGGGCCTGCTCGCGGTGGCCCTCGTCCTCTACTTCACCCTGGCCGACGCCCGCCGCCCGGTGTCCGCCCACGTGTTCCTGATCCCCCTCACGGTGTCGTTCCTCCTCGAGCCCCACGGCCGCGAGGCCTGGAGAGGGGCGCCCACCGCGGACGAGCTCGCGCGCCCGACCCCGACCCGAGAGGCCATCGACCGGGCCATGGGCCCGCGGCGCGCGGAGCGGACGCTCTCCCTGGTCCCGGCCTGGCCCCGGGGCGCCGAGGCCGACCTCGCTTTCGCGAACCGGGGCGGACTCGTGGGACGGCGCAACGCGGACGGGTACGACCCGATGGTCCCCCGCGCCCGCCTGGGCCTGTACGACGGGATGAGCTCGTTCGGGGCGCTGCCCCGGGCCTTCTTCTGGACCGACCCCGGACGCCTGGAACTGCTCGGCATCCGGTTCGTGCAGGTCCCTTCGGCCGGCCTCACCGTGCCGGCTGACGCGTCGGGCCTGGGCGAGGACCTGGACGTCGTGCTCGAGTCGGTCCGGCCCCGCTTCTTCGCCCTCCCCATCACGCGCGCGACCGAGGTGCGCTTCACCTCTTCCCTCGCCCGGGCGATCGACTTGCCGCAAGGAGCGGCGGTGGCCCTCGTGTCGGCCCGCCTCGTCTCGGGCCGCGAGATCGAGCTGCCCGTGCGGGCCGGCATCGATACCGCGGAGTGGGCCTGGGACCGCCCCGACGTGCGGACCCGCATCCGGCACACGAGGCCGAAGGTCGCTCTCAGCTTCCCCGTCCCCGGCGCGGCCTACGAGGGCCATCATTACCTGGCCACCCTCCCCCTCCCGGCCCGCTATGCCCTCGACGGGCTGCGGTTCCAGGCCTTGCCGGGGACACCCCCCCTGAGCCTGCTCCGGGTCGGAGTGGTCGATGGCGCAACCGGCCGGGCCACCGGGCTCTCCCTCACCGCGGCCTACGTCTCGGACACGGTGCGCCTGGCGGAGAGCGCCGCCACCCCGAACCTGCGCCTCTTCGAGGTCCTGCGCGGCTTGGGCCGGGCCTGGGTGGTGGAGTCGCTGCGCCTGCTCCCCGACGAGGAGACGCTGGAGCGGTTCCTGCGCGGGCCCACCCGGGCCGGGATCGACGCGCGCCATCAAGCCTTGGCGCTGGCGGGCGAAGCGGAAGGAGTGGAGCTGCCCCCGGGCAGCCGCTCCTCGCGGGCCGAGCTGGCGCGCGAGGTGGGAGGCCGGCTCGAGCTCCGGGCCGAGGGGCCGGGCCTGCTCGTGGTGACGGAGGGCTTCGATCCGGGCTGGGCGGCCGAGGTGGACGAGCGGCCGGCGCGCCTCCTGCGGATCAACGGCGGGGTGATGGGCCTCGTCCTCCCGGAAGGCACGCACCGGGCCGTCCTGCACTACCGGGCGCGAGGCCTCGCGCCGGGGACGTTCCTCGCGGCCCTGGCCGCCCTATGCCTCGCGAGAGCCGCCTTCCGGCAAATTTGACCGTCCGCGAGCACGCATGCTAGCTTCCCCTGTTTACCGGTCCACGAGGATGCCCGCCCGTCCGAGCCTCTCCATTTTCTTCCCGGCCTACAACGACGCCGGGACCATCGCGAGCCTCGCCCTCCTGGCCCACATGACGGCCCGGACGCTCACCGACGACTACGAGGTCATCGTGGTCGACGACGGGAGCCCGGACCATACAGGGGCCCTCCTCGACGAGATGGCGAAGAGCTTCCCCTGGCTGAAGATCGTCCACCACGACCAGAACCGGGGCTACGGGGGGGCGCTCCGCACCGGCTTCCTGACCGCCGCCAAGGAGCTCGTCTTCTACACCGACGGTGACGCGCAGTACGACCCCCGGGAGATGACGACCCTCTTCGAGGCCTTCTCGCCCCAGGTCGACTTCGTGAACGGCTACAAGATCTCCCGCAACGATCCCCTGCATCGGATCGTGATCGGCCGGATCTATCACTGGTTCGTGAAGACCTTCTTCCGCCTGCGGCTCCGGGACGTGGACTGCGACTTCCGCCTCATGCGACGGGACGTCTTCAAGAAGGTGACGCTCACGCGGTCCTCCGGGGTCATCTGCGTGGAGCTCATGAAGAAGGTGCAGGACCACGGCTTCCGCATCGCGGAGGTGCCGGTGCACCACTACCACCGGAGCTACGGCAAGAGCCAGTTCTTCAACTTTCCGCGAGTAGCCCGCACCCTCGTCGACCTCACGCGGCTCTGGCTCGAGATGGTCGTCCGCAAGGAGCACCTGAAGGCGGCGCCCCGGGCGGTGGGCGCGCCCAGCGAGGCCGAGAGCCGCCGCTGATGGGCGACCATCGGGACTTCTACCGAGGCCGCAGGGTCCTGGTGACCGGCGGCCTGGGCTTCATCGGGAGCAACCTCTGCCGCACTCTCGCCGACCTGGGGGCGGAGGTACTGGCGGTGGACAGCCTGCTCCCGGACTACGGGGGCAACCTCTTCAACCTCGCGGGCTACGAGGGTAAGGTCCGCATCAACATCGCGGACGTGCGCGGCCACGGCATGGAGTACCTGGTGAGGGGCGAGGAGGTGCTGTTCAACCTGGCCGGGCAGGTGAGCCACCTCGATTCCATGGCCGACCCCTTCACCGACCTCGAGATCAACTGCCGGAGCCAGCTCTCCATACTGGAAGCGGTGCGGAAGGGGAACCCCGAGATCAAGATCGTCTACGCGGGGACGCGGCAGGTCTACGGCAAACCGCAGTACCTGCCGGTGGACGAGAAGCACCTGCTGAACCCCACCGACGTGAACGGGATCAACAAGATCTCCGGCGAGCTCTACCACCTCGTCTACCATTCGGTGTACGGGATCCGGGCCTCCTCGCTCCGCCTCACGAACACCTACGGCCCCCGCCAGCTCATCAAGCACAGCCGCCAGGGCTTCATCGGCTGGTTCGTGAGGAAGGCCGCCCTGGGCGAGGAGATCCAGGTCTTCGGAGACGGCCGCCAGAAACGCGACTTCAACCACGTCGACGACGTGGTTGATGCCTTCCTGCGCGCGGGGGCCACGGACGCCTCGGACGGGGGGGTCTTCAACCTCGGCGACGCCCACCCGGTCTCCCTCCTCGAGCTCGTGAAGCTGCTCGTCGAGGTGGCGGGGGCCGGCTCCTGGACGATCGTCCCCTTCCCGCCCGAGCGCAAGAAGATCGACATCGGCGACTTCTACGCGGACACCGCCCGCGTCCGGAAGGCCCTCGGCTGGGAGCCGAAGGTGCCGCTCCGGCAAGGGCTCGCGGAGACCATCGCCTGGTACCGCAAGCACAAGGAGCACTACCTGTGAAGGCGGCCGCCGTGGGACAGGTCCCCTTCCTGGATTTTTCGGCCCACGTGGCGGCCATCCGCCCCGAGCTGGACGCGGCGATCGCGCGCGTCCTCGACTCGGGCTGGTTCATCCTCGGCCCCGAGGTGGAGGCCTTCGAGCGCGAGCTGGCGGCCACCCTGGGGGCGAGGGAGGCGGTAGCGGTGGCCAACGGCACCGAGGCGCTGCAGCTCGGGCTGACCACCCTGGGGGTCGTTCCCGGCGACGAGGTCGTGACCTCGCCCCTCTCCGCGGCCTTCACCGCCTTCGCCATCCTCTCCGCGGGGGCCCGGCCGGTCTTCGCCGACCTCGACCCGAAGACCCTGAGCGTCTCGCCCGAGGCGGTGGCCCGCGCGATCACTCCGCGCACGAAGGCGATCCTCCCCGTCCACCTCTACGGCCACCCCGCGGACATGGACCCGATCCTGGAGCTGGCCGAGGCGCGCGGGATCGCGGTCCTCGAGGACTCCTGCCAGAGCCACGGCGCGCTCTACCGCGGGCGCCCGGTGGGGACGCTCTGCGGCCTGGGCGCGCTCTCCTTCTACCCGACCAAGAACCTGGGCGGCCTGGGCGACGGAGGGGCGCTCCTCGTGGGCGATCCCGACCAGGCCGCGCGCCTGCGCCTCCTGCGCAACGGCGGCCAGAGCGAGCGCTACCGCCACGAGGTGCCGGGCCTCAACAGCCGGCTGGACGAGCTGCAGGCTGCGATCCTTCGCGTGGGCCTCCGGCACCTGACCTCCTGGACCGAGCGTCGGCGGGCCCTGGCCGCGATCTATCGCGCCGAGCTCGGCGAGGCCCCGGTCTCCCTGCCCGAAGAGCAGGCCTACGCCCGCGCGGTCTACCACCTCTTCGTGGTCCGCCACCCGCGGCGCGACGCCCTGCGGACGGCCCTCCGGGAGCGCGGCATCTCTACCCTCATCCACTACCCCACTCCGCTCCACTTGCAGCCCGCCTTCGCGTCCCTGGGAGGAAGGCCCGGCGACCTGCCGGTGGCCGAGCGGGCCGCGAGCGAGGTCCTCTCCCTGCCCCTCTACCCGGAGCTGACCGACGCCCAGGTGGGCACGGTGGCCGCGGCGGTTTGCGAGATCGCTCCCGCGCTCGGCGGAGGTGCCGCATAGAGGGCCGCGCGCTCGTGGTCGTACCGACCTACAACGAGCGGGAGAACGTGCTCCCCCTCATCCGCGAGATCCTCGCCCAGGACGAGGGGATCGACGTGTGGGTGGCGGACGACGGGAGCCCCGACGGCACCGCGGAGGCGGCGCGGGAGGCCATGGCCGCCCACCCCGGACGGGTGGACCTGCTCTTCCGCAGCGAGAAGGGCGGCCGGGGCGCGGCGGTCATCGCCGCCTTCAAGAAGGGCCTCCTCGACCCCCGCGGCTATCGCATCCTCTTCGAGATGGACGCGGACTTCTCCCATCACCCGCGGGAGATCCCCAAGTTCCTCGCCAAGCTCGAGACCTGCGACATGGTGATCGGCTCGCGCTACGTGGAGGGGGGCGGCACCTCCGACTGGGGCTTCCTGCGGCCCGCCCTCTCCTGGCTCGCCAACCTCTACATCAAGGTGGTGGCGGGGGTGCCCATCCGCGACACCACCAGCGGCTACCGCGCCTACCGCCGGGAGGTGCTCGCGGCCACCGAGTTCGACCGGATCAAGATCACCGGCTACGTGGTGCACGGAGAGATGGCCTACCAGGCCTGGATCCACGGCTTCCGGCTGGGCGAGGTGCCGATCCATTTCAAGAACCGCGTCCGCGACGCCTCCAAGCTCACGCGCGAGGAGATCACGATGGCGCTCCTGAACTTCGCGCTCCTGCGCTTCCGCTACGGGTTCCGCCCCAAGCCTCGCCCGGGAGGAGAGAATCACGAGCGCTGAGCCTGGAGGCTACGGGCGGCGAGCGAAGCCGCATTCACTGCGGCGAAGCGAGCGGGGGGTCTGGGGCAAGGTATCCGAATCGCGCGAAGCAGTGGCGGGCGCCGAGAAGCGGCTCATCACCAGGGGCGATTCGGATACCTTGGGGGCGCGACGACAGCGCCCCCCAGATCAATGATGAAGAGCCTGGTGCTCTGGGCGACGGGCTCCGCCGATCTCGCCGCCCGGCGCGCGAAGGAAGGCGCCACCCTCCTGGTCCTCGACCCCCGAGCGGAGGGTGGGCTCGAGCAGGCGGGCCTGCCCTTCCGCCGGCCGCCGACTTCGCCGGAGACGGTCGATGCCGTGGAGGCCGCGGTGCGCACCTGGGCCCGGGTGTGGGGTCGGCTTCCCCTGGTGGACGGCCGGAGCTTCCGGGAGCTCGCCGAGTGGAAGGGGGTCTCGCTCTGGTGGATGGGCGAAGCGTTTTTTCGCACCTCCACCGAGGCTCCGCGTTGCGTCCGGGTGGCGGAGACGTTCCTGCGCCTGCTCGAGACGGAGAGGCCCACGGAAGTCGAGGCCGTGGGCCTTCCGCCCCGCGACACCCTGTTGCTCTCGCGCGCCTGCACGGTCCAGGGAGTGCTCTACCACGGGCCCGCGTCGGCCCGGCCGCGGGTGAAGCCCTCGGCGTGGGAGCTCCGGGGACGGCGGGAGTCCTGGGCCGCCTCCTTGCGCGCCCTCCGCGGGCGAGGCGGGACGCTCGTCCCGGGACGGACCGCGCTCGTGGGGGAGCCGGAGGACGACGCCGCGCTGGGGGGGCTCCTTGCCTCGCTCGGAGAGGAGGTCACCGTGGTGACCCGACCCGAGCGGCTCGCTTCCCGGCGGGCGCTCGCGGCCGCGAGAGGGGCCCGCCGGGCCCTGCGGGAGCTCTGGCCGTGCCTGCGGGCGAGCCCGGGCGTCCACGAGTCCTTCTCCCAGCGGGGCGTGGCCTTCTTCGACCTCGCCGAGGCCGACCTCGCGGCCCTGCTCCTCAGTCGGCTCCCGGCGGCGGTCCGGCTCTACGAGGCGGCCACGGAGTGGCTCCTCGCGGCCCGGCCGAAGGCGGTTCTGCTGGCCCTCCCGGCGCGGGACGACCGGCGGACGCTCCTCGCAGCCGCCCGCGCGGCGGGGGTGCCCTCGGTGGTCCTGCGCCCCGCGGAGGGCGAGGAAGGGGAGCGCGCTGACGGCGGCCCGCAGCCCGACCACCTGCTCACCGGCGAGGCGGCCACCGATCGCGAGCGCGTCCTTGCCGTCCTGCGGGCAGTGGGCGCCGAGGGCGCGGTCCCGCGTGATAGGGTTGGGGAACCGTGAAGGCGCGGGGGGGGCGATGAGAAAGGCCGCGCTCGGCCTCGGCACGCGGACCCTCGGCGAGGGCCAGCCCTGCCTGGTGATCGCCCAGGTGGCCTCCGCTCACGAGGGCTCCGCTGACACCGCCCTGCGCATGATCGAGGCCGCCTTCAAGATGGGGGCCGATGCCATCGCCTTCCAGGTCTTCCGGGCCGAGAGCCTGCTCGTCCGCCGTCACCCGCAGCGCAAGGACCTGGAGGCGGTGGAGCTGACCGACAAGGAATGGCGGCGGGTGCTCGAGGCGGCCAAGGCGTCCGGCCTCGCCGTCCTGGCCGAGGCTTTCGACCAGCCCTCCCTCGAGCGGGCGGCCGCCTCCGGGGCGCACGCCGTGCAGGTCCACCCCGGGGACCTCGAGAACCCGGAACTGATCCGCGCCGCCGCCGCCCAGCGACGCCCCGTCTTCCTCTGCGCGGGAGGGCAGCCGGAGCCGCTGGTGCGGGAGGCTCTCGAGCTCGCAGGCGAGGAGGTGGCCCTCGCGCACGGCTTCCCGGGCTCGCCCGCCGCCCCCGAGGAGATGCGCCTGGGCGAGATCGCGTCGGCCAAGGAGCGCTACCGGGTCCCCGTGGGCTTCCTCGACAGCGCGGACGGCGGGAGCGCCTTCGCCCTCGTGGCTCCCGCCCTCGCCGCCGCCCAGGGGGCGGACTTCGTGGAGAAGCACTTCACCCTGGAACGCAGCCGCAAGGGGCACGATTACGCGGCCTCCCTGTCCCCAGAGGACTTCTACCGCATGGTGGAGCTGCTGCGGCAGGCCGAGCGGGCCCGGGGCGATCTCGTTCCCGCCTCGGGGGCGGAGGCCAAGCGCTCCTTGCGCGGGCTGCGCCGCTCGATCGTGGCCGGCACCCTCATCGCGCGCGGAGAGGTCCTGGCCGCCCCCATGCTCGCCTTCAAGCGCACGGACGAGCGCTTCGAGCCGGGCCTCCCCCCGCGGGAGGCCCATCGGGTGATCGGCCGGCGGGCGGCCCGCCCCATCCAGGCCGAGGAGACCATACGGGAGGACATGTTGGAATGAAGGCCCTGATCACCGGCGGCGCCGGCTTCGTGGGAAGCCATCTGGCGGAAGCCCTCCTGGCCCGAGGGGAGGAGGTCTTCGTCCTCGACAACCTCTCCACCGGATCCATCGACAACATCGAGCACCTCAAGTGGGACCATCGGTTCCACTACACGATCGACAGCATCATGAACGAGCCCGTGACCGCCGAGCTGGTGGACCGGGTGGACGTGGTCTTCCACCTCGCCGCCGCGGTGGGGGTGCGCCTGATCGTCGAAAGCCCGGTGAACACCATCGAGACCAACGTGCACGGGACCGAGATGGTCCTGAAGCTGGCCAACAAGAAGAAGAAGAAGGTGGTGGTGGCCAGCACCTCCGAGGTCTACGGCAAGGGGGTCCAGGTCCCCTTCCGGGAAGACGCCGATCTCGTGCTCGGCCCCACCAACAAGGGGCGCTGGAGCTACGCCTGCAGCAAGGCCATCGACGAGTTCCTGGCCCTCGCCTACCACAAGGAGAAGCGCCTGCCCGTGGTGCTGGTGCGCCTCTTCAACACCGTGGGGCCGCGGCAGACCGGCCGCTACGGCATGGTGATCCCGAACTTCGTCAAGCAGGCGCTCCTCGGCCGCCCCCTCACCGTCTTCGGGGACGGCAGCCAGAGCCGCTGCTTCACCTACGTGAGCGACGTGGTGGGGCAGCTCGTGGCCCTCGCCCAGGAGCCGCGAGCGCTGGGCGAGGTCTTCAACGTGGGGAACGACCGCGAGGAGATCACCGTCCTCGAGCTGGCCCGGCGGGTGAAGGCGCGCGCGGGATCGAAAAGCGAGGTCGTCCTCATCCCCTACGACCAGGCCTACGAGGCGGGCTTCGAGGACATGCAGCGGCGCGTCCCCGACCTGGGCAAGCTCCGCTCCCTCACCGGCTACGAGCCCAAGGTGCACTTGGACGAGATCCTGGACCAGGTGATCGCCTACTTCACCTCCGACGCGGGAAGGGCGTGAACCCGGCCGAGTACCGGCGGATATACGAAGCCGAGGAAGCCCAGTGGTGGTACGCCGGCATGCGCGCGATCAGCCGGGCGCTCTTGGCGGCGCCTCTGCGGCGGCTGGCCGACGGACGGGGGCGCCTGGCCATCCTCGACGCCGGCTGCGGCACCGGGGGCAACCTCGCCCTCTTCGCGCCCTGGGGACGGGCGGTGGGGGTGGACCTCTCGAAGGACGCCCTCGCCTTTTGTCATGAGCGCGGGGTGCCGGCGGCCCGGGCCGGCCTCCTTGCCCTCCCCTTCGCGGAGAGCACCTTCGACGGCGTCACCTCCTTCGACGTGATCTACCACGCGTGGGTGGCCGACGATCGCGCGGCCACCCGGGAGATGGCGCGCGTCCTGCGGCCGGGAGGGCTGATGCTGGTGCGCGTCCCCGCCCTGAAGGTGCTCTGGGGCGGGCACGACGTCGCGGTCCAGTCGCGCCACCGCTACACGCGGGCCGAGCTCCGGGCGCTCCTCGAGGACACGGGCCTCGAGGTCCTGCGGGTCACCTACGCCAACTGCTTCCTCTTCCCCCTGCTGCTCCTGCGCCGCACCCTCGACCGCCTCACCGGGCGGACCGGCTCCGACGTGGGCTTCCTGCCCGCCCCCTTCGAGTGGACGTTCCGGCGGCTGCTCGAGCTGGAGGCGGCGCTCGTGCGCCGCGGCCTCTCCCTGCCCGTCGGGGCGAGCCTGATCGCGCTGGGCCGCAAGCCGTCTACAATCGACGCGTGACGGCAGGCGGCAGGTGAGCGAAGGACCCGACCGCGCGGCGGAGGAGCTGCGCCGCGTGCGGGAGGAGGTCCGCCGCCGCGCCCTGCTCCCGAGCGACCCTGCGGCCACGCTCCCCCCCGAGCGCGCGCATCCGCGCGTCGGCCTCGGCCAGCACGCCTTCCAGGCCGTCCATGTCCTTGA
>WNGH01007142.1_pt1 | contig 12496 bp, 12 predicted proteins | sample 5400631 | NCBI WGS metagenome assembly WNGH01 (sample SAMN13153373, study PRJNA577476) | soil metagenome | isolation source: 115 cm soil or saprolite under Garry oak tree replicate 1 | place: USA:California | collected 2016-06-15
GGGGATTCGGCGGACCACCTCGGCCAGGTGCTCGGTCTCCTCGTCGGGCAGCCCGGCGGCGGGCTCGTCCAGCAGCACCAGCCTTGGCCGGCCGACGACGGCGCGAGCGACCTCGACCAGGCGGCGCTCGGCGGCGCCGAGCCTGCGCACCCTGGCGTGCGGATCGACCGCGAGCCCGACGAACGAGATCGCGCCGAGCACGTCCCTGGCGTCGGGAGGCGCCGCCCAGCCTGGCGTGCTCATGGACCATCGCGACGTTGTCGAACACCGACAGCTCCTCGATGGACTGCTCGGTCTGGAACGTCCGCCGCACCCCCCACCGTGCGCGACGGAAGTGCACGATCGACAACAGGTCTTCCCCGAACGCCCTTACTGTCCCGGCGGCCGGCCGGACGAAACCGCTCAGCACGTTGAAGAACGTCGTCTTCCCGGCGCCGTTGGGCCCGATCAGCCCGCAGGTACCCCGCTCGAAGGTCAGGCTCATGCCGTCCAGCGAGGTGACGCCGCCGAAGCGGACGGTCAGGTCAGCAACCTCGATCACGCTCCGCCACCCCCGGGCGGCGCGACCGGCCGCAGGCGGCCGGTCACCAGGCGCCCAAGGCGCGCGAGGTCCTTGGGCACCTGATCCGCCAGCCCGGCCGGGGCGGTCGTCAGCACCTGCAGCACGCCGATGCCGAACAGGATCGTCAGCCAATCGGCGGACACGCCCCAGTTGTGCAGCAGTGCAGGCAGCAGCTGCAGCAGCAGCGCGGCCACGATGGCGCCCCACAGGCTGTAAGCCCCGCCCATCAACACGACGGCCAGCAGCGTAATCGAATCCTGGGTGGGGAAGCCGATCGAGAACAGGTAGTGGACGGCGCCCGCCAGCATGCCGCCGGCCACGCCCGTGATGAACGATGCCAGCGCGAACGCCCACAGCTTGCAGAGCGTGACGTTGATCCCCGCGGCCAGCGCCGTCGACTCGCTCTGCCGGATCGCCGCCCAGGCCCGGCCGGGCCTGGTCCGGATGTGCACGAGCACCAGCGCGAACATCAGCGCCGCGACCACCACGGAATAACGGAAGTAGGCCGGGTCGCTCGCCGCGATGCTGGGGCGCCGGATCGGCGGGATGTGGACCGCGGCGCCGTCGTAACCCAGGAAGCCGCCGCCTCCGTTGGGGAAGTTCGTGGTGGCCAGCACGATGGTGATCCCGCCCGCCAGCATCAGCGTGATCAGCGCCAGGTAGAGCCCGCGGAGCCGCAGCGCCGGCAGCCCGATCAGCGTCCCCGCCGCCATCGTGATCACGCCCGCCTCCAGCAGTACCACCGGATAGGGCTGCGATGTGGCGAACAGCAGCCTGGCGGCCACCCAGGCGCCGATCGCGAGCACGGCGACCTGGCCGAGCGAGACCAGGCCGACCCGGCCGACCAGCACCCCGAGCCCGAGCGCGACCACCGAGTACACGACCACCTGCGTCATCGCGTCGATGTAATACAGGCTCAGCATCTGCGGCAGGGCCAGCAGCACGAACAGCAGAAGCACGGCCGTCACGGCCGGGCGCAGCAGCGTCCGGGCATCCGGCCTCCGCGGCGGCCAGCGCGGCCGCGCGGTGGCGGTGACGCCCGCGGCGCCCGCCATTAAGCCTCCTCGCGAGAAAGCGAGATTACCCGGCCGCGCGAGAGCACAAGCAACGCGATGGCGGCGAGTACGAACGGCGTCATGTCGCGGTAGTTGGACAGTGCCTGGATCGGGGTCAGCAGGTCGTGGATCAGGCCGATCGCGATCGCGGCCACGAACGTGAGCGCGATCGAGCGCAGCCGGGCGATCAGCGCCGCGGCCAGCGACGAGATCACCAGGAAGGTGAGTGTCGTCGCATCGAGCGCGACCAGGTCGGCGAGCAGCAGCCCGGCCACGCCGCCGAGCACGCCGCAGCCGAGCCAGGCCGCCGCCTCCACCCGCCGTACCGGCACCCCGAGCGTCGCGGTGATCTCGCGGTCGTTGGCCATCGCCCGCATCGCGGTGCCGACCTTCGTGTAGCGCAGGAACGCTCCGGTCACCAGCGCGATTGCGACGCCGGCCGCCAGCCCGATCACCTGCGTCCACCCGAACAGGACGAGCGTCAGCCCGAGCGTGGCCACCGCCTTGACGAGCGGGTCCCGTTTGGCCAGCGCCGGGCCGAACACGATCCCATAGCCCAGCGTCACCGCCCCGCCGAACAGCACGCACACCAGCCAGCCGACCGAGCCGGGAACGTTCGCGTTGGTCAGGGACCACGCGATCAGCGCACCCATCGCACCGATGGCACCGAACGCCAGGTACACCACGCCGGTGGCCCGGTAAAGGACGACCAGCCCCACCCCGGAGAGCGCATACACCCCCCCAAGGGCGAGACCGCTGACGATGAACGGCTGGAAGTCCGGCCAGCTCGGCATTGTCGGCTATCGGCCTTCCTCGCGGGCGATCGATCCGGCTGGTTCCTCGGCCGCGTACCTCATGGTGCGGTCGGCGCCACGCCGGCGGCCTTGCGGTACGCGGCGATCTGCGGGTCGACCGAGGAGATTTGCGTGCAGCCCTGGGCTATCACCATCTTGCCGTTGTTGGGCGTGACCGTATAGTCCGCGTTGTTCGGGATGTGCAGCGGGTAGGCGCCGTATGTCCAGAGCTGGCACAGCATCCCGGTGTTGAAGTTCGACACCGCTTTGATCGCCGCGTTGACGCTCTGCACCGTATATGGACCCTTGATTGTCCGCAGCGCGTGCACGATGATTTCTGCCTCGGTGAAGCCCATCTGGCTGAAGCTGCCGACGCCGCCCGATACTGCCTTGCCGTACTTCTTGAGTATGGCTTTGTAGAGGTTCATCGTCGGCGTGTTGGTCACGTCCGTCGGGGTCAGCTCGGCGTTGACGAACAGCTTGTTGTCCCACTTCGGGCCCAGCGCCTGGGCGAGGAAATCGGTGTTGCAGGGTGTCGAGCATCCCCACAGCTTGACCCGGTTCTCCAGGCCGAGCTTCTGCGCAGCCTGAAGGATCACCAGCGCCTCCGGCGGGGTGAAGTTGAGGACCACGGCGCCGTTCGGTCCCGCGTCGTTGACTTCCTTGATGGCCACCGAGTTGGCATCCGAGATCGGCACGTTCTCGGTCAGCTGCGTGATGGGCACGTGCTTGGCCGCGGCGAGCGCCGCGGGACCGGCGCCGATATACCCCGTACCAGGGACGTTCGACTGGTCGAACACGATCTTGGAGACGTGCTGTGACAGCGCGTACTGCACCGCTCCGTCGGAGCTGTACCGCGGCCCCATGTTCACCGCGGCGCTGTTCGGGGTCGAGTAGCACTCGGGCGCGATCCCCGAGTCGACGATGAAGAAGCCGAGGTTCTCCCAGTAACTGTGGTCGATCGAGCACTCGATGATGCTCGTGTTGCCCACGATCCCGAGTACGTGATCCGTCTGGACGAGCTGCTTGGCGTCGGCCGCGACCTGGCCCGGGTTGGTCTGCTCGGTCTCAAGGTAGTACTTGATCGGGTGGCCGTTGATGCCGCCGTTGTCGTTGACGCAGGCGAAGTAAGCGTTGGCCATGTTCGGGATATCGGTGAACGACGTGCCTGGCTGGTTGGTGGCGATACCGCCCAGCGCGATCGCCGTGCCGGTCGCCTTCACCCCCGGCTTGGTGCCGCACTGCGACGTGCTAGACGTCGCGTTGCCCGAGCTGGCCGATGGGCTGCTGGCCGGCGTGCCGCTGCCGGCCGGCGTGCTGCTGCCACATCCTGCCAGGGCAGCCATTCCGATTGCCGCGACCAGCGCGACATTTGCCCGCACACTCGATGCGCGTCGGTACATTCGCACCTGTCTCCGCCTCCTGGTGGTGAAGGCAAATCCCGTACGGCCTGGGTGAAGTTAGCTGATATTAGGGCTCAGCTGGCACAGGCGCAAGGCCCAAGTCAGGCGCTCCGAGCGACATGCAACTGATCTTGTGGCGGCGCCCCAATCCACGGCGTTACGACTTGTGCCGTGCCACAAACAAGGAGCACATTACGGAGCAATTCTGGTGGCTGTCGCGGGAGTTAAGGACGGCTGAAATCCGTCGTCACGAACCGGCCCGTGCACGCCCGCGACATCGGTCATAGCTGCTCGCGACCATTGTGTTCCGCAACGACCTGCCGACATCATGGCCAGCGAGATCCAAAGACTCCGGAAGCTGCTGGCTAAGCCGGGATCAAGCTCGACTCGGTCGCTTCCGACGCGCCTGGGGGCCGGGTGGTCAGCACTGCTGCCCGGGACGCTCGCGCGCGAGGCGCTTACACCGCAGCCGGTATCGGAAGCAGGCGGAGGTCGTGCGGGCCTGGGCTGGTTCATCAGCTCCCGCGGCGACATCGCCATGCACGGCGGGGCTATCCCCGGTTCCATCGCGTCCCTGCTCATCCGCGTGCGCGACAACCAGGTCCAGGTAACCATGACAAACAGGCAGGTACCGATCGACCGCATCGACGATCGCGTGCTGCGCTCCTGGACCCGCTCCAACGAGGAAAGCGGCGCCGAATGAACCCGGCAAGTGGTGGCTCTGCACCCCGGACGGACCTGTTCTCCCCGGCCCCGTCCATGGTGCTTCTCATCGCCTGGCCGACCGCCGCCCTGCTCACCGCGGCCCTCCTGATCACCCGCCGGGACGCGTAACACCCCGCGCCCAGAACAGCCCGTGCCAGAAGTGCGCGTTCACGACGCCGGGCATGGCACGCACCAGGTTGGTGCTACGCTCCGGGAAGTACTGGCCGCCAGGTATGCCGGGTAGCCAGCACCGCCACCGGCATCCCCCAGGCGGTGCCAGGCGCCGCGGCGCTGACGCGGCAAGCGGCGGTGCGCCAGGCGGCATACCGCATCGACACGCTGACGGGCGCTGCCCACCGAGGTGCGCCGGGATCGTGCATCCAGTAGATACTGGCGCTGATCGGCACGCCGAGGGCCGGCGCAACCTGCAGCCAGGCCGCTGCGGGCGCCGCAACCATAACGGCGCCGAGTCCGGCTCCAGCCCCGAGGGTCATTGCGTCTGTGCCGGCCGACCGGAAAGGGGGGACGTGAGCAGGTCCGGTATCCGGTCTGCGCTGCTGGCCGGAGCTACCGCCCGGCTGTCCGCGCCGCGCCGCGCGCCCGTCCGCGGCGCGACGAGCGGACCCGGGCACGCACCAGCCACCGCGGCGAGCCGATCACGCTACTTGAGGGCCCGGCGGTCGCAGCCGGCGCGGTGGCCGAGTCAGCGCTTGCCACCAGCCTGGACGCCAGGGCTGGCAGACCCGGGCAGCAGCTGAGCCGCGGTGACCGGCCCCCCGGCTGTCCCGGTGATGCAGGGCGGCCCTGACCCGGCCGCCCAGCGGCCGTCCGGCATCGGCCGGGCAGCGGCGCTGATCGCGGCGCTGACGGTACTGGCGCGCCTGCTCGGTCTGGTCCGCACGGTCGTGTTCTCCCAGACCGTCGGCTCCAGCTGCCTGGGCACCGCGTACCTGACGGCCAACAACCTGCCGAACATCATCTACGACATCGTCCTCGGCGGCGCGCTGACAGCCATCATGGTCCCGATCCTGGCCCGGCCCGCCGAGCGGTCAGCCGCGGACCCGGCAGCGGCCAGCGAGGTCGGCCGGACCTCGGCTGCGATGCTCACCTGGACGGTCGTCATCCTGGTGCCGGTCAGCGCAATGCTCGCCTTCGCAGCGGGCCCGATCGCCGGCCTGCTCAACCCGGACAACCCGCATGCGGGCTGCGTGCATGCGCAGCTGGTCACCGTCACTGGCCAGATGATGGCCGTGTTCGCGCCGCAGATCCTGCTCTACGGGCTGGCCGTGGTGCTGTATGGCGTCCTGCAGGCACACCGGCGGTTCGCCGCGCCGGCCCTGGCGCCAGTGATATCCAGCCTGGTGGTCATCGGTGCCTACCTGGCGTTCATCCCGTGGCGCGCGGACGTGAACAACCTGTCCGGGCTGCCGCTGACGGCCAGGCTGATCCTGTCCGTGGGCACAACATGCGGGGTCGCCGCGCTCGTGCTCACGGCGCTCGTCCCGGCCTGGCGGCTGCGGCTGCGGCTGCGGCCGACGCTGCGGTTCCCGGCCGGAATCGGCCGCCGGGCGGCCGGCCTGGCCGGGTTCGGCGCTGCGGCCGTGCTCGCCCAGGACGCGTCATCGCTCGTGGTGATCATCCTCGCCAACTCCAATGGCGCGCATGCCGCCCTCGTGCTCTACAGCTACGGATGGCAGGTTTTCGAGGCTGCCTACGCCGTGCTGGCCATCTCGATCGCGGTCAGCGCCTTCCCCGCGCTCTCCGTCAGGGAGGGTGCGGAACTCGACCGGGTCGGTGCCGGGTCCCTGCGCGCCGTCCTGCTGATGTGCTTCCTCGGCACGGCGCTATTGCTGGCCATCTGCGTGCCAGCGGCGCACGCTCTGGCGCACTCATCGGATCAGGTGCCGCAGCTGGCCGCCGGGATTGCGCTGTTCGCGCCGGGGCTGGCCGGCTACGGCCTGATGGCCTGCCTGTCCCGGCTGCTGCTAGCCACCGGCCGGAGCAGGCTTGCCGCGGTGGCGGTGTCCGGCGGCTGGCTGCTGGTGATCGTGGCAGACGTGCTGCTTGTGCTGCTGGTCACCGCGCCCTGGGTAGTCGCGATGCTTGCTCTCGGCAACACCATAGGGCTGACGGCCTCGGGCATTGCCCTGCTGGTCACGGTGTGGCGGGTCAGCGGACCGGCGGCGCTGACCGGCGCCCGCCGGGTAGCCGTCAGCGGCCTGGCGGCCTCGGCCGCGGGAGCGGCCGCGGGCGCGGGAGCGGCCGCCGCGCTGTCATCGGCCAGCGGCGGCATGACGCGGCTAGCGGAGGGCGGCGCGGCGGTGCTCGCCGCCGGGTGCGCGCTGGCTGTCTTCGCCGCGGTTGCCTACCTGCTTGACCGCGGCGAGCTGCGGGCCGCGGTGGCCAGGGTCCGCCGGATGGTGTCGCGGTAGCGACCAGCCTCGGGCGGGGCTAGCGGCTGAGGGGGAGTACCGGTCGGAGCGCCGGTCGGCGCGGGCAGGATGCCAGGCTTGACGAGCTCGGTCTCGATGATGCGACCCGCGAACTGTTCCTGCACGGCAACGCGGAACGGCTGTTCCCGCTCTAGCCGGCCCGGTGGCTGGCATCCGGCCGGGGCCCGCTGGCAGCCGGCGGCTCACCTGAAGCCGCGCGTCTCGCAGTCGAGGAGATGTCGGCCCATGCCAGGATGCATGCCGGTACCAGCCGGCCGGCGTTCAGCCCGGCCGGTGTCCGGGCAGTCCGGAGTGGTCCGGACCGGCCCGGACTGATCCAGTGCCGGGCGCGGTGACGTATCCCTGCCGTCATCTCTTGGCGCAGGACGGCAGCGAAGACTGGCGGATGCCGGTCCTTCGCGGCCTGGACGTGCAGGGCCTCGTTGGTCATCTGATCGGCGTCGAGGATGACATGCGCCGCTGCCTGTCCGGTGACCCGGCGGTGGCCGGGGCGGACCACGTCGAGTCGACCCGGCCCGCGGCTGCCCGCCAGGCGGGGCGGCCGCCCGAGCAGACCCGTGCCGAATGGCGTCGCGTGGTCGACCGCACGCGCGGCCTGGTCGATGCCTTCGGTGATCCCCAAGCCGAGGTGGCGATGCACGGCATGCGGCTGCCGCTTGGCGCCCTGCTGGTGGTCCGGGGGTTCGAGCTGTGGACGCACGAAAACGACATCCGCCGTGCTGCCAGCCTGCCCGCGTCGGTGCCGGACGCATCGACCCTGCGCCTGATGACCGGGCTGGCCACCCGGCTGCTGCCGCAGGCCGCCGCCCGCACGGGCTTGCGCGAACCCGTCAACGTGCGGCTGGTGCTGACCGGGCCCGGCGGCGGCACCTGGGATGTCGCGTTCGGTGGGGGCCGTCCCGATCCGGCCGTCGTCCGCATCGTCACTGATGTCGTCGGATTCTGCCGGCTAGTCGCCAACCGGATCACCACCGCGGATCTTGACCTGCACGTCACCGGCGACGCCGGCCCGGCCGCCGAGGTGCTGGCCGCTGCCGCGGCACTCGCGCTCGACTGACGGTTAACGGGTAACGGATAGCGGGTAACGGTTACGGGGTAACGGCCGAGTGATCCGCCGCCGGTCCCGGTGACGTATCCAGGCCAGCAGCTGTGCGCCGTCAGGGCACAGAACTCAAGGGGAGGGATCCAGACCATGAGCATGCTAGTCGTGGGGAAATTCCAGGGCGATACCGCGAAGTTCCGCCAGGCTCTTACCGATCGGGCCGGCGAATTCGAGAAGATCGCTGACATGGCCCGCGTACAGGGCGGAATCCACCATCGGTTCGGGATCGGCGACGGCTTCGTCATGATCGTCGACGAATGGGAGACTGCCGAGCACTTCCAGCAGTTCTTCTCCAACCCCGACCTCCAGGCCTTCATCGGGACTATCGGCGCCGCGCCAGTTCCGCCGGAGATCACCATCGCCGAGGCAACCACCTCACCGGACCAGTACTAGTCCACCGGCCGCGCCCGGCACGGCGCTGAGCGAGCTCGCGCACGGATTTATCGCCGGGTGCGCCGGCCGGCCATTTCCCGCGCTGCCTCCGGCGCCGTTGCCGATATGTCGGTTGTCTGCCCACTCAGTCAGGCATGCCAGAATATGCCGGACAACCGAATGGAGGCAGGATGGACGACGCCCCGCAGGTGCCCCCCGGGGTAGACCCGGCGCGGCCCAGTCCGGCGCGGGTCTACGACTATCTGCTCGGCGGCAGGCACAACTTCGAAGCTGACCGGGCAGTCGCGGAGATGATCAAGGCGCAGGCGCCTGAGATCGTGGACGCGGCCTGGGCGAACCGGGGCTTTCATCAGCGTGCCGCAAAGTGGATCGCCGAGCACGGCATCCGGCAGTTCATCGATATCGGGTCGGGCCTGCCGACCGTGGGCAACACCCATCAGGTGGTCCGCCTCGCCGCACCCGATGCCCGCGTGGTCTACGTCGACAATGACCCGATGGTGCTGGCCTACGGAACTGCCCTGCTCGGCGATGACCAGGCCGCCGCCGTGATCCTGGCCGACATGCGCGACCCAGCAGAGGTGCTCGGCAACCCGGAATTGCGTCGGCTGATCGACTTCACCGAGCCGGTCGGCCTGCTGGCCACGGCGGTCCTGCATTTCGTCTCCGATGCGAGCCGTCCCGGCAAGCTGATCTCGCGTTACATGGCGGCGTTCGCGGACGGCAGTTACCTCGCGCTGTCGCATACGACCGCGGACCAGAAGCCACCGCGGGCCGCGGCGGCGCTGGCCAAGGCCGGCCAGCAGGCGGCCGGCGGCACCTACCTCCGCTCCAGGGATGAGGTCCGCAAGCTGTTCGGCGGCCTGGCGCTTGTCCCGCCGTACGAAGGCGCCGAGCCGGACATCACCTGGGTGGGGATGTGGAATTGCGACGACCCGGTGCTCGCCGAGTCCGACGGTTCCCGGTGGCTGTACTGCGGCGTAGCCAGGAAGGGCTAGCGTCGCGGAGAGCCCGCCGCGAGGCCGCCGGTGACCCGTGTCACTACGTCCGGCCGCCGGGTTATTGCCCTGGCGGCCATGATCGCCGAGTATGTCCAAGGGAGGGGCCGGCGGCCACTGCGTCTGGGAGTTCGGCAACATGCATAACGGCAGGAGCTTCGGCGGCGATGCCCAGTACGGCTCGGTGCGGCCAGGCGCAATCGGCGCGTTCGTCGGGCCGATCCAGGCCAACCCGAGGTGCTGACCCCGGCCGGACCGCGGCGGCGTCCGCTGCCGCGACCTACGATGACCGCAGTCCGGCCCGCGGGAGGTTAGCCCGGCATGCGGCACCTGGGCATCCTTGCCCACAGCGCCGAAGGCGCGGCGCTCTGCCTGCGCGCCTTCTGCCAGCAGGGGTCTGTCCAGCTCGGGCCGCACCAGCATCCGGACGTGACGCTGGACTGCATCGCCTTCGGCCCCAGCATGCCGGCCTGGGACGCCCGCGACTTCGCCGCCATCAGGACCACGCTGGCGATCAGCGTCGGCCGCCTCGCCCAGGCAGGCGCGGACTTCTTTGCCTGCCCGGACAACACCGCGCACCTCGCGCTGGAATCCGCGGGCCCGCCGCTGGCACTGCCGGGCCTGCACATCGCCGACGTGGTGGCCGAGCAGGCAAGGCGCGACGGGCGGCGCATGGTGGGCGTGCTGGCGACGAAGTACACGATGGACAGCGACCTGTACCCGCGGGCCCTGGGCCGACTCGGCATCGATACCGCCATTCCCGGTGACCACGACCGCCAGGTCGTCAACGACATCATCTTCGGCGAGCTGGTGGAAGGCGTCTTTACCGCCCAGGCCCGCGCCGCCTACCGGCAGATCATCGCGAAGCTCCGCGAGGACGGCTGTGACGCGGTGGCGCTGGCCTGCACCGAGATCCCGCTGCTGATCGATGATCGGTCATCGCCGCTGCCGGTGCTTGACTCGACCCGGCTGCTGGCAGCCGCGGCGTTCGACCTGGCCGCCGGGGACCTCCCGCTGCCGTCCTGGCGCGGCGGCACCGGCCGATAGCCGGCTGCCTTACCGCACCAGCGTGGCGTACGCGATCACGTTGCTCAGGTAATGGCCGGTGGCGTAGTCGAACGTCCCGCCGCAAGTAATCAGGCGCAGCTGCGCGTCGGGCACCGGCCCGTAGACGGCCTCCGTCGGGAACCGGTCCTTCAGGTAGCTGCGCACCGCGGTCACCCGGAAGACGGCAAGCCTCCCGTCGGCCTGCCGGACGTAAACCCGGCTGCCGCGGTGCAGGAAGCGAAGCCGGTAGAAAACACCCGGTCCTTGCCGGGAATCGATGTGACCGCCGATCACCGCGGCGCCGACCGCGCCCGGTCGCGAGCTGCCGGTATACCAGCCGGCCACCGCCGCGCTGGCCGGCACCTGGAGGGTGCCGGACGGCGTGAGCCCGAGGCGGATGAGCCGGGTGCGCACGCCGATGGACGGGATGATCAGCCGGGCAGGCCGGGCCACCTGGCCGGGCGATGGCTGCGGCGCGGGCGCCTGGCTGCCGAGTGGAACGGGGACAACCGTTGCGCTGCGCGCTGGCGCGGCCGCGGGACCGTTCTGGCCGGCCAGGGCCAGCCCGGCCACGCCGGTCCCGGCCCCGAGCAGCCCGCAGGCCAGTACCACCGCGGCGATCGGCCGGCGCACCAGGCGGATGGGCGAGATGTGCCGGCCGGACCTGGGCGTCAGGTCATCGCGCATGCAGAGCCGGATGGCGTCGGCTGCGCAGCCGCAGCGCCCCGGCCACGGCGGCGAGCAGCCCGGCCAGGCCGACACCCAGCCACGGCAGCAGCGGCGCGCCGGGGCGGGGCGCGGTGCCGCCGAACCCCATCTCGACGCTGCCGGCCGGCATCACCTTGCTGCCGGCCGAGTCCATCAGGCAGGCGACCTTGAGCTGGCCAGAGTCATCCATCACCACGACGGTGTAGATGGCGTTGGCGTTCAGCATGAACTCGTCGGACCCGTGCTCGGACTCACCCACCGCGCGCACCGTGAGGTCACCTGGCTTGACCGCCTGGTACTTCGTCACGGCGGTGAACTTGAGCTTGCGGCCAAGTACCGTGTGGCCGGCCCGGACAGTGACCGCATGCTGGTGCATCGATGCCTGGATCGTCCGCACCAGGGCCTTGCCGCGCGGCGTCTTCAGCCGGTCCCTGAACACCTGCAGCCGCAGGCCGGACGCCGGCCCCATGCCGGCCACGGTGTACGCGTCGCCGCCCGCCACGTTGACGGTGGTGGACAGGACCGGCTTGGACTTCGCGGCGGCGCCCGGCATCCGCATCGCCACGGTGTACTCGCCGGTCGGCACCCGCTGATAATCCGACACGGTGCCGTAGCTGACGTTCCTGAGCACGACCCGGGCCGATGGATCGCCGAACGAGTAGAGATAGACGTCAACGGCCGGAGTGTTGGGCGACAGATGAGCGAGCCGCAGCCAGCCTGCTGTCCTCGCTGCGCTGGCGGCCGGGATGGCCAGCCCGAGCGTGCCAAAGACCAGCCCGAGCACGACGGCGAGCCTGGCCAGCTTCCCGGCGCTTTCCGATCGTGTCATTTCTCTCTCATTTCTGGCCGCACGGCCATCCAGTTCCCGGCCGGGCGCCATCCGGCACGCGCCCGGCAAAATAGGCGGGCCCGTCGTTCATGCCGGGGCCCGCTTTCCCAGTAGGCCCAGTAGGCCCAGCCGCGCTGGCACGGAGAAGCCGAGCCGGGAGTCAACGCGGAGCGCGGCGAGATCCCGGCGTGCCGCCGGGGACGCCACCACGTCCGCGCTGCCCAGCAGCCGGGCCGGAAGCGGAGCCCGGGCCGGAAGGAGCCCGGGCCGGAAGCGGAGCCCGGGCCGGAAGCGGAGCCCAGGCAGCGGCGCGCGGAGCCCAGGCATTGGCGCGCGGAGCCCAGGCAGCGGCCGGAGGCCGGGCTGGGACCGGAGGCCGGGCTGGGACCGGAGGGGCTGGGACCGGAGGGGCTGGGACCGGAGGGGCTGGGACCGGAGGGGCTGGGACCG
>WNGH01005116.1_pt1 | contig 12495 bp, 13 predicted proteins | sample 5400631 | NCBI WGS metagenome assembly WNGH01 (sample SAMN13153373, study PRJNA577476) | soil metagenome | isolation source: 115 cm soil or saprolite under Garry oak tree replicate 1 | place: USA:California | collected 2016-06-15
CGACGTTCATTGAAACCGACTTGCATCTTTCGCGCGACGCGCACTTCCTCGCCCTGCACGACGATACGCTCGAGCGCACCACCAACGGCCGCGGGGCGGTGCACGAGCATACGCTCGCGGAGCTTCGCCAGTTGGACGCGGGCTCCTGGTTCGGCAGCGAGTTTGCCGGGGAACGCATTCCCACACTCGATGAGATTCTCGATTTTTCCCGGCGTAACGACGTGGTGTTTTACCTCGAATTGAAACAGAGCGATTCCTGGGGGACGGAACATGCCCTGGTTCATGCGCTCCGACAATCTGGGGAGATTCCCCGCGCCGTCGTCATGTCTTTTGAGCCGCGGGTGCTCGAATCGCTTCGGCGGAGCGAGTCGACCCTCATGACCGCGCTCCTTTATGACGGGTCGCTTGACAACCTCTTCGAGCGCGCGGTCGGCGTTGGCGCGCGCCAGCTCGCGGTCCGCGGCAATCTCGTGACCCCCGCCTTGCTCGAGGAAGCGCGCCGCAAGGATTTGCAGGTCGTTTGCTGGACAATCAATCATCCCGCGCACATGCGCTCGCTCATCGCCGCCGGCGTTGACGGAATCATTACTGATTATCCGGACCGTTTGCTGGCCGCCGCAAAGGATAAACGCACTGGGGAAGGGGATTCTAAACAAGGTTAGCCCCTCGGGATCAGCCGCCGAAAGAGCGCGGCGAACTGTGCGACGGCGAGTTGCTCGGCGCGAACGTCGCTGCGGACTTTGAGGGCTGCCAGCGCCTTCCGAACGAGTTCGGGAGCGGCCAGCCCGCGCAAGTTGTTCAACAGCGTTTTGCGCTTTTGCCCGAAACACAGCTTCACGAAATCGAGGAACCTCGCTTCGTCGGCAAGCTGCAAGCGCGTGCGCTCGCCCGGCAAGCGCAGCGTCACCAGCGCCGAGGCCACTTCCGGCGGCGGGCGAAACGCGCCGCGGGGCAAGCGCAGCACAAACTCGGGCCGCGTGTAAAATTGCGCCGCCACGGAGAGATAGCCGTAGAGCCGGCTGCCCGGGCTGGCGGTGAGGCGCCGGGCGACCTCGAGTTGCGCGACGAAATGTATTTCGTCGATCTCCGCGGCAAACTCAAACATGCGGTGCAGGATGGGCGATGTGATGTAGTACGGCAAATTCCCGTAAATCCGCATGCGGCGTCCGGCGGCAATTTTCAAGAGATCCACTTGAAGGGCATCGCCGGGAACAACCGTCAGCTTTGGGAAACGCTCGCGAAGTCTTTCGAGCCGCTCGGTGAACTTGGGATCCAGTTCAATCGCGTAAACCGCCGCGCCCGTCGCGGCCAGGTGCCCGGTCATTTCGCCGTGGCCCGCGCCGATTTCGATCCAGCACGTATCTGCTCTCTGTTCTTGCGCTCCGCCGATCGCGCGAGGAGAAATCCCGATGGCCCCCGCGATCCTGTCGCGCCAGCCGGCATCTACGAGAAAATGTTGCCCGAGCCGCTGCCTCGCCATGTCGCGCAAGAGTGTAGCAGCAACAGAGAAAGGGCACGTCAGGCTGCATCTCTTGGCGATGAGTTCGTGTCACATTTACTTGCGGAGCAACTTGACGCGCCGTCGCGCGTCCGTTAGCGTAGGTAATTCCGGTTGCACGCATGAGGATTCTCTTTGTCGCCTCCGAAGGCCTGCCATTTTCGAAGACCGGCGGGCTTGCCGACGTCGTCGAAGCTCTCCCCAAGGCGCTTGTCGAGGTAGGTCACGAGGTGGCCGTCGTTTTGCCGCGCTACCGTGGCACGAAGGCGTCTACCATCGTGCTCCCCAGCTTGACGATTTCCCTTGGCGGCAAGCTGCGATTCCCGGCTATCGCCGACGGGGCGGAAATCGCCGGCGTCCGTTATTTCTTCGTGGAGGACCCCGCTTATTTTGACCGCCCGCAGCTCTACGGCGAAAGCGGCCAGGATTATCCCGACAATCCGGAGCGCTTCAGCGAGCTTTCCCGCGCGGCGATTGAGGTGGCCAAGCACGTCTGGCCGGCCGACCTCATCCATTGCCACGACTGGCAGGCTGCGCTCGTGCCCGTGCTGTTGCGCACTCAATACGCGGAAGACCCCGTCGTCGGCAATCTTCCCGTCGTTTTGACGATCCACAACATGGGCTACCACGGCCTGTTCGCCAGCGAAGTTTTGGCGCGCGCAGGCATCCCCGCGGAGATTTTCCATCCCGCGGGGATTGAATTCTTCGGCAAAGTGAATTTCCTGAAGGGTGGCCTCGTCTATTCGGACTATTTGACGACCGTGAGCCGTAAATACGCTCAGGAGATTCAGACGGCGGAATATGGCCACGGTCTCGACGGCCTGGTGCGCAGCCGCGCCGACCGACTGGTAGGCATCCTCAACGGCGTGGACTACTCGGCGTGGAGCCCCGAAAATGACACTTTCATCGCTGCAAAATATTCCGCCGAGAATCTGGCGGGCAAGGAAGTCTGCAAGCTGGACCTCTTGCAAGTGTTTGGCCTGGCGCCCGAGAATCGGAAGCGGCCGCTTGTCGGCATCGTGTCGCGCTTCGCCGACCAGAAAGGCTTCGATCTGATCGCGCAGAAGGCCAACGAAATCATGAAAGAGGATGTCGCATTGGTTGCGCTCGGTACGGGCGAGCCGCGCTACGAAGAGCTTTTCCGCAAGCTTGCCGCGCGGTTCCCGGAGCGCGTGGGTGTGAAAATCGCCTACGACAACGCCGTCGCGCACAAGATCGAAGCCGGCGCCGACATGTTCCTGATGCCCTCCCGCTATGAGCCTTCCGGTCTCAATCAGATGTACAGCTTGCGCTACGGCACCGTGCCCATTGTGCGCGCTACGGGCGGGCTCGACGACACCATCGAGCCTTTCGATCTGCAGCACGGCACGGGCACCGGCTTCAAGTTTACGGCCTACTCCGGCGAGGCGATGCTCGAAAGCATTCGCGAAGCGCTGCATCACTTTGCGCACGAGCGCGTCTGGCGGCGCATCCAGCTCAACGGCATGGCCAAAGATTTTTCCTGGCAGGCTTCGGCGGGCGAGTATGGCAAACTCTACGAGGCCGCCCGGGCCCTTCGCGGCTCAGGGCAAGCTGGCCGAAACCAAATCTCTGTCGCAACATCTAATTGACGTGCAGGAAAGGAGATCCTCCGAGGCGCTCGGGGGCTGTAACAATAACAAAACATGGCAGATAACATTCAGGCAGTGAACGACGGAAACTTCGAGGTTGAAGTCATCACGGCCAGCAATACGCAGCCCGTGGTTGTTGACTTCTGGGCCGAGTGGTGCCGTCCGTGCCTCATGCTCGCGCCCACCGTGGCCGAAATCGCGCATGATTATGCCGGCAAAGTAAAAGTGGCAAAGCTCAACGTGGATGAAGCGCAGAATTCCGCCTTCCGCTTCAACATCCGTGGCATTCCCACGCTGCTGCTATTCAAAGGCGGGCAGGTGGTTGATCAAATCGTCGGCGCGGTGCCCAAGGAACAGATCGCCAAAGTCCTCGACCGCCACCTCGCGCAGTGAGCGGGCTTCGCGGGCGGCACGCGGCTGCTGTCGTCCGCTCCAGTTTCTATGGCTGCGTCCGCCGCTGCATTCGGCACTGTGATGAGTCTAGCCCTTCCACCAATTCGCAGCTCAATTGCCGCGCAATCTCCTTCGCATGAATAATTCGCAGCAAAACGCAGCCGCGATCCGCTGCCCTTGGGCCAAGAGCGAGATCAACATTCCTTACCACGATGAGGAATGGGGCGTTCCGGTCCACGAGGATCGAAAACTCTTCGAATTTCTCATCCTCGAAGGCGCGCAGGCTGGCCTGAGTTGGGATACGATTCTCCGCAAGCGCGAGCGCTATCGCGAAACCTTCGATCAATTCGATCCCGAACGTGTCGCCCGCTACGACAAGCGAAAAGTGAAGTCACTTTTGAAAGACCCCGGCATCATCCGCAACCGCCTGAAGATCGAAGCCGCCATCTCCAACGCGAAAGCGTTTTTGAAAGTGCGTGATGAGTTCGGCTCGTTCGATGGTTACATCTGGCGCTTCGTCGGCGGCGCGCCAAAACAAAACTCCTGGCGCCATCACAAGCAGATTCCCGCGACGAGTAAAGAATCCGACGTCCTCAGCAAAGACCTTCGCCAGCGCGGCTTCCGCTTCGTCGGCTCGACCATCTGCTACGCCCACATGCAGGCAACCGGCATGGTCAACGACCACCTGATTTCGTGTTTCCGCTACCAGGACTTGAACAAGTAGCGTCGCGCATCGGGATACGTCGCCCGGCTCGACTCAAGGCAGCAATTCGATATCGTATACGTGAAAGGTCGTCGAACCCACGTTCTTCACTCGATGGGTGTACGGTTTCTTCGTGCCCTCCGCAAAATGGACTCCCCCAGCCTCCAGCCGCTCTGGTGCGTCCCATTCCTTTCCGAGGTATTGTCTCTGCACGACAGCTTGGTTGAGCCGCACGGCGATGCTGTCGTGGGAATGAGTGTGGAACAGCGTGGATTCTCCTGGCGCGAGCACCACTTCGAGGACCCGCGTATATTGATTCTCGAACCTCCACCGGTGATGCGGTTCATCCTGCAGCGCAACCGGCTCCCCGGACGGACCGGGCGCCGCCGGATGGACAGGCGCCGAAGCAGCGATAGACGGCGCCGCTGCTATCTTGAACTCGATTTCGATGTTTTCCATCGGCTGGTTCCTCAGATTCTCTACGGCGTGCGTCGTTGGCTCTTGCCAGGTGAATTCGCCGGCGCTGCCCTGCACGTCCCTCGAAGATCCGTCGCGAGCGATTATGCGCGCGGAGCGTTCCGTCAGCCGCACGATAGCTGAAGCAGGGTGCGAGTGCATGGCGAGGCGCTCGTGCGGGCAGAGGCGCACTCGCAGAACTCTCACCCGGTCGTTCTCGAATTCCACTTTGACGATCTTTGGGTTTACAAGAACTGGATCCTGCGCCGGGAGTGGCAACGCCAGCGCCAGGACAAATAATAAGAACATGCGCATGTCCTCCGTCCCCCTTCGCCCGCCAGTATAGGTGCGGCGCAATCGTCCAACAAGCTTCCTGTCCCGCAGGAAACGCGTTCGCTTGCGTTCCCCTCCTTCTCCGCGTAGCATAATCTCTTGCGGTTCTCGCGATTTCCTTCCTGAGATTCCCTAGCTGTTGTTCGTGCGGGGAAGAGTGCGGTCGAAGCGGAACAATGTATGAAATCAGTCGTCGTAGTCGGCGCACAATGGGGAGACGAAGGCAAAGGCAAGGTCGTTGACTATCTTGCCGGTTCGTTTGACTACATTGCGCGCTGCGCTGGCGGACACAACGCGGGCCACACCGTCATCTTCAATGGTAATCGCTTCGTCCTCCAGCTCATTCCCTGCGGCATTCTGCGCCCGGCGCGCCACGCCGTCATCGGCGCGGGCGTCGTTATCGATCCCGAAGCCCTCGTCAATGAGATCCAAATGCTCGCGAAAGCCGGCATCGATGTCTCCGGCAGGCTTCACGTCAGCAACCGCGCACATCTGATTTTTCCATATCACCGCGAGCTCGAGCGGGCCGCGGAAGCCGCTCGCGGCGCGAACAAAATTGGCACAACGTCGCGCGGCATCGGCCCTGCGTACGAAGATAAGATGGCGCGGCGCGGCCTGCGCATGTGCGATTTGCTCGACCCGCCGGCCTTCCGCGAGAAGGCGGCGCGCGTTGTGGCCGAAAAAAACCGCCTGGCCAAAGGCGCGTATGGCGCGGACATCGATTTCTCACACGAAGTCGAAGAGACCTTGCGCCGCGGCGAGCGCATTCGCGCCTACATCACGGACACTTCGGCTCTTCTGAATTCCGCGATGGACGGCGGACACTCGGTTCTCTTCGAGGGCGCGCAGGGCACGATGCTCGACATCGACCACGGCACCTACCCCTACGTGACCTCGTCCAACGCGACCTCCGGCGGCGCCGCCACCGGCCTCGGCGTACCGCCAACCAAAATCTCGGCCGTGCTCAACGTCTCCAAGGCCTACACCACGCGCGTCGGCAGTGGGCCGTTTCCCACGGAAATGCCGGACCTCGAGGCTAAAGAAGTCCGCGAGCGCGGCAAGGAGTTCGGCGCCGTCACCGGCCGGCCGCGCCGCTGCGGCTGGCTCGATTTGATGGTTCTCCGTTACGCGAAAATGATCAACGGCATGGACTCGCTGGTCATCACCAAGCTTGACGTCTTCGATACGCAACGCGAGATTCAAGTCTGCATCGGCTACCGATACAAGGGTTCGCCCATTCGCGAGATGCCCGCGTCCGCCGAAGAACTCGAGAGCGTCACGCCCGAATACAAATCGCTCCCGGGTTGGTGCCAGTCCACTTACGGCATCCGCGATGCCGCGCAATTGCCGAAGGCCGCGCTCAACTACCTCCGCTTCATCTCGGATTCGCTGGATGCGGAGATCGGCATGATTTCCACCGGCCCGGAGCGCGACGCGACGATAATTCCCGCCGGGACGCTCTTCGCTTCCTGGCTCTGAGATTTTGCGTATGTCCCGTATAGCTCCGGCCTTTAGGCCGCCACCGTTATCTGGAATGCTGCCTTACGATCAAGCGCGCCAGCTCGTCATTCGCGAAGTTGCCGCGCTGCGGAAGACCACTGCCGCCGAAACGCGCCCGCTGCGCGAGGCTCTCGGCTTCGTTCTCGCCGAAAACGTCATCGCCGACCGCAACTATCCTCCCTTCGACCGCTCGACGCGCGACGGCTACGCCGTGCGCGCCGCCGATATCGCGCCCGGTGTGACGCTTCCTTGCGCGGGTGAGCTCAAGGCCGGCGATGAATCTACCGCCGCGCTCGCGCCCGGCGGCTGCGTTTCCATCATGACCGGCGCTGCCGTTCCTCCCGGCGCCGACTCCGTCGTGATGATCGAGCACACGCAGCGTGACGCCGACCGCGTCACCTTCGATCGCCCGGTGCAGCGCGGGCAAAACATCGTTCCCCGTGGCAGCGAAGCCCGCGCCGGCGCGATTCTCCTAAAACCCGGCCAGCGCATCGGCTTCGCGGAATCGGCACTTGCCGCGCAGGCGGGCGCGCACAGCGTCGCTGTGCGCAAGAAGCCGCGTGTGGCCATTCTTTCCACCGGCGACGAACTCGTCGCCATGGAGCAGACGCCCGGCCCCTTCCAAATTCGCAACAGCAATAATCTCTCGCTCGCCGCGCAGGTGCGTTTCGCGTGCGGGGAGGTGGTCGAGCTCGGCAGCGCCCTAGACCGCGCGGACGCGATTCGCGCCGCCATCGAGAAGGGGCTCGCCGCCGACGCGTTAGTTCTTTCCGGCGGCGTCTCGATGGGTAAATACGACCTCGTTGAAACGGTCCTGCGCGATCTCGGCGCGCAATTTTTCTTCGACGCGGTCGCCATTCGCCCCGGCCGCCCGGCCGTTTTCGGCATTTGCCGCGGCGTCCCGGTTTTCGGCCTGCCCGGCAATCCCGTTTCGACGATGGTCACGTTCGAGCTTTTTGTCGTCCCCGCCCTCGATTTGCTGAGCGGCGCCGAGCCGCGACCCTTGCCTCTGCTGTTCGCGCGCCTTGCCGCTCCGGTGCGCCAGAAAGGCGGCCTCACGCATTTCCTTCCCGCTTTCCTCGAGTGGTCTTCGGACGAAGCCTCCGTGCGCGAGCTTCCCTGGCAAGGCTCGGGCGACATCGCCACGCTCGGCCGCGCCAATTGTTTTCTCGTCGTCCCAGAGGACAAGCCGGAGCTGCAACCCGGCGACGCCGTCCTCGTCTTGCCGCGGCGCGACCTGCTCTGAGACCATGCTAAGGTTATGGTGCGCCGGCTCTTAAGCCGGCATATCTCCCCCCATTCCGATGGCGGACTCACGCAAACTCTCGCATTACACTCCCCGGGGCGAAGTCCGCATGGTGGATGTCTCCGCAAAGCCGGTCACCTCGCGTTCCGCCTTCGCCTACGGCTTTGTGCGCATGACTCCGGCCGTCGTCCGTCAGCTTCGCCGTCTCAAAAACCCCAAAGGCGACCCGCTGGAGGTCGCGCGCATCGCCGGCATCGCCGCGGCCAAGCGCACTTCGGAGTGGATACCTCTTTGTCATCCCCTGCCCCTCACGCACATTGATGTGACCCCGCGCCTGTGCCAGAATGGCGTGGAAATACGCTCCCACGTGACGGCCGCCGCCCAGACTGGCGTCGAGATGGAAGCGCTGGTGGCCGTCGCCGCTGCCGCCCTCACGGTCTACGACATGTGTAAAGCCCTGGATAAAGGTATCGAGATCGCGGACATCTATCTCTTGGAAAAAACCGGTGGGAAGAGCGGCGACTACCGCCGCAAGCCTGCCGCGCGAGGCATGCGAGGCACGCGCAAATGACCGCCGCCGCAGCCAAAACAACGGTTCGCATCCTCATCGCCGAGGACAATCCCCTCGTCCTCGACCTGCTCGTCAAAGGCATGGAACCGCACTGCGACGTTGTCACCGCCACCGACGGCACGGAGGCGCTCATCAAGGCCCTCGACGAACCCCCCGACGTCATCCTCTGCGATTACAAAATGCCCGGCCTCGATGGCCGTCAGCTCTATGAAAAACTTCGCGCCCGCGAAGCCTCGAAGCACATTCCATTTCTCTTCATGGCCAGCCGCGGCGACATCGAAGAAAAGCTCCGCCCCATGGTGGACGGCGTCGAAGACTTCATCACCAAGCCGTTTCTGGTGAAAGACCTCGTCCGCCTCACGAAGAAAGTCGTGGACCGCCTGCACCTCGAAAAGCTGCAAAAGCGCGCTTCGCGCCCCGGCGTCATTCAGGGCCGCCTCGAAGAGATGAGCATGGTGGATTTAATGCAGTCGCTCGAAATGGGACAGAAGTCCTGCCGTCTCGTCGTTCGCCATCGCGGCGAACAGGGCGAACTCTATTTCACGGGCGGGCAGTGCCGCGACGCAAAAGTCGGCAAAATGGAAGGCGATGACGCCGTCTATCGCGTGGTTCTCTGGGCCGATGGCGAATTCGAGATTGATTTCAACGCGGCCAGCGCCTCTTCCCGCACCACCACGACAAAATCCACCACTGGCCTGCTCATGGAAGCCATGCGCCTGATGGACGAAGCCAGCCGCGACCCCGTCCAAGCTCAATAGCCGCCGATGCCAACTCCGCTTCGCGTCGCCATCCTCACCATCAGCGATTCCGTCTCCCAGGGGAAGTACGAAGACCGCTCCGGCCCCTCTGTCGCTCAGGCCTGCCTCGCGCATCAGTGGCAGGTTGCCTCGGCCTCCGTGCTCCCCGACGAGCGCGCGCACATCGAAGAGCGCCTCCGCGGCCTGGCTGACTCCGGCTCGTTCGATCTGATTCTCACCACGGGCGGCACGGGCCTCGGCCCGCGCGACGTCACTCCGGAAGCCACCGCCGCCATTTGCGACAAGTTGATCCCCGGCCTCGCCGAGGAGATGCGCCGCAAGGGGCTCGAATCCACTCCCCGCGCCGTCCTCTCGCGCTGCCTCGCCGGAGTTCGCGGCACAACGCTCATCGTCAATTTACCCGGCAGCCCCAAAGGCGCCGCCGAATCCCTCGCCGCCATCGCCGCGCTTCTCCCTCACGCCTCCGCAATCGTCCACGGCGCCCGCCACGAATAACCGCTTGTTTTTCGACGATTCATGTAGCGCCGGCCTTTAGGCCGGCATCTTTCGTCTACCTGGCAGGTCCGGCAGCGCCTTTTGCAGCCGTTTGTGGACGCCCTCGCAACGCCACCGGTTGCAAGGGAAGTTTGTAGGCGCGCAGCTCTTCGACGAGGCGTTTCACGGATGGGTCGGAGGCCCGCACCACCATCTCATGCGGTTTCTTTACCTTTCCTTGCCGCATCTCAAGAACCTCTTCCCCTGTCTTATAGACGACCACGACGACTGTAAGCCACGCTTTCACATGATCCCATGCCGGTTTCATGCTCTGAAGCGACGGAGCGTTCGAGAGCAAATCCACCACGCCAAAAATTCCGTCGAACAAGCAAAAGAATCTGTTGATCGCGCTGACCTTCTCCGACCCGAACCATTTCCAGTAACAGCCGTACGTGGTCAGCCCCAAGCCCAGAATTTGATTTCCCTGCGCCCAATTCGGGGAACCTTCCAGTCCCTTCTCAAGCAGCATGTCATGAAAGACCCCGCCGAACACGGGCTCGGCCGCCAGTCCGGGTGGCATTGCCTTCGGCTTGGCTTCCGGACGAAGAAGCCACATCGCTCTTTCGCTGACAAACAGCCGGGGAGGCTGCCCGGCCAACCCCTGCGCTCCTCCCACGGGCGGACCCGGTACCGTGCGGGCCGCGTCTCGCGCCAGGGCCAGCACGGGATCCGGCGCTTTCCCATAATTGCTCAAGCTGATAAGCATTTCGCTGCTCCCCCCGCGCCGGATTCTCCGTTTGCCGGACATCATACACCGCCGGCTTTCATTTTCACTGAATTGGTGAGACCGCTTCTGATAGCTTATCTTATTGCAATCGGAAAAAGGCCATATCGGCCGGTGGTCGTTATGGCTCAGGAGGAGATTGGCTATGCAGGAGAATGCGGCGAAACACCTCGCCCTGGCAGCTATGTTGTCATCGGTTGTCCTCGTCCTGGGCTGCGGGCCATCAGCAGAGAGCGTAGCGGCCAAAGATTTTCTGGAAAAGTTTGACAAAGTAGTTGAGCAGGACACAGCACTGGATAATCTCGAAAAGAAGGCCGACGAATACAACCAGCAGCTTGAGAAAGCTTCGGACGAACGCAATCCCACCAGGCACGCCATGGCCGTCGGTGCCTGGATTGGTCAATACAAGGCGCTACTTTCGCAGGCCCGCTCCATCGTGGACACACAAAGTGGCTTGGTGGACGATTTGGTGACCGACAGCGCGAAGCTCGGCGGGGATGCAAATCGCTATTCCCGCGAGGCCACCGATGCCCTCCGGGAGTACATTGCCACTCAGCGAAAAGGGATCGAGCTCACCGAGCAGTTAATGGCGACAATCGAATCTTCCGCCAGCAACCCCGCGAGTGCCAATCCAGAGAAGTTCGAAGAGCTCACAAGCTCGCTCGACGACTTGGACTCAAAGGAGAAGCACGCCTTCCAGCAGGCTCAAGATGCAGTCGCTCGCCTCCGCGCCGTCGCCCCGCGTCCCTGACTCACCCCGGCCTCTCTGTTGCCTTTGTAGAGGCGGGGCTTCAGCGTTGTCTGCCGTTTGCCTTCGCTGTAGCTCACCCCTTCAGGGGTGAGGCTTTTTCTTTTCCGCCCCGGCATTCTTTCTCACGCAGAAAATCCTATATCCGGCCAGTACCGTTCCAAATACTTCGCCTATCAGAAATTGGCATTCGGTCCGGGCTGACCAGGAAGTTTGTCACGCCACTCCAGCCTGAAAAAGTTGGAACGGCACCAGGATGGTGTGAGAGGATTCTCGCGCATCTGTTGGCATCGCTGGGTGCGCGAGGCATGGAGAAAGGGGGGATCATGAACGAAACGGAGCATCCGCGCCGTCTTGGTCGCAGCATTGGCGCCGTGCTTGCCGGAATGTTCGTGGGCATCGTACTCACCCTTGCAACTGACATCGTGCTGCACGTGGCCGGTGTCTTCCCGCCATGGGGCCAGTCAATGGTCGGCTTCGACGCGGCCTTGCTGCTTGCGACGGTCTATCGCACCGTCTACGGCGTCGGGGGCAGCTACCTCATTGCGCGGCTCGCGCCCGATCGGCCCATGCAGCACGCCCTGGTGGGCGGCGTTGTAGGCCTCGCCGTGAGCATTGTGGGCGCCGCGGTGACGTGGAACCGGGGACCGGCCTTCGGGCCCCACTGGTACCCACTCGCGCTCATCGTGCTTGCGTTGCCGACGGCCTGGGTGGGCGGCAAACTCCGCCTCATGCAGTTGCACCTGTCTTCCGCAGCTTGACTCCTGCCCGCCCGCCGTGGCATCGGGTAGCACAGGCACTCTGCCTGTGCGGGTTGTCCATCGGGTAGCACAGGCTTGCCCTGAGCTGAGTCGAAGGGCACTCTTGCCTGTGCAGACCTTGTCCCGACCCTGGCGGGTTGTCCATCGGGTAGCATAGGCTTGCCCTGAGTTGAGTCAAAGGGCACTCTTGCCTGTGCAGACCTTGTCCCGACCCTGTCGGGAGCCCGGCGCCTTTCTCGTCCTTGCGGAGCGAACGAACGAACCGCAGTCCCGTGTCCGACCCTTGTAGCGGACGACTTCAGTCGGCCATCTGACGATGCGGCGAGGCATCGTCATTCCTACGTGCCCGCCGCAGCTTGACTGCTGCTTGCCCGCCGCAGGATCGGGTAGCACAGCCACTCTTGGCTGTCCGTTTCTCCACACGCGATGCACGCTGTTAGGATTGACTTCGCGGCTGGAATAATTCGCCCATCGAGGCGATTTGTTTCTCTATCTCGCGGGCCATGGCGCGCGCCCGCCGGGCGGCATCTGCGTCTTGCTCTCCGGCGTGCGGCTTGAATGTTAAGCCGACGGCCCCGATTGTCTTGCCAGCCGCATCATGCAGCGGCAGCGTCACATCGAAATTTCCCTCTTCTTTCAACACAACTGCTTGGCCCGTTT
>WNGH01017134.1_pt1 | contig 12493 bp, 13 predicted proteins | sample 5400631 | NCBI WGS metagenome assembly WNGH01 (sample SAMN13153373, study PRJNA577476) | soil metagenome | isolation source: 115 cm soil or saprolite under Garry oak tree replicate 1 | place: USA:California | collected 2016-06-15
TGATGGTTGGCGTTACGGCGCTCGTCGTCGGCTATATGGTTGGGCAGATCTGGCCGGATACCTTCAACGCAGCCATCCCCAGTCCATTGTTCATGATCGTCTTTTGTCCACTTTTTGCTATTGGAGTCGCCTATATTTGTTTCCGCGGCGTCACCGGCACAACGGCGGTGAACACGGCGATTAACGTCATCCAGGTTACAGCCCTGGTCGTGTTTTCGGTTATCGCTTGAACCATCCTCAAGGATCCGTGGGAATCACGCTCGACCCGAACGGAACGCCGATCACCAAGGTCCTGGCCACAGACAAGGATGGAAAGCCCGTTAAGGATGCGCAGGGTAACTTTGTAATTGCAAAAACCCCGGACGGCAGGGAGCAGGATTTCACCGTCGACTATTCGATGCCGCTTCAGAAGGGACCTTCGCCCGATGATCCGAAAGTGATGGTAGACCAGTTCCAGTATCACGGTTCTGGCTCATCGGTTGTGGCGCCACACAACTTCAACTATATGTTCATCCAGGCGTGTATCGCGATCTTGATCCTCGTCGGATTCGAATCGGTTACTTCGATGGGTGAAGAAGCGAAGAACGCGAAACGGGATATCCCAAAGGCCGTCATCCTTTCGCTGCTGATTCAAGGTCTGGTGTGTTACCTGATCGAGTATTTCGCGGCAAATTACTTCCTGCACAACGGGTATCAGATCTCAAATGCCTTGGGCTCGGCGGCGCCCGTCGGCGACATGATGATTATTGTCGGTACGTGGCTATTCGGCAGCGCGGCTGCCGGAAAGGCATTCATGTTGGTCCAGGCGTTCACGGTATTTCTCGCACTCGTCGGCACGACTCTATCCTGCATGAGCACGGGCGCACGGGTGACCTATGCTATGGGCCGTGACGAAGAAGTGCCCGAGCATTTCGGACTGCTGCACGGCGAGAAGCTGACGCCTCATAGGGCCATCTGGACACTGGCGATCCTTTCGGCGGTAATTGCGATCGTCGCCATCCTGTTCAATTTCGCTGGGCCGGCCGCTCAATCCGATGACACTATCAAGGGATTACCGCAGAACTTCTGGTACAGCTTCGGAATCTGGAGTCACGATTTCGCCGCGAAGGTTCCACAAAGCACGGTCGTCGTTACGCTCGTCAGCAACTTTGGGACATTCCTTCTGTACATGATGACGTGCATCGTTGCGATCGTCGCTTTTCGCGAACACCATACCTTCAGTGGGTTCAAGCACATGTTTATTCCGCTGTTCGGAGTTGCGGCAAATCTGATGTGTATGCTGTTCTATCTGATCGGACCATTCATGGTCACCGGCATGAGTTGGCGTGAACCTTACGTTGCACTGGCCATCTGCGCCGTGTGGGGCATCTACGGATTGGTCTACTTCAAGTCTTCGAGCGCCAAAAAAGGCCGCGAGATCTACGTGACGGCCGCTCCGAAAGTGAAGGCGTAGGAAGTTGGCCACAAAGAGCACAAAAGTTTTATCCTTTTGAGTCTTTTGTGCCTCTTTGTGGCTAAGAAATCTTGAAGCTAACATTCGCTGAACTCTCTTCAACTGGGCCCGTTCGTCATCACAATGAGGATTGCGTCGGATTCTGGCAACCTGAGAGTGAGGACGAACGGCTCGTTCATGGTTCAATCGCTGCGATCGCAGACGGGGTCGGCGGGCTAAGCTCCGGTGAGATTGCCAGCCGGATGGCGATCGACATCGCGCTGAATACTTTCAAGACCGCTCCGCGCGGCAGCAAACCCAATCAAATCCTCGACGACATCTTCAAAGAAGCGAACCTCGATATCTATAACTTCGGCGTCGAATCCGAGTTGCGGAGGATGGGAACCACACTGACGGCCTGCATACTTCGCAACAAGGAAGCCTATATTGGACACGTCGGCGATTGCCGCGTATATCTGGTCCGCAACGGCCAAATCAAGAAGCTCACATCGGATCATACGTACGTCGAAATGCAGCGGAAGCTCGGCCTGATTTCGCAAGAAGACGCCATGTCCAGTGAGCTGCGTTCGGTTTTGACGCGCTCTCTCGGCCAGAATCCGATTGTTCAAGTGGATTTCGCCAAATCTGCGCTCCAGAACAGAGATTGCCTCATTCTTTGTTCTGACGGGCTGCACACGCTATTCATGGAACATGAGCTTGCGGATGTGGTCACGCGTATGACTCCCGCAGACGCATGCACTTATTTCATCAACACCGCAGAAAATCGCGGAGCCGAGGATAATATTTCTATTCAGGTGGTTCGCGTCGAAGAGGTACGCAAGACCGCGTTTTACCAAGGATTGTCGTCCCTGTATGCAGCTAGTAAAGCGGAAAGTCCTACGCCGGTGAGCGGTATCGATGTTGAAGTGGGGCAAGTTCTGGACGATCGTTTCGAGATTATCGAAACGATTCATCGGAGCGGCATGAGCACGGTCTTCAAGGCCATCGACCGGAAGACCGGCGAGACTGTTGCGGTAAAAGTTCCGCTGATGAATCTCGAGGCCGATCCCGCATTCTATTCTCGCTTCGAACGGGAAGAAGAGATCGGCAAGATTTTGGATCATCCGGGAATTCTAAAGATCATTCCCGTCGAACAAAAAAGCCGGCCCTACATCGTCATGGAATTTGTGAAGGGGCAAACTCTGGACCGGCTCATGCAAACGGTGGGTATCCTGCCGATCGCCGACACATTGAAGATCGCTAGCCGCCTCTGCGATGCGTTGCAATACATGCACGATCATGGCGTGATCCATCGCGACATGAAGCCGTCCAACATCATGCTGTGCGAGGACGGCACGCTTCGGATTATGGATTTCGGGATCGCGAAAACTGAGGCGATGCGCCGGATCACATTTGGTGGATTCTCGCCCACCATGGGTACGCCGGACTACATGGCGCCGGAACAAATCAAAGGAAAACGCGGCGACCAACGCACCGACATCTATAGCCTCGGCGCCATCCTTTATGAAATGCTCACGGGCCAGGTGCCGTTCCAGGGCCCGAACGTCTATGCCGTTATGAATGCGCGGCTGGTTGGCGATCCGCCTGCGCCGCGGAGCCTGAATCCGGAAATTTCTCCCCAAATCGAAGAGATTGTCTTACACGCGATGGAGCGCGATCCATTCAAACGCTATCACTCGGCTGCGGAGATGAAAGCGGAACTGGACGCGCCGGAATCCGTGCATATCACCGGCCGGCACCAACGCCTCCGCCCTGCAGTTCCTTGGAAAAGAAAATTCCGCCAAATGCGCATGTATATCTTGAGCGCCCTTCTCCCGGTGGCGGCGTTTCTGCTCCTCTGGTTCATCCTGAGCCGGCAGGGACATTAGCCCGATGCGGCAAACCGGTAGCCTACCCACGGTTCGGTGAGGATGTACTTGGGCTTCGCGGGGGTCGGCTCGATTTTCTTCCGAAGATACGTGATGAAGACACGCAAATAATCGATCTGATCGCCGTAGTCCGGCCCCCAGACGGCACATAGCAGTTCTCGATGAGGAATCGGTCTTCCGGCTTGTGAAACAAGGTATCGAAGCAGGTCGAACTCTTTGGGCGTCAGACGCACGTTTTTCTTTCCGGCCCGAACTTTTCTCATCACGAAATCGATCTCCAGACCATCGGACACATATGCGCTCGCCAAGGTATTGCCGGAGACGCGTAGCTCCTCCTGGATACGTACGCGAGATCGCTCAACCGAATTCTGGTGAATCTTTGAACGGACATTGTTTTTCGAACCGCGTCTGAGCGGTACCAGACCCATCAGACCATTCCGCTCGAACGCCGCTCGCGCCTTGTAAAACACCTGACGCGACGAGAATCCGAACGTACGGATTGTTTCGGCAATTGAGTGTCCGTTGGCGACACGACGAAGCATCTCGTACTTGACCTGAACGATGTCTCGGGCGTCAAAGAAACCATCGTCGCTCGCGAATTGCTCATCGATAACCGCTTCTGGATTTGGATTGAGCGTTCCCTGCGGAGTGAGATCCTTGAGCTTACCGTTTCTGAATTTCATTGCTCTTCGGTCCGATCATGGCATCAAGCTATTTTCTTGAGCGAAGCCAGGACCGCAGGGCGGTAATGCCTGGCACCAATACGCAACCAGCAATCACAGGAATGATTGGTGCCCGTCCGTAATAGATAAGGATAAATCCCACAACCAGTGCAGATCCCCACATGAGCCGTTGCTGCTTGATTGCTTCGTAGGGTGTTGTCATTGTCATGATTGCTGGAAAGTCTCCGAATTTCTTATCGCATGAATGCCATCACAAAGATAATGGCCGCGGCGAGTACACCGCTGCCGAGCAAAAGCATGGGAGCGCTAAATGGTTTCGTAAACGACGGCCGGGCGATTCCGTTGCGTTCGCGCTCCCGCTCTTCTTTGAGTAATTGCGTGAGCATTTTTCGTTGTTCGAGAGTTTGCAGGCATTTCAACGCCCGCGCCGCCGCCTCATAGCCGGGTTTCGGAGTTCGCAGTTTGAAATGGAGTTGTGCAAGCGTGAAATGCGCCGCGAAGCTGTCTGGGTCCAGCTTCGCGGCCTCTTCGAGATGATCGATCGCGGGGTAGATATTGCTCGTCAGCGCATGAGCAATTCCCAAAAACATATGGGCATCTGGCAAAGTGGGCGCGTGTTGGATGCTACGGGAGAGTTCCGCGACGGCTTCCTCGGCTTCTCCCAATTGCAGGTGAGCCAGTCCTTCCTGAAAGTGGATGCTGGCTTTGACCGAAACTGCAGGAGGCGCTGTGCGCTCGAACGCCACCGGAAATTCCACGCGTTCGGCTACTTCTAATGGAGCACTGTTCGTCATTTCATTCCCCTTTCCAGACCACGCCGAATTAATCGCCGGCAGCCATAGCGGGTACGATCTCCCGTTCCGGCTTTAGCACAAAGTCGGGATAACAGAGAGCGCCCATCTCCGGGATATCCAGGCCTGCGAGTTCATCAGATGCAGAAACGCGGTGCCCGATAATGCCGTCGATGATCCAGCCGGCAACGTAGGAGAGGGTGAATACAAAACCGACCAAGGTACCGACACCGATGAACTGGGCTACCAATTGGCTAGCGTCTCCGTAGAACAAACCCGTCACGCTACCGTTGACCCCGTTCCAGCTCCCGCCATAGTTCGATGTGCCATCCGCAAATAACCCGACAGAGATGACGCCCCACAGACCGCAAGTTCCATGAACCGAAATCGCGCCCACGCAGTCATCCACCCTGGCGACTCGATCGAAGAATTCAACACTCACGGCAACCAGCACGCCGGCGACAAGACCGATGATCGCGGCGCCGATGGTGCTTACGAAGCCGCTGGGCGCGGTGATGGCCACCAGACCCGCCAATAGCCCGTTACCGGCCATGGAGGCGTCCGGTTTTCCGTACCGCATCCACATGTACAAAATGGCGCCAAACGATCCTGTACAGCCGGCGAGCATCGTATTGACGGCGATCGAAGCGATTCGCAGCGCACCATTGCCTGAAGCGGCAAGGGTGCTTCCGGGATTAAACCCGAACCAGCCAAAGGCGAGAATGAAGCAACCGGTCAGCACGAGCACGATGTCATGTCCGGGAAGCGCGTTGGCCTTGCCACTCCTGGTGTATTTACCGATGCGCGGCCCAATCTGCATACCAATTGCAAGCGCGGTGAGACCGCCCACGGAGTGCACCACGCCCGAACCGGCGAAGTCTGCGTAGCCGTGGCCCAATCCGTAGTTCGAGCCCAATTGCGCGAGCCATCCTCCGCCCCAGGCCCAGTTTGGTCACGATAGTCAAGGCGGTGTCCATGAACACCATCTGAAACAGGAACATCACCATGGCCCCGACGTCATACGCCCCTCCATGCGACAGGAAAAAGCCGTGGGTGCCCCATAGCCCAAAAGGTTTTCCGAAGACGCTGATGCTGTATTCGCCATTGAGGCCGGTAATGCCGCCCAGCGTCGAATACGGAGCGCCGCCTCCCATCTGGATCGCGAAACCGCATACCCAGAAGGCAAACAATCCGAACCCGTACACCATGAAATTCATCATCATGGTGTGATTCGCATTCTTCGCACGAGTCAGGCCGGTTTCCACGAGGGCGAAACCCGCTTGCATGAACATGACCAGGAAGCCCGCGATCAACGTCCATACGAAGTTGATAGCGATGCGATTTTGGCCGGCCTGATTGACGACATCCGCCAAGGTCAGTCCTTTTTTCGTATCCGCGGCAACAACGTCGCTGACTGTTCCCGTTTTCGTGCCGCCCGGATCGCCTTTCGCCAAGTCATCGGCCGACGGGGGCGCAGCAGCTTTGATGTCCAAGGGCACATCCATTGCCGGCGCGGCCGCTGCCGGAGCCGCCGCCGGAGCAGGCGTGGCTTGCGCCGAAGTTGGTGCTGCGACCGCTTGCGCTGGAGGTGCGGCTGCAGGAGCCTGAGCGAATGCCGCCAACCCGCACACGAGCAACATAGCCACCGACATCCATAAATAACGATTTGTTCGTTCCCAGAATTTCATCTCGTGTCTCCTCGCCATAACTAACCTTTCTTCCATATGGCATCCGCCTGATGGAACCCGTTCAGAACTCCCAGAATGCCGACCAGACTGATAATGATCCCCAGCACGCATGCACCGAATCGCGCACCTGTGGATTGAGTCATTGAAAGCGCTGCCAAAGGAAGCAACCATCCGGCTAGCGCCAGTAAAATCCCGAGTATTCTCATGTGTTTCTCCTGTTATCTGGTCTCGGACTTAGCCGAGATCTTTGATCTTGTGAAAACCGGCAGCCGAAACAATCAGCAATATCAACCCTACGAGCGCCGCCAATATGCCGATAGTTCCCTTAGCCACCAGGCCACCTGCCAAAGCCGTAAAGCCCGTGAGTGTGGTGGCCAGGTATGTTCCTTGTTGTGAATTCGCAGCCATTTCGCAAACCTCCTCTGAGCCGAGCAGACAAACCTCCGCCTCGACCGCGGCGAGCTTTTTTTCGCCGGAAAATAAAAAAGCCTTCAACCCCCGCCGAGGGATTGAAGACTTCGCTGTCAGAACGTCGTTGTTGGAATTAACGCGCACGCCGTTGTGATGCGTTAATGGTGCTTATATAAAACTAATAGATTCTTTATGTCAATCGAAATTTATTTGAAGCCGAAATCTATGCTTCAACCCTGAAAGAAAACCAACGTTACGATAACGAACAGGGGGATCAAGATCGCTCCGGAGTACACCATATAGCCGCCAAAAGATGGCATCTTGATGCCTTGCCCTTCCGCGATACTTTTCACCATGAAATTGGGTCCATTTCCGATATAGGTATTGGCTCCCATAAAAACCGCTCCACAAGAGACCGCAGCAAGTAAGGTTTCGCCCACTCCGGACTGCAACATTGAACCCAAATTTTGGACGTTGGTCCCAAGCAATCCCGACGCCAGCGCTGTAAATGTCAAATAGGTTGGAGCGTTATCCAGGACACTGGACAGTGCACCCGACATCCAGAAGAAGTGCCACGGCGCTTTCAAATCAAAAGACGCGGCGCGGGCGTTGAGAATCTCCAAGGCGGGGACCATTGTGATGAATATACCGATGAATAGCGCTGCAACTTCGATGATCGGCGAAAAATGAAAGTGGTTTTCGCGATGGATGGACCGGGGTGTCGTATACCAGGAGAGTCTGGCCATCGTGATCATCATGGCTTCCTGAATTCCCCTCGGCCAGCCGAAATGCCCGTTCAGTATGGCTGCAACCATGACGCCCGTCAGGTAAAGGAAATTGCGTTTCCCCTGGATCTGCAGGGGATGGCGCGCCTGCACGATCTCAGCAAGCGCACGATGAGTTTCGATTTCTTCTCGGGTAAAGACGAACTGATCATAAATGTTAAACAATATAAGCAGGCTGCCTACGACCAAGCCCCACTGGGGAAGCAGACGCAGGGTAAACTGAAACGGCACTCCGCGGAGGAACCCAAGGAAGAGCGGAGGGTCACCGAGCGGCGTCAAGAGCCCTGCGGTATTGCTCACAATAAATATGAAGAAGACGATGAGGTGAGCGCGATGCCGCCTCAAATGATTCGCGCGGAGGAACGGTCGAATGAGCAACATGGATGCGCCCGTCGTTCCTATCACGTTTGCAAAGAGCGCTCCGATTCCGAGGAAGATCGCATTGACAAGCGGCGTTCCGGCAAACTCTCCCTTCACGTAAATCCCGCCGGAGATAACGAAGAGCGAGCCCAATAACGTCAGGAAGGAAATGTAATCCAGAAGGGAATGCCATAGCAGTTGAGGACTGCTGGGCAATACCACCATAAGCACAGGCAACGACATGCCAACGCTGAGGATGGTTTTATTTCGATTGCTTTCCCACCACTGAGAAGCGGCCATTGGAAGCACCGCAATCGAAACCAGCATCAGAAGAAATGGAGCCAGACTCCAAAGAGGGAAATACGAAGCTGCGGGTGGCTGCCCATTTTGATGATGCGCACCGAAGGCGAAGCTTGGGCTCATAGACGCTATTCCCGCGATCAGCAAGGCTGGCCACAGCAGTTCACTTAATTTTCTCATGCGGTACCTTTCCTATGGCTCGAACAAACGGGCACAAAAACTCCATGACTAACCCCATCGTGCCTTGTCACGGACTGCGTCCTTAAAAAGCCCTAAAAAACAAAAGGTCCTCGGGGTTTGCGGCCCCGAAGACCTCGTTGTCCAACAACACATCTTTGTGCTGTAGGTGCTTTGTAACCTTTATGAACTTCTTACGTCAACCAAAGATTGCATAAAGATTAACCCTATCGGGCTCGCGCTTCGCGCCATCTCCCAGGGGGAGAGGGTGAATCTTTGCCCTCTGCGTTTCCCCCATCGTTGCATTCCAGATACAATTCGTGATGCGAGACACGTATATGCCTGAAGATGAACTCGAAACCAGCGAACTGAAAGAAAAACTGGAAGAATCTATAGAAGAGGCAGTGGAAGGAGCCGAACGCCGCGCACATTGGATCGTGTACCTGTCATTCACGACCGCGCTGATAGCCGTTCTGGCAGCCATCGCTTCTTTGGAATCGGGGACGTATTCCAACGAAGCGCTGCTTGAAAAAAACGAAGCCTTGCTTGCCCAGACGAAGGCGGCCGATCAGTGGGCTTACTATCAAGCGAAGAGCGTCAAAGGGACGATCTACGCTTCACAAGCCGCTGCTGCCCAGGGGTCGAATCCCGAACTCGCATCCAAGGCAAAGCAAGAAGCTGCGCGCTATGCGGCTGAAGAAGAGGAAATCAGCAAGGCCGCCAAAGAGTTGGAAAAGGAAGTCCAGGAGGATGGCGAGCGGTCCAATCACAGTATGGAACACCATCACCGGTTTGCGTATGCCGTGACAATGTTTCAAATCAGCATCGCGCTGGCCGCCGTCGCGGCCTTGAGCCGGCAAAAATTCGTATGGTCCGTCGGACTGGTAGTGGCGGTACTAGGCTTCGTCTATTTTCTCGACGGCTTCCAATTGTTTTTCTAATTGCCTTCCTATTCGCCTCGGGCGCCCAACACCGGCACACGGCGGTTTCTGATTTTATAAAGGTGTTGGCGGAGATTCCCGATGACTTCCCGCCGTTTGGAATTACTCATGTCGCGCTGTAGTTCTTCCAGCGCGAAATGCACGACGTCGTGGTGATGGATCTCGTCGGGCGCAACCTCATTACTGAGTTCAAGCCAGATACCATGCAGGAGCTCGATCTCCTTCGGGGTCAGATGCGGAGCATGCGGTCCGAGATAACAAATCTGATCCCGGCCGCTCGGAAAATAGAACTGGACGGCTAATTGCGGTTTGGGATCCGGCAATCGTTCCCAGGCCAAACCGGCAAGACGCGCGTCCTCGACAACGGGTGTTTTGTTCGACGCGCCCAGGGCCACAGCCGATGACTGCAGGCTCTGCGCTGCGCGCAGTATGGCTTCCCATCTATCCGTCGCTGCCGCGACAGCCAGATGGATCGTTTTCCCTTTCTTTTCGGCGATCTCCAAGGCGCGTGTGAAAAGTTTTTGTTCTTCCAGACTGAAAAGCTGATCGTAAGTCAGTTCGTATTCGCCTCCGCCCGAACGCTGTAAGAATCGCAAGTGGAGCGCCACAACGTCCTGCTTGTGCGGATCGACGCGGTTGAGAACGGCGTTGAGATTATGGAGCGTGTTGTAGTTGCGGACCATCACGAGGACATTCCCAGGCCGGACGCCCAATTTTTCCGGTGTGAGGTCGTCGCTGGCTTCCAGATTGAACTGATCGAGCTCCGCGTGCTCGGTCGACCGTTTCCGGGTCGTCCGTTCGGTTATGGAAAAGATTGCAAAGAAGATGATCGTGAAAGTGACGCCCGAGATGGTGGCAACCTGCTTGGTGAAGAGATTGATGAGGCACAACGCGACGAGCGTGAGTGTGATGAAACCAAGGCCGAGCGGAATCTCCACACTCTTAATCTTGAAGTTGAAAGGAACACGAAATTCACGTTCTCCGCGCTGCTTGTACCGGAGCACCGCGACAGCGAGACCCTTCATCGCAAAGCTCCACATGACGCCGAACGCGTACGCTTCTCCAAGCACAAAGATGTCGCCGCGGCTCAGCAGGATCGTGAGGATCTGGAGGCCCACCACGAGATTCAAGATGCGATGCGATGTCCCGAACCGCCGATGCGGATGACGAAACCACTGGGGGAGAATGCCGTCCTCCGACACCCGGTTCAATACGCCATTCGATCCTACAATCGACGTGTTGACCGCGCCCGCGAGCATGAGTGTACCGACCACCGCAATGAAGCCGCGGAAGGCGATTCGAAGAGGTACAGGACCCACCAGGTACATCGCGAGGCCGCCAATAGGGTTGTCCTGAAAACCGGTCCGGACGGAATCCGGAATGATCATCACCGCGAAAAACGCCACACCGGCAGTGAAGATCAGGCTATAGGCGAAAATCAGGAAACCGGCCTTCTCGAGATTCTTTAGTTTCGGATGCTCGATCTCGCGATAGACCTGCGCCATCGTCTCTTCACCGCTCATCGCCAGCACGGAATGGCCGAGGCCAATCATGATTCCGATGAAACCAATCGTGTATGGTAGCGAAGTGTTTTTCAGCCAGCCAAGGGCATCGTCGGAATAAACAAGGCTTGAAAGGCGTGGCCACGGCGGTAAGTGTGCGCCCCGCACGGAGATGGTGTAGATGGACCAGGCGACCAGTAAGACGACCATCACGGTAGTCACATACATGATCCGGAGCGCCTTCTCACTGGATTCTGGAATTCCTTTGATGTTTTCCCACCAGAAATAGAGTGTGCACAATATGGCGAAGAATGCCGCGGTCGCGTTGACCGGAAACTGGATGGTCGAATGGAAATAGGCGAGAATCTCGTTCATTAAGCCGGCCAGATACAAACCCGCTGAGACGCCGCTGATCGGCCCGGTCAGAACATAGTCGAACATCAAGGCGGAAACGGAAAATTTGGCCAGCAACGACCCCATCGCTTCTTTGACGACACGGTACACGCCTCCGCGCACGAACATGCTGCAGCTTTCGATGTAAAGCGAGCGCACGGCGAAGGAAAGGACCATGATCGCCAGTACAAACCAGGGTGCCGTCTTCCCGATAAAGTGCTCCGCGATCGCCCCCGCGTAAAAGGCGGACGATCCCATGTCGTTCAACACGACCGCCGCCGCCTGCCAGAACGTGATGAACGCCAGCATCGCCGTCGAGGCGATCAGTACTCGCGGAGCGCCGGCCGGCGGAGCATCTGACCGAGATTTCATGATTCACTCACTTTCTACCCACACGACCTGATGTCCGATTTTTCTTAGCCGCGCCGCCAATCTCTTGTCGCTGGTTCGCCACCAGGATCTCTTGATCGTCATCAGCACAAGCGAACTGGGAGCTAGGGAACGCCGGAACCCTTGCTCCCAGTCCCGCGCATATACAACCTCGGCAGAAACAGGCACGGCGCTTTCCTGCGCCAATTGCCGGATCTTGCGCGCCAAGTGCCTCGGATTGACGGGAGGCTCATCCAAAGGAACGCCGTAGGGAACGACATAGACATCGATGAGCCGGATTCGTGCATTGAGATCGTTAGACAGACTTGCCGCATATTTCAGAGCCGCCCGTGTGAGCTGGGCTGTTCGATGCGGGATAACGACCTGAAGATTGGAAATCGCAGCCGGTGCGAGATCGCTGGCAAACTTGCTGCTGCGAGCTGCTTCGTTCTTCATGCTTGGGAAAGGTAGCTGCAAAGGCACTAAGAAGTTGCTAAGAAGCTGCTAAAAACACATTAAGTTCGGGCTGGACTCCTTCCCTCCGCAACAACAGCGATTTGGATGTCGTGAGCGAGATCGCAAGCTTTTTCGGCGCGTCGTTATCCAATTGTCGAATCGCGATGGGTTCTTCGGATCTAAGGATTACGAGCAATCGCTCAATGACACGGAAGTGCATGCGAGTACGTGAAACTGCGAGCGCGCACGCCAGTCTGCAAGCCTGCACAGACCTCGTGCACGCATGCACGTACGACTGCACACCAGCACAGGCTTC
>WNGH01021279.1_pt1 | contig 12493 bp, 14 predicted proteins | sample 5400631 | NCBI WGS metagenome assembly WNGH01 (sample SAMN13153373, study PRJNA577476) | soil metagenome | isolation source: 115 cm soil or saprolite under Garry oak tree replicate 1 | place: USA:California | collected 2016-06-15
CCTTGACCGCCCCGGCGACGACCAGCGGCGCGCCTAGCGCGAACTGCTGGACAGCCCCGGCGACCAGTGGCCCGATCGGCCGCACGGTGTAGCGGGCGGCGTTGGTCGCCGCCGCCGCAGCGGTGCGCTCTTCGGGCGTGACGACAGTCATCACCAGCGCCTGCCGGGTGGGCACGTCCATCTGCGAGAGCGTGGTGCGCGCCAGCAGCAGCGCGGCGGCGGCGGGGAATGTCGGCGCGAATGCGACCGCCGCCAGCAGCAGGTTGCTCGGCAGGTGCGTGCCGACCATGGTGGCGACCAGGCCGAACCGGCGGGCCAGCAGTGGCGCCAGCGCCACCGACACCGCCTGCACAACGGACACGGCGAAGAACAGCCAGCCCAGCGCGGCGACTGGGACGTGGTAGCGCTCCGCGAAGTAATACGACAAGAACCCGGTGGTGACCAGGCCGCCGCCGGCGGCATCGACCGCGAACAGCCCCGCCAGCCGCCGCACCACCGGCCGCGACTCCGCAAGCCGCGCTCGGGCCCGAAGCGTCTGTCCCGGTCCGGCGGCCCCAGGCAGACTGGCCTCCACCGCGGGCGACAGCCGCGCCGCGATCAGGACACCAGCTAGCCCCACCGGGACCAGCACCGCGAACAGCCACGAATGCGAGGCGACGGTCGCGGTGGAACGGCCAAGGCCAGGAAGCGCCACGGCGAGCGCGCCCAGCGCACCCGCCGCCGCACCGGCCATGTTGTACCAGCCATACACCGTGGCCGTGCCCGCGTCCTCAGCGGCGAGCATCGCCTGCTCCAGCGTGGTCGCCGGGCCGTTATCGACAACATCGGTCGACAGGGTGCCGGTGAGCGCAACCAAGAGCAGCACCCACAACGGCGCGCCCGACGCGACCACCACGCCCGCCGCCGCGATGCCGGCGAAGAACACCGCATAACAACGGCGCCTGCCCAGGCGGTCGGCATAGGCGCCGACGGCAAGGCTGGCCAGCGCTGTCCCCGCGATCAGCGCCGTCAGCACCACCCCGACCTGCACAGGGGTGTAACCGCGGGCCGCCAGCAGCGCCCCGAGCAGCACCGCGGTGAACCCATACCCGGCCGCCCGCGCGCCCTGCCCCGCAACCAGCAGCCTCGCATCCCGGCTCAGCCCGGGTCGGCCGGTCCTCACCAGATCACCGCCGCCTAGCCGCCGACCAAACAACCGCCGAAACTTGCACCCAGTTATTCTGCGACCATGGTCGCAGAAATGCAACCGTGGTGGCCTCCCAGTTAAACTCGCTTGGGGAATGCGGGCGGCTGCAGGCCGGAGGTGATGCCCATGAGCGCGGCCGAGGACTGGGTGCTGCTGTTCTACCGGCTGCCCCGCGTGCCGTCCACGCCCCGTTCGGCGGTGTGGCGCAAACTCAAACGGCTCGGCGCCGCCCAGTTGGGCGACGGGCTGGTGGCCTTGCCCGCCGACGCCCGGACCCGCGAGCAACTGGAATGGATCGCCGAGGAAGTCACCGACCACGGCGGGGACGCGGCGGTCTGGCTGGGCCGCCCGCTCGACCCCGACGCCAGGACGGCGCTTGTCAGCCGGATGACCGCCGCGGTCGCGGCCGAGTACGACGCGGTGACAGCCGAAGCGGTCGTTGCCTGCGACGCCGACGCGGTTACCCGCCGCCGGGCGCTGGTGCGGCTGCGCCGCGAACTACGCCGCATCGCTGGGCGCGACTTCTTCCCCCCACCGCAGCGCGACGCCGCCCGCGCCGCGGTCGAAGACCTGGCCACCGCGTCTCGCCAGGCCGAGGTGCGGGCATGAAATGGGCGACCCGCGCCAATGTCCACGTCGACCGGGCCGCCTGCGCATGGCTGATCCGCCGCTTCATCGACCCCGGCGCGGAATTCGTCTTCCTCGACAACCTCGCCGAGGTACCCCCGGGCGCAACGCCGTTCGACATGCGCGGGGCTGCTCTCGGCCATCACCAGGACCGGTGCTCCTTCGAAACCGCGCTGGCATCCTTCGACCTGATCGCCGACCCGGCGCTAGAGGAAATCGGCCGCATCGTCCACGAAGCCGATCTGGCCGACGACCAGTACGACGCCCCCGCCGCCGCGGGCCTGGACATCCTGATCCGCGGCCTGACCCTGACCAGCCAGTCCGACGACGCCACCCTCGCCATCACCGACCGGCTCTTCGACGGACTGTATGAGCACACCCGGCGCCAGCTCATCACCGGCCGCAGCCCCGCCTAACCAGCTCCCCGCTGCCTCTCCTCTTTCAAGGGGCGAGTCAGTGGTTACAGCCAAGCGCAGCGGCGTACCGGCTCGGGGACATCCGGTACAGCTTGACCGCATCCGGGTTGCTGAGCACGAGGTCGAAGACCCATCGGCGGTGCACGTAGAACCAGTAGTCGGTCAACTGCTGACCGCCGATCTCGTAGTGCACCAGCCACGAGCCACGCGGGCCACCCGGGCTGACGTTCTCGGTCTGGGACAGCGCGTGGGACGCGCTCGGGCAATCCTTGTGCCGCCGGAGGTAGTCAGCTCTGGCGAGGATCGCCTGGCTGCGCGCGTCCCAGCGCGCGTACACGGGCCCGTAGCCGCCAGTGTCGTAGTCGTGGTTGAACGCCGCGGCGATCTTGAGCAAGGCAGCCGCGGTGTGCGGATCGGGCGGCAGAGGCGCCGGGGATGCGGAGGGATGACTCGCACTCGCTGTGCAGCCCGCAACGAACAGCACCGCGACGCTTCCGGCGATCATCAAGAGTTGACGCAGCACCGCTTCCCCATCCCCTACCGGTGTGAAGCCAGGATCGCGTGGAGGTCATCGCCTTCCCGAGGCTGCGGGTCAGCGTGCACCATAGCGGCCGCCAGGCGGGGCAATGCATGCAGCAAGCCGTGCTCAGCATCGACCGCGACTTGGTGAGCCTGGACCGCGGTGGCACCGCCATCGACAATAACTTCGCATTCGGCACGCAGATGGTGCCCGATCCACCGGAGCCGGACCTGCCCCACTCCCAGCACACCCGGGGTCGCACGCAACCTCTGATCCACCTGATCAACCAGAGCCGGATCGACGGCATCCATCAACCGGCGGTAGATCTCCCGCGCCGCCTGCCGCAGCACGGCCAGGATCGCCACCGTGATCACCAGCCCCACCACCGGGTCCGCCCAATCCCAACCGGCCGCCACACCGCCCACTCCCAGCAGAACCGCCAGCGAGGTGAACCCGTCGGTGCGCGCATGCAACCCGTCGGCGACCAGCGCCGCAGAACCGATCCTGCGCCCAACACGAATCCGGTACCGGGCCACCACCTCGTTGCCGGTGAACCCGACCAGCGCCGCTACCGCGACCGCCAGCAGATTCGACACCGGGCGCGGGTGTGCCAGCCGGGTTACCGCCGCATAAGCGGCCAGCGCCGAAGAGGCTGCGATAAAAACAACAATCACCACTCCCGCCAGGTCCTCAGCCCGCCCGTATCCGTAGGTATAGCGGCGATTCGGCGGCCGCCTGCCCACCAGGAACGCGATACCCAGTGGCACCGCGGTGAGCGCGTCGGCGGCGTTGTGCAGCGTGTCACCGAGCAGCGCGACCGAACCCGAGACCGCCACCACCACAGCCTGGAGCACCGCCGTGCCGCCGAGCACGGCAAGTGAGATCCATAGCGCCCTCATGCCCTCGGCGCTCGCCTCCATCACCGCATCTACCTTGCCCGCAGTCTCATGCGAATGCGGGCGCAGCAAGTGCCGCAGCCACGCCACCGCACCCCGTCTATGATCATGATCATGATCGCCGTGGGCGTGATCTTTACTGTCGCGGTGGTCATGGTCGTGATCGCCAGCGCGACCTTGCGACTCGGTCATGCCTGCCAGCATGCACGAGCGCGCCCATTGCAGCACATCGACAAGGACCAGCCCATCGCACCTGCACAGCAAACGCAACTCCGAGGCCGGCCCCCCTCGTAGACAGAACGGCCGTTCCTTTACGGGCAATACTAAGAAGTGCCACTAGCTGCTGCTCAATGACGGAGCCAATTGTCGTATGTCAAGTGTTGCTAATGCTTCATCCGATGAAACTCGCACTACTTGACTGGCAAGATATTCACAATGGTACCGTTGAAGCTAGACCGGGCGCGGTCTAGCTGCCGATAATGGCGGCATGGGTTGCCATTGTGAGGCATGGAATTGAGCAGGGCGTGGTCATGATGAGTGCTGCCGGTGCGGAAGCAGGTCGGCGGCGGTCGCCACAGGCGGTGCCGCGGCCGCGGCTGGTGAAGTTCTTCCTCACCGATGGGGAGTTGGCGGAGCTGGATGAAGCCGCTGGCCAGGCAGGCCTTGCCCGGGGCGCATTCGCTGCTGAGGTCACGATGGCCGCCGCGCGAGGCCGACAGGCCAGGATCAGTACGCCATTATGCGAGGCCCTGGTGGAACTGATGTCCGCGGCCGGGCTGGTACGCCGGGTGGGAACAAACCTGAACCAGGCAGTGGCCCGGTTAAATGCCACAGGGCAGCGGGGTGAGGATTTGCTCCCGGCGGCCCAGTTCTGTGTTCGGGTGATCCGGCGGCTAGATGAGGCGGCGGAACATGTGCGCCGGAATGTTCCGTGACGGAGCAGGAGTGTTCCGATGATTGGGAAAGTGCTCCGCGGCCGGAACGTGCACCGCCTGCTGTACTACCTGTACGGGCCGGGGCAGGCGAATGAGCATACCGATCCGCACCTGGTCGCCGGGTTTGGTGATCCGGCGGAATTGGAGCCGGAACGCCGCCCGGACGGAGCGCGGGGCTTCCGTCGGCTCACCGGGCTGCTGGAACAACCACTGGCCGCGCTCGCCGGTCCTGGCTACGACCAGCCGGTGTGGCATTGCGCGATCCGCGCCGCCCCGGAGGATCCGATGCTGTCGGATGCGGAGTGGGCGCTGGTCGCGGAACGGGTGATGCACCGGACCGGGCTCGACCCGACAAGCGATGACCTGGGGGTGCGGTGGGTGGCAGTGCGGCATGCCGCGGACCACATCCACATTGTGGCCACCCTGGCCCGCCAGGACGGCACCCGGCCCAAGACCTGGAATGACTACTACCGGGTGCGCGAGGCCTGCCAGGAGGCGGAGCGCCGGCTTGGGCTGCGGTCGACTGCTCCGGCGGATCGCACCGCCGCACGGCGCGCCACCCGGGCGGAGACGGAGCAGGCAGCCCGGCGCGGCTGGGCCGAACCGGCCCGGGTGACGCTGCGCCGCGAGGTGTGCACCGCGGCCGCCGCAGCGGGCTCGGAGCAAGAGTTCTTCACTCGGCTGCGGGCTGCGGGGGTGCTGGTCCGTGTACGGCACAGCACGGTTCATCCCGGCGAGGTCACTGGGTATGCGGTCGGCCTGCCGGGCCACACGGCCCACGATGGCGGGGTGGTCTGGTACGGCGGCGGGAAGCTCGCCGCTGACCTGATCCTGCCCAGACTGCGGGCCCGCTGGGTGCGCGCAGGCCCGGGGCATGTTCCTTGGAACGGCGCGGGTGTTCCGCCGACGGCGGTGCGCGGAACGCTCCGCACCTTGGTCACCCGGGCGGCAGAACAGGCAACGGATGCGACCGGGTTCTTCGCCCAGTTGCGCGAGGCCGGGGTCCTGGTAAGAGAGCGGTTCAGCGACACCGATCCGGGACTGGTCACCGGGTATTCCGTCACCTTGCCTGGCCACACCGGGCCGGACGGAACACCGGTTTGGTACGGAGGCGGACGGCTGGCCGCTGGGCTCACCCTGCCCCGGCTGCGGGACCGCTGGAACCGGGCACCTGGCGGAAGCGCGGAGCGTTCCGGAGCGCCGCAGTTCACTGCTCCGGAACGGGACGAGGTCTATAGGCACGCGGCCCGCCAAGCCAGAGTCGCGGCGGAACACATCCGTCACTGCGCCATGAGCGATCCGGCCGCAGCGGCCGACGCCGCCTGGGCCGCAGCGGACACGCTGCACGTCGCGGCGCGAGCACTGCGCAACCCGCATCTGCGCTGTGCGGCCGACTCCTACGACCGTGCCGCCCGCGCCCAGTACGGGCGGCTGCCCCGGCGCAGCCACGACGGCGATCAGCTGCGCCGCACCGCCCGGATGATCGCGCTGGCTGGTGGCCCAGCTCGTCGCGCTGGCCGCCGCTGTCGCCGAGCTTCGCCAAGCGCAACGACTGGGCGCGCAGGCACAGGCAGCCCACGCCGCCGCCGCTCATCTGCATACGGCCGTTAACGAGGCCCGGCCGCGGGCAGCCGGCTTCGGTCATGCCCGCTCACGCGGGCCTACCCCGGCAGCCGACGCTGCGAGGCTTGCAGGCCAGGACTTCCCTGCCGGAATGGGGCAGCCTCAGCCAACGGCTGGATCTGCGGAGCCTGCGCGTTCCCGGTCGCGTCAGCAGCCTCGGCCGGGCCGAAGAGCCGGGCCGGCGCAGGCTCGTCCACGGGCGGGATCAGGTCCACGAGACAACGGCCAGAGTCAATGCTAAGGATCTTGCTCCCCATGTCTCGCCAACATCTCGCCTGGCCCCTGGCTCGTGTCGGTGGTCCTTGGGGGTGGAACGGGATGGAACGGGATGGAACGCCCTCTTGGTAGTGGCGACCGGATGGTCGCGTAACACTGACTATGAGAGGCGGGAGATCATGCAGAGACTGTTGAAGGGGGTGTGCCGTCCCATGCGCGCGGTCCTCGTGACTGGCGCGGCGGCGGCCATGATGTTCGCCGGGACACAAGCATTCTCCATTGCCGGGAGCTTTGCCGGACCCGGAGTCGCGGCGGCGTCGATTCAGGAATATTTCTACGGATACGCGGAAACCCCCGGCTCGGCGGCCCTGGCCCAGAGGCTCGCCGTGAACGACGCCTTGTCGCAGGCACAGGCGGTCGGAGACACGGCCTGCCGCACCCTCTACGCGACCGGCGGATGGGATCCGGACCTGGGCACCTACGTCGGTGACGCCGAAATCGCCTGACTCCACCTGAGCGTTATGGTCCGTCATCAGGGCCTGAAGGCCCCCGCACGCGAGTGCGGGGGCCTTCCTCATCCCGCAATCCTCCTCGTCTGTTACAGCCGCCTACCTCGACGCCCACTGGTCGACCTCCCGCTGGTACCACCGCCGCGCCCGGCTGGCCCCGACACCACGATTGCCCTGGTCAGCTAGCCGATCGGTGGCGCATCCAGCTAGCCGTGCCCGGCTGCTGACAGTCCCTCACCCGCCGCGCCCAGCGCCTTCCGCGCCAGGCCGGTCAGCTTCAGGACCCGCGCCGGGGCCGTCATCTGGCTCGCCCGCAGTGACCACGTGGCTGCTCCAGGCATAGCCATCGCCGGGCTCGAACTCCGGCTCCTCGGGCCACAACATCACCGCACGCCGGGCAGCCTCACCGATCGCCGCGCCGTCCAGCTCCGCGCGGGCCTCAGCCACCCCGTGCTCCACCCAGGACACCACGAAGGTCACCGGTCCTTCGGGCGGCAGCGGGTGAACCCAGAAGTTGCCATCCCAGGCGCGGCCGCCGCCGCTGCCCCCGTTTTCAAACAGCACCAGCCGCCCTGCACCGGCATCCTCAAGCCGCGGATGACCACCGGGAGCCGCGGCGCGGCGCCCATCGGCAAACATCACGCCCAGCCGCAGACCCTCGTTCGGCGCCCGCATCCCACGCCCGTGCGCGCCCGCATCCCACGCCCGTGCCGGCCGAAAAGACCACCCCCGCCCGGCCCGGGCTCCTCCTCCCGCCGCAGCCGCGCATGCACGGTGAACTCAAACCCGTTCGGGTAAGCGTGGACACCGCCGATCGCCACCGCCACCTGCTCGGTGCGGACCAGCACCACCTCTACCGGGACCAGCCCCGGGATCACCGCATCCGGGCGCATCCACACCGGCCGCCCGGAGCGGACCGGTTCCGGTGGCGGCGGCTGCGGGATCGACTCAAAAAAGCTCATGCCCTCAGACTGACACCGTTCCCACCGATCCGCGATCCGGCCCCAGCCGCACGATCTCGCCGCAGGTCACGACCCGAATGGAGGCTGCCGTACTAGCCGGTGCAACCGCAGAGTTTGGGTCGGATCGCTTGACCGCCCGGCAGGCATCGAGTGGCTCCGCCAGGTGACGAGATGCACCAGCAGGTCCGCGCCTGGACAGGCAACCCCCTGCAAGCAGTCGAGGTGTCCACTCTTGAACGGGCTGACCATAGCCGCCGCCAGAGCAGCCTGTGGAAGGAAATCACCCGCGCCGGGGTCAAGGTTGCCGAGCCTCCTCCCAGCCCGATAGCGAAACTGTCGGCCACATCGAGCTGAGATGCCGAAGTCGGCACGCACATCACCATGCCGCCCTGACGAAGCGAAGACCCGCGGCCAAGATGATGGCCGACGAAATCATCGATGCCGTAGCGTGGGGTCTCGGACTCGGCTCCACGATCCCGCAGATTTCAGCAGTCCGATACGTACCAGCATCCAGCCTGGTTCCCAGCGGCGGCAGCTCCCCCACTGATCCCATATGAGTTGAAGTACTCGGACGGGTAACCATAGGACGGCGTATAGCTATATGAAGGCGTATAGTTATAATTTGCAGGATAGTACTGCTTGGGATGACTGGGCCGATCATACTGAAACCAAAGATCACCGAATCCAATTGTGTGGACCGTTCCCGTCAAGAGCCCCACAAGCAGCAGAAATAGGAACAACCAGGGCGCAAGCTTCTTCATCACTTTTCCCATCCGGCTGTCTTGCAACGGTACGGGGGTTCATAGAGGGTTATGCGAAACTCTCCTTGAAACGCGATGGATAACTGCGTCGAGGGTCTTGCATCACCGAGATTGGCCGGCCTAAGGATCTGGGAAACACGCCAAGAGAAGATACGTAAATTGTGAAGCTCTTGTGCGTTATAGCCGATTCACCAGAGGCGAGCCGTTAGCTACCTACACCCGCGCGCGCCAGTGCCGCGCCGAGCTTTCCAAAACGCCTATATGCTCCGTCTTGCTGGAGAGGCTGGCCGGGCCAGCGACAGCAGGCCCGGTCTCCCCGAAGCCCGGCTAGCTGGGCCGGTGCACCTCGATAAGGGGTGCGCGCCCGGCACTCGTGTCGTACGCGCCGACCGCCCAGGCCGTGCCATCCACGGCCGCCACGCCGCCGAAGATCCGGTCGCCGCTGCCCGGGTTCGGCGCGGCGACCCGCTGCCAGCCCGCCCCGTCGTTGCGGGCGACCACGGTGAGCTGGTTGCCGCTGGCTTGGTTCAGGGCCGACCCGACGAGCCACACGGTGTGTCCGGCGACGGTGACGCCGCTGACGTTGGAGAACCCGGAACCGACCCCGGCCGGCAGCTGTGCGGTCCAGCTGCCGTGGTCCAGGTGCAGGACCAGCGGGCGGGCCTGGTGGGTGGCGTCGTCCGTCTGGCCCACGGCCCACACCTCATGGCCACGCACGGCGACCCCCTGCAGCAGCCCGGTTGCCCGGGTGGACGCGGTGTCCACGACGGTCCAGGCGTGGCCGTCCCAGTGCTCCACCAGCGGCGTATCCGAACTCGGGTCGTTGCGCTGGCCGACGGCCCAGACGTTGTCAGGCCCGGCGGCGGTCACCCCGAACAGCTGGTTGCCCGCGTGGCCGGGGTCAGGGCTGGGCACCACCGACCAGCTCGTGCCGTCCCAGTGTTCGATCAGCGCGCCGAACCGGCCGTCCCGGCCCTGCTGCTCCCCGACGGCCCACACATCATGAGGGGAGGTGGCGGCGGCTGAGAACAGGATGTCGCGCAGGCTGCCAAGCCGCGGTGTGGCGGCGATGTGCCAGGCGCTGCCGTCCCACGCCTCGATCAGGCTGTGCGCGTGATAGGAGCGGTCGAGTGACACCCCGACGGCCCACGCCTGGCCGGGCACGGCGGCCACGCCGAATGGCGTGTTGAAGTTCGGCCCGGAGTCGGGCACGGGCGTCTCGGTCCACCGGGTCCCGTCGAAGTGCACCGCCTTGGCCAGGGTGGCGTCCTGGTTGCTGGTCGTGGTATCGGGCAGGAAGTTGCCGATCGCCCACACGTCGCGGCGGGAGACCGCGGCCACCGCGCCGAGGCTGTTGTCATTGGTGCCCAGGGCCGGGGCCCGCTGCACGGTCCAGCCGGCGCCCGAGGACGTACTGGCCGTGTAGTGCACCCGTTCCGTCGGGGTCGGCGACAGCGCGGCGATCCGCGGCTCGGCCAGTGGGTGGAACGCGGCGGCGGGCGACCCGGTCACCGCGAACAGCGGGGTGAGCGGGTGGGTCGTGGCGTCACAGCTGTGCTGCAAGCAGCCGAGACCGAAGTTGTTCTGGATGGTGCGCAGCAGCGAGTAATGGCTGTAGAAAGCCGGGGCTGTGACGTGCCGCGGGCCGTGGCTGGTGACCACGATCTCGGCGACCCGGCCGCCGCCGTGGGCATTGTTGTCGCCCTCGTCGTAGACGATGTCGATGGCGTTGTTGCCCTTGGCCCAGAAGCTGGCGCCGGTGATGTGCGCCACTAGGTGGCCCAGGTACCCGTCACCCACACTGACCAGGCGCTGGTCCTGTGGGTCGGTGCCACCCGGGTTGCCGGAGTCGATGCAGTACGGCGGGTCGCCGTGCTGGTCGTGGCACTCGTCGGGGATGACCAGCTGAACGCGGGCACCCGGCCGGTGAGGAGATCATGCCCGAGCCGCCCCATCGGCACCTGGCGGGCCCAGTCGGCGGCGGAGCGCGAGGTCGTGAAGTTGCCGATGGCGTTGTGCTTGGACACGTAGAGCGGGTCCTTGTCCGGCTCCCCGTTGCAGTTCGCCGGGTAGCAGATGCCCTGGTAGCCAGCGTGGGGCACGGACTGCAGGTAGGCCTTCCAGCTGACGTGCGCCTGGTCCAGCTGGCTGATCAGGCTGGGCGCCGCTACCGGCTGCACGTAGTAGGGGTCATCACTGTTCACCTGGAACGTGCTGCCGCCCAGCAGCGCGACGTAGTTCGGTTCGCTGGGGTGGGAGACCCCGTAGTAATGAGTCGCGATGCCGTAGCTGGCGGCCAGCGCGTTGAGATTCGGCGCGGCCGGGTTCCCGATCACGTCCGTGTAGCTGTGGTTCTCTTCGACGATCAGGAAGACGTGGTCGTAGTGCGCGGCGGCGGCCGCGCTGGCCGGAACGGTGGCCGGGGAGAGGCCGACGGCCGCGGTGGTGGCGACCAGGGCGAGCGCGGACAGGGTAGGTGAGCGCCACATCGCGGCACCAGCCTTCCTTGAGCTGAGGCAGGACCATCGGGCGCCACCGACCTTAAGAAGCCCAGCGCCGCGCCAAAACTCCGCCCACATGAACATTGCGGGGGAAACACCTGAAGCGGCTTGGGCGGCATGGCAAATGGCGCCAGCCACGGACGCGCGTTCCCGGTCCGGGCGGCCCCGCCGACGCGGCACCAAGCGCGGCGTGATAGCGGTGAAGGGTCGCCTGGACCGGAGATGACGCCAGCGTCCCCCCGGATCCAGGCAGGTGCCGCCTAGCTCGGAGGAAGCCGTATGACCAGCGCCAGCCTGCTCACCGACGCGTTCGGCCGGGTCCGTGAGGCCGTTCAACAGGCCGTCATGGGCCTGACCCCGGAGCAGCTCGCCTTCCGGCCCTACCCGGGAGGGAACTCGATCGCATGGCTGGTCTGGCACCTGACCCGAATCCAGGACGACCATGTCGCGGGTGCCGCGGGGACCAAGCAGGTGTGGCAGTCCGGCAACTGGGCGCCCCGGTTCGGCCTGCCGGCCGGCTCGATGGAGCACGGATACGGGCACACGCCCGACCAGGTCTCGGCGATCACCGTGGAATCAGCCGAGGTGCTCACCGCTTACTACGACGCCGTGCACGAGCGGACCATCCGGTACGTGGCCACGCTCACCGATGCCGACCTGCCGCGCATCGTGGACACGAGCTGGGATCCGCCGGTTACGCTCGCGGTCCGCCTGGTGAGTGTGATCGACGACGACCTCGAGCACGCCGGGCAGGCCGCCTACCTGCGCGGCATGATCGAGTACGGCTGACACCGGCCCGGGCTGACCTAGGCAGGGAATTACGCTGGCCCGCGCTAACGCCGACCCGGGTCGGCGGGCCGCCGCGGCCGATCAGGCCCGAGGGTTTGCCCGGTGGCTGCGGGAACCGGGCGGAACAGCCATGCCACAGCGGCGCCGGGCAGCCACGATCTTGTCCGTCATGCCGTTTCGGCAGGCAGCAGCCCGGCCTGGGAGAGCATCGCGCGGGCTCGCTCGGCGCTTCCGTCCCGGGCCACCAGGTCATACCGGGCGGCCGACAGCACGCGCAGGGAGCTGAAGTCCCGCTTGCCCCGGCTCGCCAGGTGGGCGGCGAACCCGAGGACCGCACCCCACAGCACGCCCAGGCCGGCACCCGTCGCGATTACGGCGAGCCAGGCGTGCCCGGTGGTGAACAGCCCGAACAAGATGCCGATCAGCAACCCGATCCACAGCCCCCCGACCGCGCCCGCGGCGGCGGCCCGCATTGTGGTCAGCCGCCCGGTGATCCGCTCCACCAGCCGAAGCTCGGAGCCTATGATGTCCAGTTTCTCGACCGGGAACCCG